>Ga0265314_10005877_pt1 | contig 10985 bp, 9 predicted proteins | sample 4126metaG_FD_203106 | JGI IMG/M metagenome (GOLD analysis project Ga0265314, IMG submission 203106) | Rhizosphere microbial communities from Carex aquatilis grown in University of Washington, Seatle, WA, United States - 4-1-26 metaG | ecosystem: Host-associated > Plants > Roots > Rhizosphere >... | reverse complement strand
GACGACGGAGCGCACGCGGTAGACGCCGCCATCAACGACGCTCAGGTCGACGCCCACCGGCTTCGTTTTCGTTTCGCCGCGGCCCCAGATCAGCCAGCCGCTGCCGACGCCCAGCGCCAGGCCGCAGACGAAAATGATCGCGATCAGAAGCTTGGACATAAACGTACTCAGCATTCCAAAAGCCAGGAGCTAAGAGCCAATCGCCATAAACTTCGGACGCATCTGATCCCAGAGTTCCTCAATCGCGACCGGCACTGTGCTGGTGTCGGCGACGATATGCATGAAATTCGTGTCGCCGTGCCAGCGCGGCAGCGCGTGCATGTGCAGATGTTCTTCGATTCCCGCGCCGGCGGCTTTGCCCAGATTCATGCCGAGATTGTAGCCCTGCGCATGCACAGTCTGCGCGATGATGTCGACGCCGTGCCGCGAAAATTCCCACAGGTACGCGCTTTCGGCGGCGCTGAGACCCGGAAGATCGGCGGTGTGACGGCGCGGCGCGATCAGCAGATGGCCTCCGGTATACGGATACCGATTCATCATCACCAGACCGTGCTCGCCGCGATGAAGAAGCAGCATTTTTTTCCAGCCGGCCTCATCGCCTTCCGCAAGTTTTCCCGCGGCGCAGAAAAAACAATCCTTATCCTTCGGGCCGAGAATGTAGCTGAGTCGCCACGGCGCGATCATCGCCTGGCGGCCTGGACGCTTCGGCGCTTTAACCGATTTTGGCTTTTTTGACGTTTTAGGTTTCATGTGCGGCTCTTGGATAACACGTTTGGCGGGTTTGCCAAGAGTAGGGTGGCCTCTGCCCGTCAATTTTGCGACAATGACATCCATCGAAAGGTGAGCAGAGCCCACCGTGCGTTACGCGCGAGATTTCTCGATCTTCAGCGCTTTGAGCGCGCGCGGACTTTGCGGTGCCGTGCGCGCGGCTTCGGCGGGCGGCCATGTCGGCTTGGGCAGCGCGAGTCCGCTGAGCGTGCGCGGCAGTTTCACGGTGAAATGCGGCTGGTGGCTCTTGCCGTTTTTCACCGGCAGATTGGGCTGCGCGTTCCAGTTCGGCCCCGCGCCTTCGACGACGGGCCGCTCGAGCAGCGGTTCGTGCGCCCCGTTCGCGGCGACGATCCAGCCGAAACCGCCCGAGCCCGATCCGGAGCCGCTCACCCGGCCGCTCGCGCCGAGAAAACTCAGCGCCCACGATCCGGCGACCGGCTTTCCACTGGCCGATGAACCGAGCATCATGCCACTGCTGGCGAGCGCGAAGCTGCTTTGCAAGCGCGAGGCGCCGAGGAAACCCGAGGTGCCGCGTTCGCCGGCGTCGGATAAATCGAGGGCGGCCTGAAGCACGGCGCTTTCTTCGTCTTCGGGCAGGCTGCCCCATTCTTCGTCGATCAGATCCGACGGACTGGTGCGCGGCGTTTTCACAATGTACGACGCGAGCAAACTGATCCATTCGCCGTCGGGCGAGAGCAGGCCGAGTTCGACCTGATATGTTCCCGGGCCGCCAACGTTCAGGTACCAATTGCCGGTCGACGGATCGATCTCCATGTCGATCGCGACGTTTTCATGAATGCGGTGCAGACGCAGTACCCACGCGCACGAATCGATGAAATTCTGGCCACGTGTATCTCGCAGCGAAGGCATGATCGCCCCGTGCAGTTCCCAGTAGCTGTAAATCCAGCGTGGATCGCGCACGAGCGCCACGAGACGGTCTAGTCCGTAATTGTCGGGCAGCGGAAGTCCGCGGTCGACATGTCCGCTTGGCCTCGGTTCCTCATTAGAAGTAAGCGGCGCCGGGGCTTCGGGTTTTCGCTGCATCGAACTGGACGTGCCGTTGACATTCAGATTAGCGCTGAGCATGACGGGCGCCGAGGCTTTGCGGTTCTTTTTGGTCAGCGGAGCGGCTTCATTTTTCTTGCCGGCAACCGCTTTTGAATCCAATGGGTCAGAGGACTTCACCTTTGATTTAATCTTTGTGTTCAAATTGCGTTTGGCCATTACGGCACTCCCTTAGAATTGCATCGACCGTATTGACGTATCAGTTTGTGTGCCAAAACCTTTGTGTCGAGAAGTATTTTGAAAAACGCGCCTTGAGCGGCTAGTGTGTTACACGGAGGCGACATGGCAATTCCGACGCATTACATCAAGAAGCGCGATCTGCTGCACAACGAGAAGAGTTCGCCGCAGACGCTCACCAAAACCGGGCGCGAGTTCCTCGCGCTGGAACGCTATTCGGACGCGCTCGACTTTTTCGAGAAAGCGCGCGACACCGCTGGCATCCAGGAAATCAAAAAGATCGCGCTGACGAACGGCGATACTTTTCTGCTCGCGAGGCTGGATCGTTTCGACCGCCTGCTGGTGACCCGGGAAGAATGGGACGCCGCCGCCGAAAAAGCCGCGGGTTCCGGGCGCGCCAGCATGGCCGCGTATGTCGCGCGCAAGTTCGCTCCCCCGCCGGGCGCCGCCGCGAAGGAAGACAAGGCCGCCGAGATGCCGGGTGAAGCGCCACTGGCGGAAGTCTGAGTTTTCAGCTATATTTTTAGCTTCCGCGCCCCACCTTTGGGGCGCGGTCCATTTTTAAAAGGAGACGTAAGAGATCATGGCATCGAAAGAAAAGAGCAGACCGCTCCGCAACAATCGCAGCAAGCGCGCCAACAAGGGCGTGAAGCCGGGCAAGGGCCAGCCGCGCAGCCAGTTCAAACGGGCTCGCCGGTAACCGACAGCCCTGAGTGCTGCGTTCTGAGTGCTGAGCAACGGCCGCGAAGAAAGCGCTCGGGATTCGCTGCACGCAGGGCATTGAGTCCCCATGCCCGAAGACACTCCGCCAAAACCCGATCGCGAAAAAAAATCGGCGTTGCAGCGCGCGCGGGAAGATCTGGCGGCGGGGCGGCCAGACGTCGCGCGCGAGCGCATCTCGGGCTATCTCTACACGCTGCACTGCGATGGCAAATACGAGCAGGACGCGTATTTACTGTTGGGCGAAATTTATTTCGCCATGCAGGATTATTCGCGCGCCGGCGCGGCGTGGCTGCTGACGGAACGCAGCGGCGCCGATGTCGAAAAAGCTTTCGCCGCTTTTTATGAACGCTACGGCCGGAACAGCACAAACATTCTGCGCGTCCTCAAGCCGCACGCGCCCTCCGAAAACTACCCGCCCGCTGTACAGGAACGCCTGAAGGCCTGGGATTATCGTTTTCGCAATTACCGCTCGCGCAACAAACCGCGTGCGGGCGAGAATATTCGGGACAACGAAGGCGAGGAAAAACCGGGGCTGCGCGGGATCGAAATCGGCTGTCTGCTGGCGGTGGTCGTGGTCGGAATGCTGACTGCTTTCTGGGTGTATTTGAACTTTTTTGCCCACGGCTGACAGCTCGTAGTGGCCTCTTCCTTCACTCTTACTAATCCGATTCAGATTTTGATTTGCGAAAAGATTTCCTCACGTCTTTTTGTGATGAGTACAAGGTAAGGTGCGTAAATGACTTGTGCGATGGAATAAGTTGATCTTTTCCGTTCACTCGCCCATTTCACCGGGGGATGTGACGGAAGCCAGCGACGCAAACGGCTCCAATAACCCCGTCAAAAAAATCAAAACCTGCTTTTGACATCCTGTCCCGACGAGTAGGATATTCGGAGTCCGGGGGGGACGAGGGATTTCTTGCCCGAGATCTTTTCACTGCGCCCCGCAACTTTGAGGAGGATGGTTAGATGGCCCATGTTGTGACGTCTCCGTGCGTTGGCACTCGTGATACTGCCTGCATGAAAGTCTGCCCTGTAAACTGCTTCTACGACGTGGAATTGTCGGAGTTGGGCCTCTCGCCGACGGCCGAAAAGCCTGAGTTGACCAAGATGCTGATCATCAATCCCGATGAATGCATCGACTGCGGTCTGTGCGTTCCGGAATGCCCGGTCGCCGCGGTTTTCCCGCTCGACGACGTTCCCGAAAACGAAAAGCAGTACAACGACATCAACAAGAACTGGTTCGCCGGCAAGGACCAGGCCGTTCTCGATGCGGCCCGCATGTCTCCGTAATCGGCGGAATTCAGCCCTGTTTTTTGACACGCCGCGCGGCCTCCTTTACAGGGGCAGCGCGGCGTGTTTATTTTTGCTGCAACAAGTCGCCGTCATTCGCGTCTAACCTATACGTGACAGGCGTTTAACCGCGACCCGAGCCGACCATGGATCCCGTTCCTCAGAACGCACAACCCCCGGCGATTACTCTCGAGCCCTGGGCGAAAGATCCCGTCGCGCGGCGGCTGCGCGCCATCCGCATTCGCGAAAAATTATTCAATGTGCTGGCGGTGCTGATGGCGGCGTTCACGTTCACGCTCGCGTTTGTCTGCGTTGAAATGAGCTTCGATCGCGTGCTGGAGTTCTCAAACGGCACGCGCCAGGTATTGCTGTTGGGCGGGTTGTTCGGCGTCGCGGTGGGGGTGGCTTGCCTGGCGGCGCTGCTGATTTTTCGTGGCCGCAATCTGCTTTTTCATCCGCGCGAAGTCGACAAGGCGCTGGGCTACGACGACGACGCGCTGGTGACGTACGTCGATCTGCGCCGCCGCAGCGAATTGCAGGGCGATCGCGCGGAAGTTGCGGGATTGCTGCAGGAGCAGGCGATCGAGCGGCTCAAATTTGTGGACTCCGACCAGATCGTCGACACGCGTCCGCTCATGCGCTGTCTGTGGGGATTCGGCGCGGTGATCGTCGTGTTGCTCGGAATGTATATGGCCTGGGGCCGCACGTTCTCGGACAGTTTTATGCGCTGCTTCGCGCCATGGAAGGAGATCGATCCGCCGCGCGCGACGCTGATCACGCAAGTGACGCCCGGCGACGGCGTGGCCGTTTCGGGAGAGCCGGTCAAGTTCTCGATCACAACCAGCGGCGTCTCGCCGAGCGTGTCGACACTGATCTACCAAATCTCTGGAGACAGCGCGGAGATCACCGAAACACTGCCGCGCTCTGAACAGGGGCCCTACACGAAGGAACTGCCGGGCTTCGTACAGCCGGTGACGTACTGGGTGCGCTGCAACGACGCAAAGAAAGGCCCGTTTCAACTTCGCCTGGCCGAACGCCCGCTGGTGACGGCCGTAAGCGTTCGCGTGCTGCCGCCGTCGTACGCGTCGTTCGCCGCGCCGCGCGAAGTGGCGGCCGGAAACGTTAAAGCGATCGCTGGCAGTCGGCTCGAAATCAACGCCGCCGCCAGCCAGCCGCCGAAAACGGGAATGCTGCGCGCAGAAGAATCGGCGTGGATCCAGATCTCCGGCGCGAAACTGCCCATGCAGGCGACGGGCAAAACGCTGAGCGCCACGGTCCCGCTGGATCGCGATTTCGATTACCGCATCGGTTACGTCGATAGCCTGGGACTCGCCAGTCGCGAGGGACTGATATACCAGGCGCGCACGATTCCTGACCAGCCGCCCAAAGCCGCGCTGAGCCGCGATGCCGCTGATAACAACGCGCCGGTCGGCCACATGGACACGGTCTCCTTGAAAGCCGAAGCGTCGGACGATTTGGGCGTGGGAAAAATGTCGATCCGCGCGAGCGTTGTCGGATCGCTCGACGGCGCGAAGCCGTATGTCGTCGACTGTTCGCCCCCCACGCCGGATGCGGCGATCAGCAAACTGGTCGCGTTCGATCTGCGCCCGATGAAACTCAAGGCCGGCGATACGATCGAATGCATTCTGACCGCCGAAGATACTCGGCGCCCGGTGAACCAGAAAACCGACAGCGCGCCGCTGCGCATCACGGTGATCCAGGGCGTCGAACGCACTCCGGAACCGGAGAAGCCCGAGATCGTCGTGGCGCTCGAAAAGGAGAAGACGGAGAAAGCTGACAAAGCGAACGGCGAGAATGAAAAACAGCCCAACGAACAGCGGCTCGATAAACTGAGCGACGATGAGAAACAGGTGATCGACGAATTGAAGAAAATCATTCAGGAAAAAATCGATGACGCGACGAAAGAGAAAATGAAGGAACTCGCCGACGCGCAGCAGAAGATCGCCGACGAACTGGAGGCGCTCGATCGCGAACAGGCCGCAGCCGACAAAGCCGACGCCGCGGAAAAAACCGATGCCGCCGATAAAGCCGAGCCCGGCGACAAGGCCGATCCCGCGAAGAATAGCGACAAAGGCGACCCCGCGAAAGGTGACAAAGGCGACGCGGCAAAGGGAGAAAAACCAGATTCGGCCAAGAGCGACAAGGGCGAAAAGTCGGACCCCGCGAACGGCGACAAAGGCGACAAGAGTGACGCGGCGAAGGGCGAGAAATCCGAGCCTTCCAAACCAGCCGACGGCAACGATCCCGCAAAGGGCGGCGAAAAGTCGGATCCTTCGTCCAAAGGCGAAAACGGCGAAGGACAAAAATCTGGCGACGGACAAAAGCCCGGCGAAGGCAAAGAACCCGGCAAAGGACAAGGCGAAGGCGAAGGCCAAGGACAAGGACAGGGACAGGGACAGGGACAGGGACAAGGCCAAGGTCAGGGACAGGGACAAGGACAAGGACAAGGACAAGGACAGGGACAAGGACAAGGACAGGGACAGGGACAGGGACAAGGTCAAGGCCAGGGACAAGGCCAAGGTCAGGGGCAGGGACAGGGACAAGGTCATGGCCAGGGGCAGGGACAGGGACAAGGTCATGGCCAGGGGCAAGGCCAAGGTCAGAGCAACTCGCCGTCGAACGGAAACAGCACGCCGGGCTCTGGTGGCGGAACGCCGGGCGCGGGCGGGAGCGGGAGTGGCGGACAAAAAGGCGGCAGCAGCGGCGGAAGCACGGCTAAAACGCCGCCGCCAAGCGCAGGGGGCGATAAAAAGAGCGGCGCCAGCGCCTTGTCGGACGCGGCCGGTGCGTTGCGCGACGGCACCGCGAACGCGGACACGGTTCAGAAAATGAGCGACGCGTTCGACCATCTTTTCGGAACGGGCCGCAAATTCACCGACGCTGATCGCAAGAAACTAGCGGAACTCAACAAGGACCGCGCTCCGCAGGACACGTCCGCGAAAAAACGCGCGCCCGACGAACACGCCGACGGCCCCAAAGGTCGCGCCCGCGATGAATTAACTGTGGGCAAAACGCTGGACCGCACCACGACCAAGCCAGGCGAATTAAAAGAGGACGAACTGGGCCGCCCCACCGAAAAAAGCCGCGCCAAGATCGCGCCCGAGTACCGCAAGGCGCTCGAGGACTACTACAAATCGCTGTCAAAATAATGCACAAAACCGGGGTCGTGGTCCTCCGAAGCATTTAGCCAAACAACACTTGTTTCCGACACCAGTTAAGTTATGTTTTGACCCCTTGATCCGGGTATGTCCCGTGGCCGCCATGTGAGTCGGCCGCGCGTGGACCGCTGCCCAAGGCGCGAGTGGTAATTCCGATAATCGGGATTCGGCGGGCGAGCGAAAGATCGCCACTACTGCAGCAATAGGCAATAGAAGGAGTACGCAATGTCGTCCTCAACAGGAATTCTGGGCAAAAAGATTGGCATGACGCAGGTTTGGACCGAGAAGGGCGACCGCGTTCCGGTCACCGTCATCGAAGCCGGCCCGTGCAAAGTATTGATGGTAAAGACCGACAAGACCGACGGCTACTTCGCGCTGCAGCTGGGTTTCGGCGAAGCAAAAGAAAAGAATACCTCGAAGCCGATGGTCGGACACTTCGACAAAGCCGGCTCGACCCCGCGCCATTTCGTCCGCGAAATCCGCCTCGCAGCCGCTCCGACCGACACGGTGGGCAGCGACGTGACCGTCAGCGTGTTTGAGAACATCAAGTTCGTCGACGTGACGGGCACGAGCAAAGGCAAAGGTTTCCAGGGCGTGATGAAGCGCCACAACTTCCGCGGCTTGCCGGCTTCGCACGGCTGTTCCAAGCGCCATCGCGCACCCGGCGGTTTGGGCCGTCAGAACTCAATCAACAAAGGCGTGCCGAAGGGCAAGCGCATGGCCGGCCACATGGGCTTCGACCGCGTGACGATTCAGGCGCTGCAGCTCGTGAAGATCGACGCCGAAAACAACCTGCTGCTGGTGAAGGGCGCCGTCCCGGGCCCGAACGGTTCCTACGTGATGGTCAACAAAGCCATCGTCGAAAAGGTTCTGGCCGACAGCGCCGCTAAGAAGAAGAAGTAAACGGCGGTTCATACCCTTATCAGTGAAATTTACCGCGGCGAACCGAAAGGTTCGCCGCGTTCTATTGCACGCTTGAGCTTCTAACGAAAACGGCTTACGATAAAGCGCGTGCGAACTATTCTGCGACTCACGCTCTCGACCGCTCTCGCTTATGCGCTGATTTTTTTTGCCGGCTGCGATTCCGACGGCCGTCGCGACGCGCCGAAGCCCTCCCTCAATAAGGATGGCAAGGAATCGAAGAGCGATTCCAAAGATTCGAAAGACCCGAAAGACCCGAAAGACCCGAAAGACGGCAAGGACTCGGCCAGCGCGATACCCACGCTGGGCGCGGCGCTGCTCGATGGCTTTGAAGGCCCCGAGCACACCGTCTGGGCATTCGATTCGGCCGACGACGAGGGCGTGGCCGATTACGTCAGCGAAGGCGCGACGCAGGGCAAAAAAGCACTGCGCGTGACAATCCGCCAGAAGGGCAGCAAGGGCCGCGTCCATCTGCGTCGCGAAGTCGAGATGGATCTGTCGCAGGCCAGCGCCCTGATTTTCGACATCTCTGCGCCCGCCGACAAACTGACCGCGACGCTCGCGCTGAAAACCTGGCCCGGCGACATGTACCAGGAAAGCAAGCCGCTCAATCTGAAATCCGGACTGAATTCGGACGTGCGTTTTCCGCTCGATGGAAAAAATTGGAAGAACGAGAAGACCAAGTGGGAATTCGACGGGCCGCCGGTGAATCTGCAGTTCACGCACCGTCTAATGCTGCTGCTGTCGACGGGCGAAGAATCCAGTGGCAGTTTTCTGATCGACAACCTGCGCGTGGAAGGCGCCGTCATCCACAAGCCCGCGGACGCGGCGAACATGTACCGCGAATGGCGCCCGGAAATCATCGCGATCACGCCGCCGCCGAACGCCACGACACAGTTCAGCACCTTCGAACTGCAGGTCGCGTTTCGCGCGAGCTACCGCGATGTCTTCGACTCGAACGATCTCGCCTGCGGCATGCGCGTGACGACGCCGTCGGGAAAGACGCAGGACGTCCGTGCATTTTTCGGCGGGCTGTACCGCTACGACGGCAATCTGCTCGAGCCGAACGAAAACGCCGCGCCGCTGCCGCTCTGGGGACCGATGGAAGGGAAGGGCAAGCGCGGCGGCCGTAAGGGAAAGAAGGAGGGCGACGCAAAGCCCGCCGAGAAAAAAGACGGCGACGCCGCGAAAGAAAAATCGGATAAAGAAAAAGCCGACGCCGAAAAACCCAAGAGCGACGAAGCCAAATCCGATGAGAAGAGCGGCGACGAGTCCGAGTCGCCGAGGAAAAAAGGCACACCGCTTCCCGTCTGGCTGATCCGCTACACGCCGCTGGAAACCGGCCGCTACACCATGCAGATGTACATCCGTAATTCGGCCGGCGAAACCCGCACGCGTGAGGGTTCGGTGGTCGTCGCGCCGGAAATGGCCGATCCGTCGCTGCCCGGACGCAAAGGCGGAAATGTCCGCGTCTCGCGCACCGATCCGCGCCAGCTCGAACTGCAGGATGGCTCGCCGTTTTTCATGTACGGTCAGAACGTGTGCTGGACGACGGACTGGAATCCGTACCTCGAAAAAATGAAAGGCTACGGCGCGAACACCTGCCGCATCTGGCTCTGCCCGTGGGGAATCAACTTCGAGCGCAAGACCGAACCTGGCACCTACGATTTGAAAGAAGCCGAGCGCATCGACCGACTGATCGCTGAAGCCGAAGCCACCGGCGTGCGCCTGATTTTCTGCTTCACCTTCCACGGCATGACCGGCGGCGAGTGGTACCAGTCTCCGTACAACGCGGCCAACGGCGGCCCGTGCGGCCGGGCGCAGGAATTTTTTACAAACTGGAAAGCGAAGGCGCAATTCAAGCGCCTCCTTTCTTACGCCGCGGCGCGCTGGGGCAGTTCGCCGGCGTTGCTGTCCTGGGAATTGATGAACGAGATGGACCTCGCGCGCTACGACGCACCCGAGGATGTTAGCGCGTGGGCGCGCGAGATGGCCGGTCATCTAAAGAGTGTCGACGTCCACGGACACCTCGTCACGACCAGCTCGACGAACGTCAACTTTCAGCCGGAATTGTGGAATGACGGCCGCATCGATTTCGTCTCGGTCCACGGCTACGGAGTCGACGTGCCGGGCCTCGTCAACCAGTACCTTTCGCCGTACCGCGCTTTGAACAAACCGGTGCTGCTCGCAGAATTCGGTGGAGGCACCGAAGCAGGAGACGATATTCCGGACAAAGACGGCGCTCGTCTGCAGTCCGCATTGTGGCTCACCGCTTGCTCGCCTGATTGCGGACTCGCTCTGCCGTGGTGGTGGGACACCTACATCGAATCGCGCAATCTGTACCCTGTACTTGCATCGGCTGGACGTTTTATCGCCAACGAAGACCGCCGCGGCCGGTACACCGAATGGGTGCGTAAAAGTTTTGGCAATGGTGTCGAAGCGTGGGGCGTCATGGATGGGCAGGGTGCGCGGCTCTATGTGCACAATCCGGGCTGGACAAAAACGCCGTCAAGCCGCGGGAATGCGCTGCTTGCGGCGGCAACACCGCTGGAATTGAGCGGTGTGATCGACGGTGCATACCGCGTTGAGTTCTGGGATGCGCGCGAAGGGAAGATTTTTTCCAGCGTCGAATTGGTAGCAAAAGATGGCAGGCTGAGCGTTGAGCTTCCGGCGCATGCCTCGGAATTCGGGATTAAAATCGATCGAAAGGAACATCTCAGGCCGGAGTTGAAATAGGAAAAGGTTCGCATGGCCGATCCCACTCCTGAACCGCATCCGCATTGGCCGACGTACCGGCCTACGGGCCCTTCCGCGTCGCGCTCGCGCCGCCCGGCGGTTCCTTCGGCTCCAGAACGCCGC
>Ga0265314_10005874_pt1 | contig 10986 bp, 7 predicted proteins | sample 4126metaG_FD_203106 | JGI IMG/M metagenome (GOLD analysis project Ga0265314, IMG submission 203106) | Rhizosphere microbial communities from Carex aquatilis grown in University of Washington, Seatle, WA, United States - 4-1-26 metaG | ecosystem: Host-associated > Plants > Roots > Rhizosphere >... | reverse complement strand
TTAATGAGAATTCCCCAAGATCACTCTTGCAGGGTTGAATACACCGTTTCGTACACGGAGGCAAATAGAAGCGCCGGATGGGCCCAAGTTGCGCTAAAAGGGCGTGAAATAACGGATTTACCTCATCCCCCGACCCCCTCTCCGTTTCACAGAGAGGGGGAGAACGGCAACGGCAATTGACTGACGACGAAAACCTTATTGAGACATGGCGCGCATGCGGCCCAGCGCGCGAGCGGCGTTCATCTGCTGCTTCCATTGACCATAGACCGCGCCGCGCGACGCCAATTTTTCGAGACGTTTCGTGGTCGACTCCGCCAGAATGCCCGGCGCGGCGCTCTTTAAAGGAGTGCCCGGCAGCGGCATGAACGCGTGCGCGTGAATGCGCGCCCCGAGATCGCCCAACTGTTCAGCGAGCTTCAGACTGGCTTCGATATCGCCGGCCGTTTCGCCGGGCAGGCCGAAAATGAAATCGACGTTCGGCACGAAGCCGGCTTCGGCGGTCAGGCGCACGGCTTCGACGATCGATTCGACCGAATGCCCGCGGCGTGTGGCATCGAGGATGCTTTGCGAACCGGACTGGCCGCCGACGATCAGGTTGTCGTTGTCGACATACTTCTTTAGCATCGCCAGCGCTTCGCGCGTGACGTGCTCGGGGCGCAACTCGGACGGAAACGCGCCGAAAAACAAGCGCCCGTCGGGTCCGAGAATCGCGCGGACGGAACTCAGCAGTTCCTCGATCTTCGCAAGATTTACAGATTCGTCTGGCGAGCCGTACGACATGCAGGTCGGTGTGATGAAGCGCACGTCGGTGACGTCGTTGGCCTTCATCTCGCGCACAATCGCGCAGATATTCTCGACGGAACGGTGGCGGAATTTCGCTTTGAACATGAACGGCGTCTGGCAGAACGCGCAGGCGTAGACGCAGCCGCGCGTGATTTCGATCGGGTTGAAGCGGAAATGTTTCGGCGCGCAGCCGGGGAAATCGTCGAGCTCGATGCGCTCGGCCTGGCCGTTGGCGACGTAGCGATCGCCATCCAGATGCGCGATGCCTTTGGTCGTTCGCGGATCTTCGCCGCGCTGGACTTTCACGAGAAATTCGCCGATGAGTTTCTCGCCTTCGCCGACGGCGGCGCAATCGAAGCCATTGCGGAGAACGTGCTCGGGCTCGGCCGTGGCGTGGACGCCGCCGATGAGATGGATGGCGTCAGCGTCCGCGAGATCCGCGCGAATCGCGCGCAACTCGGCGTAATTTTCCTCGAACTGCGGCGAATAGAACGACCACGCGACGATCGCCCGCCGCCCGTGCGTGTTCGCCTCGCGAACGGCCTGGCAAAGTGCTTCGGGCGTGCGCGCGAAAACGATCTCGACGCCGGCGCACTCGGGGGACATTTCGACCGCGCCGGCCAGCACATTCAGCGCGTAGCTGTTGGTTTTCTTGTAATTCAGAACGAGTGTTTCGCCGGTTTTCATCGCTCCGCATTTTACAAAAGTGGCGGGAGTTTTTCGAATCGATACTGTGTCACGGCCGGGCCAATTCTTTGTCGAGCCACGCCGAAACTTTTTCCGCCCAGGCTTTTCCGTGCGCCTGCTGCCCCTTGGCGCTGAAATGAACTCCGTTGCGCAGATCGCCGACGAGCGCATCGGTGTCCGGGCCCTCGATCGCCGCGCCGGAATCCCAAAGCGATTTTTGCGCCGCTCGGAATTCGGCGTCCGACGCGTCTTTGGGTGAATGAAAGGTCGTTTGCGCGACAAACCACGGACATTTCCAACCAGCGCTTTCCTGTGAGGCGCCGATAAGCTTATTGAGAAGCTTCGCGTAGTTCTCGGCGGTAATCTGCCGCTCGGCGGGATAACCGCCGCGCGCTTGGCCTGCATCGGATTCGCCTTGGTGCCAGAGCACCGCGCGGCAACCTTTCGGCCCGAGCGCCGCCATGCGCTTGATCAGTCCGTCATACAAATCGCCGGTCGATTCGCCGACGTTGGGGCCGGTAATTTTCACATGCCCCGTCAGCGTGGGCAGCGGTTCGACCTTCTCGCCTTTGGGCAGCCACTGGCGCACGCTGGTCGCGCCGGCGCCTGTCGACGCGACGCCGATCGGCACTTTGTATTTCTCGTACAATGCGTCGCCGAACGCGGGGATGAAACTTCCGCCGTTGCTGCCGTCCTGAACGCCGGGCTGCGGGTCGTCGGCGATGCGCCAGGATTTTCCGTCGAACGTCGAGACCATGCCGCTGGCCGGCTTCTGCTTTTCGGCGCCGTAATTGGTAGAGTTCGATTGGCCGGCGATGACGAAAACTTCGCCGACGCCGACGTGCTCGATCGTAGCGTGCGCCACTTCGGCACCGCCTTTTAGCGCCTGGATTTCAACGCGGAACCAGCCGCCGGCCGGCACGCCCAGTTCGCCGCTGAATTCCTTTTTCGCCGGATCGAATACCAGCGGCTGCCAAGTCGGATCGAGCTCCGCAGCCTGCGATTTTCCGCTCGCGCGGGCCTTCACGGCGTCGCACTCGGATTGGAGTGTGCCTTTGAAGGAAATGATTCCGGTCTTCACATTTTTGCGCTGAAAGACCTGCATTTCCTGAGGAGATTGGACGGTAATTCCGGCGTCAGCCGCAAATGAACACGGCACCGCGAACGGTGCCGTGATGAAAACCAATAGTGCTAGACAATGCTTCACGCGATCGCCTCCGAGGTGGCTTACTTCAGGCGGTCCTCGGGCTTGACTCCTTTAATGAAGCCGTTGAAGCCGTACATTGTCGGCTTGTACTCGCCGACCAGCGTGACGTCGGCCTTCGCCGGGACGTCCATGCCGAGGCCCCAGTAGATGGCGTTGACGATCACGCGGCGCAGACCTTCGTCCTGCAGATCGGTGGCCGAGCCCATCGTCGTGCAGAGAACTTTGTTTTCTTTGCCGCCTTCAGTCTTGTTGATGCGCGTCCAGATCACCGGCATCATCGGATCGTTGACGCCCTGCTCACCTTTGTCGCCGCGGCTGCGCTTCTTTTTGTAATCCGCGGGAGCATCGTCGGGCTTCATGCCTTTCAGCACCTGGCCGCGGACGAGAATTTTCGCGTCGGACGGCGGATAGGCTTCGTAGACATCGGTGTCGCCGAAAATTTCGGTCACACCTTTCAGGATCGGATCGTCTTTCGCGGTGTCCTCGAAAATGCCCTTCGTCGCTTCGTGCTTGTGGCCGCCCCAGTGATTGACCCATTCTTCGCCCAGCACCGTTTTGCCGAACGAATTGAAATTCTTGTACGGACTCGTTCCCGGAATGCCGGCGAAGCCGTGCGTCGAGGTGCGCAGGCCGATGATGGGTTTGCCTGCGTTGATGTAATCGACGAAATATTTCATCAGGTTGTCGGGCGGATGGCGGAAGCGCATCAGCATGATGCAGGCGTCGGCCGTCGCGAGTTCCGCGAAGCCGGGCATGTTGGCCGAATTGTTCGGATCGATGACGCCGTCGGTCACCGCGAACGAGACGGTGCATTTGAAGCCGTGGCGCTCGGACAGAATTTTCGCGAGCTGCGGAAGTGCTTCTTCCGAGCGGTACTCTTCGTCGCCGGCGAGCAGGACGATGTGCTTGCCCTTGCCGGGGCCTTCCTTGCCCTCGAAAACGATGCAGCCTTCGGTCGCGCGAACTGGCAGCGCCGCCGCGAACATTCCCAGCGTCAACAAAACGACTAGAATGGCGCTCTGTGATAACGTCATCGATGAACCTCCCTTTTTTCCGCGATGGTCGAACAAATTGTTCGAAGCGTTACGGCTCAACCTGTCGGTGAGCCTGCTTACACCTCAATAAAAAGTCGTGTCGATAATGTTACGATGAAAATCACAAAATTCATCAAAATCTATCAAAATGTAACCCGATGCAATGAAGCGTTTCAGCAGCTTCGATCAAACATTTTCCGCGGCGGCGATGCAGTTCGATGCCGCGCCATTTAGTGACGCGCACGCTCGCCACAGTATTCATGCGGGGCGCAGCGGCGGTAAAAGCTTGACGGAGCAGAGTGTCGCGTCTACTTTCCTTCGTGTTCAGCGTGAACGTCGGGGTTCAAAACGAAAAGCCGGGAGCGCGCATGTCGATTCAAGAAGTGAAGGACGCCTGGATTTATCTCGATCGCAACACCGGCATCTGGCGCGGCGAGTTGCATTCGGCGCAGGGCGTCTTTCAGCCGATCCACTGGGTGGCGATGCATCGCATGCAGTGCATGCTGCGGCTGGCTCCGCACGAAGGCCGCATCGCCGACATCGGCTGCAGCTATGGCATTTTGACGCTGAACCTGGCGGTGAAAAAGCCGCGCACAGAAGTCATTGGGATCGATCCCGACGAGATCCGTCTGAAAGTCGGCGAACAGCTCAAGGCCGAGCACCACGTTAACAACTGCGTTTTTCAGAAGGGTACCGTCGACGAGCCGGGTATTCCACCCAATTCCTGCTCCGGCGTGATCTGCACGGAGACGCTCGACCATATCAAAGACGTCAAACCGCACCTGCAGCAGTCGGTCGCAAAGTTGATGGACTTGCTGCTTCCGGGCGGACGGCTGATTCTCTCGATTCCCGCATTGGAAGAAATGGGCAAGGAGACGGCGCCGCTGCCGCCCTCGCCGCTCAGCATGGCCGACTTTGATTTCCTGAAAAACAAGCAAGTTGACCGCAATTGCCCGCGATGGTGGCATCTGTTTTATGTGGATAAGGTTTGACGCTTTTTTGCCACGAAGAGCACCAGGAGAGAATAGATTTTCATTTTCGTTTCGTGTTCTTCGTGCCGATCTTCGTGTTCTTCGTGGTAAAATAAAACTGTGTCTGGCGAAAGCCGTCCGTACAATTTAGAGAAATACGTGGAGTCTCACATGGCCCGACTTGGCGATTTGTTTCCTGATGAATTTCAATTGCAGGCCACGGCTCAGGCGAAAAATGCGCCGCCACAGCAGCAGGCTGGCAAGAACGCACCGCCGCGCCCCAAGCCGCCGGTGGTGAACGCTCCGCCGCAGGTTCGCCGCGGTGAACGCGTGTACGTCAAGGATTTCGTCGCGGGCCAGGAGATCGAGGGGATTTATCTCGTCGCCGAAGCCACGATTCGCGTGGCGAAGAATGGATCGAAATACATCCAGGCCTCGTTCTGCGACAAAACCGGTTCGGTCCCCGTGCGCCAGTGGGATGCGACGGACGCGGATTTCGTCGCGTACAAAGCGTCCGGTTATGTGAAAGTGCGCGGCCGCATCGAGACGTACAAAAATGCGATGCAGATGATCGCGTTCGCGGTGCAGGAACATTCGAGCGAAGGCATTAACTCGGCGGATTTTCTGCCGGTCTCCGTCCGCCCGCTGGACGAAATGGATGCCGAATTTTCAGCGCTGATAGAGACGTTCAAAGACGTTGATTACAAGCGGCTCATCGTCGCGATGTTTTCAGATCCGGTGGTGCGTGAGAAATTCAAGAAAGGCCCCGCGGCGGCGTCGGTTCACCACGCCTGGGTCGGCGGCTTAATGGAGCACGTTCTGTCCGCCTGCAAGACGGCGCAGTCGATCGCCGAGCAGAGGCCGTTTCTCAATCGCGATCTGCTGATGGCGGGCGTCGTTCTGCACGACATCGGCAAGATCGAGGAACTCGATCCGGGCCCGGGATTCACTTATACGGATACCGGAAAGCTTTGCGGACATATCGTCCTCGGCGCGTTGATGGTTGAGCGCACGCTCGTGAAGCTCGAGAATTTTCCGCCGAAAAAGCGCGACCTGATCATCCACATGATTCTCAGCCACCACGGTGAACACGAATACGGCAGCCCCGTGACGCCGCTGACCGCCGAAGCTGTGGCGCTGCATCATCTCGAATGCCTCGACGCGAAGGTGCAGGGGATCCAGACGATCATCGAACGCGAGAAAGCCAGCGGGAACGACGGCGCGTGGAGCGAATTCGCGCGCGTGGTCGACGGCCGCATTTACAAGAACGCAAACAATCCCTGAGGATGGCAGACAGAAATGTCTGCCCTATTATCCTACGCGCGGATACAGCCCGCTGTTGCCGGTATGGATCGATTCGATCAGCGCCGTCGCAAAACAATCCACGGCTTCGCCTTTGCCGACTGCATCCAGGCCTTCGCCGGTCTTGGCTTTGATGTTCACAAAGTGGCGCGGAATTTTCAGCGCGTCGGCGATGTTCGCGGCCATCTCCTGCTTCAGGCTTTTCAATTTCGGGCTTTCGAGATGGATCGACGCGTCGACGTTGATCACTTTGTAGCCCGCGGTCGTGATGATTTCGACGCTTTTCACCAGCATCGCAATCGAGTCCGCGTCTTTCCATTTCGGATCGGTGTCGGGGAAGTGATGGCCGATATCGCCCATGCCGGCCGCGCCGAGAATCGCGTCGATGACCGCGTGCGTCAGCGTGTCCGCGTCGGAGTGGCCGACCGCGCCTTTCGCCGAATCGACTTTCACGCCGCCGAGAATCAGCTTTTTTCCGAACGCCAGTTTGTGCCGGTCCGTTCCAATACCCACGCGAAACATGGTTCTTCCCTCCGTCGAATTCGGTTCGAGCCCATCTTATATCGCATTGCCGCCGCGTGTCGAGAGCTGCGAATTATTGCAAACCGGCGAGGAACGAAATCAAGTTGCGCAGATCCTGTTTGCTCAGGCGTTCGACGAGGTCGTCGGGCATGGCGGATTGGCCGCCTTTGCGCGTCTGGATTTCGTCTTTCTTCACGACCACGGGCCCATCGTTTGTGACGAGCGTGAGTTCGGTGTCTTTCTCGTTTTTCACCATGCCGACGATGACTTTGCCGCTCTTCAATTTCACCGTGTTGCTCTCGTACCCCTGCGCGATGACTTTGCTGGGATAGAGAATCGATTCGAGGAAATAGTCGCGCGGCTGGCGGCTGCCGATGCCCTTCAATTCCGGCGCGACCTCGCCGCCCTTGCCGTTGACCTTGTGGCATTTCAGGCATGAGACTTCCTGTTTCTCGAAGAAAATCTTGCGGCCGAGCGACGCGTTTCCGCCGTGCAGGCATTCGCGGTATTTTCCGAGCGGATCGGCCTTGTCGCGTTTGTCCTCGAATTTCTGCAGGCGTTCCTTGATCGCATCGGTGGGATGTTTCGCGGCGGCTTCGAGAATGTCGAGCTGCGTCTCCTTATAGACATCGCCGGCGAGCAGCTTGTCCATCCACTGCGCGAGCAACTCATCGACGCCGGGTGACTGGACCGTCGCGAGCGTCGCCAGCGCGGCCTGCTTGTCGGAGATCAGGCCGGTCTCGAGCTGGTTTTTCAGATAGGCGAGCGCGTCGGCCGGATTTGCTTTGGCCAGCAGCGCCGCCGCTTCGCGGCGCAGCGAACTGCTGCTGTCGCTCAGGCCGATCTTGATGGCTTCGCTGAGTTTCGGATCGTTGCGGCCGACCAGCGTTTTCAGCGCTTCGATGCGGACGTTCAGCGGCGCGTTTACGTCGGCGATGAGCGGGAAGAAGATCGCTCCGGCGTCGGCGAGGCCCAATTTTTCCGCGGTCTGCGCGGCTCCGGCGCGGACGCTGTTCGGCGCGCTTTTCATGATTCCGGCGAGCGCGGGCTTGAACGCTTCGAGCGCGACCTTTGTGTCGCGCAGGCCGATGAGGGGCCGCCACAGGCCCGTGACGCGGTCGCGGCCGGAGGGCGTTGCCCAATCCGCGAGCGCGTTGATGGCTTCGACGCGCATCAGTTCCGGCCCGCCTTCGCGCGCGGCGAATTTTACGAGACGCGCGGCGGCTTCGGCGCTGCCCCAGCGGAAATTGGCGTTGATCGTGCGGCGCAGGAGAGGTTCGGACGTCGAGGGCACGTCCAGCAGCGCGGCGAGTTCGGGCGTCGCGCCGCTGAGCGGGATGTCGTTGATCGCGCGTGCGGCTTCGAGCACGAGCGCCGGTTCGCGATCGCGCAGGAAGACCGAGATCTCCGCGCGTTCCAGGCGGCGTAGCGCGAGCAGCGCGCCCATGCGCACGGCGGACGATTCGTGGCTCGACAGGCCGACGAGCGTTTCGACATCGGCGCACCCGGTCAGGCCCATCACGCCGGCATGGCGCAAGTAGGCGTCCTTGTCGGCGTTATCGCGCAGCATGTCGAGCAGCGCGGGGACCGCGTCGCGCGACGCGATGCGGCCGAGCGCGATGGCGGCGAAGAATTTCGGGCGCGGCGACGCGTCCTGCAGAAGTTTCGTCAGAGCGGGAATGGCTTGGACCGCGCGGCGTTCGCCGGCCATCTTCGCGGCTTGCGCGCGCACTTCGGACTCGGGATCGGCGAGCAGCGCGAGGACGGGATTCAGGGCCTCGGGCGAGATGCGCGCGAGTTGCTCGAGGCCCCAGATGGCATGCAATCGCGCGAGCAGGTTTTCATTTTTCGCGGCGGTTTTCTCCAGCAGTTCCCTGCCCGCTGCGCCTTTCGCCACGAGCGAAAACTGCGCTTCCTGGCGCACTCGCATGTCGAGGTGGGCGAGAAGTTTTTGGAGTTCGGCCGGAGTGCGCTGGTCGAAGCCTTCGTTCAGCAGCTTTTTGGTTTCCTGAACGAGATTCGATTTCGAGACATCCGGATCGAGCACGCGGTAGATGCGGCCCTGGCCTTTGATGACCCAGCCTTCGACCCAATCGCCGACGTACAGGCCGCCGCCGGGCGCGAAGGCGATATCGGTTGCGAGAATTTCTTTGATGATGTGATCGACGTCCGTCATTTCAAACGTCGCGCCTTTCGGTTTCAGCGAGAAGGAGAAGACGCCTGCGCCGGCGCCGCCGGTGAAATCGCAGAGGAAGAAATGTTCGTTGTAGCGTTCGGGCAGGCCGGTGCCGGGATAGTACGCGGTGCCGGAGGGGCCGTTGGTGATGTTCGCGATCGGCGGGACGATGTGCGCGGGCTGATCGGGATTCTGGAGCTGCCATATTTTTTCGGAGTTGAACGGTCCGCGCGAAGGCTTCTCCATCAGCTGGTACGCCATGCGCCAGCCGCTGTCGCCGCCTTCGACGACGTAAACCCAGCGCGATTTGTCGCCGGAGTCGGAGTTGTTGTCTCCGGTGAACAGATTTCCGTACTGGTCGAAGCAGAGTCCCTGCGGGTTGCGCAAACCGGTCGCGAAAATTTCGAGATCGCTGCCGTCGAGGTTGCAGCGGAAGACACCGCCGTTGTCTTCCATGCGCAGATTGCGGCCGTCCGGCGTTTTGATATTCGCGCCGCGGTCGCCGATCGAAAAATAAAGGCGGCCGTCGGGCCCGATGCGCAGGCCGTGAAGATCGTGGCCGAGAAACGCGATGCGCACGCCGAAACCGTACGCGAGCGACTTGCGGACGTCGGCCTTGCCCTCGTTTTTCGTATCCTTCAGCATCCACAGATTGGGGATGTCGGCAAAGTACACGTTGCCCTTGTATGGCAGCACGCCGGCGGCGAGCCCGTCCTCGATGGTGTTGAAGCCTTCGGCGAAAACCGACGACGTTTCGGCCTTGCCGTCGCCATCGCGGTCTTCAAGCAGGCGGATGCGCTCGCTCGCGGCGCCGAGTTTCGCGGTGTCCTTGCCTTTCCAACGCTTGAGCAGCGCGATGCGGTCTTCGACGGTGCGGCAGGCGAGGTCTTCGTCGAGCCATTCGGTCTTTCCGCCGAAGCTGCGGTTGTCGAGCACGCCGTTTCCGGCGCGGTGCGTTTCGGAGACGAAGCAGCGGCCTTTCTCGTCGAAATTCATGGCGACGATGTTGCAGACATTCGGTTCGGCGGCGAAGAGTTCGCACTTCAGGCCGGGGGCGAGTTTGAATTTCTGGATCGCGGTTTCGGCGTCGGGCGTGGCGGGATTCTGCGTCGCCGTCCACTTCTTGCGCTCGGCGGCGATCTGTTCGTCGAGCGACAAACCGAGCTGCGCGCTCGCGGCCGAGCCGGAATTGTCGGGACTGCCGCTGTGCGCGGCGGCGCTCGCCGGTTTTCCCGCCAGGCGGATGCGGTACATGCTGCGCGAATTCGAGCCGCTGTTTCCCGCGGGAAACCAGACGGCCTGCTGGCGCTGGCCGGGCGCGTCGGAATCGTTGACGTAGAGCTGGAAGGCGAGTTCGTCGAGCGTCTCCCAGCCGCGGTTGAGATTGCTCCACGGCAGCAGCGCTTCCATCACATAGCCGTTCGCGGTTTTTGCGGCGACGCAGTCGATGCTGAGCGCGCCCTTCTTTTCCTTGCGATGATCGCCGAGCTGCTTGCGCAGTTGCGCGTGTTTTTCGTCGCGGCCGGGGCTGACGATAATCTGAAAAAAGTTGTCGCCGCCGTGTTCGGACGCGGCGAAAAATTCGACCGAGTCCGCGCGCCAGAGTTCGTCGTCTTTGTCGGATTCGAGCGCGACGTCGTCGACGACGGTCACGAAGACGAGCAGACCGCGCTCGTCCCAGCCGAGCCGGAAACCGGCCGTGAGGTTCGCGGCGGGAAACGCGGCGCCTTTTTCATCTTTCAGGCCTTCGACTTTCAGGCCCTGGTCCTTCCAGTCGTCGCTTTTTCCGTCGATGCTGATGCCGGATATTTTCGGCACATCGAAAATCGCGTCGTCACCGGCGCGGAGCGTTGCGGCCTGCGCGAGGAAAAACATCGCCGAAAAAAGAACGAGCGAGCCGCGCCGGTGGGCTCGGAAAGCGCCAGGTTTTTGCATCGTGTCCGCCTGTCTGAAAGGGTTTGTCTTGCGTGTAAAGAAAACGTTAATCGCGATGGCCGCGGAAGTCGAGTTCCGGCGGCGAAAGCGTCACTTGCATGGATGATGTGCTCAAACCGAAACAGGAAACGGCGAGTCGCTTGCGCCGTCGATCATCTGCACGTTTCTTGCAAGGATTACGGCGTTTTGGTGATCGGAAGATTGGTCATAATGCCGATAGGCAACTGCGGCACTTTATCTTTAAAGCGAACGACGGATTTGAGCGCTTCAACTGCGAGTTGGAACTGCGCGGCGTCGGTGGCATGGATGCTTCCTCCACCGCCTTGGATAAGGATGAGATAGTAGTCTTCGTGAGGGTTGGGATCGCTT
>Ga0265314_10005873_pt1 | contig 10986 bp, 10 predicted proteins | sample 4126metaG_FD_203106 | JGI IMG/M metagenome (GOLD analysis project Ga0265314, IMG submission 203106) | Rhizosphere microbial communities from Carex aquatilis grown in University of Washington, Seatle, WA, United States - 4-1-26 metaG | ecosystem: Host-associated > Plants > Roots > Rhizosphere >... | reverse complement strand
GCTTGAATTGCGAAAAGTGTCAGCGCGGGCCGCGCGTCTACTCGACGGAAAGATTGGCGGCGCGCACCACCTTTTCCCATTTGGCGGTGTCGTCGGCGAGCAGTTTGCCGAAGTCGGCCGCCGAGCCGCGGAACGGCGTGCCGCCGAGGTCTTTCAATTTCGCCTGCACCTTCGGATCGCTGAGACCTTCGTTGACGGTCTTGTTGATCAAATCGACAATCTCCTTTGGCGTGCCGTGCGGCGCGGCGAGACCGAAGAATGCGACTGCCTCGTAGCCCGGCACGGTGGCCGCAACCGTCGGAACGCCGGGCAATTCATCGGAGGGCGTCGTCGAGGTCACAGCCAGCGCCCGCAGCTTGCCGGCTTTGATGTGCGCGATCGAAGACGGCAGATTGTCGAACAACACCTGGACCTGGCCGCCCATCAGATCAATCAGCGCGGGACCCGCGCCCTTGTACGGCACATGCGTCATTTTGGCGCCAGTCATCATCATGAACAATTCGCCGGACAGATGCACCGAGGTGCCGTTGCCCGACGACGCCAGATTGACCTTGCCAGGATTGGCTTTCACATAAGCGATGAACTCGGCGACGGTCTTGGCCGGGACGTTCGGATTGACCTCCATCACATTGGTCACGCGGATGAAGCCGGCGACCGGATCGAGATCGGTGAGGAAGTTGAAATTAAGCTTCTTGTAGAGCGACGCGTTGATGGTGTTGGCCGGGTTGGCGAGCAGGAATGTGTAGCCGTCGGGCGCGGATTTGGCGACCGTTTCGGTGCCGATGTTGTTGCCGGCGCCCGGTCTGTTCTCGACGATGAAGTTCTGGCCGAGCTTCTCGCCGAGATACTGCGCGAAGATGCGGGCGAGAATGTCGGTCGAGCCGCCCGGCGGATAGCCGACGACGATGCGGGCCGGCCGGTTCGGATAATCCAACGCCTGGGCGGCCGGGACGGCAAAAGCGGCAATCCCGGCAATGCCGGCAAGAGCGGCAAGAAAATGCCTGAGCCGTTGCATAAAAAATCCTCCCCACTTGCCGGTCGTTAGCCGCCGGCTTTGTTGTCCTGACGCAAAGCTACGCGGCGCAGCCGCCCTCGCACAAGGGCACTAAAGTCGGTTGCGGCAGCCCGAGGGCACGCCAAACCGGGCCGCCAGCACGCCCGGCGGGGAAATCAGGGCAAATGAGGGAATTTTGGTTGGAGCGGCAGGAACCTGCGAACCCCTGGTCCGGAAGATTAAAGGCCTCAAAATACCGAAACCCCGGTTGGGGGTACGCAGGCAGGCGCCTCGTCGTGAACAGGCCATCGGCCCTCACCATGTTCTCGATGACCCGAATCCAAAAATAATCCCGCATGCAACAGAGGTGTCAGCGACAACCAATGCGTTGTCGCCTTCCGGACGCAATATGCTATGGACGAAAATCATTCGGTGGAGAGAAGATTATGCTGATCGCTATCATCGGCGCGGGCGCGGTCGGCAAGGCCCTCGGGCTGGCTTGGCTCAAATGCGGGCACGATGTCCGATTCGGCGTGCGAAATCCTGACGATGCAAAACATGCCGCGCTGGATCGCAACCGGCTGTTCGTATCGACATCTGGTCTGCCGGCGGCAGATGTGATTGTCATCGCAACGCCGTGGAAAGCCGCCGAGAAAGCCATTGCCGCGTTGGGAGACCTCTCGGGGAAGGTCATCATCGATGTGACGACTCCGCTCGCCATGGGCCCCCACGGATTAGGCTTGGCGATCGGTCATAGCACGTCGGGCGGCGAACAGGTCGCGACCTGGGCCAAAGGCGCCTCGGTCTACAAGACGCTCAACCAGACCGGGGCTGAGAATATGGCCAACGCTTCCAGTTATCCACGCAGGCCGGTGATGTTTGTTGCCGGCGATGATTTGCAGCACAAGCCGCTTATCGCCGGGCTGGTCACGGAGCTGGGTTTCGAAGCCATCGACGCAGGACCCCTGGTCAATGCGCGGCTGCTGGAGCCGCTGGCCATGTTGTGGGTCGAACTCGCGATCAAGCGGGGCCAATCGCGCGATTTCGCGTTCGCGATCGAAAGGCGATGAACGCGTTTCCATAGGCCGCACACAGCATCGATCGCGGCACCGGCAGGATCGAAACGGAACGGCCGGCTAATCCTCGACGTGAATGCCGGTTCTCGTTACGACATCCGCCCACTTCTTGACCTCCGAAGCAACGCGGTCGCGCAACTTTTCCGGAGGTCCGCCCACGGTTACGGCCCCGAGATCCGCGTAACGCTGCTGGAGCTCGGGTATTGCCAACACTTCATTGATGCTGCGGTTGAGTTGAGACACGATCGCTTGCGGCGTCCGTGCCGGCGCGTACACGGCGAACCAGCCGTCCGCTTCAAAGCCGGGTATCGTCTCAGCAACAGTGGGAATGTCGGGCGCGGACGGAAGCCGCTTCAGGCTCGTCAGCGCCAGCGCGCGCAGCTTTCCGGCTTTAACCAACGGCAGGGAAGAAGGCACCCCGTCAAACATGATCGGCACATGACCGCCGACAACATCGGTCAGCGCCGGTCCGCTTCCCCGATAGGAAACGTGAACAATGTTGATTCCGGCAGCTAGCTTGAAAAGTTCACCAGCCATGTGGGGAGTCGAGCCGTATCCCGGCGCCGCAGAGTTGAACTTGCCGGGATTGGCTTTGGCGATGTCGATCAACTCGCGCAGCGTTTTTGCGGGAAACTCCGGATTGACCTCGATAAGGTTCGGAGATGTCGTCACCCAGGCGACGGGCGCGAAGCTGTTGATGGGATCGTAGCCGGGGTTCTTGAAAAGAGCCGGGTTGGCGCCGTGGGTGCCGCCGGTACCGAAAAAGAGCGTATATCCATCAGGCGCCGCGCGTTCCGCGCTCTGGGCGCCGACATTGCCACTCGCGCCTCCAATATTGTCGACGACCACAGCCTGGTTGAGCGCTACCGATAGTTTTTCCGCCAGAATTCGCGCGGTCACGTCTGTCGGGCCACCGGGCGGAAACGGCACGATCAGGGTGATCCGCCGCGAGGGAAATGTGCCCTGGGCTCTGAGCAGTCCCGGGACAGCCATGCCGAGGGCTGTCGCGCTCGTTAGCTTGATGGCGCGACGGCGTGAAATCCTGGTGCGCATTCTCTCCTCCATATGAAACCGGTACCGCGATCAGCCATTCGCTGACGGCCCGGTCTTCAGTTTATATTTTCCGGTTATTTCCTCACGCCCGAGGCGGTCGGATTGCCGCAAAAGACTCCAGGCCTGCATGACGGTACGCTGAGGCGTGTGCGCAAAATGATGCAGGACATCGTAGAAGTGCAGCGGCGCGTGCAGCAGCGTCGCGATTTTTTCGGCGAGCTGTGCCGGAGTCGTCTGGTCGTCCGCAGGCGCCAGATCGGCGCCACCGTCGGGGAACGGGTATACGATCTCCTCATATTCCGAAATATCCGAACCTTCAGGGATCGTCGCGTCGACGCCCCATTTGGCGGTCAATGGCGCAAGCGACCCTTTGGTCACGTTCAACTGGATGCTGGGGTCCAGATGCGAGGCCCGGGCGCCCTCGGCAATGATGACGTCTCGCGCGGGTTGAACCCGATAGGCGAGCGCACGTTCGAGAGCCGCGGGATTGAAGATATCGACATCATGGTCGGTCACCACGACGTGCTTCACCCGCTTGAGCGACATCAACGCCAGGAGTGCATTCTTTCCTTCGCCCGGCCGCTTTTTGATCGACGCGTAGAGATGAAAATTGCAGCCGGAAGGCTGCGGCGCGTATACGGCGGTGCCCGTGATGCCCGCCGTCGCCAGGGCCTGCCAGGCACTGCCCTCAAGCGGCGGCGCGACGAGATAATCAACCTCGTCCGGCATATGCAATGCATAGAAAAGCGCGTCGCGGCGGTGTGTGACCGCGTTGACGCGGAAGATCGGGTTCCACTTCATCGGCCCTACAAAGCCGGTGAAGTCACCGAAGCGGCCTTCGTCCTCGATCCAGCCGATTGGCAATAACTCGCCTTCCAGAACGATTTCCGCATCCGCCGGCACTTCGAGATCGACGGTCTCGCATTTGACGAGTTCGATCGGCGCGCCGGCGATGCCGCCAGCGAGTTCGAATTCATCCACGCCGGGGGGCGCCATGTGCGCCGCCGCCATCATGACCGCGGGATGCGTGCCGAGCGCGACGGCAAACGGCAAGCTCCGTCCCTGCTTAAATGCGCGCTCATAAAACAGTTTGAGATCGCTCGCCGAAACCATATCGATGCTGGTCTCGCGCTCCGTCCGCATCATGAGCCGGTACATGCCGACGTTGCGGCCGAACTCCGGATCCTTGCAGATGCCGATTCCGCCCGTGATATAAGGACCGCCGTCGAGTTGGCTGATCAGCGGGACGGGCAGCGCGGTGAGATCGATGTCGTCGCCCAGCAGGATGACATCCTTGACCGGGCCGCGGTCTTTCATGACCGTCGGACTACGCAATCTGATGCGCTCGACGAACCTCTTGCCGATATCGCGATGATCGCAGTCGAGGCAGACGCCCATGCGCTGGCGCGATCCCAGGATCCCGCTCACTACACCAAAATCGTAGCCGCGGACACGTTCGAACCACAGCGCCTTGTCGGACGCGGCCACACGTCCGGAAACATGGCGCAGATCGACTTCTTCGCTAACTCGCGCAAGCTCGCCTATATCGATGAGACGCTGCAGATATTCGCGAAACTGGGCTGCCATTTACTAAACTCCATCGGCGGTGTGACGCTCAGCGGTAATCTGTATTATTCCCCAACGAGCCCGGCGCGCTTTATGACGGCTCCCCACTCCTCCGCTTCGCCCGCCATGCGCGTGTGGAGTTGCTGCGACGTGCCGCCATCAGGCTGGGCGCCGATCGCGTCCAGCCTGCTCTGGAATTCGGGTTTCTTGAGCAACTTGTTTACCGCGAGGTTGAGCTTGTCGATCACGTCTTTCGGCGTTCCTTTCGGCGCGAGGAGAGCATGCCAGCCGCTGAAATCGATTCCCTTGTAGCCAAGCTCCTCGAATGTCGGGACGTCCGGCAATTGATTCGATCGCTTTTTCGCCGTCACGGCGAGAGCACGCATTTTGTCGCCCTTTACGAACGGCGCTGCCGATGGAACCACATCCACCATGACGTCGACGCGCTCAGCGATCAGTTCGTTCAGCGCAGGAGCGCTGCCGCGGAACGGCACATGCGTCCATTTGATATTTTCGTGCAGCTGCAGATACTCGCCCATGAGCTGCTGGAGACTGCCGTTTCCAGCCGAAGCCATATTCAGCTTCCCCGGTGCCTGCTTCGATAGCTTGATCAGGTCGTCGACGGTCTTGGCGGGCGATCCGTTGCGGACGAGCAGAATGCCGGGCGAACTGGCAATCTGGATGATCGGATCGAGCTTCACCAACGGGTCGTAATTGAGTTTGGGATAAAGAAGCGGAGAGATGGTAGCCGGTCCGGTGCTTGCGACGAGCAGAGTGTATCCATCGGCTGGGGCGCTCGCAGCCGCCCCCATACCGATCATGCCGCCCCCGCCGCCCTTGTTCTCCACCGTGAAGGATTGGCCGAACTCATCCGACAGCCCTTTTGCGACCAGCCGTGCGACGATGTCGGTCGCACCGCCCGCGGCGTATGGCACGATGATCATCACCGGCCGCGATGGATATTGATCCGCCGCCGCCGCCCCCATGAGGCTGCCGAGGATCAGCGACGCCAGGAGAATGTGCGAAACTTTCATTGTTGCCACCCCTATTTCACATCTACGCGCAAAGCCGGCATTCACTTGCTCGCAACATTAGCTTGCTGGCGGCGCTTCCAATTTGAGCTGGATCGACTTGTATTCGAGATACTCTTCCAGACCGGGACGGCCGAACTCGCGGCCCCTGCCCGATTGTTTGAAGCCGCCGAAAGGGGCTTGAAAATTAAACGGCGCGCCGTTGATGTCGACCTGGCCGGTGCGGAGGCGGCGCGCGACACGCACGGCATGCTCGGCACTTCCCGACCAGACACCACCCCCGAGCCCATATTGGCTATCGTTGGCAATGCGAATTGCGTCGTCTTCGGTCTTGTAAGTGATGATCGAGAGCACCGGACCAAAGATTTCTTCCTGCGCGATAGTGCTCTTCGGATCGACGCGACCGAACACCGTCGGCTTGACGTAGTAGCCTTTAGGCATTCCCTCGGGCTGCTCGGCGCCACCGCAGAGCAACTCGGCGCCTTCCTGGATGCCGGTTTGAATGTAGCCGCGCACCCGTTCGCGTTGCGCCGCCGATGTCAACGGCCCCAGCTTGGCCGCAGTATCAAACGGATCCCCGATCGTAAAAGTGCCCGCGATCTCGACCGCGAGCTTGGCCGCTTCCGCATATTTTGATTCGGATACCAGCAACCGCGTATGCGCATTGCAGGTCTGGCCGGAATTGAGATAGCAGGCGTTGATGGTGCCTTTTACGGCAGCGGCAAGATCGGCGTCGTCAAGGACAATCGAAGCGGACTTGCCACCGAGTTCGAGCGCGACCCGTTTCACGCTTTGCGACGCGAGCTCCGTCACCCGCTTTCCCGCGCGCGTGGAGCCGGTAAACGAAACCATATCAACGTCCGAATGCGTTGCCAGGGCTTCGCCCACGACCGGCCCATATCCCGTCACGAGATTGAATACGCCGCGGGGAAAGCCAACCTTGTCGATGATCTCGGCGAGCAGGAACGCGTTGAGGGGCGCTACTTCGGAAGGTTTGAGCACCACGGTGCAACCCGCGGCAAGCGCGGCCGCCACTTTGGCGGAGATCTGGTGCAACGGATAATTCCACGGCGTGATCGCGGCCACGACGCCGACCGGGTCGCGCAGGATCACGGAATTCCCGACCTTGGTCTCGAACGGAAACTCGGCCGCCAATTTGGCGTACATGGCAAAAATCGCGATGGGAGAGCCGACCTGGATCCGGTTGGAAAGCTTAAGCGGCGTGCCGACTTCGTCGGCAATGGTCTTGGCGATCTCGTCAACGCGTGCCTTTAGCTCCGCGGATACTTTCTGCAAAAGCGCGCCGCGTTCGGCGGCAGCGACAAGCATCCAATCGCCGAAAGCATTGCGCGCCGCCTTGACGGCGGCATCCACGTCGAGGGCTGTGCCTTCCGGCACGCGGCCGATCACTTCCTCGGTCGAGGGCGAGCGCACATCGATCATCCCCTTGCCATCGGGTTTGACCCATTCGCCGCCAATGTAAAATTCGTTTCGTTCGAGCAAGGTGCAATCTCCTCAATGACCGTTATGCCGCGCGCCGTTATCCACAAACTCCTGCCGGAGCACGCGCTTGAGCACTTTGCCGTTGGCGTTGCGCGGCAACACAGTGCGGACCTCGAAAGATTTCGGGACTTTGTAACCGGCCAGCTTGCCGCGGCAGGCCGCCTTCAGCGCGTCTTCCCGGATTGGCGAACCATTCGCCAAAACAACGACCGCGTGCACCGATTCACCCCAGACATCATCCGGAACGCCGATGACGGCCACGTCCTCGACCGAAGGTTCGACGCGCAGCACTTCTTCGATTTCAAGCGGAAAAATGTTGACGCCGCCGCTTTTGATGACGTCCTTGCGCCGATCGAGGATGTAGACGTAGCCGTCCTCATCCACCCGGCCGACGTCACCGATGGTGCACCAATCCCCGCTGAACACTTCCGCGTTCTTCTCCGGCGCCTGGTAATAGCCAGAGAATACGGTCGGGCCACGCATCCAAATATTGCCGATTTCGCCGGGCGCGATCCGGTCACCATTGTCGTCGCGAATTTCAATTTCGGTGTCAAAAACCGGCCGCCCAACGCAACGTATCTTCCGGAATTGGTCTTCGGGCCGCAGGTTGGTGATCACCCCGGCCTCGGTGGCGCCGTAGAACTCGTGCAAGCTGACGGCGGGAAGCAATTTGAGCAAATCGTCCTTGGTGCGGGTCGGGAGTGCGGACGCACCTGAAATGATGAACCGCAAGGACGAGAGATTGTGGCGGCTGATGTCGCCGGCGCTTGCGATCAATCGATCCAACATAAAGGGGACGAGAAATCCCCAGGTGACCTGATGCCGCTCGATGGCTTCCGCAACCAGGCGAGGATCAAAGTGATCGAGGATCACCACCTGGCCGCCCATGAAGAGCTGCGTCAACACGAACGTGAATGGCGCGGTGTGATGGAAAGGACCCGTGTGCAGGATCGTATCGCTGCCGCGAATGCCGAATTCCAACGCCCAATAATGATAGGCCAGCGCCCGATTGCGGTGCGTGACCATGGCGCCCTTGGGCCGCCCCGTCGTACCCGACGTATAGCCGAGGTAGAAGATATCGTTCTCCGACACCGAAACATCCGGGGCGTGCGGCGAAGCTTGGGCTATCAACGTGTGAAACGCGCCCACATCGCCGTCGCTGCTTTGGCCGAGGCAAATGCGCCTTACCCCAGGCAGCTGCTGCCCAACATCGCGCACAACGTCCCGGAAGCGATCCGAATAGATCAGCAGCTTGGCGCCGCAATTCTCCAGCTGTTCGACATATTCGTTGGCCGTAAAGCGGTAGTTCAGCGTCACCATGGTGAGCGCCGATTTCGCGCAGGCTATGGCAATCGCCACATATTCCGGAACGTTCGGCAACACGACGCCGACGCGATCGCCTTTTTCCAGACCGAGCGACAACAGCGTGTTGGCCACCCGGTTGGACATCTCGTCCAGCGCCGCATAGGTAATCGTCGCGCCATTGAAGTGAATGGCCGGGCTATGGCCGCCGCGCTTGACAGCAAGCGATAACGTTCGTGCGACGGTCAGCTCGATCATCGTCGCTATCCAATGACACGATGCTGGACGAGATAGGGAAGCTTCAATTTGTCCCGGATACGAACCGGGCGATGCGGCAGCAGCGCGATCGCCTTGCCCGAATGGGTCAATTCGCCCTTTTGGTTCCTCGCGCCAACCTCGAACTCGACGAGGTTGTCTTCGTCTTCGACCCATTTACGCGTCACTTTGCCGAAGCAGGTGATCGAATCGCCGGGCCGCACGATCAGCAAGGCGCGGGTGGAGAACATCCGCAACGGCCGATCCCACAGCCAGTCGGTCAGCATCTGGCCGATGAAGCCCATGCCGATCATTCCATGCGCGAATACGCCGCCCATTTTCCCCACGTCGCGCGCAATGTCCTCGTCGACATGGCTCGGATTGAAATCGCCGGAGGCGCCCGCGAATTTCGCGATCTGCAGCCGCGTGATCGGCGGCTTTTTGAGCGTCAGTTCGAAGCCGACCTGCACATCCTCGAAATAAGGCCCTTCCAGCTTGGGAGGGACAATTTGATCCGTCGGTGCCGCCAGACGGTCGTTGTAATCGTTCATCGGTCGGTTCCCTTACTTGTCACGCACGAAGAAGAGCTGAGTCGCCTCGACTAATCTTTCGTCGTCGCTATTCTTGAGTTTGATGAGCACGGTGAAAAAGCTGAGTTCACCATAGGTCTTGCTGGCCTTGCGACCGGCGTCGACGATCTTGATCTTGTGCCAAATCGTATCGCCCGGCTTGATCGGCTTGTAATAGTGAATGACCTGCTCACCGTGCAGCAGCAGCGGCAATTCGACTTCCGCTTCCGAAAGCACCAATGCGGTCTTGTAGTCGCGGAAACAGTTTATGAAAGTCGGTGGCGCGGTCACGCCGCCGTTTGCGCTTGTTCCGGCGGTCTCTTCATCCAGGAACAATGGATTGTAGTCTTCGAGGCAGCTACACAGCGAATCGATTTGCCGCTGGGTAACGGTGACCTCCGACCAAGGGGTTTCGGCCCCTAACGCGTTGAAGTTTATCGGCATAGATACTCCTCATTGCCTCATAGCGAATAACCAAGCTCTCGTGAGATTGAGCGGGCGGTAGCGGCCGTCGCGCGACCGATTTTCTGGCGGGCAGATTCATCGGCGACGTTTAGTGGATATACGGTCGACAGGGCGGCGATAATTTGCCCAGCACTGTCGAGGATCGGTGCCGCAACCGCACCCGCCCCTATGTTGCTTTCGCCTTCATTCCACGCCAACCGGTCGCGCCGGACCCGGTCGACCGCCTTGCGCAGTTCGGCCGGCGACGTGATCGTTCCCGGCGTATAGGCTTCGAGGCGCTTGGCCAGCACCGCATCGAGCAAATCTTTCGTCATGGCCAGAAACAATTTCCCGGCCGCCGTCGCATGCAACGATCGATGCTCCCCGAGGCGCATGATCACGCGCAATGCCTTCGGACTATCGACGGTCGCCACCACGAGAATCTGCTGCCGGTCGAGCACGGAGACATGGCTCGACTGCTCGGTTTTTGCGACGAGTTCCTGCATGTGGGGCTGCGATATCCGCGAAAGGTTGTCATGCAAGGCGTAAAGGCTGCCGATGCGAAACGCATTTTCGCCGATGCGAATTTTTTGCGTATGCGGATCTTTCTCCAGCATCCGCCAATCGCGCAGCGAGGACACAACCCGCGACACCACGCTCTTGTGCAGATGAAGACGCTCGGCGAGTTCGCCGATCGTCAATTCCGGTTCCGCAGAAGAAAAAGCCGTGAGCACACGAAGCGCCTTGTCGATTGTCTTGCGAGATGAGTTTTCGGTGTCGCGCATGTTGCTTTATTAGCAACTGTGAAGCTGATATAGCAACAGCTTTTTGCCTCCGATCGAATTCCGAGTCAAGCGAGGTGGCGGCGCGCGGATGGACGCCGGCTCAATTCCGATATTGCGGGGCAAAAAAGGGCGCGGCTCGGCAGCGCCAACGCCAGGGCGTCACGACGATGGAAAGGTGACGCCCGCATGGAATGCGGCGTGCCCCGGTCTCGATGCAGGTTCAAAGGCGGTTTGAGCGGCGGTGGGGCATGTGCCTGCCGACCGCTTTAAAACTTCGTTCAATATCAGCGGGATAACTGGTCGGAGTGGCAGGATTTGAACCTGCGACCCCCTCGTCCCGAACGAGGTGCGCTACCAGACTGCGCTACACTCCGACTGTCGGCGGCCTTATAACCCCCTCACTCTTGA
>Ga0265314_10005868_pt1 | contig 10990 bp, 12 predicted proteins | sample 4126metaG_FD_203106 | JGI IMG/M metagenome (GOLD analysis project Ga0265314, IMG submission 203106) | Rhizosphere microbial communities from Carex aquatilis grown in University of Washington, Seatle, WA, United States - 4-1-26 metaG | ecosystem: Host-associated > Plants > Roots > Rhizosphere >... | reverse complement strand
AACTACCAGGGGTTTGAGACTGTGAACCAGATTACCCCGTAGCAACTCAGAAGCGATTATGAAGCCACTCTTGCGATTGACCATAGCAGCCGGGTTAGTCCTGGCTATGGCGGCATCAAGTTATGCCGCGAGCTATAACGTAACATTGGCGCCAGGCTGGAACACCATCGCCAACCAGATCACCACCGACGGTGGCAATAACGTTCGCACTATTTTTCTCCGTCCCGCACCGCCTCTTGGCTCCAAGCTTCAGCATTTCGATCTGACTACTGGAACGTTCGGTTCTTTGGAGACCTACGAACAGCTGCCGAGTGGGGGCACTACTTGGATCCCTGGCACGAACATCTTAAACACGGGCGATGGTGTCGTGTTTTTTAACCCGACCTCGAGCAACGTCACTTTGACCATCAACGGCATCGCTCATGTTCCGAAGCTTCCGATCAATATCGGCTCCGGCCCCGCCTTGGTGGGCCGCCAGACCAATGACGTCGCAACGCTCACGGATATCCTCGGATTCAAACCCCCGAATTTCACGGCCGTCTATCGCTTCATCCCAGGCCCTGGACATGATCCCACAGTCTTTGCCTCCAGCAATTTTACCGTCTACGCCTTTAACGCCGGCGCATGGGCCACTCCGCCCGGCGTTCCTCCAACCTTCAATGTTGGGGAGTCGATTTGGGTTACCACCAACGGGACGCTACCCTCGGTCCTGAGAGGTCCTTCGTCGCAGACCGTGTGTCCGGGCAACCGGGTTGGTTTCGCCGCGGCCGCTACTGGCACCCCGCCTCTCAGTTTCCAGTGGCTATTCAACGGCAAACCGATCTCCGGCGCTACCGCCAACACTTATGTGATCCCTATCGCCACCGCCACCAATTCAGGATCATATAGCGTTCAAGTGACCAATCCATTTGGGTCCACTACCAGCAAGCCCGCCACCCTCGTGTCCGGCGACACACAACCACCTGTGATCGTCTGCCCCAGCAACATCGTCACTGCTTGCCAGGGACCGGGCGGCACCTTTGTGCAGTTCGGTGTTGGGATCGCCGACAACTGTGACGATGCACCCACGCTGACCATCAACCCTCCTTCTGGATCGCAGTTCCCCGGCGGAGTTACCACCGTTACCGTCACGGCCACTGATGCCAGCGGTAATACCACCAATTGCACGTTTACCGTTACCGTGGTCGATAAGACGCCCCCGCAGATCAGTTGCCCGCCCAACCGAGTGGTGATGGCTCGGGATCCTAAGGGAGCCTTGGTTTATTACTCAGTCGCGGCTACCGACGATTGCGACACCAACGTCAAAGTCGACTGCCAACCCCCTTCGGGTTCCGTTTTCCCGTTGGGAAGCACGGTGGTGTTGTGCAAGGCCACCGACTCCAGCGGCAATACCTCCGCCTGCCGGTTCGTTGTAACTGTTGTGGACCCGTCGTGCTGCCGAGCGAAACTGTGGACGCAGCCTGATGTTTCGAGCCCGGGAGGCCGTTTCGGCCATGTGATGGCCTATGACTCTAACCGCGGACGCGTTGTCCTGTTCGGCGGCGAGAACCCGAACGGCATCCTTGGTGATACCTGGGAATGGGATGGATCGGCGTGGACCCATGTAGGACTGGGCGCGGTCGTCACTCACATCATCCCTACCGGTCCGCCTGGTCGAACCCACGCGGCGATGGCGTTCGACTCAAGAATCGGACAAGTAGTCCTTCACGGGGGCCGCGGCGTGACCGGTGGACTTTTGGACGACACTTGGCTGTGGGACGGGTCAAATTGGACGGAAGTCACCTCGAAATCTGTCGGCGCGCGGTTTAATCATGCCATGGCCTATGATGAGGCCAGACAGGTGACCGTTCTTTACGGAGGTTCCGATGCCAACGGCGGGGAGCTTGGGGACACCTGGGAATTCGACGGCGCGAAATGGAATCTGGCTGCCGCGACCTCAACTTCCATCGGGCCTCGCCAGGGCCATGCCATGGCCTTTGGTTCCGCACAGAGGCAACTGCTGCTTTTCGGCGGGCAAACCAAGGGGGTTGCGTCAAGCGACACTTGGCAATGGGACGGCAAAGTGTGGAAGCAACTTGCCAAGACCGGACCTTCACCGCGCGCTTTTCACAGCATGGCCTATAGCGACAACTGCGACGCGGTCGTCCTTTTCGGCGGTGGAACCAACGGCGTGCTGACATTGAACGATACTTGGGAATGGGACGGGAAGGCCTGGGCTCAAACCGCCGCTAAATTGCCTCCTGGCCGCGGACAGGCTGCGATGGCCCACGACAGTGCTCATGGGCAGACCGTTCTCTTCGGCGGAACTCAGTTTGGCAAAGAATGGCTGGGTGACACACGCCTTTACGGCAGTGACCAGACTCCACCTCAAGTCGTCTCGGTCGATGCGATTTGCGGTGATCAAGTGATCATCGTCGCTTTCGACGGCCCGGTTTCAGCTTTCAGCGCCGAAGACACCAACCATTACGTCGTCGTCTGCAATGCCGGAGTGAATGCAACCGCACGGACCATGCTGGCGAATAATGGTTCTCCAGTTGACGATCCATTGATCACTGGCGGCGCAAACCGGATCATCCAGGCCACACTCACCGACGATCCCCGCATTGTCCGGTTGACCACGGCTGATCCAATCAACGGCTTTTGCACGCTCTTCTTGGGCGGCATACAAGACGCCTGCGGGCAGACCCTGGCCGGAGCCCAAATCCCGCTCCGGTGCCGGATCGATCCCTGTGTGCGCGGCAGCGCGGGAACTGAATTCTGGCTCACTTTTCCAGGCAATTACGCCCTGGACTCCACCAACCATCCTCAGCCGCAAGTGTTCATCGCCGGCCCCAGCGGTACGATTGGGACGGTTTCAATGCCAGGAATGTCGCCCGCGTTCAGTTCGGCGTTCAGCATCCCGGCGACGGGCATTGCCGCGATCACGCTGCCCAGCAATGCTGACTTGGGTGATGCGATCGACGTCGTCAATAGCAACGCGGTCCACGTCGTGGCATCGACCTCTATATCGGTTTACGGGCTGAATCACATGCCCTTCACCAGTGACGCTTACCTGGGGCTTTCTACCAGAGCGATTGGCAACAACTACCTCGTAATGGCCTACGGAAATCTGTTCAAAGGCGTTCCTGATCTCAACGGGACGCAGTTCGCCATTGCCGCCACAGCTGACAACACGCACGTCATGATTTCACCGGCGGTCACGGTTGGCTCGCGTGCAGCCGGCGTTCCCTACACAATCACGTTGATGCAGGGCCAAACCTACCAGCTGCGCTGCACGAACGACGCACCGGCTGATCTCAGTGGGACGGTGCTGGTGTCAGATCAGCCAATCTCCGTGTTCGGCGGGCATCGATGTGCCAACGTGCCAAACAATCAGGTGTTCTTCGCGGACCACTTGGTGGAGCAACTGCCGCCGACCGACTTGTGGGGCTTCAATTTCGTAACTGTGCCATTGGCGACGCGGTTGGCGGGTGATACCTTCCGGGTGATGGCGTTGGTGGACGGGACCACAGTAACGACCAACGGCGTGGCGATCAGCACAACGCTCAACAGAGGCAAGTTCGTTGAATTCCAACTAACAAAAGCCTCCCAAATAACCGCCAATAGCCCCATTTTGGTGGCGCAGTACGCGGACAGTTCGGACTTCGATTTAGTTCTTAATTCCGATCCGTTCATGATCCTGGTTCCTCCCGTGGCCTTCTTTGGCCCGAGTTACTTGGTTACCGCGCCGAGCACTGATTTTACCGGGAACTTCCTCAATCTGATGGTTCCGAGTGGTTCCGAAGGACAGGTCCTCCTCGACGGTACTTTCGTTTCGCCGACCTTGTTCAGCGCTATTGGCTCGAGCGGGTACTCTGGCGCGCAGGTGCCGGTTTCCGTCGGCACGCACTCGGTGGCGACGACAAATAACGTCGCGTTCGGTCTAATTGCCTACGGGTGGTCGCTTTATGATGGTTATGGCTATCCGGGCCAGAGTTGCGGCACGGCGCAGGGAAGGCCTACTCAGTTCACCTGCCCATCGGTGGAACAATTTGTCCAGGCTGGCACAAATTGCTTGGCGGCGGTTCCTGACCTTACCAAGAAAGTTGGTAATGGGGGCGCGGCCCTGCTCATCACTCAGGATCCGGCTCCCGGGACAGTGGTTGCTCCAGGCGCCTATCCCATCACGATCACCATCACCGATCCACTGGGAGGTACCCAGACCTGCCGATCAATCCTGACCGTAGGGCCGAGCCCCACCGCGGGACTCCAGTGTCCATCGGACATCGTCACCAATTGCGCCAATGCCAGCGGCCAGATCGTTACCTACAGCGTCGGCATGTGTAATACCAACTTCACCCTTACCTCGGTTCCGCCCTCGGGCAGCCTTTTCCCGAGTGGTGTCACTACGGTCGTATGCACCGCCAAGAACACTGCGGGTGTCACTGAATCCTGCAGCTTCACGGTTACGGTGAACTGCCCAAGCGCCGTGCGCTTATCCTCAAACGGATCGAACCTGAGTATCGATTGGACCGGTTCGGGCACCCTCCAGCAAGCCACGAAAATCACGGGGCCTTGGGTGCCGGTTCAAGGGGCGCTCCCTCCGTACCTCCTCAAGCCTACCAACTCCGCCGCGTTCTTCCGGATTACGCAGTAAGCAATCAACCAGCGCAGCTGGCATGCCTCCGGCCCTGGACTGAGGCTTGCCGCCCTCCCGCGCTCTTTGTGCGCCACGAGGGTCAGACCGAAAAGCCGCCGCGCTCGTCGGGAAGCACGGGCTGACACCATCGGAAGCCGGTTGCTGAGGGTCCGACCTTGGCCTACCCAGCCGCCTACTTGGCTATTAGGCTTTCGATCTTCTTCCAGACTTGGGCGCGGGCGGTGGAGCGGTCCACCCCACGCATCAGGAGCTCATCATAATTCGTGTGCACGTGACGGACGTGCGCGATCACGGCGAGGTCCACCGCCGAGGCATCCAGCGCCCGGCCCGAGGCGGATCGCCCCACGCGACCGCTGCTTCGCTGGCCGGTATGCTCTGCGATCCGGAGCGCCTCCTCCCTCGGGCTGCCCCGGTCCCGCTGCGAAATCGCCTGCGTTAGGGCAGTTACGAATTCAATGTCCTCTGCCTGGCGGGCAACCGCAGCTCGCGCGCGCGGCCCGGGGGCTCGGGACTCTACCATTGAGCAGGTTCTCTCGAATCCAACGGGCCGACTTCATGCCTTTGATTTGGCGTTCTCCACCCAAAACATAAGCCCGACTTGGAAGAAGTTGGCTCCAGAGGTAGGGCTCGCTCCTGTATCTCTCTGTCATGGAGGTGTTTATCGCAGCATTTCCGGCAGTATTCAAGCCTATTTGCGCGTATCGCTACGTATTTGTCCGCGTTGTTTGCTGACACTTTTGCTGACACTTTGCTGACAGTGGTAATGAGGCTTCGGGACGCCCTTGCCGCCATCGCCTGCGGTCCGGATTTCAGCTCGCAGGCTCGTCAGATTGGTCGCCGCGTCGGCCTCCGACGCCGCCTAGCTGCCCGTTGCCTTGGATTACAGACTGGGCACCAAGCGCGTCTTGCCGTCGCTCCAGGTCTCGCGATCTATCCGAGCTTCGGGCCCTTCCCTTCGCTCTCGTGCTGAATCTTGCTGCGAACAGGTAACCTATTGGCACTCCCCGCCATGCTGGTGCTGGTTGGTGACACTACGCCGGGGTCCCTCTGCAGCTTTTAATCGATGCCCAGCGCCAGCTAGGCGCGGGCCGCGCATGGCCTCGATCAATCCCAGGGTCACAATACGCTCAGATACGCTGAGGGCGTTCTTATCGGCTGCGGCTTCCTGGGTGATTCGATGGAACAGTCAGCTGTAAAAAGGCTGTTTGCAGGCTGCCGTAGGATCTGGGAACTTCCGGTTAGAATGAAAACCGGATTGAAAGTCTGGACGTCTACGATCGTCCTCGTCGCGATCGCGGCCCTCCTCATCCGGCAGAAGCACGAGCGCCAGCGTCTGGCAGCTGAATCTGCCGCCCTGCGCGAGCAGGTGGTGCAGGCAATATCCTTACACGAGGAGAACGCGCGCTTGGCTGAGCAGTTGAAGACTGCCGCAGCGGCTTCCGAGGCTGATCGGAAAGAATTGCTGCGCTTGCGCGCCCTGACGTCGAAGCTGCGTTTGGTGGAGCAGGAGAACGCACAAATGAAGATCGAGCGCCAGCGGTTATCCAGCCAGGCAGCTCAGGCCAACTCTCCAGCTCTCGCTCCCGCACAAACTCCAACGGCGATTGAAACCAACCTGATGGCCGCTGCTCCACCCGCGAACACGACCGACCTGGGCGAGGTCGAGATCGCCGACTGAGAGCCTGTGCGTTTTGACCTTGGGGCCGGTCAGACCTGCGTGATAACCCCGACCGTGCTCAGCGATGGAAATGTGCTAATGGAGATCGCTGTCGAGGCCACGGATGCAGACGGGACCGCTGCGAAGTTGGGGCAGTCGCGGTTCACCGCCCGTCCCGGCCAGCAGTGCGCCATCTCAGTGGGTGAGCGGATGATTCCTCTGAGCGCCAAGATCAAAACGCAATGACCATGGTTGACTAGGCAGGTGTAAGAGTGCCCATCGACACTTGGCGTTTGGACTGCCCTGCGTGGCTGAGCGGCTCAAAGGCTAGCCATTGCTAGCCGGTGTGTTTCTTCGGGAGGAGGGTCCAGGCACTTGTCTTTGCGCTCTTCCTTGCGCGTTTAGAAGAGCAAGAACCAGGTAGACGACGATGAAGGTGCCGACGAACCGCCCCCACGGCCATCTCTTCTTGCTGAAAAACGCCCAAGTCCCGGTTATCAGCGCAGGGAACAGACACGAGGCCATAATGAATCCGAAGCGGTAAGCGCTCATCAGCCCTCCCATTGCCATGACGAGAACGAGGATGAAAACGAACATGGCTCCACCACACGCGAAAGACTTCGAAAACGGTTTGTCGGTCTTCATGTCTGGACTTGGCTACATCTTCTACCCTGGCCAAAGATCGACACCGATGCAAACTCCAAACTAAAGGCAAAACCTACTCCCAGATCAGCTCACCATGGACGGAGTTTATGGTGCCCAGGGCCTGGCGTGAACGGCGCTCAGGTCCGCTTCCTTGGGTTGCGACGCGGCAAGGGCTTGGATTCTCGAATTGGGCGGAATGCTGGCCGACTTTCTCTGCGCGCACATTCTAACCTGGCAACCCGCATGGGCGCAGGCCCTGCCACCCATCGATGGTGGCCGGTTACATCGGGCCACGGCCTTGAATGTGGCCAGTCCCAGAACGCGCTATGGCGTCGGCTTCTCAGTTCTCCGGTCGAAAACCTCCACTTCGAACCTCTCGGCGATCACGTGGCTCTGGTCGAACATCAGCAGGCCCAGCTTCAACGGCGGATCGAACTCCTCACCGTCTCCTCCGGGGACGTACTGGAGAAGGGGACGATTGAGGAGTTCGTGGGCCTCGTGGTACTCGACCAGCGGCCCGCCTTCAATCGTAGCCGGGTTCGATGGCCGTATGGCGTAATCGACCGCGTTGGTGCAGAGGATGATGGGATAGCTCGGGATCTGCGGGTTATGGCTGTTGGCCATGACGAGCGCCAGGCGGACGCGCAGGTGACCCAGCGTAACCCAGCTGATTGCAAGAGCACGCATCGCCAGAGGGTTCGCCTTAATTATGGTCGCGAAATCGGGCTTCATGGCAGTGAGTGGAGCGACGGCAGGACAATCCGGTTGCCGGTTAGTGTTTGGTTCGGGTGTACTTTGTCTCAACCCCCTTCACTTCCTGCCCGTCTGGCGTGATGTTGAATGCTGTGATCGTGAGATGATCGGCGTCGATCACTTCATAGACGGTTTTCCAGCCCCACGGTGGAACGTTCGGGGCAACATCGTACTTCCCTTTCACAAAGAAACCGTGCTCGGTCGCATCCCCTTCTGAAAACATGATGGCGTAACTCATGCCAAAGTCGTCCACCCACGAGATCTGAAAGCGCTTGGTGATCGAATTGGAGGCGATCAACTCCTCCCCGTGCCGTGGCTTCCCCTGAATTGTGCCCTCGTACTCGTGACGAAAGAACCGTCCGTCCAGGATGGGGCGGATGGTGCCTTTGACTTTCGACTCGTCGGGAGCTTTGCCGGGTTCAAGCCAGGTGCGGCATGTGCCCTCCCAGGAGCCCACCAGTGATTTGAGCAGTTCTTTTGGCTTACTTTGCTTTCCTTGCACCGGTGGACTTTCGTTCTTGGGCGCGTCCTGCGCCTGAGACGCCGTTGGGGACAAAAGGGCCAAGCATATCACAAGGGCAGGCAGTTCAATGGTCTTCATGGATCTCTTCGCGTAAACGTTTTTGCATTGGCGGTCTCCGGCCAGGGTTCTATCTCCATAAAACGGTGCCGTCTGGCTTTATGATCAGCGGCTCAGACACGGTGAAACGTCGTCCAGCCCTCCAGGCTCTTGTGCGCATCACTACCTGAAACAGCCCGTCATTTCGGTGCCGCCACTCGACAGGCGTCGTCTCGAAACGTTCGTAATTGGCGCGGTCGCGACCCAGCTTGCCGAAGTTGCCGTCTTCCACACCGCTGGCGTTAACTGCCAGATAGGTGCCTTGGGTCTGCCGGAGAAACACGAAGACGACCGATCCTTTGGGCCTCGGCAGGGAGACCGCGATGGCTGTGCGGTTGGTGTTCCAGAGCCCGGCCTTCAACACGTTGCTTAACTCGTCGGCGGAGGTCCCTTGGGGTAGAGCGTTGCGCGCTGCGGCGACCAATGTGCCCTCGACCGGAGGCTCGACAGCCCATGTTGGGTTGGCCGTAAACAAGGCGAAGACTAAGGCAAGAAGGGCGCGTGACATGGCCGGGCTTTATTCTGAGATCCCCCGTCTGTTTATTGAAACACAAATATCTGCGCCTCGCGCGCGCGCTTTCCATAAAGCCCCTACTTCTAAATCGGCGTGCTGCCGGTTTTCGGCACGACGCTGGCGGGGATCACCGCTTGTGAGCTCGTGCCCGGCGAACCGGCATCCGGCCATGGAGCGGCGTGACAGAGTGGTCCGCATTTCGAATCCTGTATGTAGTTCATGCAATCGAATTGGAAAATAAAGACACTACCACGGAAGCTCACGTCGGAACAGATCGTCGAGCGGCTGCTCACGCTCCAACAAGAGCAGAATAAATGGCTCCAGGAGGCCCAGGCCAGCGGGCACTTGGAGATCAAAGAACCCATCGCCCAGAATTATTTACTTCTCCATCTGGCCCTGGATGTTCTGGGCGTACCCCCAACGAATCTGCCTAAAGACCACAGCACGCCATTCTTAGGTGAACAATTCAGCCGCGATTGGCTAGTCGATCTCTACGAGGTGATGTTCGAACGAGACCATGATCTGCGCGGATTCATCGAGATTGCCTCTGGACGGTGCGAAGTCTCAAACGAGAGTATGGAGAGGATAACGGCACGGCTTCACGATAAGGGTTAGAGGCCGGAGCACCGTGGGAGCCTGAACCAACTTGCGATGCGGTTGGCGTCGACGGTCACGACGATTGGTTTCGCCGGTCGATTCCGTTTACACGCTCGACTTCGCGTGGGAGCGCGCAGGGTGCCGAACGCCAAGAGGCGGAGCGAGCCGATCACGGCCACTCGTCGGTGCGCCACGCTGTTCGGCGCTTGGAGAAGTTCAGGAATGCTGCCTTTCCCTTTTGGAAGATGACAGGCGCTTCAACCATACTGCCAGCGGAACGGCGCTTCGATTGATCCTAGTCCCACCAGAAGTAAAGGTATTGGCCGTCAACGACCAGCTCATCGGGCATTTCGTCCTCCAAACCCTCAGTGCTGGTCTCCCTTCGATAAAACTCAAGCAGCGCTCTTTGACTAGCCATCTCGCGCGGCAGGACAACGACGATAGCGTCTGAAGATGCGCCGCCAATCTCCCGCTTGAGTTTTTCATAGTCCCGAATCCGGTCGTTGGGCACAAACACTCTGGAGGCCCCAAGTTGGTAAAGGTGTTCCACAAACCGAATCGCCTCCTGCTTGTCCCTGAAACGATTGAGCGCGAATCCTTTCGGTGCGGCTTTCTCTCTGAGCCACTGGAGCGCCTCCGGTCCTGTATAACAGGTCAATGGCATGCCCAATCTTTCGCTGAAGGATCACCGACGTGCTCGTCGAGCGGGCAGTCAAACGCAACCAAACCAAATTCAGAGCCGCGACGCCCTAGATGGGATCGGCAGCGCCTATTCGGTGCAGCGATCCCTTTGTGTGGTGGACGCTGCGATTTCATCCTAACCCCGACGGCGTATCCTCGTAACGAGCGTGCCCAGCAGCAAGAGAACGCCTCCAACGACGGCGGTAGCCACAGTCAGAACCACGCCTTGAATGCCCGCATCACGCGCCTCGACGTGGAACTTATAGTGGCTTTGCAGCGCAATTGCAGCGCCCACCGGCACGGCGCAGACGATCATCATGAAGCCCGAGGTGTAGAGCAACCCGTGTAGGACCGAGGAAAGTGTCCTTTTCGATCGAGTTGTCATTGACTGCGTCCAGCGGTGGCTAGACGCACCATGGTTCGCCCACCGGTCTGGCAAACCAATGTTCGTCGCGGGCTCATCGAAGCGATTCAGGAGGCCTGCATCAAGGATCTCCCTTTGGATGGCATCGAAGAGTTCACCTCTCACCCGCACGCCACGATGATTGAGGCGCGGGTTCGCTCCAGGCGGTCTAGGATGCGCTCCCAGGCGCGCCGAACCTTGGGTGCTGTGGTCGGGTTAGGTGCTGCGGGCGCTCCCATGGCCTGTTCGACCAGTTCCTCCAGCCGCCATACATTGTCGCGGACAGTCTCGACACCGTCTTTGCCACTGGCCTGGAGTAGATGGCGAGCTTCGCTGGTAGCAAAGTCCCTGATCCAGCTGAGCAACTCGGCGACTGAAATCCTGTCCTCTCCTGAGAGCAGTTCCACCGTCTGGCGCTCAGCGGGGCCGAAAAAGACCGAATCCATGGCATCGTAAGCCTCCCGCACCGACTCCGCCAGCGC
>Ga0265314_10005867_pt1 | contig 10991 bp, 8 predicted proteins | sample 4126metaG_FD_203106 | JGI IMG/M metagenome (GOLD analysis project Ga0265314, IMG submission 203106) | Rhizosphere microbial communities from Carex aquatilis grown in University of Washington, Seatle, WA, United States - 4-1-26 metaG | ecosystem: Host-associated > Plants > Roots > Rhizosphere >... | reverse complement strand
GACACATTCTCTCCAATGCGGATCCAATCCGAGCCGTCAATGAAGCAATTGACGCTGATAAAGGTTCCGTCTCCGACTTCGCATTTCTCGGATCCGAAAAAAATACCGCCGCATATCACGACATCTTTGCCAATCTTGAGGCCGGATCGACGAAGCAATGCAGTTCGAAAACGTTGCGGAATCGGCATCGCCTGGATGAGGTTGATTATCCTGTTCATTGAGGGCGTGTCCCAAGATCGTGCTGTTGTACGGCTCATCGATGCGCCAGAAACCGAAAATGCCCGGCTGGAACGATATATTTCAACGGCCGACCTGATCATACGGGATTGTCGTCAGGGATGCGAACACGCTGGCGAACAAGAAATGCGACGCGTCGTCGCCGCGCCCGTCGAATTGGCGGCAACCTGGCCGCAGAAAGTGCGGCGGTATTGATGGATTAGCATCCATCTTTGGAGCACTCTGCTCTCCAAAATGCCGCGACATCGCGCGCGAGACCCGGATCCGGATGCAGCCGGGCCGCGCTCTCCATCCAACGGTTGAGTGTGATTCATCATCAGTACCTGGAAATGCACAAGAATAGGGTGTGCGACCTATCAGATGGGCCACTGACTGCCGAGACGACGCTGCGAAACGGCGCGCTGTTTAAGCAAGTGCGCTTGGGCGCGAAGTTCGGAGGCGAACCGAGCCCGTCTATCTTGAAAGGTGGCTCGCGGCTAGCTGGGCATCGAAGGGCGGCTCGCCTCGCGGGTGCCGTTGGCGGAGATCGCAAGGACGGCGCTCCGAATGGGACGCTCGAGCAATCGGTAGGACGCTGAGGCCAAACCGACGGTCACCAGGAGATCAGCGAGCATTACCGCGGAATGTCGAAGCTCGCCCTTATAGCCGACGAGATGCAATAAATCGCCGCTCTTGATCACCGGATGAAACAGATAGGCGCCGTAACTGATGATACCGAGAACTCGCAGGGGAGCCAGGTCGAGCAACCATGCAACTCGCCCATGCTGGTCCTGATAGATCTGGACCAGCGCGAGAGCCGTCAGAGCCGCGGGAACGCGACCGAAACGCGCCCAGGAATCGATGTCGGGAAACAGCGCGGGAGCAGCCAGTATCGCCACGAGCGAGGCGAGGAGGGGAAGATCTCCCCGGAGCGGCGTTGGCAAGGGCCGTTCGGCGGCAAGTCCAGCGAGTCCCCCGATAGCCATAATGCCAAAGTTGATCAGGGAGTTGATTTCGAAGCTCACGTGCCACGATCCCCGCCAGAGCAGTATTGCGTGGGTGGCGACGCTGAGCGTGATGAGCGCCATGCATATCTGTGGTAACCTGTGCCTCGCCAGCACGACAACCAGAGGGGCAAACAAGAGATAGAACTGCTCTTCGACGGCAAGGCTCCAGAGGTGCCCAAGGTCGGTCCGCCAGCCCCATCGATCGATATAGAAGTTGCTGACATACAACCAGTTCGAAACCTGACGAGCAGGCTCGCCGATATCGATCAGACCGAGGGTCGCCAGGATCGTCAGTGCAGCGAGAAATGCGTAGTAGACCGGGAAAATCCTGGACGTCCGCCGGATGTAGAACAAGGACAATTCGGTCCAGGCCGAGCTGCTTCCAGTTTCGATCTTCTCACGCGAGTGAGCCAGAATCCGCGTAATCAGGAAGCCGCTGAGCACGAAGAAGATCCATACGCCACCCGTGCCGTAGCGATCCGTAAGCGGCGTAGGGGCTTTATGACTCACGAAAACGAGCAGAAAAGCGATCGCGCGCAATCCATCGAAGCCACGGATCCGACCTGTTAACGTGGTGGACAGCAAATCCTCCAACCGTGCGACCGGCATGGATGAGGGCCCATGCAAAACGATGACCGACCGTAACACGTTCCCTGAGGCGTGGCCTAGCCTTGGTTCTTGTCCATCGAGCTGTCGGGATTGATGACGAACCGGTGCCGATCATGCCGGACGCGCATTCTGCCAAGAAAAGTGATCGCGGCGGGGAGCGCTCCGGATGAGTGAACCATCAAAGCGGGGCGATCGGCTACAAGGACGTGAGACGGCGGTCCGCGACGGCGTCGCGATAGAGATCATCCCAAAACCGTTGAGCTTCGTCCGGTGCGAACAGCGACCGCGCTGTAGCGCGTGCCTTTACTCGCATTTGACGGTAGGCCGACCGGTCTTGGACACATGCCTGGACCTTCTGCAAGACGCCTTCGGCGAGCCGTTCGACCTCATCGCGAAACATGCGCTCGTAGCTGGGAAGGTGCCGGTCCGTGCGGCCCTCGTGTTTCCATTCTCCGATTTCGTTCTTGTCCAGGGGCAGCAATATGCCGTTGACTTGATCTTCGACAAACTCCGGCAGCGCTCCTATGTCCGTCGCGATGACAGGCGTGTAGCGCGCCATGGCCTCTATCGCGCTGTAACCGAAAGTGTCGCTAAAGGTGGGCAGAAGCAGAAAATGCGAACGGCCAATCAGGTCCAGGACTGTGTAGTTAGGCAGCGAGCCGTGCGAGGTCACATTAGGAAGGGTTTCAAGAAGGCTTCGATATTCGTCCAGGAAGCCGGGGCGGGTCGGTCCTATCCAGGAACTGGCGCCGGCCTGGAGCCCGGAGACGATATCGACTTTGATCGGGAAGCCCATCTGGTCGGCGCGTTGAGCTACTCGCAAGGCAACCAGACCACCCTTCCGGACGAAATGATTGCCGACGAAGACGAGGTTGGTTGTTTCAGGTTGTGAGGGCGCTAGGCCATCTGATTGAGGGGGGATCAGGATGTTCGGGTAGCGAACAATCAGTTTGGAGACAATATCGTCAAACCAGGGCCTGCCGGCATGCTGCTGTAGGAATTGGCGACGCGCGATCTGCGAGATCGCAACGATTTTGCGGCATCTCTTGGCGGCGAGCATCTTTGAAAGGATTGCGAAGATCCTCCAGTCTTCCCGGCCGAAGACGCGCGGAAGATGGGATTCGAAGCCGATGACAAACGGAACCAGACCGATCGGTATGCGATTGAAGGCATGTACGAGATCGAACTTCCGAAGCGGGAACGGATTGAATATCGTTACCCCCTCGATCGAGGAGTGAACATAATTCAACGGTACGAAATCTCGGATCGAAATCTCATGCGTGGAACGCTTGGGCGAGTTGAAAAGCCACGGATAACGCGTTGGCGCAAGTACGTTGAGTGCGTGGTCCATAAATCCACTGTTTATCGGCTAAATAGAGCATGCTCAACAGCATCGTGCCCGAAATAGACAATATCTATGGTTGCAAGGCAATCGTTCGTGGGGGAACCGCCACCGAAATGCCGGCGCGTCGGCGGATTAATGGGTCATTCGTTAAAATCAGATCCGCGACGTGATCTGCACTTACGAGCCCATGCAAACATGACGCCGGCAACGTTAATCTTGACCGCGAGCGTGGGAGGATTTGCATCGAAGTCGTTGCCGGAAGTGGGGCTTGGAGCTACAATGTCCCGGCGTCGTTGCGCATCGGTCGAACTAGCATGAAGAGAGCGTGCATTGCCATTTTCGCTTTGTTCTCTCGTTCTGAAGAACATCCTGGTCTGTTAAATATCCTGGTCTGTTAAGTATGATGGGTTATCCCCGAGCTAGCATTTGGCTCCGCGATGTTCGTGGAGTGGAGTAATATGAGAATTTGCGGCACGCTGGCGGCGGCCTTTTGCGTTGTTCAAGTCACTGCTTCCTGCGCCCAGCAAGCGCGCGGGTCGGAGATGCCATCCTCGCTTGGCAGTGAATTGTCGTTTGCGAACACTTCAGAAATGCTCGACCAGCGCTTTAGCGAACCGCCGGTGTGGAGGGAAGGGGGGGTACAGGTCGATGCCCCGGCATTGCCGTTCAATGACGCCTCGTTTTCCTGGGCAGCCGGCTATATCTGGAATCATCCTATCGCAGGACAGCCATTGCGATGGCCGCCGCCCGTAAGAGATTTTCCAGCATGGACTTCGAATGGCTCCGCGGACGCCAGCCCAAATGGCGATATGATGCGCCGGATGGAAAAAAGGCTCGTTCCGCTGAATTGGTCGGGGACCCTGAATTTCACGGTGCAGGAAATGCCCCCCGAGCTTGCTGCCACCGTCGGCAACGAGGACCCGAAGCAGTATATCGGTGCGACCATCAATAGCTTTCCGTTTGCGCAGAAGTACGGCGTTTTCGCAATCTCTGCAAAGCTGCCGCTTGGCAGGGGTATCTGGCCGGCCTTCTGGCTGCTGCCAGCTGACAAGAGCTGGCCCCCGGAAATCGATGTCATGGAAGTGATCGGTCTAGAACCGAGCACGCTGTATACGAGCGTGCACACGAACATTCCGCGCAAAGAAACGGCTCACGGGCTCGGCACCAACACCCATCTCGACCTTAGCGCCGCCTTCCACGAATACGCCGTTGATTGGGGTCCGGAAAGGATCAATTGGTATTTCGATCGCAAGCTGGTCTTCTCTCAACCGACGCCCCCCGATCTCCGGAAACCTTGTTATATCGTTGCGAACGTTGCAGTAGGAAAGGCGGCCGGGTGGGGAGGGGCGCCCGATTCTTCGACGCGTTTCCCGGCCACAATGCAGGTGGCGTATATCAAGGTGTGGCAAAGATCGGAATATCTGGAGCGCTGACAGCCTTTGACGTCTTAGGTATCTCCCGAGGGACTACGTTTTTGGCAAAGACGAGCCTCGTGTTGTGCTCTCCGCGTAGTAATAGGCCGCCAAAAACAGCATCGAGGTCATGCTGAATTGTGCGTAGAGTTCCACCTCGCCCAGTGTTCGGGCGAGGATGAAGGTCACGAAACCGGCGAAGAAACAGCTTTCCGGCCTCGGGGTCTGCAAGGCCCATCGCCAGACGCTGAAGAAAACGATGAGCGTCGTCGCGGCGGCGATCACGATTCCGATCACGCCCAGCTCAACGCCTGTCTCGAGCCAGAGGTCATGAAAATGGAAGCCGTAGTGATTGTCGATGTAGAAAGTTTCCCAAAAACGCACCGCGTCGATATTGCTGTCATTCCAGTATGCCTGCAGGCCGACCCCAAATGGATGGTCAGCAATGACACTCAGCGCATGAGCCCATAGAAGCGTACGGCCGGTAAGGCTGACGTCCTTGCCGATCGACTGAAGCAAGAGGTCGAAGAGATTATCAAACAGCAGGAGCAAAAACACCGCCACCACGGCGCCGGCGAGGGCGCCAAAGCATACTAGAAAAATTCTCGTGTTCGGATGCAGCCGCCTCGTCAGGTAGGGGACGAGGGAACAAGCAAGTGCCAGGCCTCCCGCCAGCAAAGCACCTTCCGAGTTGGCGGAGAGGAGCATAGGCGGCGCTGCAAACAAGGCCACGATGGCGATCAATCGAACGATTACCGGCTGCTGCCGGTCGAAAACCACCCAAAAGCCCGACAATATGACAATGGCGAGTGATTGAGCCACCATGTTTTTGGAACCGAAAACGGACGGCACGAAGAGATAGACGATGTTTGAGGCACTAAACGCGATCATGATAATGGCAATGAATGATCTGGCCCGTAAGTTCTGCGCGAACATTAGCGCGGCGAGCACGGAAAGTGCTATTTGCGCGGCCGCGCGTATTGACTGCATGGGCTGTTCCGACCAGATGACGGAGAGCGCTCCAAGCAGCACGATAACCCAAGGAAGGAAGCTCCAGGTCAATGCCTGGTAAGGGCGAACGGGAAACAGCCCGCAATAAAGCAGGACGGCGCCGAGGAAGATGATGGCGGGTATTGTCGGGACGACGATGATGAATACGATTGATAACGCGCAACAGGTCCACAGTATCAAGGTGATACGATATTCCCAATCTGCCTGATGCGCAGCAGGGCTCAGCTGGAGAGTGCTCATGAGGACCAGCCGATCGAAAGATTGCTGCGAGAGCGAGCCCTCATTGCCCTGTCGGGTAGCGTGCGCCGCTCGTGCGATGAAACCGCTCCGCGGTGACGCCGGCAGCAAGGATTTCCAGTCAGTGCCAAGATCGGCGCTGGAGTGATGCCGCAGTTCATGGTGCCATCAGCAGGATTGATTGATCGCCCAAGAGTGGGCCTTTCGCCATTACGCAGCGGTTCTCCGCCCGTGGCGCCGCGTCGTCAAGCCTTTCGCGCAGTAGTCGAACGCGGCGCTGAAACGATGGTGAACGTGCTGTAGGTTATCCTGCCGCTCCCGTGGATGTCAAACTGCCCGCCGACGCGGTGGATCAAGACGCCGGCTCGTTGTTGCGAATCGTAAGGTTAATCGCAAGTCGTCTTTCGCGGCCCGGCGTTCGCGACTAATTCGTCTATAGAATAACCATGGCTCGCGAGATGGCGTAACCAAATTGCCAGGCAGGAATAGCGCGCGACGTCGCCACAACGGATTCGAACCGCGTCGAGCTCGCTTTCACCGGATTTCTTCAATGAGCCGATCAATCAAGGCCTCGATGAGCGCGGCCGTCGGCACGGAATCAGCAACGACATCTAAATCATGGATGTGCCAATATACCACTCGGTCAGTCCAGGCACGGAATCTCGCTTCCACAAGAGGGCGATGCTCGGACTCCTTCATCGCTATCACCAAGTCCGCGCTTTCCAGTGCCTGTTCGGTGCAGGCGATGGGAAAGCGAGGCGGAGTGCCAATGGGAACATTGAGTTTGGATAGCGCCGCTAACGTATGGTCTGAGATAGGTCCGACGTTTTCGTCGCCACGTTCGATTGCCAAAGCGCAGGACGATGCTCGCCAGTCGAGCTTCAGATGGTGAGCGCGATGGTTAAAAAGCTCTTCGGCCAACCGGCTTCGGTAGTAGTTCCCGGTGCACAAAAATAAGACATTCTTCGGCATACCCTGCCTCACTCCCGGGGATACAAAAGTGCTTTGGCTACAATCCGGCGACCCGGGGCGGACGAACCTGACAGATTAAATCATGTTTTCTCCTTCTTCTCAATTACCGACCCATCGCACGAGCGAGATGGACCTGATCTCGGGTCGGGTCGCCAGACCTGCTTCTTGCTTTACAGCGCGGTGCCGGACTGAGAGAGTGACGCATGGCGAATGAGCGGTCGTGCAACTTTAGCGAGTTTTGTGTTCTTGAGCTGCGGGGCGAGCGATCCTTGGTAAAGCGTAGACCTTTTATCAGTCCTCGATCGCGGGGCCTGAAGCAAAGCGGTTCCATCGACAGGTCGCGGAAAGCCTTGCCGTCTCCTGAGCGCCAAGCTGTAAAATCTATCCAGGGTTCGCTACGCCGAACACCGGCCGGCGGGTAGGAACAGCTATGGGGATGCGAGAGAAGCTGAGGTTGCGTGCACGCCTGGCCAAGGTGAGAATGTATCTTGAAAGGCAAGCGCTGGCGTCGTGCGGCGCCCGCAATGCGAAACCGGCTGGACGCCTGTTATGCTACCACTCGGTAGGACAGGCCGAGCTTGGCGTGAACGATTGCTCGCCCCGGCGTTTTCGCAGCCACATCGAGCTTGCGATCCGACGCGGCCATCGATTCGTGCCTGCAGCGAAAATCGCAAGCGGCCGCGGCGGGGCACGGGACCTTGCAATCACGTTCGACGACGGGTGGAAAAGTATCTACACGATCGCTGCCCCTGTGCTTCGGGAATATCAAATACCGTCCACTCTGTTTGTGGCAACCGGACTGGTGGACAATCCTTCCGATTGGCACCGGTCACGCATGTTGACTTGGGAGGAAATCGCCGGTCTCTCGGAAACAGGGATGGAAATCGGGAGCCATTCGATATCGCACCCCGATTTTCGAAAGATCGATAATGAGCGCATTGTCGACGAACTGATCACGTCGCGGATGACACTGAAATCGCGGCTGGGCCTTGCGATCGATGGTTTTGCGATTCCTTTCGGGCAATCGAACAATTGGACGCCATTTGCTCATCGAGCAGCGCTTGAGGCGGGATATGAGCTGATCTATTCGCAAGCTGAGAATACGCGGCCGCCGGGAACAATTGCCCGGACTTTCGTGACATCGATGGATGACGACCGAATTTTCGATGCTCTGCTCCAAGGTGCTTTCGATGATTGGGAAGAGTGGTATTAGTGATGACCAAGGAAGGAGTGACGATCTTGACTGTGGACACCGCGCGGCATCGTCCGGCGCTTATGCGCGGTTCTTTCCCGAGCATAGGCGCGCTGGTGCTTATATCGGCGGTCGCGCGGTGCGTGCGATCCAGCGAGCGTTTGCAGAAATTTTTCCGTCCGCCGCGGATGTCGCTCTCTGATCATCTGCCGAAAGGCAGTTTGATAGGCCCTGAGGGGCGCAATGTTCGCCAGGGTATCCACGCGGTGGAATTTGATGAATAGAGAAGAACGATGCCGCCGGGTCTTGAATACCGATCATCTGAATCAAGATCTCGGTCGCCATGCGGCTCGCGGAAGTATTATCGCCGTTGGCGCGCAGCCGATCCGCATGGTAATGCAATTTGTATTCACTGCAATCCTCGCGCGGCTGCTTGCACCCGAAGCCTTCGGTATCGTCGCGATGGCAACCGCGGTAACCAGCTTCGTCGCGTTGTTCTCGGAACTTGGACTGACTTCCGCGACGATTCAACGCTCGCACGTCGACCAAAACCTGGTCAGTGGCCTTTTCTTCGTCGGTCTTGGCATCAGCCTGGTCTTGATGCCTCTGATCTGGGTACTGGCGCCATTGGCCGTCTGGTTCTTCAATGATCCGCGGGTCGCGAATCCGGTCATCGTGTTATCGGTTTCGTTTCCTCTTGCGGCGCTCGGCGCGCAACACACGGCATTGCTTCTGCGATCGATGCGCTGGATGACTTTGCAATGGACCGGACTGGTCGGTCATGCGGTAGGTGGCTTGGCGGGGGTTTTGGTCGCCTGGAAGACGGACCTCAGCTATTGGGCACTTGTGATCACGGCGCTCGTCGCGCAAATCGTCACGCTATCGCTGATCTGGGGACTTTGCCCGTGGCGGCCGAGTCTCGTCACGAACTGGCGCGATGTGCGCAGCGGTCTGCACTTCGGCGCGTACCTCACTGGTTTTGGAATCGTCAATTTCTTTCACCGCCAGTTGGACAACATTATCGTCGGTCTGCGGTTTGGCGCCACTGAGCTCGGCTACTACTCTCGCGGCTATCAGATGATGCTGCTGCCCCTCAATATCTTCAGTGGCCCTCTCAGCTCCGCAATCGAGCCCTCGTTGAGCCGATTGCAGGATCAACCCGAGCGCTGGCGCCGGGCGTTCCTGGACGCGCTGGGATTGGTCGTGTTCCTGGGAGCAGGAGTCGCCGCTGGTTTGATCGCAATCGCGGATCCGCTCGTCACCACGATCTACGGTGCCGGTTGGGAGAAGGCGGCGACCATCTTCCAATGGCTGGCTGTCTCCCTTTTCGCCGGCGTACCGATGCATGCCTCGGGATGGATCTACATGTCGTTGGGCCAGACCCGCCGTATGTTTATCTGGAGCCTCTTCTTCGTGCCAATTGTCGGCCTTGGTTTCGTGCTTGCAATCCCATACGGATCTGTTGGGATAGCGATCTCCTACGCGATCACAATGAGCCTATTGCTTGTCCCTTGTTTCGCCTTTGCGAGCCGGGGAACGCCGGTCAGCTTGTTGGACACCTTGGCTGTCATTCTGCCTTTGGCCGGTTGCGGCGTTACTGCGGCAGTCGCTGGGCTTTGGGTTTCAACGCATGAACAAGGTGTTCTACTGCGGCTGATCTCGGGCGCGACTACCGCGGGGCTGACCTACGTGTTGCTTGCAATCGTCTTGATTACGAAGTCGAAGATTTATCGTCAGTTGCGCGACCGCGTCGGAATCTTATCGCGAGGTCTTGCAGCAGAAGTGAGGGCGAAAACGAGGCCGCACTTTGAGCGCTGGGTAGGTGGTAAGAAATAGACTCGCAGAAACATGGTCCCGCAAGCAGCAAGCCGACACTTACCCGTCCAGACAAGAGAAGTCACCATTTCTTCGACAGCGGCAAAATTATCACGGGCTTACGCATCGAGCCAATCAAACCGAGCGCAGGCTTGCGGCGTAGTCAAGCCTAGTATGGTCGGCAGCGACGCCGCTGGTGCGCGCGGAGTAGCGCTTCTGATAAACAAACTCGGCAGTCCTCGTGAGCAAAAAGGCAAGAAGGGTGACTCTAGCCCTTGATTTCCTGGCTACGAGGACGGTAAGAAGATCAACCGTTCATGGCGGGAGAGAACCCAGCTCCAACAACGCGTGGGAACAGATTTGATGGCTCTGCTTGATCGAATCGCAACTCTGTTTGCTGGACGACGTTAAACTGAAGCGTTTATTTGCACGCTATCCGATCGAGCGTGCTAAATATAGGCGCGCCGCAGGCCTGTAGAAGCAAGCATCTTGTAGCGGTTGGCATGACACATCCAGTAGAATACATCGAGAAATTGGGAGCGCTGCTGATCCGACCGCGAAAGGAATCTCAAGGTCTGCACATTGATCCAGCGCTTGAACGCGAACCCGATCCGAATACTTGGCACGCTGACCAAAGGGATGCTTTCGCCGACCCGAGAATGCAGCGGCTTCGTGAGTGCGTTGAGCTTGATACAGATTGCAGATCGTCGGTCCTCGACGAACTTGCAACTTACCATTCGGAAGATCAAGAAACTGCTTATCAAAAGTGCATTCATTGGGAAGAATTCAGCGTTCAGGAGTGGTCATCTGCCGACCGCTCAACGACATCGGGGCTGCAAGAGTTTTACGATTCTGTCGCTTCCTGGAAGTACGACTTAGCTTGGTATGCCTACTTACAGACCACCGGCCACGCCTTTCCTCAGGCTGTTGCGGTGCTTCGGTTTCTGGAGGCGCGCGGTATTTCAGGGGCGCTTCTCGATTTTGGTTCGGGTATTGGTCTGAATGCACAATTTTTCAAGCGCAGTTCGTTCGACGTCACCATTGCCGATGTGTCACGTCCTTTACTCACGTACGCCGCTTGGCGGCTTCAACGACATGGGGACGCGGTAAGTATCATCGACTTGAACTGCATGGAGCTGCCCACGGCGGCGTTCGATGTCATCACAGCTTTTGAC
>Ga0265314_10005865_pt1 | contig 10991 bp, 11 predicted proteins | sample 4126metaG_FD_203106 | JGI IMG/M metagenome (GOLD analysis project Ga0265314, IMG submission 203106) | Rhizosphere microbial communities from Carex aquatilis grown in University of Washington, Seatle, WA, United States - 4-1-26 metaG | ecosystem: Host-associated > Plants > Roots > Rhizosphere >... | reverse complement strand
CAGCGTGCCGGTGGTCGAGATCACCAACCTGTGGACCAAGTACGGCCGCACCGTGGTGCACCAGGACCTGAACCTGTCGATCGAACAGGGCGAGATCATGTCCATCGTCGGCGGTTCCGGCACCGGCAAGACCACGCTGCTGCGCCAGATGCTGGGCCTTGAGCGCCCGGCGCGCGGCTGCGTGCGCGTGTTCGGCGAGGACATCAGCCTGGTCGACTCGGAAGCGCTGCAGCAGCTGCGCAACCACTGGGGCATGCTGTTCCAGCAAGGCGCGCTGTATTCGGCGCTGACGGTGTTCGAGAACATCGCGCAGCCGATGCAGGAGCTGCGCAAGCTGCCGGCGGACCTGATACGCGACGCCGTGCTGCTGAAGATGAACATGGTGGGCCTGGGCCCCGAGCATGCCAACAAGATGCCGTCCGACCTGTCGGGCGGCATGGTCAAGCGGGTGGCGCTGGCGCGCGCGCTGGCGCTCGAGCCGCAGCTGCTGTTCCTGGACGAACCGACCGCCGGCCTCGATCCCGACCTGTCGGAGGCCTTTGTGGCGCTGATCAAATCGCTGCACCGCGAGCTGGGGCTGACGGTGGTGATGGTCACCCATGACCTGGACACCCTGTTCGCGCTCTCCACCCGCATCGCGGTACTGGCCGAGAAGCACGTGATCGCGCTGGGCACCACGCAGCAGCTGCTCAAGGTCGATCATCCGTTTATCAAGGAATTCTTCCTCGGCGACCGCGGACGCCGCGCACTGGAAGCGCTGGGCATACCGAACGACGCAAGCGAACCAACACCGGAGCAGCACTGATGGAAAACAGATCACACGCCCTGATGACGGGCTTCTTCACGATCACCCTGCTGATTGCGGCGGTGCTGTTCGGGCTCTGGTTCAACCGCGACCGCACCGAACGCGTGCCCTACCAGATCGCCACCACCCAGTCGGTGCCGGGCCTGAACCAGCAGGCGCCGGTGCGCTACCGCGGGCTGGAGGTGGGCAAGGTCAATGGCATCACCTTCGATCCCAAGCAGGCCGGCCAGATCCTGATCAACTTGAACATCAATTCCGACGCGCCAATCACCAGGACCACCTTTGCCACGCTGGGCTACCAGGGTGTGACCGGCATCGCCTACATCCAGCTGGACGACGACCAGGTCGGGTCGCAGCACCTGGCCACCAATGCCGACAATCCGAGCCGCATTCCGCTGCGCCCCGGCCTGTTCGACCAGCTGGAAAAACGCGGCAAGGAGATTTTGTCGCAGACCCAGGAAGTCACCGTCAAGCTGAACGCGCTGCTCAACCCGGCCAACCAGAAAGTGATCCTGGGCGCCTTCTCCGACGTCAGCGAGACGGCGCAGCGCTACCGCGACCTGTCGGACAAGCTGCAGCCGGCCGTCGAGAAGCTGCCGGCGATCGCCGACCATGCACAGGCCACGCTGAACTCCTTCAACGCGCTGGCGGTGGACGCCAACCGCCTGACCAAGAACCTGCAGGCCCCCGGCGGCCCGATCGACCGCATCAGCGGCACGGTGGACCGGGTCGGCCTGTCGCTGGAAGCCGTCACCAGCGGCGTGGAGCTGGACGCGCTGCCGCACGTGATCTCGCTGACCGACGAAACCCGCTCCTCGATGCGGGCATTGAAGAACACCATGAACAAGATTAACGACCGCCCGCAAAGCATCATCTTCGGCGCGCCCGGCACGCCGCCCGGCCCCGGTGAAGCCGGCTTCTCCGCTCCATCCAAATGAGGTCCAGGATGCAAAAGTTCAGCCCATTCGTCAATCCATTCGGCAGCGGCGCCACGGCCGCTTTGATCATGCTGTCCGCGCTGCTGGCCGGCTGCGCCAGCAGCGGCGGCCAGCCCACGTCGACCTATGACTTCGGCCCGGTGCCGGCGCTGCAGCAGGCCGCCAAGCCGCATCCGCTGCCGGCCATCATCGTGGCCGACGTCAGCGGACCGGCCTCGCTGGACACGGAACGCATGCACTACCGCCTGCTGTACGCGGATGCGCGCCAGTCGCGCCCCTACGCCTACAACCAGTGGACGAGCACCCCGCTGCAGCTGCTGACCCAGCGCATCAAGGCGCGCATCGCGCAATCGGGCGTCAAGGTCTTGTCGGCCACCGACGCCGCGGCCAGCATCACGCTGCTGCGCATCGAGGTCGACGACTTCGCGCAGAACTTCGACAGCGCGACCCAGAGCAGCGGCCAGATCGGCCTGCGCGCCTCGGTGTTCCACGGCCACAAGCTGGTCGACCAGCAGACCTTCACCCGCAGCAGCCCGGCGCCGACGCCCGATGCGGCCGGCGGCGCGCGCGCGCTGGCCGACAGCTCGGACGCGCTGGCCGGCGACATCCTGGCCTGGCTGGCGGCGCTGCCGATACAGAAGGACCCAAGCGCGCATGAGTGACGCCAACGTCACGGCCGAAGTCCAGCCGCCCACGCCACCAGCGCAGGCACCGGCGCCGCTGACCCGGACCTCGCCGCTGGCGCGCGCCGCGCTGCTGGCCTACGTGCTGCTGATCGTGTACGCCAGCTGGTTCCCGTTCTCGGGCTGGCGCAACCAGGGCCTGTCGCCGCTGATCTTCCTCGAACACACCACGCTGCCGCAGTACTGGACCAAGTTCGACGCCATCACCAACGTGATCGGCTACATGCCGCTCGGGACCCTGATCGTGTACGCGCTGTACCCTCGGATGAAGAACGCCGCCGCCTTCGCGCTGGCCACCGCCAGCGGCGTGCTGCTGTCGGGACTCATGGAATCGGTGCAGACCTACCTGCCCAGCCGGGTCTCGTCCAACCTGGACTTCTACACCAACGCAACCGGCTGCGCGCTGGGCGCCGTGATCGGCGTGCTGACCGCGCGCAAGCTGATGGACCAAAGCCATCTGTACCGCCTGCGCCAGCTGTGGTTCGCGCCGCACGCCAGCCAGGGCCTGGTGCTGATCGCGCTGTGGCCGCTGGCGCAGATCTATCCGCAAAGCTTCCTGTTCGGCCTGGGCCAGCTGCTGCCCATCCTGTCCGAATGGCTGTCGGCGCTGCTGGACACGGAAATCGACCTGGCCAGCTACGTGCGGCCCGACGCGGTGCTGACGGTGGAGCAATACTGGCTGTCGGAAACCATCCTGACCGCCTGCGGCATGGTGGGCGCCGCGCTGACCTTGCTGTGCCTGCTGCGCCGGCCGGCCCCGCGCGGGTTGCTGGTGGCGGCGCTGATCGTCTCGGCCGTGGTGGTCAAGGCGCTGGCGACGGCGCTGCTGTTTTCGCCCGAAAACGCGTTCGTCTGGGTCACGCCGGGCGCCGAAGGGGGCTTCCTGATCGGCGCCATCATGCTGGCCGGCCTGACCTTCGCCCCCCACGTGGCGCAGCGCCGGCTGGCCGCCATCACCTTGCTGCTGAGCCTGGTCATCATCAACACCACCCCGGCCAATCCCTACTTCGTGGCCACGCTGCAGAGCTGGGTGCAAGGGAAGTTCCTCAACTTCAATGGCGCAGCGCAATTCCTGTCCTTGCTGTGGCCGTTCTTCGCGGTCTGGTTCCTGTGGCTGCCCTCACATAAGCTCAACAAGCCGTGAGCGGGTATCATTACGCCTGACGATCCAACCTGAGACTGCCATGAGCGATACCCCCTACTTCAAACACCACGTGTTCTTCTGCATGAACCAGCGCACCGACGGCCGCGGCAGCTGCGGCGACCACCATGCCGAAGTGGCGCAGAAACACGCCAAGAAACGCTGCAAGGAACTGAACCTGAACGGCGCCGGCAAGGTCCGCATCAACCAGGCCGGCTGCCTGGACCGCTGCGAAGAGGGCCCGGTGCTGGTGGTTTATCCGGAAGGCACCTGGTACACCTATGTCGATACCAGCGATATCGATGAAATCGTCGACAGCCACCTGGTCAACGGCAAGGTTGTCGACCGCCTCAAAATCTGAACGCAACTCCTACATGAACAAGAACGCAGAAAAATTCACCCTGGCCGGCGGCGCCGGCCAGATGGAAGGCTTGATCGACCACCCGCTGGGCGCCCCGCGCGGCGTGGCCCTGGTGGCGCACCCGCACCCGCTGTACGGCGGCACCATGGACAACAAGGTCGCCGTGACCCTGGCGCGCACCTTCGTCAACCTCGGCTACGTGACCGCGCGCATCAACTTTCGCGGCGTCGGCACTTCGGAAGGCGTGCATGACCACGGCATGGGCGAAACCGACGACATGGCCATCCTGCACGCCCACATGACCGAGAAATACCCGGGCCTGCCGGTGGCACTGTCGGGCTTTTCCTTCGGCACCTTCGTGCAATCGCAGCTGCAGCAGCGCCTGATCGCCGCCGGCACCCCGGCCGAGCGCCTGGTGCTGGTGGGCAGCGCGGCCGGCAAATGGGCCATGCCGCAGATTCCCACCGACACCATCCTGATCCACGGCGAGCTGGACGAAACCATCCCGCTCAAGGATGTGCTGGACTGGGCGCGCCCGCAGGACATCCCGGTGATCGTCATCCCCGGCGCCGACCATTTCTTCCACCGCAAGCTGCAGCACATCAAGAGCTGGGTCAGCCAGCTGTGGCAGCACGGCAAGCAACCGGCCGAAACGGACTCCGCATCGGCGGACTGAGGCTCTATAATGAGCGGCCCCTTTTGTTCACCCCTTATTCACCGAATCTAGCACCCATGAAAAAATTTATTGCGGCACTGGCTGCCAGTGTGATGTTGATGTCCGCCGCCGTGGCCCAAACGCTGCCGCCGCCGACCATCGCCGCCAAGTCCTGGCTGCTGCTGGACGCCACCAGCGGCCAGATCATCGCCTCGCAGGATCCGAATGCCCGCGTCGAGCCGGCCTCGCTGACCAAGGTCATGACGGCCTACGTCACCTTCGGCGCGCTGCGCGACAAGAAGATCGACCTGAAGCAGATGGTCAACGTCTCCACCAAGGCGTGGAAAGTCGACTCGTCCAGCTCGAAGATGTTCATCGACCCGGCCACCCCGGTCAGCGTCAACGACCTGCTGTACGGCCTGATGGTGCAGTCCGGTAACGACGCGGCGGTGGCGCTGGCCGAAGCGGTCGCCGGCGACGAGTCCGCCTTCGTGGTGCTGATGAACAAGGAAGCCCAGCGCATGGGCCTGACCGCGACCCACTTCGCCAATCCGCACGGCCTGCCGTCGCCGGAAAACTATTCGACCGCGCAAGACCTGTCGATCCTGGCCAAGCGCGTGATCCTGGACTTCCCCGAGTTCTACAAGATCGACTCCGTGAAAAGCTTCACCTACAACAAGATCACCCAGCCCAACCGCAACCGCCTGCTGTGGCTGGACCCGACCGTGGACGGCATGAAGACCGGCCACACCGAAGCGGCCGGCTACTGCATGATCGCCTCGGCGCACCGTCCGAACGGCGCCGGCGAGCGCCGCCTGATCTCGGTGGTGCTGGGCACCTCGTCCGACCAGTCGCGCACCCAGGAAAGCCAGAAGCTGCTGAACTGGGGCTTCCAGAACTTCGACACGGTCAAGCTGTACTCCAAGGGCCAGGCGATCGCCACGCCGGAAATCTGGAAGGGGTCGAAGAACTCGGTCAAGATCGGCTTCACCAATGACGTGCTGGTGACGGTGCCGAAAGGCGTGGCGGCCAAGATGAAGCCGGTGCTGGAACGCAAGGACCCGCTGGTCGCGCCGCTGGCTGAAAACAGCCGCGTGGGCGCGCTGAAGATGGTGGTGGACGGCAAGCCGCTGCTGGAACTGCCGGTGGTGGCGCTGGAAACCGTGGAGCAAGCCTCGATCTTCGGCCGCGCCTGGGATTCGATCCGCCTCTGGCTGAAGTAAGCTATTGCTGTGATGAAAAAGCCCGCTGCCGCGGGCTTTTTTTTATTCCGAAGCGGCAGTCATGCCGATCGATTCCTGGGCCCACTGGAACGCGGCCGAGGCCACCGGGCCCAGCGTATCGGGGTCGATCTGCACCGAGGCCGCCACTTCGCAGGCGCGCTCGACCTTGTCGCGCTCCAGCAGCAGCACCAGCATCAGGTACGGGCCATACGGCCCCTCGCTCTGCAGCAGCACCTCGCGGATCTCGTCCGACAGGTGCATCTTGGCCACCAGGTTGGCCATCGGCACGCCCAGCAGCACATCGAACAGCGACAACAGGCCGACCAGGAACAGCTCGTCACGCTTGGATTGCGGCAGCCCCTTGGCCACCGTCTCCAGGAAGCGGGCCCGCGTCAGCGCCACTTCCAGCAGCGATTCGTCGCGGTCCTTGTTGGCGCCGCCGCCCAGGCGGAACATCGACACCGTCAGCCCCCGGTACAGCTGGTTGCGGCCCAGCACCATGAAGGCCTGGTTCAGACTGGTGACCTTGGTGGTCTGGCCGTTGCTCGGCGCATTGGCCCATTGCAGCACCTGGTAGGTCATGCCGGGGTCGCGCTTGGCCACCTCTATCATTTCCGACAATTCGGCATCGCTGCGCAGCAGGTTCAGCAGCTCGATCGAGGTCAGGCGGCTCTGGTCGACCTTGGCATCCGGATCGACCTTGTCGGCCGTGGTCAGGAAATGCCCCATGAAATAGTGGCAGCCCCACGCCAGGCACATGCGCTGCTCGTCCCACGAATCGACGCCCTCGACCAGCAGCTTGATCTTCGGATACTGGGCCCGCAGCTGGCGCGTCAGGGTCTGGAATTCGGCCAGGCTGTGTTCGCCCAGCGCCAGCACCGCCACGTCGCATACGGCCAGCAGCGGCGCCTGCTCCTCCACCGAGGCGATGCCGCGCAGGCCCACCTGGCAGCCGGTCTCGCGTAGCGCCGCCATGCGGCCGGCAAACTGGTCCTGCGGCAGGTTGCCGTGGCGCCGGTCCAGCAGGAACACGGTATGGGGCGCCATCAGCGGCAGGTGGCGGTTGAAGAAGATCGCGTCCGCGCTCAGCTGTACCAGCGCCAGCCGGCGCTGCGCAAAGCCGGGCACGTCGGCCGCGACCAGGGTTTCGATGAATTGGGGTTCGGGCAGCGGCAGCCGGCTGCCGCCATAGGGCACGGAAAAACGGTAGCCGCACAGGCGGTGGCGCTCGTCGACGATCTCGGCGCGCACCACGATGGCATTGGCTTCGGCATTGCTGATACCGCCCGCCGCCGGGGCCGGCGCGGCGGCCTTGGGGGCGGCGGCGCGCGGTGCACTGGCGGGCGCCGGCTCAGGTTCCGGCTTCGATTTCAGAAACGATAGGATGCCCACTTGATCCCTCCATCCGGTGGAAACACGACGCTGCGACTGCGCATTGTTTACCGATAATACAACGAAAAACTGGCCTGAAAACGTTCTCGTTTGAAATTTTAGCGGGAGATGCGACGTGACGCACATGTAACCGGAAAGCAATCTTATCGCTATAATCCCAGTCTCCTTCTTCTCCTTTTTCCACCGAAAGCCAGCCCATGAGCAACCTGACCTGCCCTTCCATCACCACCAGCGCCGCTGGCCTGTCGCTGTCGCGCATCGTGGCCGGCATGTGGCGCATGAATGAATGGAACATGAGCCCGCAGCAGCGGCTGGCCTTCATCGAGCAATGCCTGGAGCTGGGCGTGACCAGCTTCGACCACGCCGACATCTACGGCGGCTACGGCGTGGAAGCGGTGTTCGGCGAGGCGCTGGCGCTGAAGCCGTCGCTGCGCGCGCAGTTGCAGCTGGTCAGCAAGTGCGGCATCAAGCTGATCTCGTCGGCGCGGCCGGAACATACGATCCAGCATTACGACACCAGCGCCAGCCACATCATCGCCTCGGCCGAGCACTCGCTGCGCCAGCTGGGCACCGACCACCTCGATCTGCTGCTGATCCACCGCCCCGATCCGCTGATGAACTTTGACGAAATCGCCGACGCCTTCAAGCAGCTGCGCGCGGACGGCAAGGTGCGCCACTTCGGCGTGTCCAACTTCACCCGCCACCAGTTCGAAAGCCTGAACCGCCGCATTTCGCTGGCCACCAACCAGGTCGAGTTCTCGCCGCTGTTTGTCGACGCCATGTATGACGAAACCTTCGACGGCCTGCAGGACGTGGGCGTGGCGCCGATGATCTGGTCGCCGCTGGGCGGCGGCCGTTTGTTCAGCAGCGACGACGCGGCCGGCCAGCGCGTGCGCGCGGCGATCCAGAAGGTGGCCGACGAGCTGCAGCGCCCGTTTGCCAGCGTGGTGTTCGCGTGGATCATGCAGCTGCCGTCGCGCCCGGTGCCGTTGACCGGTTCGGGCCGCATTGCGGCGGTGGCGGAGGCGGTGCAGGCGACCCAGTTCAGCCTGAGCCGCCCGCAATGGTTCGAGATCCTGCGTGCCGCGCGCGGGCACGAGGTGGCGTAAGCCTAGTCGGTAAACACTTCCGGCGGCGCGATCCCGCGCCAGCCGCGCAGCCACGCCAGGTTCAGCGCCAGCGTGGCGACGATGTACACGGCGAAGAACAGCACGAAGTAGGACGCCTGCAGCCAGGCCAGCAGGCCCAGGTTGACCAGCAACAGCAGCAGCGCCGCCATGCTCTTCTTCTGCTTGGAGCTGGGGAAGCGCACGGTGGACACCATCAGGCTGCCCACGCCGAACAGCAGCGCCACCAGCAGGCCGCCATGCAGCGCCGTGGTGGCCGGATCGGGCCACGCCACCACCACCGACGCCACGCAGGCCGCACCGGCCGTGATCGGCATGCCGACGAAATAGCGCGGATCGGTACGCCCCACATTGACATTGAAGCGCGCCAGCCGCAGCGCGCCGCAGGCCACGAAGAAGAAGCTGGCGATGCCGCCCATGCGCAGCAGCGCCGGCTGGTGCGCGCCCAGCTGCACAAAGCCGTAGCAATACAGCAGCATGGCCGGCGCGCAGCCGAAGTTCATCACGTCGGCGATCGAATCGAGCTGCATGCCGAACTCGGAACTGGTGCCGGTGGCGCGCGCCACAAACCCGTCCAGCGCGTCGAACACGCCGGCCAGCACCAGCAGCACCGCGGCCAGCCGGTAATCGTGGGCGCTGCCGACGGCCGCGTTGTCGACCGAGATGACGATGCTGCCGAATCCGCAAGCGATCGACAGCAGGGTCACCATACTGGGCAGGGCAAACTTGGCGCGGCGCAAGCGCGGGTGGTGTAAAGGCATCGGTTTGGTTTGTCGTAAGACGTCGGTAGCAAGCAAACGGCTATTTTACCCTGCGCGGCGCCCCGTTCCATTTGTAACGGATGCGCTGCTTTCGGAAATTCCCTTAGAATCGGTGCATGCCAGCGCCATCCGCCTGGCGTGCAGGCATCACGGGAGTTGGTCATGGCAAGGCGTCCATTTTGGCAACAATTAACCAGTGCAAGAGGCTGGTCCGGCAGCTTGCTGGCTGCCGTGCTGGCCGGCGCGCTGGTCGCCTGCGGCGGTGGCGGCAGCAGCCCGGCCAGCACCACGCCCGGCAATGGCGGCACCGATCCGCTGCAGCAGGAACCCGGCGCCCCCGTCATGACGGGCAATACCGCCGTCGACGGCGCCAACTGGATCAACTACCGCCGCCAGCAGGTCGGCGTGGGCGCGCTGGCGCGCAACGCCAAACTCGATGCGGCGGCCCAGGGCCATTCCGACTACCTGCGCATCAACAACACCATCACCCACACCCAGACCGCGGGCCAGCCCGGCTTTACCGGCGCCACGCTGGGCGACCGGCTGGGCAACGCCGGCTATGCCGTGGTGCGGCCGTTTGCCTATGGCGAAGTGATCTCGGCCACCTCCAGCACCTCCGGCTTCTACCAGGCGGAGGAACTGGTGGGCGCCATCTACCACCGCTTCGTCATGTTCGAGCCGCTGTTCCGCGAGATCGGCACCGGCGCGGCCAGCAGCACCAGCGGCTATACCTATTTCACGGCCGACATGGCCACCAGCGCCGGCTACGGCACCAGCGTGGGACGCGGCAAGGTGGTGGTCTATCCGTTCAACAACCAGACCAAGGTGCCGCTCAATTTCCTGAGCGACAATGAGTCGCCCGACCCGGTGCCGGGACAGAACGAAGTCGGCTATCCGGTCAGCGTGCATGTCGACATCACGTCGGTGCTGGCGGTGCAGAGCTTCACCATCAAGCCGCACGGTGGCGCGGCGCTGACGGTGCGCCAGGTCGACAATGCCAGCGCCGGCGATCCGCCCTCGGCGGCGGCCATCATTCCGCTATCGGTGCTGGCGGCCGGCACCGTCTACGACGTCAGCTTCAGCGGCACCGTGGACGGCGTGGCGGTCAGCCGCAGCTGGTCATTCACCACCAAGTAGGGCGGCTCTGGTATCGTACGGGATCGTCCAGCCAGCCATACCGCACAGCCATGACCTCTTCCAGCGATGCCGGTTCTGCCCCGCCCCCCGGCGGCGGCCACATCCTCTTTGTCGAGGAGGGCCTGGAGCGGCTGATGGGCGACCGCGCGCTGTACCTGCAGATGCTGCGGCGCTTCCGCCTGACCTACCAGCCTTGCTCCGGGCAGCTGCGGCAGGCGCTGGCCGCCGGCGACCTGGACGCGCTGCAGCGCAAGGTCCATACGCTGAAAGGCGCGGCCGGCATGATAGGCGCGCAGCAAGTGTATCGCCAGGCCGAAGCGGCGGAGCGGGCCTGCGCCGCGCCGGACGGGCTGTGCGAACAGGCGCTGCAGCCGCTGGCTGCGGCGCTGCACAGCGTGCTGGGCATGATAGAGAGCGTACTGGACGGCATGGATCCGACCCCGGACACCAAGCCGCCACCGGCGCCGCCGGCCTCGGCCCAGCTGCTGGTGCAGCACCTGGCGCGGCTGCTGGAGGACGGCGACGGCGCCGCGATCGACGTGCTGGAGCAATCGGCCAGCGTGCTGGCGGCCAGTCTGGGGGTGGCGGTGTTTCAGGAAGTGGCGGCGGCGGCGCACCAGTTTGATTTCGAAGCGGCGCTGGACGTGCTGACGGCAGGGCGCCAAGCGTAGCGCCTGCGGTCAGCGGGTGTATTCCTTTTCTTCGTCGAAGGCATCGGCGCACTCCTTGTCGCAGAAGCGGCGCACATTATCCAGCGGTTTCTCGCAG
>Ga0265314_10005864_pt1 | contig 10996 bp, 8 predicted proteins | sample 4126metaG_FD_203106 | JGI IMG/M metagenome (GOLD analysis project Ga0265314, IMG submission 203106) | Rhizosphere microbial communities from Carex aquatilis grown in University of Washington, Seatle, WA, United States - 4-1-26 metaG | ecosystem: Host-associated > Plants > Roots > Rhizosphere >... | reverse complement strand
GCGTGATTTCTACCGCCATCTCGACATTCACTTACACGTTCCCGAGGGCGCTATCCCCAAGGACGGACCCTCGGCCGGCATCACCATCGCCACCAGTATCATGAGCGCGCTCACTAGCATTCCAGTACGCGCCGACGTCGCCATGACTGGCGAGATCACGGTGCGGGGGCGCGTGCTCCCCATCGGCGGCTTGAAAGAGAAGCTGCTGGCGGCGCATCGCCAGGGAATCCGCGAAGCGATTCTGCCGCAGGATAACGAGCGGGATCTGCCGGACATTCCGGAGAACATCCGCAACGATATGAAACTGCATTTTGTCACCTCGATGGATCAGGTGCTGCGGCTGGCACTCGAAAGCGAACTGGATATGGCTCCGATTTCTGCCATGCAAACCGCCGCGGAGATCGTGGCCCAGTCGCGCGACGAAAAATTAACGCACTAGGGGCTGGGCTCGGCGCCGTCCCCCTCAGATGTCAGCAAGGTTTATAATAAGTGCAGCCAAGCCGGAGCAGTTTCCGCTGGAAGCTCAAGCGGAAGTGGCGTTTCTGGGACGCAGTAACGTTGGCAAATCCAGTCTGATTAATGCGCTGGTAGGAGCCGACGGGCTGGCCTACACAAGTTCCCGGCCGGGCTGTACGCAGTCGGTCAATTTCTTCGAGCTCGATGAAGGTTTCCGCTTTGTCGATCTTCCGGGGTATGGTTTCGCAAAAGTTCCCAAACATATCACGAAGGAATGGAAAGAGCTCATCGAAAGCTACCTGCTGGGGCGCGGGGCTTTGCGGCTGGCGATCCTGGTTTTGGACGCGCGGCGGGGTTGGATGGAGCGCGATTGCGAGCTGAAAGACTGGCTCGAAGCGCATGGGCGGCCGTACTTAGTGGTCGCTACGAAAGCGGATAAGTTGAAAACGCAGCAAGAACGGCACTTGAGCCAACAGGCTCTCCGCAACGGACACGCGGGAGAAGTGCTCGAATGCTCGGCCACTACTGGCCGGGGAGTGAGGGAAATTTGGCAAGCGATCTCGAAAATCAAGACCAGTCACTAGATACGGGCAATCAGGCGCAGCCGCCGGCAAAGGCCGAAGGCGCCAAGGAAAGTAAAGCCCGGGCTCCGCGAGGCGAGAAACCGTCTGCCCCGCCGCCTGCGCAGGTGGAGACCAAGCCTCCCGCCGAGCCGGAAATCGAAAATAACCAAACGAACCCAAGCGAGACGGCGGAAGCGCAAACTCCCAGCGACCAAACGAACCCAGCGGAGGCCGCCGCCAAGCCCGAAATGACGGGCCGCCTGTTCGATCCACGCCGCCGCGCCACCGCCGCGGGCGCGCCCAATCGCGGTAATGCGCTCGATCTGGTGGAACTGAAGGACATGAGCATCCAGAAGCTCAACCAGATCGCCAAAGATCTGGGCGTCCAGGGCTTCGCCGGGCTCCGCAAACAGGAGCTGATCTTCAAGATCTTGCAAGTGCAGGCGGAGAAGAGCGGACTGATCTTCTCCGAAGGTGTGCTCGAGTGCCTGCCCGACGGCTTCGGCTTCCTGCGCGCGCCTGAATACAATTACTTACCGGGTCCGGACGACGTCTACGTCTCGCCCTCACAGATCCGCCGTTTCGATCTGCGCACCGGTGATACCGTCAGCGGCCAGATCCGCCCGCCCAAGGAAGGCGAGCGTTACTTCGCTCTCATCAAAGTCGACGCCATCAATTTTGAGCCGCCCGAGGAAGCCCGCAACAAGATCTTCTTCGACAACCTGACGCCGCTTTATCCGCAAGCCCGCTTGAAGATGGAAACCGTCAAAGACAACTTCTCGGGCCGCGTGATGGACCTGCTGACTCCGATCGGCAAAGGCCAGCGCGGACTGATCGTAGCCGCGCCGCGCACCGGCAAGACCATGCTGTTGCAGTCGATTGCCAACTCGATCACCGCCAATCATCCGGAAGTCTCGCTGATTGTTCTCTTGATCGACGAGCGCCCGGAAGAAGTCACCGACATGCAGCGCTCGGTGAAGGGTGAAGTGATCAGTTCGACCTTCGACGAACCCGCCGCACGCCACGTGCAAGTGGCCGAAATGGTGATCGAGAAAGCCAAGCGCCTGGTCGAGCATAAGAAAGACGTCGTCATCCTGCTCGACTCCATCACGCGTCTGGCGCGCGCTTACAACACCGTAGTCCCGCCATCGGGCAAAGTGCTCTCAGGCGGTGTGGATTCGAATGCGTTGCAGCGTCCCAAGCGCTTCTTCGGCGCCGCGCGCAACATTGAAGAAGGCGGCTCGCTCACCATCGTCGCCTCCGCGCTAGTCGATACCGGCAGCCGCATGGACGACGTTATTTTCGAAGAATTCAAAGGTACGGGCAACATGGAAATCCATCTGGATCGCAAACTGATGGACAAGCGCGTGTTCCCGGCCATCGACATTTCGAAATCCGGTACACGCAAAGAAGAACTGCTGCTGCCCAAAGAAGAACTCAACCGCGTGTTCATTCTGCGCCGGGTTCTGAACCCGCTTTCGCCCACGGAGAGCATGGAACTGCTCATCGACAAACTCTCGAAGACCCGCAGCAACGGCGAGTTCCTCGCTGCGATGAGCGGCTAGCGCACAGCGACTTCCCTTCGCATGGGCCGCATCCGCGTTCTCTCCGACAACGTCGCCAACAAAATCGCTGCCGGAGAAGTGGTTGAACGGCCGGCCAGCGTAGTTAAAGAGTTGCTGGAGAACTCTCTCGACGCCGGGGCTACCGAATTTCGTCTGGATGTCGAAGCCGGCGGCCGCCGCTTGATTCGCCTGGCCGACAACGGCATGGGGATGATGCGCGACGATGCGCTGCTGGCCTTCGAGCGCCACGCCACCAGCAAGCTGTCCGACGTCAAAGACCTGCTGTCGATCGCGACCTTGGGATTCCGCGGCGAAGCGCTGCCTTCCATCGCATCGGTTTCGCGGCTGTTGCTGGAGACACGCGCACGCGAAGAAACCGTCGGCACCACGGTCGAACTCGCGGGCGGCAAGATCTTGCGCTGCGAAGACGCGGCGCTCGCCGGTGGCACCATCATCACCGTTCGCGACCTGTTCTACAACGTCCCGGCGCGCAAAAAATTCTTGCGTACGGAGCAAACTGAGATCGCACATGTCGCGTCGCTGATTACGCATTACAGCCTGGCGCATCCCGACAAGAGTTTTCTGCTGCGTCATAACAATTCGGAATTGTTGGACGTGACGCCTGTGGCCACGCTACGCGAGCGCGTATATCAGGTCTTCGGCAGCCAGATGCTCGAAGATCTGATCGATCTCGGCGATCAGTCACGCGCCTTCCCACTGCCTGCCGACGATGAACAGGGAGGCGCGCGCCGCTTCCGGCTGCGCGGTTTCGTCAGCGGCCCACAGGTGCAGCGCCTCAATCGCAACTCGATTTATCTATTCGTCAACGGCCGCTTGATTCGCGATCGCCTGCTGCTGCACGCGCTGTCGTCCGCTTATCACAACCTGATGCCGCCGGCATGCTATCCCTTCGCACTGCTGTTTCTCGATTGCGATCTCGAAGAAGTCGACGTCAACGTGCATCCGTCGAAAACCGAAGTGCGCTTCCGCCACGGATCGCTGGCGCATGACTTCCTGCGCGACACCATTCGCGACGCACTTATGGCGCAGCGTCCAGCGTCGCGGATTCCGTCGCCCGCTCAGCCGGCAGCCGTACTGCCCTACTCGGAGTTCACCCAGCGCGTGGAGAACATGACTTTCCCCGCGGTGGCTGAGCCGGAAAACGCGTCGGTGCTACCCGAATTCACGCTGCATCGCCCGCCGTCTCCGCCGCCGCGCTTTGATTTCGCGGATGCGCCGACTGAAGAACCACGCATCGCGGTCCCCGATACTCACGGTCCCCTGTTTCCGGGCGGGGTCTTGCCGGAGCACGAGAGTCTCGACGCGCTGAAGGATCTGCGGCCTCTGGGACAGATCCATGACAGCTTCATCATCGCCGCGGGACGTGACGGGCTGTGGATCATCGACCAGCATGTGGCCCACGAACGTATTCTGTTCGAGCAGGTGTTAGCGGCGCGCGGTAGGAACGCGGTCGAGACTCAGGGCCTGCTGATGCCGCTGGTGATTCAACTCACTCCGGCGCAGCAGCTTGAATACGCCCGCATCGCCGAGGAGCTCAACGCGCTAGGCTTCGACACGGAGCCTTTCGGTAACCGCACGGTCGCGGTGAAATCCGCACCTGCGGGCATCCGCCCCAGCGATGTTGAGAAAGTAATCTTCGAAATTCTCGAAATCTCCGAGCGCGAATTACGCAAAGCGTCTATCGACGATCTGCGGCGCGGAATGGCCGCGTCGATCGCCTGCCGTGCTGCGATCAAGATCAACATGAAGCTGGAGCCCGCCAAAATGGACTGGCTATTGCGGGCGCTTGCCGCTACCTCTTCTCCTATGAGCTGCCCGCATGGACGGCCGATTGCGCTGCGCTACTCCACCCGCGATATCCTTAAGAGTTTCCACCGCATATGAACCGCTATCTCCTGGTGATGCTCGGCGCGGCGCTGGGCGGCTTGTCCCGCTATATCGTTGGAACAGCCATTCTGCAGCGCTTCAACGCGCGCTTCCCGGAGAATGTGTTCCCGATAGGCACGGTAGTGGTCAACGTCACCGGATGCTTTGTGATCGGCATCCTGATGTCTTTGTTTGTGGCGCGCGGCGATCCCAATCCTAGTCTGCGATTGTTGCTGGTGACGGGCGTCCTCGGCGGCTACACCACGTTTTCGAGCTTCGCGTGGGAGAGCTTCGAGGCCATCGATAAAGGGCAGATCTGGATTGGGCTGGCGAACATCGTACTAAGCGTCGTGCTCGGATACTTGGCGGTGTGGTGCGGGGCCTGGGTCGCGCGCGTGTTTCGATGAACCAGCGTATTGTCGTTGTCGGCGGAGGCATTGTGGGACTGGCCACCGCCTGGCGTCTCATCGAGCGCTTCCCCGGCGCGCGTGTGACGGTGCTCGAAAAGGAATCCGCGGTCGGACGCCATCAGAGCAGCCATAACAGCGGCGTCCTCCACGCCGGACTGTACTATAAAACTGGATCGCGCAAGGCGCGGCTGGCAGTGCGCGGCATTCGCCAGATGGTGGAGTTTTGCCGGAGCCGCTCGATCGCACATAACGTCTGCGGGAAAGTAGTGGTCGCAGTGACGGACGGCGAAGTGCCGCGGCTACGAGCGCTGCTGGAGCGCGGCACCGCCAACGGTTTGGAAGGTCTGCGCTGGCTGACGCCTGAGCAACTGCATGAGATTGAACCGCATGCCGCTGGAGTGGCGGCGGTGCACGTGCCGCAGGAAGGCATCGCCGATTATCCTGCCGTGTGCCAGACGTTGTCGGACGAGATTCAAGCACGCGGCGGCGAAGTGGTTACCGGCGCGGAAGTGAGCGCTATCGCGCGTGAAGGTTCGCTATGGCGCATTCACAGCAGCGCGGGCGACTATCAGGCCGAACGTATCGTCACGTGCGCGGGACTACAAGCGGACCGTGTTGCGGCGCTTACGGGTCACGCGCGCTCGGTTCACATCGTGCCCTTTCGCGGCGAATATTATGGCATCCGTCCGGAGCGCCAGTATCTAGTGCGCAACCTGATCTATCCCGTCCCCGACCCCAACTTTCCGTTTCTAGGTGTTCACTACACGCGCATGATCCACGGCGGCATTGAAGCGGGCCCCAACGCCGTGCTGGCGTTCTCGCGCGAAGGCTACCGGAAGTCCGATCTGCGCGTGCGCGATCTGGCCGACTCCCTCGCGTTCTCCGGGCTGTGGAAATTTCTCGCCAAGTATTCGAGTACGTGTTGGATGGAAGTGCGGCGGTCCTTCAGCAAAGACCTGTTCTGCGCGACGCTGCAGCGATTGGTACCCGAGATCCAGTCATCCGATTTAGTCGCAGGCGGAGCGGGCGTGCGCGCGCAGGCGATGACGCCCGAAGGCGCGCTGGTCGAGGACTTCCATTTCGTCGAAGGACTCGGCGAACTGCACGTTGTGAACGCGCCCAGTCCGGCGGCAACGGCGTCACTCGCCATCGGCGAAGAGATCGCGGAAGCACTCGCGCGCCAGGGCTGACTTAGAAAATGCTAAGCCGCGTCGATCAGGATTTGCGTCAGTTCCGCCGGCATGTCCAGCATGACATCGTGGCCGCAGGGGACGCTCAGCGTCTTCCATCCTCTGGCCTTGGCTTTTTCAAAGAAGGGCGGGAATGGTGAGTGGTCGTAGCCGGTGGCGAGAATGTAGGTAACGTTGCGAACGCTGCCGCCCGCGCCGGTCAAACGCAATTTTTGTTGAAACGTGGCCAGCGGCTGCCAAGTACATTGCGCCTTCATCCAGGCCAAATCCTGCGCGTTGACGTGAAAGAATTCGCCTGGAATCGGCGGGACTTTCCAACCCTCACCGGCGGCATTCACGCCGTCGAGTTGCTGCTGGCGCTGGCCTTCGGGAAGGAGATCCAGCAGACTCTGGCCGTCTTCGGGAAGGAAGGCGTCCAAGTAAACCAGGGACTGGATGCGATCGGGAATCCGATCGGCCACGCCGCTGATTACGGAGCCGCCGTAGGAGTGTCCGCACAAAACCACGTCCGATAACTCTTCCCAGCGGATGAGATTCACTACGTCATCGATATGCGTGTCGAGATTCACGGCGGGCGACAGCAGATGCGAGCGATCGGCAAGCCCAGTCAACGTCGGCGTGAAGATTTGGTGACCCTGGTCCTGTAGCGCTTTGCGCACACGCTTCCAACACCAACTGCCGTGCCAGGCGCCGTGAACTAAAACAAATGTGCTCATTCGCTCTTGAGCGCACCCTGCAATTTAGCGGCGAAGGCCGAGGAAGGCTGGGGTTTCGCGATTAGCGCGGCAGCGGTGGGCAGTGGAGCCGGCGGCGCGGCCTGCTCTTCGGGTACCACCAGATACTGCTGCTTCTTGAGGACCATGCGTTCGAGCGCGGGGTTGTATCCGGTCCACACACCGGTGGCTTGGCGGTCCTTGGCGATATGCGCGCGCATGGCTTCCATCTTCGAATCCAGGTTGTCGATCTGGTGGAGCAGCATGGCCTCCAGGAACATCGGCACTTTGGGAGAACCGAATTCGAGCGAACCGTGGTGGCTCAAGATCATGTGCTCCACCAAGTCGCGCAGCAGCGGCGGGAATCCAGGAAGCTGGCGCAATGCGTCTTCGACCATGCGGACGCCGATCGAGATGTGGCCGATCAACTGGCCTTCGGTGCTGTAGCCCAGGCTCCTCGCGTAGGTCAGCTCACGAATCTTGCCGATGTCATGCAGGATCACGCCGGTGAGCAGTAGATCAAAATCAATATCGGGATAATGCGCGGCGGTGACTTTCGCGAGCTGGCAAACCGAGAGCACGTGCTCGATCAAGCCGCCGATCCAGCCGTGATGGATGGATTTCGCGGCGGGCGCGGTGCGGTAGGCGAGGGCGACGGCTTGGTCAGCGAAGATGGTTTCGATCAACGCTTTCAAATGCGGGTTGGTCATCGACGCGATCCAGCCCTTGAGCTCCGCGAACATTTCGTCGCGATCGCGTTTGGAGGCGGGCAGGAAATCGGCGATGTCGATTTCGGTTTCGGCCAGCAACTGCAGGCGGTAAATGGTGAGCTGCGGCTTGTTCTGGAACAACTGCACCATGCCTTTGACTTTGAGGAAGCAATCGCGTTCGAAGGTATCCATCACCTCTGGAACGTTATCCCACATCTTGGCGTCGACGTCGCCGCTGCGATCGGCGAGGGTCAGCGAGAGATAGGGTTCGCCAGTCTTCTTTTGGCGAATTTCTTTGTGCTGGACGAGAAACACGCCCTGCACGAGCTGATTCGGTTCCAGCTCGGAAACATAAGGAGTCTTCATTATTCTGGGGCCGCGGGGGGCTTACTTCGACGACGAGGTGCCGGTATTCTGCGTGCTGGTGCCGGGGATGGGAACTACGCCCAGCAGACGGCGCTTGCGTTGTTTGGCGGCTACCTGTTCCTTGGTGATGGTCTCGGGTTTGATCTCGGCCGGGTCCACCCACGCGGTATTCTTGCCGGGCGCGGCGCCGCTGTCTTCATAGCCAGGCTTGATTTCGAGGAACGCATTCACGCGCAGATCCGTGAGATAACGGCGCAGCTCCGGTGCGAAGCGCGGATTGAACAGCTTGTTGGTGATCTCGTTCTGCACTTCTTCGAAGCTCGCGAGGCCGGCCTTCTGGTGCTCTTCCACTTTGAGGATCAGGAATCCGTTGCCTACGTTGATAGGGTCCGTGACGTAGCCGCGCTGCTGATCCCATACCGTCGCTTCAATCTCAGGGCGCAGCTTACCCTTTTCGTAGGCGCCGATATCGCCATCCTGCTGGGCGCTGGCAGCGTCGGAATTGTTGTGCGCTAGCTCGTCGAACTTCTCGCCTTTCTTGCCGCGGGCCGCTAGATCTTTGGCTTTCTTCTCGGCGGCTGTGGCGTCAGTGGCGGGCTGGATGGCTACCAGAATCTCGCGCAAGAACACACGCTCTTCGCGCTTGAAATCGTCTTTGTGGAGCTCGTAATAGGCCTGCGATTCTTCCTTCTTAATCTGAATTCTGCCGGAGACTTCCTGGCGAATCACGCGATTGGTCAGCAGGTCGTTTTTGCGGTCGTTCTTATAGTCTTCATAAGACATCCCGGTTTGTTCTTTGACAAACTGCTGGAACTTGTCGGGATCGGAGATCTTAGCGTTGCGCTGAATGTCGGCGAGCTGTTTAGCTACTTCGGAATCGACGTTGAGGTTCAATTCTTTCGCTTTGGACTGCAGCAGAAGCTGATCGATGCGTTCGCGAAGGATGTTCTGCTCGGCGTCCCGCATGGCTTCGGCCAGGCGCTGTCCGGTGGCGCCTTGTTCACGCAGACTAGCCTCGAGCTGCTTGCGGGTGCGGTCGTAGTCGCCGCGCGTGATGATGTCGCCGTTCACTTTGGCGATGATCTCGTCGATCACCGTAATTTCGGCGGCGGACGCCAGACCGGCGGCTGCTAGGCTCACGAGGAGAATCTGGTGGCGCATAGAGTGATTATAGCCCGGCCAGGGTCTCCAGCGACTTCTCGAGGAAGGTGAGTACGCCGCTGGGAGTTTCGGAAGCGGAGTTAAGGGGGAGACGGAGCACGCCGGCGGGGGTGAACTGTGCGCCTTCGACGGAGGACACCAGGGCCATGAGGCGGGTCGGATTGATTTTCGAGCCCGGATGGAATTTGATTTGCACGGCGCTGCCACGGCGGTCTATGGCTTCGACGCCGAGTTTTTCGGCTTCGGTTTTGAGGAGGGCGAAGGCGAACAGCGTGCCGACGGCGTCGGGGGGCGGGCCGTAGCGGTCTTCGAGTTCGGCGCGGAAGGCGTCGGCTTGTGCGGAGTCTTTCGCGTCGGCGATGCGTTTATAGGCGCGCAGGCGCTGATGCTCGTCGGCAATGTATTCAGGCGGGATGCGTATGTCCAGTCCCAGGTTCAAGGCCGAGTGGACTTCGAGCGGCGTCTCTTCACCCTTCAGCTCCTGAACGGTTTCGTCGAGCATCTTTAGGTACATGTCGAAGCCGACAGCGGCGATGTGGCCGTGCTGCTCGCCTCCTAACAGGTTGCCGGCGCCGCGCAGTTCGAGATCCAGAGCGGCTATTTTGAAGCCGGCGCCGAGATCGGAAAACTCGCGCAATGCGGCCAGGCGTTTGCGGGCGATCTCGCTCAACTCGGTGTCGGCGGGAACTAAGAGGTACGCGTAGGCGCGGCGGTTGGAACGGCCCACGCGACCGCGTAACTGGTACATTTCCGAGAGTCCGTAGCGCTCGGCGTTTTCGATAATGATGGTGTTCGCGAGCGGAATATCCAGGCCATTTTCGACGATGGTGGTGCACACGAAGACGTCGTATTCGTGGCGCATGAAGCCTAGCAGGACGCGTTCCAGTTCTTCCTCTCCCATCTGGCCGTGACCTACGCCGATTTTCGCGTTGGGCACTAGTTCCAGAATGGAGGCGGCGCGCATGTAGATGGAATCCACGCGATTGTGCACGAAATAGACTTGGCCGCCGCGGCTGATTTCCTGTTCGATGGCGGTCCGGATCAGGTTGTTGTCAAAGTGCGCGACTACAGTTTGAATGGCCAGGCGGTCCTTGGGCGCAGTCTCGATTACGCTCATGTCGCGGATGCCCAGCATCGACATGTGGAGCGTGCGCGGGATGGGCGTGGCGCTCATGGTGAGCACGTCGACGTTCTGGCGCATCTGCTTGAGGCGTTCTTTGTGGCGCACGCCGAAGCGCTGCTCTTCGTCGAAGACCAGCAGGCCCAGATCGCGGAATTCGATGTCTTTGGACAGCAGGCGATGAGTGCCGATGGCGACGTCGATCTTGCCTTGCGCCAGTTCTTCGACGGCCACCGCGAGATCTTTCTTCGGTACGAAGCGCGAGAACATGGCGATGCGTACGGGGAACGCGGCGAAGCGGCGCTTGAAGGATTCGAAATGCTGGAAGGCTAGGACGGTAGTCGGCGCGAGCACGGCTACCTGTTTGCCGTCGCCAAGTGCTTTAAACGCGGCGCGCATGGCGATTTCAGTCTTGCCGAAGCCGACGTCGCCACAGAGCAGGCGGTCCATGGGATGCGGCGACTCCATGTCGCGCTTGATTTCTTTGGCGGCGGAGAGTTGGTCTTTGGTTTCGGTGAACTCGAAGGCGTCCTCAAATTCGCGCTGCCAGTTGGAATCTTTTGAGAACGAGTAGCCTTCGGCCATGCGGCGTTGCGCGTAGAGCTTCAGAAGCTCATCCGCCATATCGCGCATTTTGGCTTTGACTTTGGTTTTGCGCTGGGTCCAGGTGGCGCCGCCGAGGCGGTCGAGAGGCGGTCCGGATTCGCCGCCGCCACGATACTTCTCGACCAGGTCCATGCGCGTCAGCGGCACGTAGAGCTTGGAATCGCCGGCGTATTCGAGCAACATGAAGTCGCCCTTTTGCTCGCCTTGTACGATTTCGCGGAGACCCAGGAATTTGCCGACGCCGTGTGT
>Ga0265314_10005862_pt1 | contig 10997 bp, 8 predicted proteins | sample 4126metaG_FD_203106 | JGI IMG/M metagenome (GOLD analysis project Ga0265314, IMG submission 203106) | Rhizosphere microbial communities from Carex aquatilis grown in University of Washington, Seatle, WA, United States - 4-1-26 metaG | ecosystem: Host-associated > Plants > Roots > Rhizosphere >... | reverse complement strand
ACCAACGCTCCTGATCCGATGGCCCGCGCCACCGCGGAACTGGGTGCCGCCTTGCTCTTGTATTGCGCTCGTAACGTGGACCTTTACCGGGATGCGTTAAGAAAGAGATCGAATCTAATCTATGATGATGTGCACCTCCACGGCTGCGCTGGATCGTTGATCGGGCAGACCGTGGCCATGATCGGTTTTGGTCGAATCGGTCGCGCGCTGGTGGATCTGATGCGCGGCTTCGATGTGAATTGGCTGGTCCATGATCCGTATGTTCCGCGGTCTTGGTCCGAGAAGTATCCCGTGAGGTTCGTCGGCTTGCAGAGATTACTGGCACAAGCTCATCTGCTAGTTCTGACGGCCGCGCTGACTGAAGAAACGCGCGGCCTCCTGGGGAAGGAAAATCTGGCACGGTTGCCGGACGGCGCGTCCCTGATCAACATTGCTCGCGGAGGATTGATCGATCTGCCGGCTCTCAAAAAAGAAGTGCGTCGCGGGCGGCTGCGGTGTGCTCTCGACGTGACAGATCCATCGGAACCGCTTCCCGTTGGGGATGCGTTGCGTACGCTACAGGGAGCGATCGTTACCCCGCACATCGCTGGGAGCGGACGCCACGTCCGAGAGGAAATCGCACGTGTCGTCGTGGACGATCTGGCAAGGTTCTTCCGTGGCGAGGCCGTTGAAAATCGCGTGACGAGTTCGATGCTGGCCCGGATGACATGAGCATGAAACTATCGTTCTCAACTCTGGCGTGTCCCGGCTGGACGATGCCTCAGATCATCGCGAGGGCAGCGCGCTACGGCTACGACGGTATCGAGTTGCGCTTTGTCGAGGGAGAAGACTCTCTGTGGAAGCTGCCGGCGCTCTCGGGGACCGCGCTCGCTTCTACCTCGCGCGCGCTAGCGGATCATTCCCTGACCATCTCTTGTCTCGACACCAGTTGCCGATTTCATTCTCCCGATGCTGAGGAACGGAGGCGCTGGTTGGACGAAGGGGAACGCATGTCGGATCTGGCATCTGCGCTGAACGCGCCGGGCTTGCGAGTTTTTGGCGACACCATCGAACCCGGCGCAGACCGTGGTTCGACCCGGAAATGGGTGGCGGATTCTATTCAACGGCTGGCAGAGATTACCGCGTCAAAGGGAGTGGAAGTCTGGATCGAGAATCATGGGGATTTTGCCAGCGCCCGCGAGACGGCAGACATTCTTGCACAGGCTGCCTGTCCGCGAGCCGGAGTGGTTTGGGACCCGGCGAACAGCTTCGTCGCAACTCAAGAGGGGCCAACCGAAGGAGCTGCGATTCTGGGAACTGCGATTCGCCATGTCCACATCAAGGACGTGCGGCGCGACGGTAATGGATGGAAGCACGTTCTGACTGGAGAAGGCGACTTTCCCTTAGTTGAACTGCAACGCGTTTTGGAGCGACTCCGCTACGACCGATTCCTATCGTTCGAGTGGGAATATAAGTGGCATCCGGAGATCGCGGACGCTGAAGTTGCGCTGCCACACTTCGTGAGTTGGTTCCGGAAGAGCAGCCGCCATGCCTGAATGTGAAAGCGGGAAACTTCGCATGCTGTGCGCCGGGGATGTTCCGGCAGCGTTTGAGTTGTCAGCCGAGGCAGGTTGGAACCAGACCGAGGAAGACTGGCGGATGCTGCTGGGTCTTGCCCCGGAAGGCTGTCTGGCAATCGAGGCGGACGGTCACGTGGTCGCGACCACGACTCTGGTTTGCTACGAGCACCGGCTGGCGTGGATCGGGATGGTGTTAACTAGGCGGGAATACCGCCGGCGCGGCCTCGCTAGAAGTCTGCTGGCGAAAACATTGGCGCAAACCGATCAGATGGGGATTGAAACCACAAAGCTGGACGCGACTGAGCAGGGGATGCCGCTCTATGAGGAATTCGGTTTTCGTGTCGAACATAAAGTAGAACGCTGGTCACGACCGGGCGGAGAGGTTACACAAATTCCGGCGGTCCTTCGCACTTCGGAGGGAGCTTGGCGCGAATCGGATATGTTGGCGTTCGGGGCCGACCGCTCCCGACTGCTGGGAATGCTCGCACAGCGGAATCACCCTATGGTGGTTTCGCGATCTTATTTGTTTGCCAGGCCGGGGCGGGTGACTGCGTATCTAGGCCCGTGCGTGGGCGAGAATCCGGGAACGGTTCGTCACTTGATTGAGCAATGCTTGCAGAACACCAGCTGCGGATGGTCCTGGGATTTGTTCCCCAGTAATCAAGAAGCTGTGGACCTGGCTCGCGACTTGGGATTTACGCCGCAAAGGCAATTACTGCGCATGGTGCGCGGTAAGGGCTTGCGACAAAACGAAAGCACAATGTACGCCATCGCAGGATTTGAACTTGGTTAGCCGTGAAAATCAAAACAGAACCAGAATTGGAAGAGTTGCTCTCGCATCCCGATGAAGAAACTGCGTCGGCGATGGCCGCGCTGGATGGGGATCTCTTGATCCTCGGTGCGGGTGGCAAGATGGGTCCGAGTTTAGCGCGCCTTGCGCGCCGTGCGGCCGACGAGGCGGGCGCCAAGAAGCGGGTAATCGCGGTTGCGCGGTTCACGAATAGCGCCTTGCTTTCCGAACTCGCTGCACTAGGGATTGAGACCATCGCTGCCGATCTGCTCGAGCACGGCACGCTCGACCGGCTTCCCGACATTTCAAACGTCATCTTCATGGCGGCCCGCAAATTCGGCACCGCCGGAGGGGAGCACCTGACCTGGGCAATGAATACTTATTTGCCCGGCTTGGTCGCCGAGCGATATCGGAACTCTCGAATCGTGGCCTTTTCTACCGGCAATGTTTATCCGTTGCGTCCGTTGGTGGAAGGCGGAGCGCTTGAGACGACACCTGTCGGTCCCGTAGGGGAGTACGCGCAGTCGGCGCTGGGCCGAGAGCGGATGTTTGAATATGGATCCCTGCGATGGGGCACACCGGTCGCCATCTTGCGTCTTAACTATGCGGTCGAGTTGCGATACGGAGTTCTGGTTGACATCGGGCGAGCAGTGTTCGAACGCCGTCCAATCGATCTGGGGATGCCCCATGTGAATGTCATCTGGCAGCGTGACGCAAACGCCTGGTGCCTGCGGTCGTTTGCGCACTGCATGTCGCCGCCCCTGGTTTTGAATATCACCGGACCCGAAACGCTTTCGGTGCGGGAACTAGCGCTGGAGTTTGGCCGTCACTTCGGCGTCGATCCCATTTTCGGGACAGACGCGGAAGGTTCTAGCGCCCTGCTCAGTGACGTCGGCAAGGCACGCAGTCTCTTTGGCAGTCCCACAGTCCGGCCGGCGGAAATGATCGAATGGATCGTGGATTGGATTCGTGCAGGTGGTGTGATGCTGAACAAGCCGACACACTTCCAAACGCGGGACGGGAAATTCTAATGCAGTTGCGTGCGAAACTCCGTTCGGGCCTCGTGATTCCGGCACACCCTCTGGCACTGACCTCCCAGCGCAAGTTGGACGAGCGCCGACAACGAGCCCTGACGCGATACTACTTGGCCTCGGGCGCTGGTGGTATCGCGGTGGGCGTGCACACTACGCAGTTCGCTATTCGCGATCCCAAATTCGCGTTGCTGGAGCCAGTGCTCAGGTCGGCGGCCGAAGAGTGTCGCGGCAGTGACGTCGTGAAAATTGCAGGCGTTTGCGGTAAGCAAAACCAGGCATCAGCCGAGGCGCAACTAGCCGCGAAGTTGGGCTACGACGCTGCGCTGTTGAGCCTGGCCGACCTGAAGCGAGAGAGTATTCCTCAGTTGCTGGACCACGTCCGCGCAATTGCAACCGTGATCCCTGTCGTCGGTTTCTACTTGCAACCCGCCGTCGGCGGCCGGTTGTTGCCCTACGAATTCTGGTGCCAGTTCCTTGATATTGAAAATGTGGTCGCGATAAAGATCGCACCGTTCAATCGCTATCACACGATCGAAGTAATCCGCGCTTTGGCGCAATCGGGCCGCGCCGGCGAGGTCGCTCTCTACACGGGGAACGATGACAACATCCTGAACGACCTACTAACGCAGTTTGACTTCGGCACTCAAGCGATCAGAATCGTCGGCGGATTGCTCGGGCACTGGGCGGTATGGACAAGGACTGCCGTTTCCCATCTGGCTCTGGTGAAACGTCATTCCGATCAGATTCCCCGGGAACTTCTGACGCTCGCCCAGCAAATCACAGACGCGAATGCAGCCATCTTTGATCCCATTCATGATTTTCGTGGATGCATTCCAGGCATTCATGAGATCTTGCGGCGCCAGGGCTTACTGGAAGGGCGCTGGTGTCTTGATCCCGAGGAAGAACTTTCTCCGGGTCAGAGCGCGGAAATCGATCGCGTGTGCAATTCGTACCCGCATTTGCGGGATGACGCATTCGTACAGGAGCACCTCGATGAATGGCTTCGCTAAAGTCAGAAGCCAAGGGCCGCCGTCGCACCTGCAAGCGGTGACCTGGCAAGCGCCCATGAACAATACATTTCACGTTCCCGAACGATTTGGTCTGATCCGACTAGTGGAGAAGGAGCAATGAAATTGACCATGGTGGCTATCAAGAAAGTTGCGATACGCATTGCGATTGTAAGCCTCACGCTCATTCCGCAATTCACGCTTGCTGCCGAACCGTATGCCATAACCATTGAACATGGCGTCGTCGTTAAAATGCGAGACGGGACGGTGCTCCGGGCTGATATTTACCGGCCCACGACGGCGGGAAAATTCCCTGTCATTCTGGAACGCACTCCCTACGACAAGCACGACGTGGATGCCGCCGACTTCGGTGTAAAGGGTGCTTCTCGTGGTTATGTTGTGATCAATCAAGATGTGCGCGGACGCTACACATCCGACGGTGAATGGTATCCCTTCCTGCACGAGTCCAATGATGGCTATGACACGGTAGAGTGGGCGGCAGCCCTACCCTATTCCAATGGCAAGGTGGGCATGTATGGGGGTTCGTATGTCGGAGCTACACAGATGCTGGCAGCGATTGCGCGCCCACCGCACCTGGCCGGAATATGTCCGGTCGTGACCGCTAGCAATTATCACGATGGATGGACGTACCAGGGTGGGGCGTTCGAGCAGTGGTTCAACGAATCGTGGACTTCGGGCTTGGCCCAGGATACGCTCAACCGCTCCGTACGAAGCCACACCAATGCGATGAACGGTATTTGGACGCTTCCACTCACCGGGTACCCGCTTTTTGAGGTGTCGCAACGTACTTCGGATTCGGACGGGCTGCGTTCGCTGGCTCCGTATTTTCTCGACTGGTTAGCCCATCCTAACTATGACGACTATTGGAAGCGTTGGTCTATCGAGGATCACTATTCCGACGTTGCTGTTCCCTCTCTGACCGTCGCAGCGTGGTACGACATTTTCCTGGGAGGATCGTTGAACAACTATGTTGGCGTGAAGCTGCACGGCGAAAACGAAGCCGCACGCAACGGGCAGCGCCTGCTGGTAACGATCGGCGGACACGCCGGTTCCGGGCGCAAGGTCGGGGATCTGGACTTCGGCTCTGCGGCCGAGTTTAACGAAGACGAAATTACGTTAGCTTGGTACGACTATCTCTTTAAGAACGTCACTAATGATTTTGCCAGCCCAAGGCCAGTCCGGATTTTCGTCATGGGCGCCAACCAATGGCGCGATGAGGATGACTGGCCGCTCGCTCGTGCCCACAACGCCAGATACTTCCTTCATTCCGGGGGAAAGGCAAATTCAACCCTCGGCGATGGAAGCCTGGCCACGGCGGCCCCCCACTCCGAAAATCCCGACCAGTACATATACGATCCTGCAAACCCGACACCGACGATTGGCGGCCCCCTGTGTTGTGACGCGGAACACCTCGCGCCCGGGCCTCGAGATCAGCGTGCGGTGGAGGCGCGCGCGGACGTTCTCGTCTACTCGACGCCTCCGTTAGCGCAGGACCTCGAGATAACGGGGTCCGTCCAGCTCGAGCTTTTCGCCAAGTCCTCAGCCGTTGACACCGACTTTACAGCCAAGCTCGTCGATGTTTGGCCGAACGGATTTGCTCAAAACCTCACGGAAGGAATTGTTCGCGCCCGATATCGGAGTTCCCAGGAGAAGCCGGAACTCATGAACCCCGGCGAAATATACAAATTCACAGTCGACTTGTGGTCTACCGCAAATGTCTTTCTCAAGGGGCACCGGCTGCGGCTGGAGATCAGCAGCAGCAACTTCCCACGTTTCGATAGAAACTTGAACACCGGTCAAGAGGCCGGGATCGCCGGAAGACCGGTGCCAGCTACCAACACGGTCTATCACGATATCGGGCATCCTTCGGCTCTGATCCTGCCAATCGTGACAAGCCCCTGAGAGACGGAAGGGCAAACCTCAACGGCTGGAGCTCGAGACACAAGTTACAGGCCCGTCGAAGAAAGTCTTCCCTTCTGAATGATCCACATACATTTCTAAGGAGCTCTTATGCCAAACAGCATCACGTCGAAACGCATCTTCCTAGCCCCAGAACCGCGTGCGATCTCCGACATTTTTGACCAGAGCGATTTGGCCCGGCTGCGTGCTCTTGGAGATGTATTCGTGCACGAAGCTGGTCCTGTCACGGACGCATTGTTTGACGAAAAAGTCGCCCATGCAGACATCATCATGGGCCAGTTCGATCTTCCCGAATCGCGATTAAAACGGATCCCGTCACTGAGGGCGGTGTTCAATGTGGAAGGCAATTTCCTTCCCAATATCGACTACGCCTACTGTTTTCTCAACGGCATACGCGTTCTCAGCACGAGTCCGGTATTCGCCGAGCCAGTGGCAGAGGCAGCGCTTGGAATGGCGATTGATGTCGCTCGCGGCATCAGCAAGTCGGATCGCGATTTCCGCCAAGGGGCCGAGGAGTACGGCCTGGCTGCCAACGTCGAGGCTTTCTCCCTTTTCCGACAAGACGTCGGGCTGATTGGACTGGGCGATCTTGGCAGGGCGATCGTGCCTTTGCTGCGCCCGTTCGGTTGTCGCATTCGGGCCTACGATCCATGGTTGCCCGCCGAATATATTAAAACCCTGGGTTGCGAGACGGCTACTTTGGATGAGGTCTTGCGGCGCTCGCGCCTGGTGATTGTCGTGGCTGGGGTCACGTCGCAGAATCAGGGTTTCCTGGGCGAACAAGAGTTTGCCGCGATGCAGAAAGGGTCGGGCCTCGTCTTGGTCAGCCGTGCGGCTGTGGTGGATTTCGACGCAATGCTCGATTTCGCCGAAAGGGGACATATTCGCGTTGCCACCGACGTCTTTCCCCAAGAGCCGCTGCCTGCCTCACATCGAGCCCGGCACACCCGCAATTTGATTCTTTGTGCACATCAGGCGGGGGCACTGGACGCAGCGATCAAGCGGATCGGCAAACTCGCTGTCGGGGATGCGGAATTGATTGCACGCGGCCTGCCTCCGATCTTGTGCAAATTAGCTCAACCTGAGACCGTAAAGCTGCTTCGGAGCAGACCTATCGACAAGAGCTGATTTGGCAGCCCAGAGTGAAGGAGATGACCTTATGGGTAAGCCGGCACACTCCCTAAAACCCTCTCGCGAAGAGCCGGAGGCTGCGTTGGAGTTTTTTCAAATAGACAGGTTCCCCAAAATTGGGCTCATCAAGCCGGCGATGTCAATGAACGTACGCACCGCCCGGGAGCAAGTATTCGATCGGCCACAGCTCGGTTTTGCGATCCACAATTTCAGACCACTTGATGATTTGGATATCCGGCTGAGGCAGAAGTCTGACGTTCGGAAGTGTTTCGGAAACCGCGCTGGCCAAGGTGTACGCGTCGTTTGTTCCGGTCACCACAAATTCCGCTTGCGGGTTGAAATGTCCTTGGAAGAACCGGGTAGCAATCTCTGCATCTTCTATCATTTGCAGGAAGTACGGCCTGCCGGTCAGCAATGAGTTGTAGACATAGTCGCTCAAAACTCCAGAAAGCGGATTCACGTAGGCATGGTCAATATCCAATTGCGCTAACGCGGGATCGTCGGGAGACACGGCTTTGTATGCCATTCGCGTTTCCCCCAACCCCCGAGGATCGACTGAAAGGATGTCGTATCCCGCAGCGAGATACTTCGACAAACCAGGCCAATCTTGTGCTGTAGCTTTCCCGTTGTCCCCAAACCACAACATCACTGGGCGACGGCTGCTGCCCCCTTTGTGGATATACAAAAGCGGCAACTCAAGATACCGGCTGTGATGCAGTAAATACTTTTCAATCGTGACGCCCTCGAAATCCGAATTGACGCGAGCTTCCCACCGGACTTCTTCCCGTCCGGGAATGTCTCCCTGGAATTCCGCGACGCTCCACGAGTTGATTCGCGGGTAGAGCTCGGAATCATAGAGTTGTTTGAGGGTCTTTGCCGGCTGGTTCTTATGCTCCAGATAGTATTCCCGGATTACGTCCATCAGTGACCGGGCGTTCTCAAAGTCGAGCATCACCTGGCCGGTGCGAGTGCACTGCAGCGCTTTCTCATCGAGTTGCCTCACCGGGGGCAGTCCTCGCCGCGCAGGCAGTCCGTTGAAGTGATCCAAGAAATCAATCGCCGCTTCCTGATTCTCGGGAGAGTACTGATGGTCGTGATATCCCTCCGTCAATCCAATGCGGTCCGCATGATGGAATTTGCCGTAGAGTTCGGTTATCTCGCGGACCGTTCTGCGTGTGCCCTCTATCGGAAAAAAGTCGAGCACCGCTGCGGCCACCAACACGGGACGCGGGTACATCAAGAGCAGCAACCCAGCGTGGTCCGCATGATTCGAGATCATCCCGTAGAGATCCTGCTCGGGGTCGCTGTCGGGATCTTTGAAAATGCGGTTGTACACACGCATGGGGAGCGCCGTGATGTAACAGGAAATCGCCGCCACTTTAATGCGACGATCCAGCGCGGCAATGTGAGCAGCCTGAAATCCGCCACCGCTTGAGCCGGTGATGTTGATGCGCCGGGGATCCACTTCCGGTCGCGTCAGCAGGTAGTCGAGCGCCCGCATTCCATCCCAGATTTCCCAGCGCGCAAGGTTTGTGTTGGCAAGATACGCCAGGTTCCCTAGCACGGCATGCTCGGCACAAATCAGGTTGTAAGGGCTCTTTCCAGCTCTTGCATCCCAGAACTGGCTGCGTTCGCCCTGCCCAACCGCGTCCCAGCAGATCACGACATATCCGCGTTGCACTAACCGTTGACAAAGCGCTTGATAGTAGGCCTTCCCATTCGCGGCGTGGCCGACCGGCACGAGGACAGCAGGGTGGCGCTTGATTCCGTCCTCCGGCACGTATACCAGCGCAGAGACATAAACTCCGGGCAGGCTCTCAAAAATCAATTTCTCGATATGAAAACCATCCATTTGAATCTGCCCCGTGATCTGGGGATGCAGCGGCGTTCTTTCGCTGGGAAGGCCGCCCAGCATGGCCAGTAGCTGTCTTTCCAACCCTCGTTGAACGCGCAGCAGGTCCTGTTCGGTCCGTATAACGTTCCAGGCTTTGAGGCGCTGGTCGTCTTCCTGCCACGCCATCTCTGTCTGATACTTCAGATACGGCGAAATGGCCGGCCCTTCGGTTGCTGCCGCCGGAAGCACCCGAAAAGCTTCGGCGGGAGGCCCATTCGCGGCGGAGGCAGCGACGGCCCACGCTGCACAGAATCCGAGGATAAGGATGGCTCTAATCGTCTTCACTTCTTGTCTTCACTTTTTCCTGCAACTCGAGTGTTTGGTTTTGATGGGAAACAACTGGCACAGGCCCGACCGAAAACCGTACCACAAAAAGACGAACTGAAGCGCTATGACTAGTCTGGGTTGCGATACGTTTCAGAGCGACACTCCACGCTTCCAGGGAATGAAATCGTCCTGTCTCAACGATTCGGCCCTGGTTCGGACTTCGCCGCTGGCCACTTGGATGACGGATTCGAGTATGGTCTCTCCCATTTGTTCAATCGTCATCTCACCCGAAATGATCGGGCCGGTGTCAATGTCAATAATGTCCTGCATCCGTCGAGCAAGATCGGAATTGGTGGAGATCTTGACGACGGGCGCCACCGGATTGCCGGTCGGCGTGCCCAGGCCGGTCGTGAATAGGACAACGTTGGCCCCGGCGGCCACCTGAGCCGTGACACATTCCACGTCGTTACCGGGTGTGCACTGGAGGTTGAGTCCTGGTTCGGTGGAGTATTCCGGATAATCGAGCACAGCGGTGACCGGAGAGTTACCGCCCTTTCGGGCCGCGCCTGCGGATTTCATCGCGTCCGTCAGCAAACCGTCCTTGATATTCCCCGGCGAAGGATTCATTTCGAACCCTGAGCGGACTGCTTTTGCGCGGGCGGCATAGTCGCGCATGAGCTGGATAAAACGATCGGCGACTTCTTTTCCAGTGCAGCGATCGATCAGCGATTGCTCGACACCGCACAACTCCGGGAATTCCGAAAGAATCGTTCTGCCTCCCATCGAGGTGACCAGGTCCGAGACATGACCGATCGCGGGATTTGCGGAAATCCCGGAGAAGCCGTCTGACCCGCCACATTTCAAACCGACACATAGCTGCGAAAGAGGCGCTGGGGCACGGCTGCTCTTATTGGCCTCCGCTACTCCCAAGAACGTTTCCCGAATGGCTTCTGAGAGCATGTGGAACTCGGAGCCGCTTTGTTGTTGCTCGAATACCAGCAGCGGTTTGCCGAAGTTGGGATCGCGCCGGGCAACTTGCTCGCGCAGAATGCTGACTTGTGAATTCTGGCAACCAAGACTCAGGATGGTGGCTCCGGCGACGTTCGGATGATGGAGATAGCCCGCAATCAGCCCGCAGAGATTGTCGCCGTCTTCGCGAGTTCCCCCGCATCCGCTCTGATGCATGAGGAATTTGATGCCATCGATATTCTTGAAAATCCCAGGCTTGGCGGTCGTTTGCACGTCTGATTCCGCCCGCTGCCGATCGATCTCATCCAGCTTGCCCTCCTGGTAGAGTCTGACCAGTTCAGCGACCTGCTGCCGGTAAATCTTCGGCGGCGCGAAGCCCAGTTCCTCTTCAAACGCCTGTTTCAG
>Ga0265314_10005861_pt1 | contig 10998 bp, 7 predicted proteins | sample 4126metaG_FD_203106 | JGI IMG/M metagenome (GOLD analysis project Ga0265314, IMG submission 203106) | Rhizosphere microbial communities from Carex aquatilis grown in University of Washington, Seatle, WA, United States - 4-1-26 metaG | ecosystem: Host-associated > Plants > Roots > Rhizosphere >... | reverse complement strand
TGATCGAGGTCGGCAAGGAGTTCGACGAGAACGCCGCCTTCACCCACGACTCGTTCATCGAGCCCGAGGAGGTGAGCAACTACAACGCCTACGGCCAGAACGGCAACGTCGGCCAGCCGTCGGTGGTGTACCGCGTTCCATTTCATTTCTCGGCTGCGTCGGGGCCGATCGCCGCGACCGGGGCGAGCGCGGCGTACGGCTATGGCGACTGGACCGGCGCCGCCGGCGACCTGCACCCGATCGACGCGCAGATCAACGCGACGGTGCCGGGCAGCGGTGTCCAGCGCCTGCGCGCCGGCGACGGCCCGGGCGGGACCGCGCTGGTTCACGTCGACGAGATCGCGTGCGCGCCCCTCGATTGCGCGACCGCGCCCCCGCCCGATGCACCGCGCATCGACGAGCCCCAGGCTACCCAGCCGGCGACGTCGGCGATGTTCACGTTCCGGCAGTCGTCGGATAGCGGCGCTCAGGTGGAGAGCTACGACCTGCGCTATGCGATCGCACCCGATCCGCTGAAGGGCGCTGACGAGAGCCTGTTCTCGCAATGGACGCCGGCCCCGCCGCCGGCCGTCGACGCACCCGAGACGATCAGCCAGGTAGAGGTCGACGGCCTGTTGCCGCAGACCGCGTACTCGATCGGCCTGCGCGCGCGCGGCGCGTGCGGCTGGTCGGCGACGTCGTTCGCGCGCGTCATCACGGGCAAGCGACCCTATACCCAGCTGTCCGGGTGTGTGATCGCGACGGCTGCGTACGGCAGCGAGCTCGACCCCGACGTCGCGCTCCTGCGCCACGAGCGCGACCTGGCGGCGCGACGGTCGGGGATGGTCGAGCTTGCGGCGCAGCTCTACGCGCGTACCGCGCCGCCGCTGGCCCATCTCGTCGGGCGTTCGGACACCGCGCGCGCCGTCGTGCGGGCGCTGCTGCGGCCGATCATGACGGCCAACCGCGCGGCAAGCGAAGCGCTTGCCGCAACGGTGGAGTGAGGGGGCGCGGCCAGAGAGATTCGAACTCCCGACCCTCGGTTCCGTAGACCGATGCTCTATCCAGCTGAGCTATGGCCGCTTGTTGCTGCGTACGTATGCCGTGACCGCGCGAGGCCGTCAAGAGTTTACGCAGCCGTCACGCGGAAGAACCCGCGCGCGACGCCAAACCACCCACGAAGCCACAACGATGATCTCGCGCTCGCGGGAGCGAGCCTCAAGGGCTTCTCCCGCGAGCGCCAGCGGAGAGGGAGGGATTCGAACCCTCGATACAGCTTTTGGGCCGTATAACGGTTTAGCAAACCGCCGCCTTCGGCCTCTCGGCCACCTCTCCAAACCGTCGGCCGTCCTTTTAACAGATTCTCGGCTCGACGGCGAGCCCTGGCGCCGATTCTAAAGGTGCTGCGCCCCGAACGTGTCGCAGGCGCCGGGATCCCCGGTTTCCATCCCGACGGTGAACCATTTCTGGCGCGACGCCGCCGACCCGTGGGTGAAGGTCTCGGGGCGCACGCGACCCAGCACCTCTTTCTGGATGCGGTCGTCGCCGACGGCCGCTGCCGCGTCGAGCGCGTCGGCGATCTCCTGGCGGCTGACCTTGCCCGCCTCGTAGGCCGAGTGCCCCCAGACGCCGGCGTAGCAGTCGGCCTGCAGCTCCAGGCGCACGGAGAGCGCGCCGCGCTGGTCCGGGCGCGCCTGCTGCATCGCCCGCATGCGCCGCTCGATGCCGAGCAGATCCTGCACGTGGTGGCCGTACTCGTGCGCAACCACGTAGGCCTCGGCGAAGTCGCCACCGCGCGCATGGAACCGCTCCTGCAGCTCGCGGAAGAAGCCCAGGTCCAGGTAGACCTTCTCGTCGGGCGGACAGTAGAACGGACCCGTCTGCGCGCTCGCCATGCCACAGCCGCTCGGCGTCGCGTCGGTGAACAGCACGAGCTTCGACGGATGGTAGCCCGCGCCGAATTCGGGCAAGCGGCGACGCCAGAACGACTGCACGTTGGTCTCGACGCAGACGACGAACTTGGCCGGATCGTTCACCGAGTCGACGCCGCGACAGCTCCCCGACGGACCCGCCGGCAACTGGCGCGGCTCGACCGGCTGGCTGTAACCCTGGCCACTGCTTTGGCGAGCCTGATCTATCGCGTGGGTCAACTCGCCCGCGGTCTGGTTGCCGCCGCTCGCCAGCACCTGCAGGACCAGGTAGACCGCGCCGCCGACCAGACCCAGACCCCCGACGCCGGCGCCCACGCGCCCGCCGGGGAATCGCATGCCACGCCGGTCCTCGACCTCCGATGAATCCGCTTGGTCCGAATCGTCGAACTTCACACGTACAGCATAGCAATCGATCGCAGTCACGCGGCTCGAAGCTCGGCGTCCCGGTGTGCCGTCGGTCGCGCGCGTTACGGTCGGCCCAAGCGCGGCGCCGCCATCCCTTCCAGCACCTGCTTGAGCGACGCGAGGTCTCTCTTCACCGCGCGAGCATCCTCGGCGAACCGCGCGTCGGATACGCCCGGCTGGTGAAACAACGAAAACACCACCTCGCTTCCCCGTCCGTTCGGGATCACGCGCAGCGGATTGTGAATCGTGACGCCCGACGGCAGCGTCACGTCGTGGTCCAGCACGCCGAGCTGGTTTCGGTCCGCAAAGCGGACCTTGACCTTTCCCATGGGCGAATCGGCGATCCATTCACCATCGACGTTCGTGATGGTTCCCGCCAGCCCCTTCGCCCAGGTGGGGGCGTTGACGGGATTGGAGACGAACTCATAGACGTCGGCCGGAACGCGATCGATCGAAATGCTGATGTGCTCCCCTTCGCGGAGCGCGACCTCGTCGGTCATGTTGATCCTTCCCTCTCGCCGGCAAGCGTCGAACCATCCGAGCATCAAGAGCGCGACGACCAGCCGCGCTCCACGCACGCGAATCAAGCGACGCCCCGAATCGTTCATGCCAGATCTATCGATCGGCGAACGGCCGGTGACTTGGAAAAATGGAACCTGGGAGGAGGAGCCTCCCTGGTACCCGACGGGCGCTAGCTGCGGTGTCGGCGCCGTCTCGCGAGCAGAGCGAGCATCCCCAACAGCGACAAAGCGGACACCGCGCCGTGCAGAGGTCGCGAGCCAACGACGCAGCCACAGCCCGAGGAGTCGGCCGGGGTGCCTGCCGCGCCGCCGGTCGCAGACGTTCCGGTCGCGCCACCGGCGCTGGTGCCGCCCGACGTGCCTGCATTTCCGCCGGATCCTTGGCCGGCACCACCGGGACCCCCGACGCCACCACTTCCAGAGTTGCCACCGCTGCCGGTATTGCCGCCGCTGCCGCTGCCACCACCGCTGCCAGAGCTACCGCCCTTCCCGGTGCTGCCGCCGCTACCCGTGCTGCCGCCGCTGCCCGTGCTGCCGCCGCTGCCGGTGCCGGTGCTGGTGCAGTTAAACGTTGGCGGCGGGGTCTGCGTACCCTGCGGGTTCATCGCGGGCAGCGTGATGAGATCCACCAGCCACGTGAGGCCGCCGTCAGGAGTGTGGACGTTCTTGGCGGTCCCGATGCCGGAACCCCTGCCCGTTGCGCCGTGCTGCGCGCCGACACCGCCCACACCCGTTGCGCTGAAGTGCGGATCGGCCTCGGCGAAGTTCAGCTCGGTGCACAGGTAGTACTGAGTGTCGATGGTGAACGAATCAGCGTCGGCCTCCGTGGCGAAGCCGAAGCCACCCTTCGGCATTTGCCCGCTGGCGCTCTGCAGCGTCGACACAACCTTCCCCAGCTTTTGGGATGTCACCGTCTGGGTCCAGGTGTTGCCGTCCGCGCCCAGCGTGTACTCGATCGTGACGTGATCGTCGGGATCGATGGGGACGGTCGGTCCGTTTCTCTGGCCGAAGCTGCCGAAGACCGACGCTTCTACACACCATTGACCGGTAGCCGCGCCGCAATAGCCCTTGTTGTCCGGCCAGGCATCCATCGTGGTCTGGATCAGATCGCTCGTGGGGTTGGACATGCCCGGCCACAGGAACAGCGGGCCCGTCGTCGATGTGATCGGCGGCAAGCGACCCGGCACAAGCGTGGTCTTGGCGTGGATGATCCGCGAGGTCGTCGGCCCGAAGCTCCAGCTCGCGCCCCAGCCATCTGCGGCGTTCGCTTGCGCAGACGGTAAAGCCAGGAGCCAGGCGCAGAGCGAACCACCGGCCAACAAACGAGCAGTTTTCATGAGCGACATCTCCCGCGGGCAGCGGGCCCTCTCTGTTGAGGTCGCGGCTCCTCGGGAAGGCGGCTCGACAATCGACGTTCTGAACGACGCAGGCTCCCGTACCGCGACGTCTCGCCCGCGAATCGTGTCTCGGGTCACTGGCGGTCGAGCACGAACGCAGCGTTTCCCGACAAGAGGAGGAGGAGGGATTCGAACCCCCGGCGCTTCCGCGCGACGGTTTTCAAGACCGTTGCCTTAAACCACTCGGCCACTCCTCCGAGAGAGGCAGCGAAACATACACGGAGGCGGGGCCGGAGGCGAGTCGACGGTGGCACGACCCCCAGCGCCGAACCGATCGAGCCCCCGTTCGTTGAAAGACTCGTATCAGCGCGCGCGGCGACTGGCGGCGCGCAGCTCGGCGAACAACTTCTTTCGCGCCCGCTGGATACGCGCTCTCACGGTGTTGATCGAGACTCCCTGGAGGTCGGCGATCTCCTCGGCGGTGTAGCCCTCGAGCTCGAACAGGATGAACGTCGGGCGCAACCTCGAGCTCAGCTTCGACAGCAGGCGCTCGAGCTCGCGGCGCTTCTCCAGCGTCTCGAGCGCGACCACCGGGGTCGGATCGGATGACTCCAGCTTCTCGATCGACACGGCGCCGTTCGCCAGCACGTTCCGGAACCAGGACAGCCGCCGGAAGTCGCGCACGCGGTGAGCCGTGATCCGGTAGAGCCACGCTGTCAGGTTCTGGCCATCGAAGTCGGGGAGCTTTCGATGGACGATCAAGAACACCTCCTGGACCAGATCATCTTGATCCGCCGAGGGCCCTCCCAGCGCACGGATCCAGCGCAGGACGTCCTCGTAGGTGTGGTGGTACACCGACTCGAAATCGTGACGGTCGAGGCCGGCGCCCGTCGCGGGGCGCCGGACCCGTCCGCCGGGGGTCACGGACAGCTAGACGGCGCCGGAAGCTGCCCGCGGATCGCCGAGAGCGTCGCTGCCCAGGTGGCACTCGGGTTGTATTGAGCGATGGACATCACGCCATCCGCGATGCGCGCGTCGATGTTCGCGGCGACATCCCACGCGGGATCCGGCCCGGCGGAGATCCCGTTCGCGCCGTATCCCGTGTCGGCCAGGATCGGTTTGCCAGTCACCTGGTGCAATCCGGCCCAGGTCATGTTGTTGCTCGAGCGAATCTTCGCGGTTCCGGCGTTGGTACCGCCGCCGGATGTGTTCACGAACGTGAACAGCGACATGTCGAAGCTCGAGTACCAGCGCGCTCCGTTGTCGCCGCCGTTGCTTGGACCCACCCAGGGTGACACGTCAATCGAGAAGCGAGCGTTCGGCAGGCTGGATTTCAAGGCCATCACCAATTGCGACAGGTACTGGCCCGCCTGCGCGGCCGTCCAAGGCTGGGTCTGCGCGGTGCCGGTGTACTGATACCAGTCGGGCTCCATTTCGAACACGATCGGCCTGGTGGTTCCGTAGCAGGCGGCGAAGCCCTGCGAATAGCTCTGATAGGCGTTGAGGATCTTCGCCCAATCCTGGGTAATGAACTGCGCGCCCGTCTGACAAAGGTTGCCGCCGGCGCACCCGGCCACATTGCAGTCACAGAGCGCGTGATCGCGCTTGACGATCCCCGCCGAGACGTAGGCGACGATCACCGGCACCTTGCCGGCTAGTACGCCGCCGGCCTTGGTGTCGTTGCACACGCCCTGGTGATCGAACGTCGCTCCCAGCATCCAGCCCGGAGTGAAGTAATCGATCTGCGAGATCAAGGCCTGCCCCGCCGCCTTGGCCTTGGTGTCGATGGTTCCAAAATGAAAACGGCAGTCGGGGAAGACGAAGTGCGAATTGTCGACCGGCGGCGCTCCCCCCATTCCACCGGGACCGCCGCCTCCGGTCCCCGTGACGCCGCGGTCGGCGCCGGCATCGACCACGCCCGCATCGTTGCCTCCCGAACTGCCGCCCGATGCTTGCCGACCGGCGCTTCCGCCGCTCCCGCGGGCGCCGGCTGCGCCGGCGGCGCCACCCGCGCCCGTCGGTCCCAGGACGCTGGCGTCGCCCGGAGAGGGCTTCATTGATCCACCGGCACCGCCGGCGGCTGCGGCCGTGCCGGGCGCGTCAACCGTACCGGAACAAGCATTCGACCACCCCGCTGCCGCGACGAGCGCCATCATCAACAATGAACTTCGCCTGATTGCCACGGTGGCCAGCGTCGAGTTGTGCATTTTCCCAACCAACAAAGGGAGACACCTACCGCAGACCTTCTCGGGGTTCTTCGCAGATTGTGGTGAGAGTTGTGTCGCGCCGCGCTCCGTTGCGACGATCGATCCTGCCCATCAGCGCTCGTATGTCTTGATTGGCAACGCGCTGCTCTGAAGCGCTCGCGCGACCAGCCCGGCGACCTGGGTCGCTCCCGTCTCGCTGAAGTGCGTTCCCTCCGTGGGCGTCGCAAACAGGACCGAAATATCGGGAACGGTTCGATAGTACGCGATGGCCAGATTCGTGAGATCGACGAGCGCCACGTTCTGGGCCGCCGCCAGATCGCGCGCCTGCTGGTCCAGGCCGGCAAATCCCGGATCGGCCGCCGTCGCGGTGCGCCGCGCCACCGGGGTGAACAGAACCGGAGTGACGTTGCGAGCACGCGCGTCGGTGATGTACTTCGTGAGGTTGGCCTGGTATGCGTCGATGTCCGCCTGTGCCTTCTGATCGTTGTGGCCGAACTGGATGAAGAGGTAGTCGCCCGCGCGCATCGCCGCGCGCGCCGCGGGGAAGAACTTCGTGTAGAAGCTGCCCGCCGTCTCACCCGAATCGGCGTAGTTGGCGACGGCGATGCCGGGACCAAAGTACTGGGAGACCTCCTGGGCCCAACCGCGCTGGATCGGCGACAAGATGTTGGGCGCCGCCGGATCCCAGTCGCACACCGTCGAATCGCCGGCCACGAAGATCGTCGGCAGACTCGGCCGCGCGGCCACGCCCAGACCATGCAGCCGCGGGGCTGTCCCATCGATCAACAGGTCCAGGATCATCCCCGGAGCCGAGTAGCCGTCGTGCACCTCGGCCCGCACGTTCACGCTGAACGTCTGTTGCGACAGCTGGCCCGCCCCGAGTGACATCGTCGGAATGACGACGCGCAACAGCTCCGCCTGGACGCGCGACGAAGACGCGGCCGCCGGATCGCCGAGCTCGACGGTGACGGTGTAGTCGCCGTTGGCGGCGACCGGAATGGTGCAACGAATGGGATTGGCGCCGCTGCACAGCGACAGCAACGTCGGGTCGAGGGGAACCGCCCCGGCCACGCCGCCGGCACCGCCCGTTCCCACGGCTCCGCCCATGCCGCGTGCGCCCGCCTGTCCACCGGCTGCGCCGCCGCCGGCTCCGGGACTGCCGCCGCTGCCGGCGTCATGGGCGTCGACCGCGACCGCGGAGTCGTTGCGCGCCCCGCCGTCGTCGTTGGCTTGCCCACCGGCGCCGCCTGCGTGACTCGATGTTCCACCGGCGCCACCCACCGAATGGCCCGCCCCACCGATGGAACTGCCGGGACCCGGGCCGGAGTCGTCGGCGTCGCGCGCGCCGCTGCCGCAGCCGATCAACACCAGCACCACGAGCGCCACGAGCCAGCTCCCGTTCGCGCCGCATGCGGTGAGGGTCGAGTGTATCTCTGTCGGTTGGGTGTCGCCCACGCTGTATGAAGGGGTGAGTTTCAGGAAACTGGCACAACCCGCGAGATCGGCGCGACGCTCGCGAGCGCCTACAACAGTCCGTTCACGATCACGCGCGACGAGGTTCCGAACACCAAGTGACACGGCGGAAGCTCAGTTCGGTTCTGGCTCCGCTCGGGGCGGTCACGGTCCTGGCGCTGCTTGCGTGCGACCGCCGCCGTCGGTCGCGACGGCGCGGGAAGCGCGCCAGCGCCACCCGTGTCGCCCCCCCGTCATGGGGGTCAAGTCGCTGACCGACCCGCTCTGAGACGGAGCCGCGGAGGGCGTTGGGCGATCCTCGCCGCCTACTCCTCGCGGATCGCCGGCTCGGGCGTGGGGTAGGCGATGTCCGTCGCGGGGGTCGGGCGCGGGTGGCGGTCATCGAGCGGCGAGTCCGCCGGTGGCTCGCTGTCGCTGGCGGGGACGTCGTCCATCGCGCTCGGCGGGGGCACGGCGCTGGCGACCGGGAAGCGCGACGATTCCTCGCGGCGTTCCTTGTCGCGCCGGTCGACCGGCTGCCGCCAGTCGACGGCGACCGAGCCGCCCTTGAGGAAGTTCTCCGCGTCGGGCAGCACCAGCGCCACGCGCAGCACCTCGTCCATGTGATCGACGAGAACGACCCGCAGCGTCTTCAAGACGCGCTTGGGAATGTCGCGCAGGTCCTTGGCGTTCTCCTTGGGCATGATCACCGTGGTGATGCCCGAACGATGCGCGGCGAGGATCTTTTCTTTCAGGCCACCGATCGCCAGCACGCGGCCGCGCAGCGTGATCTCACCGGTCATCGCGACGTCGCGCCGCACCGGCACGCGCAGCAGCGCCGAGACCAGCGCGGTGCACATGGTGATGCCCGCCGACGGACCGTCCTTGGGGATCGCGCCCTCGGGCAGGTGCACGTGAATATCGGCGCGGCTGTAGAAGTCTCCGCGGTCGAGCCCCAGCGACGGCGCGCGCGAGCGCACGTAGCTGATGGCCGCCTGCGCCGACTCCTGCATCACGTCGCCCAGCTTGCCGGTCAGCACCAGCTTGCCCTTGCCCGCGACGATCGAGACCTCCGTCGCCAGCAGGTCGCCGCCGTACATCGTGACGGCAAGGCCGTTGACCAGGCCGATCTCGTTCGCGCCCTCTTGCCGCCCGTAGCGGAATCGGTGCGGCCCGAGGTAGCGCGGCAAGCGCTTGGGCGTGATCTTCACCTCCGGCTTGCCGTCGATTCCCAGCGGCAGCTTCTTGGCGACGACGTCGCGCGCGACCTTGCGGCAGACGGTCGCGATCTCGCGCTCCAGGTTCCGGACGCCGGCTTCCTTCGTGTAGAAATGAATCACGTCGCGAACGACGTCCTCGCCGATGTCCAGCTTCACGTCGGCGATGCCGTTGTCCTGCTTTTGCTTCGGCACCAGGTACTTCTCGGCGATCGACACCTTCTCAAACTCGGTGTAGCCGGGCAGCTGGATGATCTCCATGCGATCCTGGAGCGGGATCGGGATCCCGTGCAGGTAGTTCGCCGTGGTTATGAACATCACGTCGCTGAGGTCGTAGTCGAGGTCGAGGTAGTGGTCGTTGAAGGTGCTGTTCTGCTCCGGGTCGAGGACCTCGAGCAAGGCCGCCGACGGATCGCCGCGGAAGTCGGTCGACATCTTGTCGACCTCGTCGAGCAGGAAGACCGGGTTCTGGCTGCCCGCCTTCTTCAACGACTGGATGATCTTGCCCGGGAGCGCGCCGATGTACGTGCGGCGATGGCCGCGGATCTCCGCCTCGTCGCGCACGCCGCCGAGCGACAGCCGCACGAACGCGCGCCCGGTCGCATGCGCGATGGAGCGCGCCAGCGACGTCTTGCCGACGCCGGGCGGGCCGACCAGGCACAGGATCGGCCCCTTCAGCTTCTTCACCAGCGCCTGCACGGCCAGGTACTCGAGGATGCGCTCCTTGACCTTTTTCAGGCCGTAGTGGTCCTGGTCGAGGATCCGCTCCGCCTCGATGACGTCGAGCTTCTCCTCGGTCTTCTCGCCCCAGGGCAGCGCGAGCACCCAGTCGACGTAGTTGCGCACGACCGCCGCCTCGGCCGACATCGGCGCCATCATGCGAAGCTTCTTCAGCTCCTTCTTCACCTTGGCCTGCGCCTCGCGCGACAGGTTCTTCTGCTTGGCGCGCTCCTCCATCTCGGTGAGCTCGTTCTTGAACTCGTCGCGGTCGCCCAGCTCCTTCTGGATCGCCTGCATCTGCTCGTTGAGGTAGTACTCTTTCTGCGTCTTCTCCATCTGCTTCTTGACGCGCGTGCGGATCTTGCGCTCGACCTGCAAGATCTCGATCTCCGCCTTCATGAGCTCGTAGAGACGCGACAGACGCTTCGACGGCGTGTCCATCTCCAGGATCGCCTGCTTGTCGGCGAGCTTCAGCTGCAGCTGGCCGACCATCGTGTCGGCGAGCTGGCCGGGATCCTCGATGGTCTGCACCGAGATCAAGATCTCGGGCGCGATCCGCTTGTTCAGCTTCACGTAGCCCTCGAACGTCGCGTGCACCTCGCGCATCAGCGCGTCCAGCTCAACCGACTTCTCTCCGACGTCGGGCAGCTCCTCGATCTCGACGGTGAAGAAACCCTCGGTCTGGGTGAAGCGCCGGATGGCCGCGCGCCGCTTGCCCTCGACCAGCACCTTGACCGTCCCGTCGGGCAGCCGCAAAAGCTGGATGATCGTCCCGACGGTGCCGACGGTGAAGATGTCGTCGGGCACCGGCTCGTTGGTCTTGGCCTTGCGCTGCGCGGAGAGGAAGATCTCCTTGTAGCCGCCCTTCCCCATGGCCTCTTCGAGCGCGCTGATCGATTTCTCTCGGCCCACGAACAACGGCACCACCATGTGCGGGAACACGACGATATCGCGCAGAGGTAACAAAGGAACACGTCGCGGGGCGTGCTTGTCATCGTCCCTTTGGTCTCTCTGGTCCCTCTGACGATCGGACATCAGTGACTCCTCGGGTGCGGCATCGGATCAGTCCAGTAGCGGTGCGCTGTCAATCGGGACAACGCACCACGATCCTAGCAACTCCGCAACCAGACGGCCAAAATTCGCACACGCTTCCGCGCACGATCGCGCTCGAGCTTCCGCCGCGAACCTCGGGCGTGAGGCGATTCAAAGCCCCTCTGAGGGGCCTTTAC
>Ga0265314_10005858_pt1 | contig 11002 bp, 18 predicted proteins | sample 4126metaG_FD_203106 | JGI IMG/M metagenome (GOLD analysis project Ga0265314, IMG submission 203106) | Rhizosphere microbial communities from Carex aquatilis grown in University of Washington, Seatle, WA, United States - 4-1-26 metaG | ecosystem: Host-associated > Plants > Roots > Rhizosphere >... | reverse complement strand
GACTGTCCAAACAGGGACAGAGGTAAATCACGGTGTCGGCTCTACGCAGTTCGCGTTCCTCGATCCTGGTGCACCCGTAACTGACTGGACGATGACGTTTGGCGTCGACTGGTTTGCCGATCAGGGCTCCACACTGGCCATCGACTTCCCGCTGACCGAGGACCCGGTTCCGGAGCCCGTGTCGGTTCTCCTGGTGGGATCCGGGATTGGCCTGCTGGCGCTCCTGCGGCGCTGGCGCAAGGCCTAGTCCGCGGCACGCAAACAAAGGGGCGGGTTCTCACCCGCCCTTCTACTCCTCTCCTCTTCTCCTCCGCGGTCTTCCTGTATTGCTTGAGTCACTCTCCTTCCGCTTGGCACGGCACGCTGGTCCGGAGCCCTCCAGCTGGGCGCGCGGCAAAGTGGCAGGCAAACAAAAAGGGCGGGTGCTCGCACCCGCCCATCCACCAAGCCGGAATGGCAGAAACCGCTATTCTTCTGTCGGCTTCTCTTCCTCGCCGCCCTCTTCCTCGTGGCGGCCTTCCTGTATGGCTTTGAGCCGCTCTTCCTTGCGCTTCGCACGCTCGGCGGCGCGCTTCACCAGCTCGGAGCCCACCAGTTCCAGCATCGCCTGCTCTGCGCCATCGCCCTTGCGCGGGCCCAGGCGGACAATGCGCAAGTAGCCGCCGGACCTCTGGCCGAACCGCGAACCCAGCGTGTCGAACAGCTTCTTGACCGACTTCGGCGTCATCAGATACGCGGCGGCCTGGCGGCGCGCGGCCAGCGTGTCTTTCTTGGCCAGCGTAATCATCCGCTCCACCAGCGGCTTGACCGCCTTGGCCTTCGGCACCGTGGTAATCACGCGCTCTTCTTCGATCACGCTGGTGACGAGGTTGCGGAACAGCGACCTGCGCGCCGCCAGCGTCCGTCCCAGCTTGTACCCATCTACCTTATGTCTCACGGTGTCGTCTCTCCTACTCGCTCAAACTCTCGTCGAACTGCTCTTTGTCGTCGTCGGTGGGTTCTTCGGGACCGCCCTCGTCCTCGAGCCGGTCCTCGGCGTCGGCGTTCTGCGCATCCTCGTCCTCGTCGCGCGGCCGGCCGCTAGGCGGCGTGGGCGTGACAGGCAGGCCGCTGCCCGAAATCAGCCGTCCCTGCGCGTCGAACTTCATGCCGAACTGCAGGCCCATGCTGGACAGGATCTCTTTGATCTCGTTCAGCGACTTGCGGCCGAAATTCTTGGTGCGAAGCATCTCTGCCTCGGTCTTCTGCACCAGGTCGGCGATGGTCTGGATATTGGCGTTCTTGAGGCAGTTGTACGACCGCACGCTGAGCTCGAGTTCGTCCACGGAGCGGTTCAGGATCTCGTTCATCTGATCCATGGCGCGCTCGGCCTGTTCCTCGGCCATTTCGGGGACTTCCTCGAAGTTGATGAAGATGGTCTGGTGGTCCTTCATCAGCTTGGCGGCCTGCCCAATGGCGTCCTGCGGGGAGATGGCGCCGTTGGTCCAGACTTCGAGCGTCAGCTTGTCGTAATCGGTCATCTGGCCCAGGCGGGCGCCCTCGACCGCGAAGTTGACCTTGCGCACCGGCGAGTGGACCGAGTCGATGGGGATGTAGCCCAGCGGCAGGTCCTCGTCAAAGTTGCGGTCCGCGCCCACGTAACCGCGGCCCAGCTTCAGGCGCATCTCGATGTTGAGTTTCCCTCCATCGCTCACGGTAGCGATGTGGACGGTGCGGTCCAGGACCTCGACGTCCTGGTCGGTCTCGATCTGGCTGCTCAGCACCTCGCCCGGCTCTTCGATCCGCAGCCGCGCCGTGCGCATTCCCTCGCCGGACATCTTGAAGGGGACCTGCTTGAGGTTGAGGATGATGTCGGTGGCGTCTTCGACCACTCCCGGAATGGGGCTGAATTCATGGGCCACGCCTTCGATGCGCACGGCCGTGATGGCCGCGCCCTCGATGGAGCTCAACAGCACCCGCCGCAGGCTGTTGCCGATGGTGGTTCCAAAACCGCGCTCGAAGGGCTGTGCGGTGAACATGCCGTAGCGATCGGTCAGGGTTTCGGTGTTCGCAACCAAACGCTTGGGTTTCTGAAAACCTTTGAACATAACCAGTCTTCTCCTCACTCCGGACATCCGGGAAAGCGGGCGGTTCTGACCGCCGCGCCTCCCGCGTCCATGAGACTTACTTGGAGTACAACTCCACGATCAGCCGTTCGTTGACCTGGATCTGCACCAGTTCTTCGCGTTTCGGCAGACCGATTATGCGGCCCCGCAGAGTCTCGCGGTCCACTTCCAGCCAATTCGGGCACGGCAGGTGCGCCGTAGCGTCCCGCGCCGCAAGAATGGTCGGGTGGTTGCGGCTCTTCTCGCGCACCTCGACGATATCGCCGACCTTCACCATGAACGACGGAATATTGACCTTGCGCCCGTTGACCTGGAAATGGCCATGGCGCACGATCTGGCGGCTCTGTGGATGCGAGACGCCGAAGCCCATCCGGTATACCACGCTGTCCAGGCGCCGTTCCAGCATCCCCAGCAGGTTGTCGCCGGTGATGCCCTTCATGCGCAGCGCCTTCTCGAAGAGATTGTGGAACTGCGTCTCGAGCAGCCCATAGAAACGCTTCAGCTTCTGCTTCTCGCGGAGCTGCAGGCCGTAGCCGACGATCTTAGGCTTGCGATCCTTGCCGTGCTGGCCGGGGATGACGTTGCGCTTCTCGATGGCGCACTTCTCGCTGTGGCAGCGCTCCCCCTTGAAGAATAGTTTCATGCCCTCGCGCCGGCAAAGCCGGCAGGTCGGGCCGCTGTATCGTGCCAAATCTTCCTCCCCAATCTACCCTTTCGGGTGCGGTTTACAACCGGCCAAAACCGGCCTTCTTCCCGCTGTTCGCGGCCTTGCGGGCCGCTCAAGCCGTCAGCTCTCAGCCGTCAGCTTTCAGCTCCCACCCTTCAGAGCTGACAGCTGATGGCTGACAGCTACTAGCTGACCGCTACTAAACTCTTCTCTTCTTCGGCGGCCGGCACCCGTTGTGCGGGATCGGCGTTACGTCGCGGATCGCGCGCACATCCAGCCCCACCGTAGCCAGCGTCCGGATGGCCGACTCGCGGCCTGCGCCCGGACCCGCCACACGCACCTCCACCACGCGCAATCCGCTCTCCTTCGCCTTGTTGGCGGCAGTGAGCGCGGCCTGCTGCGCGGCGAACGGCGTGCCCTTGCGTGATCCCCGGTAGCCGAGCGAACCGGCGCTCGACCACGCGATCACATTCCCGACCGGGTCGGTGATGGTCACGATGGTGTTGTTGAACGTCGCCTGAATGTGAACCAGACCGGTGGGAACGCTCTTCTTTTCCTTCTTCTTGAAGGACTTCTTCTTGGACGATTTTGCAGGTGCTTTGGCCATTCCGCCTCTTTACGTCTTCGACGCCGACTTCTTCTTGTTGGCGACCGTGCCGCGCCGCGGTCCCTTGCGCGTGCGCGCATTGGTGTGGGTCCGCTGACCGCGCACCGGCAGGCCGCGCCGGTGCCGGAGCCCGCGATACGCGCCCATTTCGATCAGGCGCTTGATGTTCAACGAGACCTCCTTGCGAAGGTCTCCTTCCACCGCGCCCTCTTCTTCGATGATCTGGCGGATCTTGCTTACCTCTTCCTCGGCCAGATCGGCGATCTTCTTATTGGGGTCCACGCCCGCCCGATAGAGAATCGAGTTGGACCGGGCACGGCCGATGCCGTAAATGTACGTCAGCCCGATCTCGGCTCTCTTCTTGTTGGGGAGATCCACGCCCGCGATACGCGCCATTATCTTACTCCCTCATCCTTGCCGCTGCTTGTGCTTGGGATTGGTACAGATGACCCGGACCACGCCCTGGCGGTGGATCACCTTGCACTTGTCGCAAATCTTTTTAACCGACGCCCGAACTTTCATGATCTCTCTCTCAAAACCTTCGTAATCCGCCCGCGGCCCGGATCATGCGGAGAAAGCTCAACGCAAACCCGGTCGCCCGGACGGACCCGGACAAAATTCTTAACCGCGGCCCCGGCAGCATGCGCCAGAACTTGCTCGCGATTCTCTAACTCAACCCGACAGGTCGCGTTCGGCAGCAACTCCAACACAGTCGCGACCAGCTCGTTCTCGCTCGCAGCCATCAGCTCTCAGCTTTCAGCTGTCAGCTCGCGGCCGCTCACGGCCGCGTCAACACCCAAGGCCCATTCTCTGTTACAGCGACACAGTGCTCGAAGTGCGCCGAATATGAACCATCCGCCGCCACCGCCGTCCAGCGATCGCGCAACACCCTGGCGTCCGGCTTTCCGGCGTTCACCATCGGCTCGATCGCCAGCACCATTCCTTCCTTCAACCGCGGATTCTCGTTCTTGCGGTCCACGTAATTGGGAACCTGCGGCTCCTCGTGAAGCTGCGTCCCAATTCCGTGGCCCACGTACTCCCGAACCACCGAAAACCCGTTCGACTCCACGTGCTTCTGCACCGTTCCGCAAATGTCGAAAAGCCGGTTGCCCGGCCGCACCTTATCAATCGCCAGCTCCAGCGCCTCGCTGGTCACCTGCATCAGCCGTTCCGTCTTCGGATCCGGAGTGCCGATGGCCACCGTCACCGCCGAATCCCCGTAGTAGCCTTCCAGAGCCACCCCGGTATCGATCGACACGATATCGCCGGACTTCAAAACCCGCTTGGCCGACGGCATGCCATGCACAATCTCTTCGTTCACCGAAGTGCACAGCACGAACGGGTACTTCGACCCCGCCGCCGCCGCAAAATATCCCTTGAACGCCGGCTTCGCGCCCGCGTCCCGCATCATCTTCTCGGCCGCCGTTTCCAGATCCAGAGTCGTTACGCCCTCGCGAACCATCTCGCGGAGCTTCTGCAGAATCTTCCACACCAGCAGGCCGCTACGCCGCATTTTCTCCAACTCCGCGGCGGTCTTGCGAATGATCATTCGTTCTTCAGTCCGTCGAGGATCTTGGCGGTCAAATCCTCGGGAGCGCCATTGCCGCCCGCTGCCTCGACCAGCTTGTATCCATTGACCTTGAAGAAGTCCATCACGGGAAGCGTCTGGGCGTTGTACGCCTCAAACCGTTTCCGCATGACGTCCTCTTTGTCATCCTCACGCTGGATCAGCGGGGTGCCATCCCGGTCGCAGACGCTATCGTTTTTCGGAGGATTCGAAACCAGGTTATAGACAGCTCCACAGGCCGGACACGAGCGGCGGGCCGTAATTCGCTCTATGATTACATTGTAATCCACAACAAGGTTCACCACCACCTTGGGGACACCCGTGCCTCTCAGGTAGCAATCCAGCATTGCGGCCTGGTTCGCCGTGCGGGGGTAGCCATCCAGGATGAACCCCGCGCCGCAATCGGACTGGCCGAGCCGGTCCGACACGATCTGGTTCACCAGCTCGTCGGGCACCAACTGGCCCGATTCCATAATCTGCTTCACCTGCTTGCCGAGCTCGGTCCCTTCCTTCACGTTCTTGCGGAAGATGTCGCCCGTCGAGATATGGGGCATCTTCAGGGCGCCGGCCAGCAGGACGGCTTGCGTCCCCTTGCCGGAACCAGGAGGTCCGAACAGCAGCAGTGCGGAATTGTTCATAGGTCTAAAACACGCTCCTGCGCCCGCGAATCCTGCCGGCGCGTGGCGTAAACCCTTCGTAGTGGCGCATGATCAACTGCGCCTCGACCTGGTTGACGGTGTCCATGGCGACGCCCACCACGATCAGCAAGGACGTGCCACCGAAATAGAACGTCACCCCCAGACCATCCAGAAGCCAGCGCGGCGCCCAGGTGTCCACCCAGTTGCCGATGAGCGGCAGCGACTGAAGCCGTATGCCCGAGATCATGATCTCCGGAATGAGCGACAGGATCGCCAGGTACATCCCGCCCACCACCGTGATCCGGCTCAGGATCTTGTTCATGTATTCGGCGGTGTTCTTGCCCGGCCGTATGCCCGGAATGAACCCGCCGTACTTCCGCATGTTGTCCGCCGCCTCGTTGGGGTTGAAGATGATCGACACGTAGAAGAAGGCGAAGAACATGATCAGCGCCACGTACAGCACCACGTAAAGCGGCTGCGAGTGGCGGATGGAGCCGAACATGGACATCAGCCAGGGGCTGCTCTTCACCCACGGCAGCATGGTGAAGGTCTGCGGGAAAGTCAGGATCGAAGAAGCGAAGATGACCGGCATCACGCCGCCGGCGTTGACCTTCAGCGGCAGGTGCGTGGCCTGGCCGCCCATCACTCGCCGTCCCACCACGCGCTTGGCGTACTGCACCGGGATGCGCCGTTCGCCGCGCTCCACCAGTACGATGAAGGCTACCACCCCGACCATGACCGCCAGGATGATGATCAGGTGCAGCGCCGTCCACTGATGCGTCTGGAAGACGTTGATGTAGATCTCGTCGGCCGCCCGGGGCAACCCGACCACAATGCCGGCGAAGATGATCAGCGACATCCCGTTGCCGATACCGCGCTCGGAGATCTGCTCGCCCAACCACATGATGAACACCGATCCGGTGGTCAGCGTGAGCACGGTCATGACGATGAACCCGGGGCCGGGGTGCAGCACGAAGCCGCCTTCACTCGCCATCAGCGTGGTCGCGATGCCAAAGGACTGGATGATCGACAGGCCCAGGGTCAGGTAGCGGGTCCACTGGGTGATCTTGCGCCGCCCCAGCTCGCCTTCCTTCTGCAACTTCTCGAGGGTCGGGATAACCACCGCCAGCAACTGCAGAATGATCGAAGCGGTGATGTAGGGCATGATGCCCAGGGCGAAGATGGTCAGCCTCCGGAACATGCCGCCCGAGAACAGATCCATGAAGCCGAAAACCGTCCCCGCTCCGGCCGTGCGGAAGAAACTATCGAGCTTGTTAGCGTCGATTCCCGGCGTGGGGATGTGCCCGCCCAGACGATAGATGGCCAACAGCGCGAGCGTGAACAGGACGCGCTTGCGCAAGTCCGGGATGCGGAAGATGTTCGCGAAGGCCTCGAAAAACTTGTTCATGCTTGACTCGCTCCCCATGGCGCAGGCCGACAGGCCTGCGTCTCAACCATGGTCTCCTACTCGATCACCTTGGTGCTTCCCCCGGCGGCCTGGATCTTCTCCAGGGCGGACTTCGAGAACAAGTGCGCCTCAACCAGGATCGGCCGCGTCACGTCGCCCGTACCCAGCACTTTGAGACCGTCGCCCAACTTCTTGACGATGCCCAGCTTGATCAGAAGCGCGGGCGTGAACTCGTCGCCCTCGAGCGCGCACAAGCGGCCCACATTGATGACAGCGTATTCCTTCTTGAAGATGTTCGTGAATCCGCGCTTGGGAAGGCGGCGGTGCAGCGGCATCTGGCCGCCCTCGAATCCGCGCTTCTGCCCGAAACCGGAGACCGACTTCTGGCCCTTCTGCCCGCGGCCGGAGGTCTTGCCGCGCCCGCTGCCCATGCCGCGGCCGACGCGCCGCTGCTTGTGCTTCTGCCCCGCCGGTGACTTCAATCCACTGAGATCCATAGTTAGCTCTTCCCGACTACTCCGCTACGTGCGGGTCCGGAGACCCGCTGCAGGCGTGGACGCCTGCCCCACTCAGCTCACCACCACTACCAGGTGCGGCACCTTGGCTATCATCCCGCGGATGGCGGCATCGTCCTGCCGCACCACCACCTGGTTGATCTTCCGCAGGCCCAGCCCGCGGACCACTACCTTGTGCTTCTCAGGCGTGCAGATCGGACTGCGCACCAGTTTGATCTTGATCGTGCCTGCCATTAGAGCTTCTCCACTGCCAGGCCGCGGATATCGGCCACGGTGTGCTTATCGCGCAACATCTCGAGCGCCGCCACGGTCGCCTTGACGACGTTGTGCGGGTTGGCCGAGCCGATCGACTTGGTAGCCACGTTGGCGATGCCCACCGCCTCGATGACCGCGCGCACTGGACCGCCGGCGATCACGCCGGTGCCTTCGGGCGCGGGCTTGAGCAGCACCTGGCCGCCTCCGTATCGCCCCACCACGACGTGCGCGATGGTCCCGCCCTTCACATTGATCCGGCGCAGATTCTTCTTCGCCGCCTCGATGGCTTTCTTGATGGCCGCCGGCACTTCCTTGGCCTTGCCGGTGGCATAGCCGACCACGCGAGCATCCGCGTCGCCCACCACCACCAGGGCCGAGAAGCTCAGGTTCTTGCCGCCCTTGACCACCTTGGTCACGCGGTTGATGGAAACCACGTGCTCCTTCAAGTTGAGCCCAGCCGAATCGATCGGCTTGGTAATCGTCATCGGTGTCGTTGCCATCGGCTAAAACTCCAATCCCGCCTCACGAGCCGCGTCCGCCAACGCCTTGACGCGTCCGTGATAGAGATAACCGCCCCGGTCGAAAACCACCTGCTTGATCCCGTGTTCCTTGGCGCGCGTGGCAATGACCTTGCCGATTTGCTTGGCCCCGGCGACGTTGCCGCCATTCCCCGCCCCGGCGCTCTTCTCGGTCGAAGACGCGGACACCAGCGTCCGGCCCTCGGTATCGTCGATGATCTGCACGGAGATGTGCTTGAGGCTGCGGTAGACGGCCAGCCTCGGCCTCTGCCCCGTGCCCCGCACCTTGTGCCGTATCCGGTCGTGGATGCGGTTGCGAATATCGTCTCTCGAAATTGCTCGGATCATTTCGCGGTCGCCCCCGTCTTGCCGACCTTCTTGCGCAGCGGCTCGCCCGTATACCGGACGCCCTTGTTCTTGTAGGGATCCGGTGGGCGCAAGCCGCGCATGTTGGCCGCTACCTGGCCCAGCGTCTCCTTGTCGGCGCCGCTCAGAACCAGGTGCGTCTGCTTGTCGATCTTCAGGTCAACGCCGTCCGGCAGCAGAAGCTCGATGGGATGCGAGTAGCCCAGCGTGAACGTGGCTATGCGTCCCTTGACGTCGGCGCGGTAGCCGATGCCCACGATGTCCAGCTCGCGCACGAAGCCCGTGGATACGCCTTGAACGGCGTTCGCCGCCAGCGCCCGCGTCAGCCCGTGCAGCGCGGCGTATTTGTCGCCGTCGCGGTCGAACTCCAGAATTCCTGCCGCCTGCCTGGCGTGAATTCCCGCTGGAACCGGCACCTTCAGCTTGCCCTTCGGCCCTTCGACTTCGAGTTCCGCCCCGATGGCAACCTTCACCCCTTTGGGCAGCGGAATCGGTTTCTTTCCCACTCTCGACATATCAGCACTCCACTAACTGATCTCGCAGAGAACTTCTCCGCCCACGCCCTGCTTGCGCGCGTCGCGTCCGGTCATCACGCCACGGGGCGTGGTCAGGATACTCACTCCCAGGCCGCCCAAAACGGTGGGGACTTCCTCGTGCCCGGCGAATACCCGGCACCCCGGCCGCGAGATGCGGTCGAGCGTGGAAATCACCGGCTTGGTGTTCCCCTGATACTTCAGGTAGATCTTGATGGTCTTCTTGGGGGCTTCCTCGGCCACCTTGTAGTTGAGGATATAGCCCTCTTCCTTGAGAATCCGCGCGATCTCGATCTTGAGCTTCGAGGCCGGCACATCCACCTTCGAGTGGCGCGCCTTGATCGCATTGCGGATGCGCGTCAGCATGTCGGCAATCGGATCTGAAGTCATAGTTCTTTCTCTCTCGGCCGTCAGCTACCAACTCGACTTAACGACGCCCGGGATCTCTCCCGACAGCGCCAGTTGCCGGAAACAGATCCGGCACAGGTGAAACTTGCGGATGTAGCCGCGCGGCCGTCCGCAGCGCCAGCAGCGGTTGCGATGCCGGATAGCGTACTTCGGCTTCTTCTCGTCCTTGGCAATCTTGGCGGTTGTCGCCATTCTGTCTCCTAATTCCCTGCCCCGGGCGTCGTGGACTTGAACGGCATGCCGAGCTGCCGCAGAAGGGCGATCCCCTCGGCGTCGGTCGATGCCGTCGTCACGATGCAGATGTTCATGCCCTTGATCTTCTCAACCTTGTTGTAGTCGATCTCGGGAAACAGCAGCTGATCCTTGATGCCGAGCGTGTAATTCCCGCGCCCGTCGAACGACTTGGTGGAGACGCCGCGGAAGTCGCGCACGCGCGGCAGCGCCACGTTCACCAGCCGGTCCAGAAACTCGTACATGCGGTCGCCGCGCAGCGTCACCATGCACCCGATCGACATACCCGCTCGCAGCTTGAAAGCGGCGATAGACTTGCGCGCCTTGGTCACCACCGGCTTCTGCCCGGCGATCTGCGTCAGTTCCGCCACCGCCCCGTCCATCACCTTGGGGTTCTGCGTCGCCTCGCCCATGCCGATGTTGATGGTCACCCGCTCCACGCGCGGCACGGCCATCACGTTCGCGTAGTTGAACTCTTTCATCAGGGCCGGCACGGCCGTCTTCTTGTATAGTTCCTTAAGCCTGGCCATACTATTTCTTCGTCTCCAGCGGCGCTCCGCACTTGCGGCAGATCCGGATCCGGTGCGCCTTGCCTCCGGAGGTCTCCACCTTGTGACCCACCCGCTGCGGCCCGCAGGTAGGACACACCACCATCAGGTTCGAGATCGCGATCGGCCGTTCCCGCTCGGCGATGCCGCCCTTGATCTGCTTCTGCGGATTCGGGCGGGTGTGCCGCTTCACGGTCTGGACGCCCTCGACCAGCGCCTTGCCGTTGTGGTAGTCCACGCTCAGCACGCGGGCCTGCTTGCCCTTGTCCTTGCCGGCGATCACCTTCACGGTGTCGTTGCGGTGAATGTCGATGCGCAGCTTCTGCGCGCCGGCCTTGCCGCGGCGTATCTTCAGTTGATTCCGATTGCCCACATTCGCCATGTCAGAGCACCTCCGGCGCCAGCGACACGATCTTCATGAATCGCTTGTCGCGCAGCTCTCGAGCCACGGGCCCGAACACGCGCGTGCCCACCGGTTCGCCTTCCGGCGTAATCAGCACCGCCGCGTTCGAATCGAACCGGATGTAGGTTCCATCCTTGCGCCGCGTCTCCTTGCGCATGCGGACGATCACGCAGCGCACCACTTTCCCTTTCTTGATCGCCGATTCCGGAGTCGCTTCTTTCACGCTCGCCGTC
>Ga0265314_10005857_pt1 | contig 11004 bp, 7 predicted proteins | sample 4126metaG_FD_203106 | JGI IMG/M metagenome (GOLD analysis project Ga0265314, IMG submission 203106) | Rhizosphere microbial communities from Carex aquatilis grown in University of Washington, Seatle, WA, United States - 4-1-26 metaG | ecosystem: Host-associated > Plants > Roots > Rhizosphere >... | reverse complement strand
CGCGTCGGCTCGTTATCGAAGTCTGCAGGGTTAGCGTCCTCGCGCATGAAATAGCTGCGGTCGAGCAGCAAGTCGCCGCGAATCTCGCGCACGCCGCGCGCTCGCAGGCTGCGCAACATCAACCAGAAATTCTCCAAGGTCAGGCGCGGATCGCCATAGCCTTTGAGGATCAGATTGCCGTTGAGCACATCGCCTTGTAGCGAGCCGTCTGCGTAAACCTCGGTGGTCCATTGGTAAGCAGGGCCAAGCTGATCGAGCGCCGCAAAGGTCGTGAGCAGTTTGATGGTGGAGGCCGGATTCAGCGCTCGCTCGTCGCCGACCGCAACAGTCGGCCGCGACGCTTGAGTGTCTTGTACAAAAATTCCCACGCTGTTCTCGGGTATCCCCGATTGCGCCAGCGCCTCGGCCACCGGCGGTGGCAGGCGCGAACTGATATCGGCAGCAATTACGTGCACGCTGAGGCAGCAGCACAAAGCCAGCAACGCGCGGGCCAACAAGTCAATCTGCCAAGACATTGATTATTTCTAGCGTGCGTTCCACCAGCAGGTTTATTTCGTCCTCATCGATTACATAAGGCGGCATGAAGTAAACCGTATTGCCGATTGGCCGCAGCAGGAGCTCTCGTTCCAGCGCAGCTTCATAAAATCTTCGGCTGAAAACGGGATCTGCCGTCTCGACTTCGAACGCCCAGATCATGCCGGTAGTGCGGAAGTTTTTGACGCGACGATGACGGGCGATGTGTTGCGCCGTCGCAGTCAGATACGCCGCTTTTGCGCGATTGCGTTCAATAACGTCATCGCGCCTGAATATTTCCAGTGTGGCCAGCGCCGCCCGGCACGCCAGCGCATTGCCCGTGTACGAATGTGAATGCAAAAAACCGCGGGTCACGCTGTCATCGTAGAACGCCGCATATACATCGTCGATCGTCATGACCAAGGAAAGCGGCAGATAACCGCCGGTGATGCCTTTGGACAGGCACAGAAAGTCCGGCACGATGTCTGCCTGCGCGTGCGCAAAAAACGTCCCGCTGCGGCCGCAGCCGATCATGATTTCATCGGCGATCAAATGGACGTCGAACCGATCGCAAGCCGCGCGCGCGAGGCGCAAATAGTGGGCGTCGTGCATCGCCATCCCGGTTGCGCCCTGCACCAGCGGCTCCACAATAAATGCCGCCGTCTGTTCGTGATGACGCTCGAGATAAGCTTCCAGCTCGCATGCGCAACGCTCGGCATAATTGCGCGGGGACTCGCCTTTCTGGGCCAACCGCCAGTCGGGATTAGCTACCTGCGCACTATGTCGCAGCAACGGCGCATAGATATCTTTAAACAACGCAACGTCGCTGACGGACAGGGCGCCGAGGGTTTCGCCGTGATAACCATTCGCAAGGCTGACGAAACCGGTTTTCTGCTTGCGTCCGCAATTGCGCCAGAAATGAAAGCTCATTTTCAGTGCGATTTCCACGGCGGATGCACCATCGCTGGCGTAAAAACAATGGCCGAGCTTACCGTTTGTCAACGCACTCAGTTGCTCGGACAACTCAATTACGGGCTCGTGCGTGAATCCGGCAAGCATTACGTGTTCGAGTTTGCCGAGCTGCGCGACCAGGGCCGCATTGATGGATGGATTAGCATGCCCGAACAGGTTCACCCACCACGAACTGATTGCATCCAGATAGCGCCGGCCGTCAAAATCGTACAGCCACACGCCTTTGCCATGCGCAACCGGCACGAGTGGCAGCGATTCATGTTGCTTCATCTGCGTACAGGGATGCCACACGGCAGCGGCGCTGCGTGTTAGCAAAGCATCATTGCGAGTGCTAACGACCACGTCTCGAAAAATTGCCGCGGGAGCATCGCAGATCGTATTTACAAGCGATATAACTCATGCACAATAGGCGGCGTGTAATTAATGCGAAAAGGAGAACGCATCTTCGTTGCGACGAGACCGTAGCGCCAAAACTCAAGACTCATCCGGTGATGCCGTTATTAACTTCATCCGCTCACGCCCAGGCGTCAACGCGCGTATCGGCGCGGACGTTGTTGTGTATAAGTGGTGGCATCAAACTTGCTCGGTTGTGAGTGTAGCATTCCTGTGGAGGTTAGCTCGCCATGGAGTTACTCGATCGCATCGAAGATCAGGTCGCCTCGACCGGCCTGCCGTTGTTTGCCATTACGCTTGCCGCAGTGCCGTGTCCCGACACACCGATCATACTGACCCTGCACTGGCACGGATTCATCAAAGAAAAGCTGGCCGAAATCGAGGAAGCCGAAGTGGTTTCCTATACGCCCGTTCCCAGTTCAGCGTTGCAGTTGAATGAGCGCTGGAGAGATCTCGTCGCGGTGGATCGCGCGGCAATGGATGCCGCATGGGAACTTGGCGCATGGGACGTGCAACGTGCGGAACGGCCGGGCTGCATGCGGCCGGGCGCCGACTCGAGCGAAGCGCTCGAATGTTTGCAGGCCTTCGGCTCGTTTCCGTTCGGCGTCAACGGCAACAATGCGGTAGTGGCCGATGCGCCGGATGCGGACGAGTTGGTGGAAGTCGCCGCGCGGCGCGGTTATTTGATGTGGCTGTTTCGTCCTGTCTGCGGTGGCATCTGGGGTGAATATGCAGACGATGCGACGCTGGTCGAGGACGGACGTCGCAGACTACCGTGCCCATTGCGCCCGATACCGCCGACGTGTGACGGTCGCCGCAAGACGGTGTATCGCTTCGGCGTGCCGGCAACTAATTCGATGGTGCAGCCGCACTAGCAACCATTATCGACCGTAACTGGCTGAACCATAGTCGTTTTTTCAGTCGCTGGTCGGTTGCCACCGCCTGCGGCCCGCGCATTTTCCGGCGCGGACCCTTGAAAACCCTCTGCTAAACCCTTATTATTAGCACTCACTCAACTCGAGTGCTAATAATTTCCCGCAGTTAATTCACGGCTTTAGCAAAGAGGAGAAGCATTTATGAAGATTCGTCCTTTACATGACCGCCTGATCGTCAAGCGGCTGGAAGAAGAACGCAAGACCGCGTCCGGCATCGTTATTCCCGACACCGCAGCTGAAAAACCGGATCAAGGCGAAGTCAAAGCCATCGGCAAGGGCAAAGTGCTCGAAGACGGCAAAGTGCGTGCGCTTGATCTCAAAGTCGGCGACCGCGTGCTGTTCGGCAAATATTCCGGCCAGACCGTCAAGGTCGAAGGTGAAGAACTGCTCGTGATGCGCGAAGAAGACATCATGGGCGTCATCGAATAAACAGCCAGGCAAACCAGGAGAACTCAACATGGCTTCAAAAGACGTCAAATTTCATGATTCAGCCCGCGCCAAGATCGTCGCGGGTGTCAACGTCCTGGCCGACGCGGTCAAAGTGACCCTCGGCCCCAAGGGCCGCAACGTCGTGCTTGAGCGTTCGTTCGGCGCCCCCACCATCACCAAGGATGGCGTGTCGGTCGCGAAGGAAATCGAACTCAAGGACAAATTCGAAAACATGGGCGCGCAGATGGTGAAGGAAGTCGCCAGCAAAACTTCCGACATCGCCGGCGACGGCACCACCACCGCGACCGTGCTTGCGCAATCGATCGTGCAGGAAGGCATGAAATTCGTGGCCGCCGGCATGAACCCGATGGACTTGAAGCGCGGTATCGACAAAGCGGTCAGCTCGGTCGTTGACGAACTAAAGAAGCTGTCGAAGCCTTGCACCACCAGCAAGGAAATCGCGCAAGTCGGCGCGATCTCGGCGAACGCCGATTCCAACATCGGCGACATCATTGCCGAAGCGATGGAAAAAGTCGGCAAAGAAGGCGTGATCACCGTTGAAGACGGTTCGGGTCTGCAGAATGAACTCGAAGTCGTCGAAGGCATGCAGTTCGACCGCGGTTATCTGTCGCCGTACTTCATCAACAACGCCGACAAGCAAATGTCGCTGCTCGAAAATCCCTATGTCCTGCTGTACGACAAGAAGATTTCGAACATCCGCGACCTGCTGCCCGTACTCGAGCAAGTGGCCAAAGCCGGCAAACCGCTGCTGATCATCGCCGAAGACATCGACGGCGAAGCGCTGGCGACCCTGGTCGTCAACAACATCCGCGGCATTCTCAAGACCTGCGGCGTGAAAGCGCCGGGCTTCGGCGATCGCCGCAAAGCCATGCTTGAAGATATCGCGATCCTGACCGGCGGCACCGTGATTGCCGAAGAAGTCGGCCTCTCGCTCGAAAAAGCGACGCTGAACGACCTCGGACAAGCCAAACGCATCGAGATCGGCAAGGAAGAAACGACGATCATCGACGGCGCCGGCGATGCCAAAGGAATCGAAGCCCGCGTAAAGAACATCCGCAAGCAGATCGAAGAAGCGACCAGCGACTACGACAAAGAAAAACTCCAGGAACGCGTGGCGAAACTCGCCGGCGGCGTGGCGTTGATCAAAGTCGGCGCCGCAACCGAAGTCGAAATGAAGGAAAAGAAAGCGCGCGTCGAAGACGCATTGCATGCAACCCGTGCCGCTGTCGAAGAAGGCATCGTGGCGGGCGGCGGCGTTGCGCTGATCCGTGCGCGCTCGGGCCTGACCAAGCTGAAAGGCGACAACCATGATCAGGACGCCGGCATCAAGATCGTGTTGCGCGCGCTCGAAGAGCCGGCCCGCATGATCGCTTACAACGCCGGTGACGAGCCGTCGGTTGTGATCAACAAAGTCGTCGAGGGCAAAGGCAACTTTGGCTACAACGCCGCGACCGGCCAGTATGGCGACATGGTTGAAATGGGCGTGCTCGATCCGACCAAAGTGACGCGCTGCGCATTGCAGAACGCGGCCTCGGTTGCTGCCTTGATCCTCACCACCGATGCAATGGTGGCGGAATCGCCGAAAGACGAAGGCGGTCACGCCGGCCACGGTCATGGCGGCGGCGGCATGGGCGGCATGGGCGGGATGGATATGTAACGAGCGCGCAAGCGCGAGTTACTCTGCTCTATCCCGATTCAATCGGGAGTACCGTTACACCAATAAGCCCCGCACAAGCGGGGCTTATTTTTTGTATGCATGCCGCCGGCTTTTGCACTCCAAGATTGTTGGAGGCAGTTGTCGTGACCTGAGGTAAAATTCGGGATACCCGCATGCTTGACGCGTCACAGGTATTAAGGTTTAAATAGCGCCCTTTTGCCGACCTCCGCTCTCGCGGACAGTCGCAACAGCTCAGGTCAAGTCGGTCGCAACTACGACCGATGACCCCGCGCCGATTTTTGCAGTTGAAGTTTTTGCTGTTGTTCGAAAAGTGGCCAAGTAGCTCAGTTGGTAGAGCAGAGGACTGAAAATCCTTGTGTCGGTGGTTCGATTCCGCCCTTGGCCACCAAGATTTCGCCGAACGAAGTGAGGCAAAAGCCAAGGAGGCGATTCCGCCCTTGGCCACCACTTCCCGGTCACGACCCTGCACTCATCCGAACATCAATCGTCGGCGAGGTGCTCGCAAAGAATCTGATCGACGAGCTCGGTGACCTCGGTTTCATCCCACTCCAGTTCAGGCGGCATGCGGTCTTGCCATTCCGCCTTGTGTTCGCGCGTGAACCGCTTCGCGTCATTTCCGTATGCGTCGTCATAAATCATCGCAGGCTCCATATCAATCCGGTGTGTCGAAGCGCTATCATGTGCCCGCCCCCGCCCGGGTAACGTGCCTAACAAGAGGGAAAAACGGCCGCAATTCGCGCAATTGTCATCCGCCCGGCGGGCGACGGTGCGCCATTTATTCCCTGTCTGGTGCGTTATACTTGCCCGATTCACGCGGTATTCCCGATGGATCGGGTACTCGAGTGGGCCGAATTTCTGGGGGAACCACAATGATCAATAAATCTCTGGTGTGGTCGGTCGTGCTGGTTGCTGCCGTGCTCTGCGGTGCGACCGGAACTCAGGCGGCGGACGATCCCGCTTGGTATGTCGGTGCCGGCGTTGGCAGGGCCGACGCCAAAAGAACCAACAGCTGGGCCAATCAAACCGACGCAATTCTCTTGACGCGCGGGATTGCGAGCAGCACTCTGATCGACAGCCACGAGACGGCGTGGAAATTATTTGGTGGCTATCAATTCAACGACATCATTGCGGCCGAAGTTGCCTATAACGATTTGGGACGCTTCAAAGGCGTGACGTCGATCAGCGTGCCCGCACCCGCGTCGACGGCCGGCGGCACGTGGGATGCGTCTGCGATCAGTGTTTCTGCGGTTGCAACTTATCAGCTGGCCAGCCGGTTCGGATTTTTATTCAAAGGCGGGCTCGCGGTGACGCGGCTCAATGCCAGCGTTTCCCAGTTCAGCGCCAACGAAACCCGCGTTCAACCGTTGCTGGGTGTCGGCGTAAAGTTCGACGCCACCAAGACGATCGGCATACGCGGCGAATTCGAGCGGTTTAACAATGTCGGTGACGGCGACAAGACCGGCCAGTCGGTGATCAACGTCTGGTCGGTGAGCGCACTGTTCCGGTTTTAGGCCGAGTGACGCAGCGGGCGCGCCGCGCTCAGTGAAAATCCCGGCTTGAGGTTTCGAGCCGTCCCAAGAGCGAGCTGTAATCGATGAGACGTTGGGCGACGAGATGCACGACTTCGCCCTGCCGTTCCAGTACTCCGTAAACGCCCAGCAGACTTGAACCCAGCAATTCGCGACGTTGTTTCTCGACTAGACTGTTCCACACCACGACATTGACGTAGCCGGTTTCGTCTTCCAGCGTGACGAATACGACGCCTGAGGCCGTGCCCGGCCGCTGACGGCCGGTCACGATGCCAGCCGCGCGCGCGAGACGTCCATGGGGAAGTTTGTTCAACTCCGCCGCGGTGGAAAGCCGCATGCGGTTTAAACGGCCGCGCAACAGTGCCAGCGGATGACGGCCGAGGGTGAGTCCGGTACTTGCGTAATCGACGACCAGGTTTTCACCTTCGCCTGGCGCTGCGAGTAGCGGAACTGCTTCGATCACTGGTGCCGACCCAAGCAAAGGTGTTGTTGGTTCGACGCCGGTAACCAGCCAGTGCGCCATGCGTCTATGCTCGGCGAATGCGGCCAGCGCGTCGGCGGCCGCCAGCAATTTCAGATCGCGCGCATCCAGTCGCGCGCGCCGCGCGAGATCCTCGATCGAATCGAAACCGTGTTGCGTACGGGCAGCAACCAGCCGTTCAGCCGCTTTTTCCGCGAAACCGATGATCCTGCCGAAACCCAGGCGCACGGCCGGCTTATCATCCTTGTCGGATTCGAGCGTGCATTCCCATGCGCTCACTGTAGCATCGACCGGCCGCACGTCGACGCCGTGGCGGCGCGCGTCCTGTACGAGTTGTGAAGGCGCGTAAAATCCCATCGGCTGACTGTTGAGCAGCGCGGCGAGAAATGTCGCCGGCTGATGGCACTTCAACCACGCCGAGACATACGCGAGCAACGCGAAACTCGCCGCGTGCGATTCGGGGAAGCCGTATTCGCCGAAGCCGAGTATTTGGCGGTAAATCTGCTCGGCGAATTCGCGCTTGTAGCCGTGTGCGAGCATGCCCGACACCAGGCGCTGCTGCAGATGTGCGAGTCCGCCTTTGCGTTTCCACGCCGCCATCGAACGCCGCAACAAATCGGCTTCGCCCGGCGTGAAGCCGGCCGCGACCACCGCGAGTTGCATGACCTGTTCCTGGAAAATCGGCACGCCGAGCGTGCGCTTGAGCACGCCTTTCACTGCGTCGCTCGGATAATCGACTTCTTCGAGGCCTTGCTTGCGACGCAAATAGGGATGGACCATGCCGCCCTGAATCGGACCGGGGCGCACGATCGCGACCTCGATCACGAGATCGTAAAATTTGTCCGGCCGCAATCGCGGCAGCATGCTCATCTGCGCGCGCGATTCGATCTGGAACACGCCGACGGTGTCGGCATGCTGGATCATTTCGTAAACTTCAGGATCTTCGGGTGGGATGTCGGTCATCGCGAATGGTTCGCCGCGCCGTGCGCTGATCATGTCGAGCGCGCGGCGGATGGCGGACAGCATGCCGAGGGCCAGCACGTCGACTTTCAGCAGACCGAGCGCTTCGAGGTCGTCCTTGTCCCATTGAATCACGCTGCGTTCCGGCATTGCGGCGTTCTCGATCGGCACCAGCCGCGATAGCGGTCCGCGTGAAATCACGAAACCGCCGACGTGCTGCGATAAATGGCGCGGAAAGCCGGCCAGCATGTTGATGAGAGAAATCAGACGCGCAATCTGCGGACTCGCGGGATCGAAGCCGGCTTCCCTGAGCCGCTGCGGCAGCATTTGCCTGTCGTCCCACCACGCCAGCGATTGTGCCAATCGGTCTAGTTGTGCGGCATCGAGGCCGAGCGCGCGACCTACATCGCGCAGCGCGCTTTTCGAGCGGTAAGTGATGACGGTGGCGGCGAGGGCGGCGCGGTCGCGCCCGTATTTGCCGTAGATGTACTGGATCACTTCCTCGCGACGCTGGTGTTCGAAATCGACGTCGATATCGGGCGGTTCCTTGCGCTCCCTGGAGACGAAACGCTCGAACAATACATCCATGCGCGCGGGATCGACTTCGGTGATACCTAGGGCATAGCACACGGCTGAGTTGGCGGCCGAGCCGCGTCCTTGGCACAAGATGTTCTTGCTGCGCGCGAAGCGCACGATATCGTGGACGGTGAGGAAAAAAGGTTCGTATTCCAATTCCATGATCAACCGGAGTTCGTGCTCGACAAGTTTGCGCACCTTCTCCGAAGCGCCGCCGGGAAACCGCTCGCGCAGGCCTTCTTCGGTCAGCAGACGCAGATACGAGGCAGGGGTGTGATTGGCGGGCACCAGCTCTTCCGGATATTCATAGCGCAAGCTGTCGAGCTTGAAGTTGCAACGCTCGGCGATTTCCACGCTTGCGGTCAGCAGTTCGGCCGGATAAATCTGCGCGAGCCGTACGCGCAGGCGCAAATGACGTTCCGCGTTGGGATAAAGCGCCTGCTTCGCATCGGCGACGGTGGTGCCCAAACGCACCGCGGCCAACAAGTCCTGCAAAGGGCGCCGCGAGCGCACATGCATGTGCACATCGCCCGCTGCGACCAGCGGTAATCCGCACGCGAGACTCAGCTCGCGCAGACGCTCGAGTTGAGCGCGATCGTCGAAACCGCACAGGAGTTCGGCCGCGATCCAGGCGCGCCCGGCAAAGCGGTCGGCGATGCGTCGTGCCGCTTCAGGGTCGGGTTCCCGATCCGGAACCAATAGCGCGAGGCAGCCGCCGGCGCCACCGTCGAGATCGTTCCAGTCGAGATGGTAACTGCCTTTCGCGCCGCGTCCCCGCGCGGCGGTGATCAATTGCGACAGGTCGCCGTAGGCTTCGCGGCCGGTGGCGAGCAGCACGAGCTTCGAGTTGTCGGCGAGACGGAACTCGGCGCCGATGATGAGTTTTAGTTTGTGTTCTTTTGCCGCGAAATGCGCGCGCGCCATGCCTGCCAGCGAGCACTCGTCGGTAATGGCAAGCGCCGAGTAACCGAGGTGCGCCGCGCGCCCGACGAGCTCTTCAGGCCGCGAGGCGCCGCGCAGAAAAGTGAAATTGCTGACGCAATGCAACTCGGCGTACGCCGGCAGTGCAAGAGGCATGGAGCATCAACTGAACACGCCGTGCAGATACCAGCCGCCGGGCGCGCGGCGTTCGCGGTAAATCCACAATGTCGCATGATCGGGCGTCTGCGCGACGAAGTAATCGCGTTTGACGTCGTCGTCGTCCCACCAGCCGGATTCGATGCGCTCGGGTCCCGCGACGAGCGCCAGCGCATTGTCGTGATAATGAGGTTTGGTGGCGATTTCCGGCAGCGGTCGCGGAGCGGCGAGCAGCCATAGCGGCCGCGGGTCGCGCGCGGGTGCTGCGCTTGCGGTGCCGGGTTGGGTCGCGCACGAAGCGCGCTCGGGACGATGTTCGGCGTGTGCCGCCACCCCGTGCACCGCTTGCGGCCCCAACCTGGCGCGCAGGCGCTCGACCAGCTTTTGCCACTCGCCTTGCGCGCTGGTGCGATCCGGAAACAGTTCGCGGCTTTCCTCCGCCAGCACGAGGATATCATCCGCTTCGACGCGCAGCGCATGCACGGGCGCGCCCAATGCGAGTGCCGCCAGCCGCTCGCGCACGAGCAGCGTGAGATGCGCGTTGTCGCGCGTCGGTGCGACGAGTCCGATCTCGATGCGCGTGGGCACGTTGCGTTCGTGCATGAGCGTCAGCGTGAAACGTTGCACCCCGCCGTTGCGCGCCACCAGAAAACCCGTCAACTGATTGATCAGGCGTTTGGTTGCAAACAGCAATGCTTCGCTATGCGCGACGGGTGCGGCGAGTTCAAGCTGCGCGTCGAACTGCGCGGGCGGGGCGAAAAATTTGCGGGGTGCCGGCAACCGTCCCAGCGCGCGGTCCACGATGTCGAGCAGCGGCTGGCCGCCGCGCCGCGCGAGACCGTCGCGCGGCAGCGCCATGAGATCTGCTACGCGCCTGACGCCGACCGCCTGCAGGGTCTGTGCTGTGCGCGCATCGCATTCGAGCGCTGCGAGCGGCAAGGTCGCGACGACCGCTTCGAGCGCGCGCTTGCAGTTGACGATTTTTTGCATGCGGGCGCGCGCGAGCAGCAACGCTGCCGTGGCAGTGGGCGCGCACGCCATCGTTGCGGCATAACCCATGTCGTCGAGTCCGCGCTTCAACGTTTGCAGGATGGGGCGGATGCCGCCGAAAAAGCGCAGGCTGCCCTCGATGTCGAGCAACAGCGCGCGCGGCGACTCCAGCGAAACGTTGGGCGTGAACTGGTTCGCCCACGCCGCGAGCGTGGCGAGCGTGGCGACTTCGGCCGTTTCGTCTCGCAAGCGGTAGTTGAGCCGGGGCGAGAGCGCGCACGCCGCCGACAGGCGCATGCCATTGCGCACGCCCAGCGCTTGAGCCTGGGAATTGCAGACGAGCACGTCAGTGCCGTCGGCGATGGCCCACGGTTCAGTGCGCGCCGAGGCCAGCGCAAACGTGTCGAGCGGCAGGCAGGGGAAGTCGAGGGCGATCCACAGCATGATGGT
>Ga0265314_10005849_pt1 | contig 11012 bp, 9 predicted proteins | sample 4126metaG_FD_203106 | JGI IMG/M metagenome (GOLD analysis project Ga0265314, IMG submission 203106) | Rhizosphere microbial communities from Carex aquatilis grown in University of Washington, Seatle, WA, United States - 4-1-26 metaG | ecosystem: Host-associated > Plants > Roots > Rhizosphere >... | reverse complement strand
CCCACGCACCCATGCGCTGGACACGTGCCTTCAGGCCGCTCGTGAAAATCTTGCCGACTTCACCGTAGCCCACGAGGCCGATGCGGTTGGGATCCATTGCTGTTCTCCTCTTCAACGACTACTGTTTCGGGATGCCCGCACGCGCGATAACTTCGGACCATCGCCGCGTTTCGCTCGCGAGCAGCGCACCCAGTTGCGCAGGCGTGCTGCTTCGCGCTTCGACATCGAGTGCGGCCAGTTTGCGCTTGATCTCGGGCATTGCAAGCACTGCTTGCACGTCCGCGTTGAGTTTTGCGACCACGGCAGGCGGTGTCTTCGCGGGAACGGCCAAGCCGTTCCACGACGAGATGTCGTACTTCGCGAGTGTCGAGAGCACTCTGATCGCGCCGGCATCCACTTGCGATTTCACAGGGCCGAGAATTTCGATGGCCGCATCCACCTGCCCGCCGCGCAATGCGGTGACAACAGCGGGCGTACTGTTAAACGGCACCACTTGCGCGGCGATGCCTTCCTTCGACTTGAACAATTCGGCCGCGAGATTCTGCGTGCTGCCGACGGCGACTGTCGCGATGTTCAACTTGCCCGGCTTTGCTTTTGCCGCGGCGACTAAATCGCGCAGTGACTTCAGCGGCGACGCCGCATCGACCAAGATCGCGAGATCGAACGTGCCGATCAGCGATACGGGCGCGAAGTCTCGCAGTGCATCGAATGGCAAGTGGTTGAACAGGCCCGCGCTCACCGCAGTGCCATTGTTCACAAGCAAGAGCGTGCGGCCGTCGGGCGCTGCGCGCAGCACGGCTTCACCGGCCGCGACGCCGCCCGCGCCGGGACGGTTGTCGATGATCACGGTGTCGCCGGTTCTTGCCGTGAGTGCCTCGGCCACGGCGCGCGCGGTGAGGTCCGCGATTCCGCCCGCACCGAACGGCACGACGATGCGAATCACCTCTCGTGTCACCCCTGCGAAAGCAGGCGTGACGCCGAGTGCCGCGAATGCGACCAGAACGTCCCGTCGATTCACAATTCGCTCACCGTGCCACACCCAGCAGCTTGCTCAAAAGCACAGGCGAATCGAGCAGCTTGTCCGCTGAACTCGAGTGCACGACCATGCCGCGATCCAGCACCACCGCGCGATGCGAGATTCGCAGGATCGCCTCCGGGTGTTGCTCGACGATGATCGCGGCCAGGCCTTCCTCGCGCGTGATTCGTTCAATCGTCTTGAGCAATTCCGACACGATGATCGGCGCAAGCCCTTCGAGCGGCTCATCGAGCAGCAGCAGCTTCGGATTCACGACAAGTGCCCGCGCCACGGCAAGCATCTGCTGCTCGCCACCGGAAAGCTGTGTGCCGAGGTTGCCTTTGCGTTCGGCCAAACGCGGAAACATTTCGTACACGCGCTTCACATCCCAGCGGCCCGGCCGCGCAACGGCGGTGAGGTTCTCTTCCACCGTGAGCGACTTGAAGATGTTGCGCTCCTGCGGAACCCAGCCGATCCCCGCCGCCGCGCGCATGTACGAAGGCAGCGTGTGCAAAGGCTGCCCTGCAAGCGCGATCGTGCCCGCGTGCATGCGCGTCGCACCCGCGAGCGTGTTGATCAGCGTCGTCTTGCCGGTGCCGTTGCGCCCGAGCAGCGCGAGCGTCTGGCCTTCGCCGAGCGACAGCGACACACCTTCGAGCACCACGGCTTCGCCGTAGCCCGCGCTCAATCCGTCGACGCGCAGGAAATCACCCATGCGCCACCTCATTTCCCGCGTCATGGCCGAGATAGACGGCTTTCACTTCATCATTGCGCGCGATCTCGTCGGGCGTGCCTTCGACCAGCACGCCGCCGTTCACAAGCACCGTCATGCGGTCCGCAAAGCTGAAGACCAAATCCATGTCGTGCTCGATCAGCAGCACGGACACGTCGGCGGGCAACGCGGCAACGGTCTGCAGCAACTCTTCGCGTTCGCCTGCGGGCACACCTGCGACAGGCTCGTCGAGCAGCAGCACGCGCGGCTCGCACGCGAGCGCAATCGCAATCTCCAGCAGCCGCCGCTTGCCGTAAGCAAGATGCTCGGTGCGCACATCCATCGCTTCGACCAGATGAAACTGCCGCAGCAGCTCTTCGCAACGCTGAACAACATCCGCGCGTGCGCCGAGCGGCTGCCACAGGTTCGCGCCCAGCCCGCGATGCTGCGACACGACGAGCGCCAGCGTCTCCAGCGGCGTCATCGACGCAAACAATTGGCTGATCTGAAAAGTGCGCACCATGCCGCGCTGCACACGCTTGTGCGGCGCAAGGCGCGTGATGTCTTCGCCTTCGAGCACGATGCGGCCCGACGTCGGCGCGAGCACGCCTGTGAGCAGGTTCACCAGCGTCGTCTTGCCCGCGCCATTGGGGCCGATCAGCGCGTGGCGTGCGCCGCGCCGCAAGTCGAGCGTGACGTTGTTCGTCGCGACGATGCCGCCGAACCTTTTCACGAGCCCTTGCGCGGACAGGACGATGTCCTTTGTGATGCCGCTCATCGCTTGAACCATGTCCATGGCTTGAGCAAACGATCGCGGCCGACGAGCACCAGCACAACGAGGAACAGGCCCAGCCAGAACGACCAGTATTGCGGCGTCTGCGACGACAGAAAATCCTGCAGCAGCTTGAACACGATCGCGCCCACGACGCCGCCATAGAGCCAGCCCGTGCCGCCGACGACGAGCATCAGCATCAAGTCGGCGGAGCGGTGGAACTCGAACACATCGAGCGACGAGAAGCCCGACGTCTGCGTGAACAGCGCGCCCGCAGCCCCGGCCATCGCGGCAGCGATCGTATAGACCGCGATGAGCCGCGCATGCACGGGAATGCCGATCGCCATTGCGCGCAAGCGGTTGTCGCGGATGGCCTCGAGTGTCGCGCCGAACGGCGAGTGCACGATGCGGCGCGCGATGATGAAGAGCGCCAGCAGCACCGCGAGCGAGTAGTACGACGCCACGCGGCCCGCCAAATCGAATTCGAATTTACCGAGCACGGGCGAGAACACCAGCCCTTGAATGCCGTCGGTGCCGCCCGTGATGTCGTCGAATTTGTTCGCGAGTTCCAGCAGAATGAGCGCCAAGCCCAGCGTGACCATGAGCCGCGTGAGATCGCTGCCGCGCAGCACTGTGAAGCTCGCGGCGAAGCCAAGCACGGCAGCCGCGCCCATCGAGACGAGCAAGCCCATATGCGGATCGGGACTCACATGTTTGCAAAAGAGCGCCGCCGTGTAGGCGCCGAGCCCGAAAAACGCCGCGTGCCCCAATGACACGATGCCCGAATAACCGAGCACCAAATCGAGCGACACAGCGAACAGCGCAACGATCGCGATCTCGTTGACGATCAGCGCTTCGCTCGGCATCACGACCGGCACCGCGAACGCAAGCAGCCAGAACACAGGCTCCCACTTTTTGACGCGGCTTGCGCGCAGCAGCGATGCCTGCGCCCCGTTGCCGGTCATGCCTTGCCGCCTTGCCTGACGAACAGGCCCTGCGGGCGCCACAGCAAGATTGCGATCATCAATGTGTACACGATGAACGCGCCCATCTTCGGGATGTAGTACTTGCCCGCGACGTCGGCGATGCCGAGCAGCAGCGCCGCGAGCAGCGGCCCCGTGATCGACGACGTGCCGCCCACCGCAACCACGATCAAAAAGTAGATCATGTACTTGAGCGGAAACGTCGGATCGAGCCCCAGCACTTCGGAGCCCAGCGCGCCACCGAGCCCCGCAAGACCCGAGCCGACTGCGAACGTCGACAGGAACACCACATTGACATTGATGCCCATGCCCGCAGCGACGCGCTGATCATCCACCGACGCACGCAAGCGGCTGCCGAATCGCGTGCGCGAAAGAACCCACTGCAGCAGCACTGTGACCAACGCGCACACCGCGATGATGAAGAGGCGATAGTGGCCCATGCCCAGCGTCCACGCGCCCTCGCCGATTTCGGTGCGGCCCTTGAGCCAGTCGGGCAGTTGCAGGATCTGCTGCGTGGAGCCGACGAAGTAATCGACCGCCGCGACCGACATCAACACCAGCCCGATCGAGAACAGCACCTGGTCGAGGTGCGGCCTGCGATACAGAGGGCGATAGAGCGTGCGCTCCGCGATCGCGCCAAGCAACGCCGTGCCCACGAAAGCGATCGGCAAGCACACGATGAACGGCACACCCGCGCGCTGCATCAACAGCACCGTGATGTACCCGCCCACCATCGCGAACGCACCATGCGCGAGGTTGATGAAGTTCATCAGGCCCATCGTCACCGCGAGGCCCACGGCGAGGATGAACAGCAGCATGCCGTACGCGATGCCGTCGAAGAGGATGGTGAGCATGCTTCCGTTCTGTCATGCCGGATCAAGTCCGGCATGACAACGCTGTCACTTGCTCTTTCCCGGATCTTTCACGTCCTTGATCACGTCGAACTCCACGTTCCACAGCTGGCCGTCCTTGCGCTCCACCTTGCGCAGGTAAACGTTCTGCACGATGTCGCGCGTTTGCGCGTCGATATAGACCGGCCCGCGCGGGCTCTCGAAAATCTGGCCTTTCATTCCCGCGAGCAGCGCGTCGCCGCCGCCCTTGCCGCCCGTCTTCTTCAGCGCTTCATAGATGACGCGCATGCCGTCGTAGCCGCCCACAGCCATGAAGTTCGGGCGCATGTTCTTGTTGGCCTTCTGGAAAGCCTCGACGAATTTCTTGTTCGCCGCCGAGGGATGCGCCGCCGAATAGTGATGCGACGTGACCACGCCGAGCGCAACGTCGCCCATGTCGTTGAGTTGATCGTCGTCGGTGACGTCACCGGTGCCGATGAGGCGGATGCCGGCCTTGTCCATGCCGCGCTCGCCGAACTGCTTCATCACCGCCGCGCCCGCGCCGGACGGCACAAAGACGAACAGCGCATCGGGCTTCAAGTCGCGCACCTTCTGCAGGAACGGCGCGAAATCCGGGTTGCGCAGCGGCACGCGCAGTTTGTCGAGCACCTTTCCGCCGTCGAGGATGAGCCGCTCACTGAAATACTTTTCGGCATCGATGCCCGGGCCATAGTCGGACACCAGCGTCACCACGCTCTTGATGCCGTTTTTCGGCGCCCAGTCGGCGATGGACACCGAAACCTGCGGCAGCGTGAAGCTCGTGCGCACGATGTACGGCGATGCCTCCGTGATGATCGACGTGGCCGCGGCCATCACCACGAGCGGCGTCTTCGATTGCGTCGCGATCGGCCCCGCTGCCAGCGCGGATGGCGTGATGCCCATGCCCGCGAGCACGTCCACCTTTTCGTTGACCACCAGTTCTTGCGCCAAGCGGCGCGTCACATCGGGCAGGGTCGTGTCGTCCTTGATGATCAATTCGACCTTGCGGCCCGCGACGGTGTCGCCGTTCTGCGCCATCCACAGCTTCGCGGCGGCTTCGATCTGCCGGCCGGTGGTGGCCTGCTGGCCCGTCATCGGCAGGATCAGGCCGATCTTGAAGGGCGTGCCTTGCGCGAAGGCGATGCCGCCGGCGCAAAGGGCTGCCGCAGCAGCCCCGGCCTGAGCAAGTGTGCGGACAAACGTTCTCTTATGCATGATGCTGTCTCCTGGAATCCGTGACTGGGCCGAATTGTCCCTTCGGCCCTACGGGCCGCAAAGCGGGGCTGTGTCTAGCAGTTATGCGCAATTGAAATAGCAACCCATTGGCCGCGAGCATATCCGCGGCGCACAATCGCGCCACTCCCGTCAAACCCCCACATTTCGATGAAACTCCCCGCCCGCTACGACCACGTCGGCAGTTTCCTGCGCCCAAAGTACCTGCTTGAAGCCCGCGAGCAAAAAGCCAAGGGCGAAATCACCCCGCAGCAACTGCGCGCGGTGGAGGACAAAGCGATCACCGAGATCGTGAAGTTCCAGGAAGACGTCGGCATGAAGAGCATCACCGACGGCGAATTCCGCCGGACGTACTTCCACATCGACTTCCTCGAGCAGATGGGCGGCGTCAAGACCGACATCCCCGTCACGATCAGGAAGCCCGACGGCACGGAAGAGCTGGCTCCGCCCGTGATCCGCGTGATCGACAAGGTTCGGCATGCGAAAGACATCCAGCGCGCCGACTTCGAATATCTCAAGTCGCAGGTGAGCGCAGGCCGCACGCCCAAGGTGACGATCCCCTCGCCCACCATGTTGCACTTTCGCGGCGGCCGCGCGGGCATCAGCAAAGAGGCGTATCCCGAGCTGGACCCGGTCTTCTACGACGACGTGGCGAAGGCCTATGGCGACGAGCTGCGGTCGCTCCACGCCGCCGGCGCCCGCTATGTACAGATGGACGACACCAATCTTGCATACCTCTGCGACGAGAAGATGCGCGAAGCCGCGCGCCAGCGCGGCGACGATCCCAACGAGCTGCCGCACCGCTACGCAAAATTCATCAACAAGGTGGTCGCGCAAAAGCCCGAAGGCATGTTGCTCGCGATGCATTTGTGCCGCGGCAACTTCAAGAGCACACACGCCGCTTCGGGCAACTACGAACCCGTGGCCGAAGCATTGCTCAAGGAAATGGACATCGACGCGTATTTCATGGAGTACGACGACGACCGCTCCGGTGACTTTCGCCCGCTGCGCTTCCTGCCCAAGGGCAAGACCGTGGTGCTGGGCCTTGTCACGACGAAGTTCGGCAAGCTCGAAAGCAAGGACGACCTCAAGCGCCGCGTCGACGAAGCAGCGAAGCACGCGCCGCTGGAACAGCTCGCTCTATCGCCGCAGTGCGGCTTTTCGAGCACGGTGCACGGCAACATGATCGCGGTGGACGATCAGCGGAACAAGTTGAAGCTGGTGATCGAAACCGCGCGCGAAGTCTGGGGCGATAGTTGATGTTTCGCTCTTTCGTTGCGCTATTCGTCTCGGCCATCCTGGCTGCGACAGCCACCGGCGCATTCGCTGCCGACATCGCACCGCGGCTGATCCCCGGCCGCTACATCGTCGTCTACAAGGATTCCGTTGCCGACCCCGATGCCGAATCGGCACGCACCGTGCGCAACGCGGGCGGTGTGCGGCACCACGCATACACCCGCGCGCTCAAGGGCTTCGCGGCGACCCTGTCCGACGCAGCCGTACGGAGCCTTCGCAGCAATCCCGACGTCGCATACATCGAACAGGACCAGGAAGTCTCCATCAACGACGTCCAGGATCAAGCCACATGGGGGCTTGACCGCATCGACCAGGCCGACCTGCCGCTCGACACGCAGTATCACTACAACTCCAAGGGAGAGGGCGTGTATGCGTTCATCATGGACACGGGCATTCGCGCGACACACAGGGAATTCGGCGGACGCGTGATCGCGGGCTACAGCAACGTCGCAGACAACCGGGGCACGGACGATTGCAGCGGTCACGGCACGCACGTCGCCGGTACTGTCGGCGGCGTAACTTACGGTGTGGCCAAGAGGGTGACGCTTGTTCCTGTGCGCATACTTAACTGCGCCGGCTCCGGAACAGTGGCCGGCATCATCGCGGGAATCGATTGGGTGATCGGCCAGACGGCGATGCGTCCGGCCGTTGCGAACATGTCGCTGGGCGGGGGGCACTCGGCCGCGATGAACAAGGCCGTCGCAAACGCCGTGGCTGCGCGCGTCACGGTGGTCGCGGCCGCGGGCAATGAAAACAGAGACGCGTGCACGGCGTCGCCGGCGAGCGAGCCCGCCGCGATCACTGTCGGCGCGACAACCAATGCCGATGCGCGCTCGGCGTTTTCGAACTGGGGCCCGTGCGTGGACCTCTTCGCACCGGGCTCGGACATCACGGCCGCATGGATCGGAAACGATAACGCGATCAACACGATCAGCGGCACGTCGATGGCCGCGCCGCTTGTGACGGGTGTCGTCGCGCTCGTATCGTCCACATATACTTTCGCAAGCCCCCTTGCGATCACGAATTTCATCCTGGCGAACGCCACGGTCAATCGCGTCAAGTCCGCGGGCACGGGCTCGCCGAACCTGCTCTTGTATTCGCTCACGACCGGCGTGCCGGTCGAGCCGCCGCTCGGGTACACGGCAGTGACGTCGATCTCCGGCACGACGCTGACCGAGCACACGGTCTGGCGCGCCGAAGCCACGGTGGCCCTGCACAACATCGCCGACGGCAAACCGGTTGCCGACGCGCTCGTGTTCGGCAGCTTTGCACCCGGCGGCGACGGCACATGCACGACAGGCCCCACGGGCAGCTGCGTCATTTTGAGCCCGCCGATTCCTGTGGCCACACCGAGCACTGCGTTCACGGTGACGGACGTGGTGGCGCAGTACTTCGAGTACGCGCCGGCCCGCAATTCGGCGACGCAGCTCATGATTCACCGGCGCTGATCCCTTCCGGCAACCCTTTCGTATAGGCGACTGCCTCGACGGCGGTTCCTATACTGGTTTGCATGAAGTCCCTCGTTGCATTCTTCGTCTCGGCAATCCTGACCGTTGCAGCCGCCGGCGCATTCGCTGCCGGCGCGGCACCACAGCCGATCCCCGGCCGCTACATCGTGGTCTACAAGGAATCGATCGCCGATCCCGACGCGGAATCGGCACGTGCCGTGCGCAATGCCGGCGGTGTGCGGCATCACACGTACACGCGAGCGCTCAAGGGCTTCACCGCCACGCTGTCCGATGCGGCGGTACTGAGCGTTCGCAACGATCCCAAAGTCGCCTACGTTGAACAGGACCAAGAGGTCTCCATCAACGACGTCCAGCAACAAGCCACGTGGGGCCTCGACCGCATCGATCAGGTCGACCTGCCGCTCGACACGCAGTACCAATATGACTCCACGGGCGCGGGCGTTTATGCGTTCATCGTCGACTCGGGCATCCGCTCGACGCATACGCAATTCGGCGGGCGCGTGGTCGCGGGCTACAACGTCATCAGCGACAACCAAGGCACGAACGATTGCAACGGCCATGGCACGCATGTCGCGGGCACGGTCGGCGGCACAACCTACGGCGTGGCGAAGCGGGTGACACTGGTGCCCGTGCGCGTGGTCGGCTGCAACGGCCTCGGCAGAATGAGCGACCTCATCGCCGGTATCGACTGGGTGATGACCCAGACCGCGATGCGGCCGGCCGTGGCGAACGTGTCGCTGGGCGGACCGCACTCCGCGGCTGCCGACAGAGCGATCGCAAGCGCCGTGGCCGCGCGCGTGACAGTGGTCGTGGCCGCCGGCAACGACAACGTCAACGCATGCACGCAGTCACCGGCGGGCGAGCCCACGGCCATCACCGTCGGCGCAACGACCAGGGTCGATGCGCGGGCGTCTTTCTCGAACTGGGGGCCGTGCCTGGACCTCTTTGCGCCCGGCGCGAACATCACGTCCGCATGGAGCACCAGCGACCTCGCGATCACAACCATCAGCGGCACGTCGATGGCGGCGCCGCATGTGACGGGCGTCGCCGCGCTCGTCCTGTCCGCCTACCCCGCCGCGAGTCCCGTCGCGGTCACGAACTTCATATTGGCGAATGCCACGCCGAATCGCATCGCGTCGGCGGGCACGGGCTCGCCCAACCTGCTTTTGAATTCGCTGACACGCGGAACGCCGGTCGATGCGCAGATCGGGTACATGGCCGTGGTGTCGATCACCGGCAGTTCGACCAACCAATTCGCGACCTGGCAGGCCGAAGCCACCGTGACGATTCACAACGTCGCCGACGGCAAGCCGGTCGTCGGCGCGGTCGTGAATGGCACGTTTGCGCCCGGCGGCAGCGGCGCTTGCACGACGAACCACACAGGCCGCTGTCTCATCGAGAGCAACGCGCTTGTGCTGTTCTCGTCGAGCACCTCATTCACGGTGACGGACGTCCAGGCCAACGGCTTCGAGTACGCCGCAGCCCGCAATGCGGCAACGCAGCTCATGATCCATCGGCGCCGATAATGGTGGGGTGAGCCAACCCCAAAGAGCACCCCACAACGCACCCCAACCGCTGGCCGGCCTTCGGGTCGTCGAGTTCACGCACATGGTGATGGGGCCAACGTGCGGCATGGTGCTGGCCGATTTGGGCGCGGAGTCGATCAAGGTCGAACCCATCGGCGGCGAGAACACGCGCAGGCTGCTCGGCGCGGGCGCGGGGTTCTTCCCCATGTTCAACCGCAACAAGAAAGCCATCTCGATCGATTTGCACAAGCCCGAAGGCGCGCAGCTTGCGCGTCAACTGTGCGCCACGGCCGACGTCGTGATCGAAAATTTCAAGCCCGGCACGATGGAGAAGTACGGCCTGGACTACGCGTCGCTGAGCAAATCAAACCCAAAGCTGATCTACGCGAGCCACAAGGGCTTTTTGCCCGGGCCGTATGAGCATCGCACTGCGCTCGATGAAGTGGTGCAGATGATGGGCGGCCTTGCATACATGACCGGCCGCCCCGGCGACCCGTTGCGCGCGGGCTCGAGCATCAACGACATCATGGGCGGCATGTTCGGCGCGATCGGCGTGCTGGGCGCTTTGATCCAGCGCGGCATCACTGGCAAAGGCATGGAGGTGCAGTCGGCCCTCTTCGAGAACAACGTGTTCCTCGTCGGCCAGCACATGCTGCAGTACGCGGTGACGGGCATCGCGCCCAACCCGATGCCTGCGCGCATCAGCCCGTGGGCGATCTACGATGTGTTCACGGTGAAGGATGGGGAGCAGATTTTTATTGCGGCTGTGAGCGATTCGCAGTGGGCTACGTTTTGCGATGCGTTTGAGTTGTCGGATTTGAAGGACCAGCCGGAGCTTGCTTCGAATAACTTGCGCGTGCAGGAACGTGCGCGGCTGCTGCCGGAGTTGTCGAAGCGGCTTGCGCGGTTCAGTGCTGGTGAGATCGCGGCGATTATGGAGAGGGCCGGCTTGCCGTTTGCGCCGATCAGCAAACCCGAAGACCTGCTTGATGATGAACATCTGCTCGCGACGGGTGGGCTTGCTGATGTGGTGTTGTCGGATGGTGCGAAGGCTGGCGAGAAGGTGAAGACGACGTTGTTTCCGATTGCGATGGAAGGGCAGCGTCTGGGCGTGCGTATTGATCCGCCGCGGATTGG
>Ga0265314_10005848_pt1 | contig 11013 bp, 7 predicted proteins | sample 4126metaG_FD_203106 | JGI IMG/M metagenome (GOLD analysis project Ga0265314, IMG submission 203106) | Rhizosphere microbial communities from Carex aquatilis grown in University of Washington, Seatle, WA, United States - 4-1-26 metaG | ecosystem: Host-associated > Plants > Roots > Rhizosphere >... | reverse complement strand
GGCGCCGGCCACGCCCATGCGCATGCGGAAATCCTGGCCGCCGTCCAGCAGGGCCACGTCGTAGGTCCAGCCGGCCAGGGCGGCGGCCCGCACGGCGGCCACCGCGCCCTCGGTCCCCACCACCACCGCCACCTGGGCGCCGAGATGGCCGAGATACTGGCGCAGGCATTCCGCCGCCACCGGCCCCTCGGCCAGGACCAGCACGGCGATGCCCGACAGGTCCGGTCCGGGCTCGGCCTCGGTTCCGGCGGGCTGCAGCGGCACCTGGAACCAGAAGGTGGAGCCGTGGCCGATATTGCTGCGCACCCCGATATCGCCGCCCATCATGGCGACGAGGCGGCGGCAGATGGACAGGCCGAGGCCGGTGCCGCCGTAGCGCCTGGAAATGGTGATGTCGGCCTGCATGAAGGGCTCGAACAGACGGGCCTGCTGCTCGGCATCCAGGCCGATGCCGGTATCGGTGATGGAGAATTCCAGGCGCAGCGGCCTCTCGCCCGGATCGATGGCCCGCACGGAAATGCGCACATAGCCCTTATCGGTGAACTTGATGGCGTTGCCGGCCAGATTGGTGATGATCTGCCGCAGGCGGATCGGGTCGCCCACCATGCGGTCGGCCAAGGCGGGCTCGACGAAGGTGATGAGGCTGATACCCTTTTCCTGGGCGCGGATAGTCAGCAGATCGGCCACCCCTTCGACCAGTTCCGACACCGACAGTTCCACCAGTTCGAGCTGCAGCTTGCCGGCCTCGATCTTGGAGAAATCCAGGATGTCGTTGATGATGGTGAGCAGCGAATTGGCGGAATCGCGGATGACGCGGGCCATTTCCCGCTGCTCGGCCGGCAGCGGCATGTCTTCCAGCAGATGGGCCATGGTCAGCACCCCGTTCATGGGGGTGCGGATTTCGTGGCTCATGGTGGCGAGGAACAGCGATTTGGCCTGGCTGGCCTCTTCCGCCACCATCTTGGCCTCGGCCAGGGCGGCTTCCTCCTCCTTGTGGCGGGTGATGTCGGTGGTGGAGACGATCACCGCCGGCTCGCCGTCCATCTCGATCTCGGCGGCGGACAGCATGGCCCAGAATTCGTGGCCGTCGCTGGCCCGCATGCGGCACTCGAAGGCGCCGACGAAGCCGCGCTTGCGCACCAGTTCCACCAGCCGCGGCCGGTTGTCCGGCTCGGCGTAGCAGGACGCCACGGTCATGCCCATGGCACGGGTCTTGGGCACCCGGTACAGCTCGGACCAGCGGGGATTGACCAGCAGGATGGCGTGGTCCGACACCCGCGAAATGGCAAGGGCCAGGGGCGAGGTGTCGAGGATGCGGCGCAGGCGCCGCTCGCTCTCGATCAGCGCCTCGCTGGATTCCTGCAGCTTGGCCATGGCGTCGCGGAATACCGCCAGCTCGGCGGCCATGTCGGTGATCTCGTCGTTGCCCTGGCCGGGAATGGGCGCCTGGAAGTCACCCTCGGCGATGGCGTGCATGGAGGACGCCAGACCGGCCAGACGGGCCACCACGCTGCGCCCCAGATACAGCCAGATGAACAGCAGCGGCCCGAAGAAGGTCAGCATGGCCACCACCAGCATGGTGGTACGGCCACTGGACACCGCCGCTTCCGTGCGGCGCTCGTTCTCCGCCGCCTCGGCCTCCGCCGCCGACACCAGCCGGCCCACCGAGGACGAAGTGCGCGCCACCAGGTCGCGGCCCTCGTCATTGGCGGCGGCCAGCCGGGCGATGGTCAGCATCTGCAGGGTACGCAACTCGAAGACGTTCTCCGGCCCGGTCCCCAGGGCCAGGACACGCCGGGTCAGCTCGCGGGTCCGTTGGGTGCGCGCCCCGGTGGCGTCCACCAGCTCGGCCAGGGAGCGCACCTGTTCCTCATAGGCGCCGCGCAGGTCGCCGACCTTCTCCAGATTGCCGGCCACCACCGTCTCGCGCAGGTAGTTGGACGCCAGCACCACCGTGGCCAGGGCGGGGTCGCCGGCCAGCCCGCCCATGGCGCGGTGAACCTCCACGTCCAGCTTACTGATGATCTCGGCCTGGGCCCGGCTGCGCTCGGCCAGTTGCAGCCGCTTGTCCACCAGGATGTTGCGGTCCACCACGTTGTCGGCGAAGGCGGCGATCATGGAACGCAGTTCCTCGACCCGGCCGGTGTCGGCGATGGACCCCGCCAGATGGTCCACCAGGGCGAGGAGACGTTCGGTCTGCTGCTGCAGGGCGACGAAATTGCTCTGGCGCTGGAACTGGGATTGCGAGCCGTCCAGCGCCGGAGCGGCCGCGGCCAGCCGGGCGGTGGCCTCGGACAGCTTCAGGGCGTTGGACAGGCTGGGAAGGTTGGTCCGCGTCACGGCGGCCAACAGGCGCTCGATCTCGGAATAGCTGAACCAGGTGAGCAGGCTGGCCACCATGATCATGCCGGCCACGGTCCCCACCGCCACCACCAGCTTGGCCCGGATGCCGAATCGCCAGCGGCCGCCGGCCCGTCCGTCCTGCGCCATGATTCCGTCGTCGGCTGACACGCCCGACACTTGCCGTTCTCCCCTGCTGCCCCCGACCGCATAATGCCCCAGACAACACCGTCATGGAAAGGCGGCAGGTGGCAGTGGTAGTCTGCGCCGCCATGAAGCCGCCGAAGAAGAAGACCAAGCCCGCAGATCCCACCCGCGCCCTGGCCGAGGCCCTGCGCCTGGCCGAGGGACAATTGCTGGAAGAGGCCATCGCCGCCCTGACCAAGGCCGACGGCCATCTCGAATGCGACTATCGCCGGGCGGGATTGCTGCTGGCCTGCCAGCGCCCGGCCGAGGCGGAGATTCTGTTCCGCCGGGTACTGGCGGCCATTCCCGGCCATCTCGATACCCTGGTGGGGCTGGCCGGCGCCCTGGTGGAGCAGGGCCGCGCCGCCGAGGCGCTGACGCTGCTGGAGCCCGCCGCCCAGGTCCAGCCGCAATCGGGCCGCATCCACTATCTGCTGGGCATCGCGTTGGAGGAGGCCGGACAAAACGAGGCCGCCGCCGCCCATCTGGCCAAGGCCCGCGCCCTGGTCATCGCCCCGGCCGAGCGGCGCCAGCTGGTGCCCTACGAGCTTTACGTCCAGCTCAGCCGCCGCTGCAACCTGCGCTGCACCATGTGCGGCTGGGAGATCTGGAAGGACAATTCCGGCTTCATGGAGGACGATGTCTTCGAGCGGGTGATCGCCGAGGGCAAGGCATGCGGCATCAAGACCATGCACATCCTGGCCGGCCAGGGCGAGCCGTTCCTTCACCCCCGCGTCTTCGAGATGCTGGAGCGCGCCGTGGCCGAGGGCTTCCAGGTGGGCATCGTCACCAACGGCACCCCCTTCACCCCCGACAAGATCGCCCGGCTGGCCAAGGTGGGGCTGGCCTACCTGCAATTCTCCTTCGCCGGCTGGGACGCGGAAAGCTACGAGAGCGTCTATGTGGGCGCGAAGTTCGAGCGTGTCCTGGTCAACCTCAAGGCCATCCACAAGGCGTTGAAGGGGACCTCCACCCGCTTCGCCGTCAAGGCGGTGGCGTTGGGGGAGTGGCAGGACAACCTGCGCAAGACCAAGGCCTTCCTGGCCTCCCAGGGCATCACCGACGTGTGGACGGTGCCCGCCAACAATTTCGGCGGCTCGGTCCAGTGCGGCACCCGGAGCGAGCGCCACGGCATCTGGTCACTGAAGGCCATCGACCATCACCGGCTGATGCCGTGCCGTCTGTTCCTCAAGGCGGTGGGAGTGTTCTGCGACGGTACGGTGACCGCCTGCGGCTGCTACGATTCCAATGCCCAACTGAAGATCGGCAACATCATGGAGCAGGGTCTGGGCGATATCCGCCGGGGCGCCGCCTATGGCGGCATCCTCGAGGCCTTCCGCCAGGGCGACGTCGGCCACGTGCCCATGTGCGGCAAGTGTGACGACCCGTTCGGGTAAAGTCTCAGACCACGCCGCCCGGCGTCATGGGCAGGGTGAAGAGGAAGGCGCTGCCGCTGGTCCCGTCGGATTCCACCCAGATGCGCCCGCCGGCCGCCTCGACGATCTTGCGGGCGATGGCGAGGCCGATACCGGTACCGCCGTAAGCGGTCCCCGAGTGAAGGCGTTCCAGCGCCACGAAGACCCGGTCGTGATAACCGGAATCGATGCCGATGCCGTTGTCCTCGACCCGGAACAGCCAGCCATCGGTATGAGGCTCGGCCCCCACCCACAGCCGGAGCGGCCGCTGGGGGCTGCGGAAGCGCACCGCATTCTCGATCAGGATTTCGAACAGGTCATCCAGGCGCTTCTGGGGAATGCCGGCCCGAGGCAGCAATCCCCTCACCACCTCCACCGGCCCCGTCACCTCGGGGTTGACGAAACGGTTGACGGCGGCGGACAGCGCCGATTCCGACGAGGCGATGCCACCGGTCACCGGCTGGCGCTCGACGGCCAGATAGGCCTGGACGTCGCGCAGCATCTCCACCAGCCGCTTGGCGGCATGGATGATCAGCTGGGCCGGCTGCTGGGCGCCGGATTCGGGATGGTCCTCCATGCGCTGGAGCAGCACCTGGGCCTGCAGCCGCATCTGGCGGGCCGGCTCCTGCAGATGATGGGCCAGCACGAAGGAGAACCGCTCCAGGTCCTCGCTGTAATGGGCCACGTCGTCATAGGCCTTGGCCAAGGCGGCGCGGGCCTCCTCCTGCTGGGTGATGTCGCTTTGCACCCCCACCCAGTGGGTCACGGTACCGTGGGGGCCACGCACCGGCGACAGCGACAGGTGATTCCAGAACAGGGTCCCGTCGGCCCGCTGATTGCGCAGTTCGACGGAAACCGGCTTTCCCTCGGCCAGGGCGGCGCGGATATGGTCCAGTCCCTCCTGCGCCGGGTCGAATTCATGCAGGAAGCGGGCATTGCGCCCCAATGCGCTCTGCGCGGAATAGCCGGTGATGCGTTCGAAGGCGGGATTGACGTAGATAAGAGGCAGGTCCTGCCGCCCCGCCTCGGCGATGGTCACGCCGTTGGATACGTTGGACAGCACCATGTCGGACAACCGCAGCCGGGCCTCGTCGCGCCCGCGATTGCGCAGCATGGCGGCCATGGCGGCGGTCAGCCCCAGCACGATCAGCGTCACCACCGCCACCGGCCAGGCGATCAGCTCGACGCTGTGTCGCCAGCTTTCCAGCGCGGTATCCAGGGAGATGCCGACACTGACCACCAACGGCCAGGACAGGGTGGTGCGATAGCTGGTGATCCACGTCACTCCGTCGCCGCCCGGCCCCAGGAAGGTCCCCATCTCGGATTCCTTCAGGTAGCGGGAGAACAGCGGGTCGTCCCACCCCCGGCCCTGATGGGGGTCGTTGAGACCACCCGCTCCCGCCAGCATCAGCCCGTCGAAGCGCCAGAGATGAACATGGGCTCCGGACTCGACCTCGATCCCCTGAAAGCTGGAGACGAAGTACTCGGGATTGACCGCCCCGATCACCAGCCCGACGACCTCGCCGTCGGCGGCCCGGATAGCCCGACTGACCGGAATGGTCTTGTGGCCCGGTCCCCGCCCGCCGCCACCGATGAAACGTCCGTCCACCGGGACGCCGATGACCAGCGGACGCGGCAGGCGCGCATGCTCGGCCAGCAGGGCGGCAAGGTCGATGGAACGCCCTTCGGCCTGATTGGCCGAATCGAACAGCACCGCCCCGTCCGCCCGGACCACCAGGATCTGCCGCAGATAGGGAATGAAGGTCAGGCGCTGGGCCACCGCAGCCCGCAGATCGGGACGCGGCGCGGCCATCCCCTGTTCCGCCGCCAGATCGGCGACCGAGGCCAGGGTGACATCCATGGAGCTGATGGAACGCTCCACGGATTCGGTCAGGCTGCGCGCCAGATTGCGGGTCACCGCCTCGGCACCGCTGATCGCCTCCTGCCGCCCCGCCCACAGGCCGACCGTGGTGGCGATGGCCACCAGCAGGGCCATCGCCACCCCGAACACCACCACCGCACCGATCAGCCGCCGGGAAAACAGCGGCTGAACCTTGACGCTGCCCAGCACTACCGGGGCATTGGCCGGAATGGACTCTGTCGGGTTAACTTGCATAGTCTAGGTGGAATAGCATAATACGTCCGTATCTGGAGGACAAAAATGCATAGATTTGCCCGCTTTTTCACCGCCGTTTCCCTGCTCCTCCTGGGAAATCAGGCCGTAGCCGCCCCGGTCGGCGGAAAGCTGGCGAAAGTCCGTCAGAATGGCGAGGTCAGGGTATGCATCTGGCCCGATTACTACTCCATTTCGTACCGCAACACCCGTACCGGCAAGCTCGAGGGCATCGATATCGACATGGCCCATGAATTGGCTAAGGACCTCGGGGTAGAGGTGCACTTCGTGGATTCCTCGTTCAAGACGATGATTGACGACCTATTGTCGGACAAGTGCGACGTTTCCATGCATGCCGTGGCCATCACACCGCCGCGCCAGGAAAAGCTGGCCTTTACCCGTCCCCACCTGCGCAGCGGCATCTTCGCCATCACCACCAAGACCCATCCGGTGGTCAAGGAGTGGAAGGATATCGACCATGACGGCGTGGTGGTGGCCGCCGCCGCCGGCACCTTCATGGTCGACGTGATGAAGGCGGAACTGAAGCAGGCCCGCCTGCTGGAGGTCGCCACCCCGGAGGCCCGCGAGCAGGAAGTGATGAGCGGCCGCGCCGACCTGTTCGTTACCGATTACCCCTTCAGCCGCAAGATGCTGGCCCGCCACGACTGGGCCAAGCTGCTGACCCCGCCCGCCCCGCTGGCCCCCAGCCCCTATGCCTACGCCATGGCGCCAGGCGACGGGGAGTGGCTGGAAACGGTGGATTCCTTCGTGGCGCGGGCCAAGACCGACGGCCGTCTGCTGGCCGCCGCCAAGGCCAACGGCCTGGAAGCCATCGTCGACCTCAAATAGGCTTAAATGGCGATTCCGGCTTTTCCCAGACGCCCGACCAGTTCGATCTCCGCCTCGGGGGGCAGAGGCACCAAGGGCGGGCGGACGCGGCGCCAGCCGTAATCACCGGTGCGCCGCGCGGTCAGGGCCTTCAGGGCGGCGATCAGCGGCATGCCCTCCATGATGGCGCGGAAGCCTTCCAAATCCTTCTGCAACGCCTCGGCCTCCGGTTCTTGCCAGCGCCGCCACAACTCCAGCATGGCCGGGCCGTGAATGTTGGCGTTGGCGCTGATGCACCCCGCCCCCCCGGCCCGCATCACCGGCAGAATCAGCCGCTCGGTGCCGGAGAACACCCTGAAGCCGGGGAAGCTCCGGCACATGCTTTCCATATTGGCGAAATCGCCGGAGGAATCCTTGATCCCCGCCACGGTGGCGGGATAGGCGGCCAGCAACCGCTCGATCAGCCCATGGGTGATGGGCACCTGACTCTGCTGGGGGAAATGGTAGAGGAAGACCTTGAGGCGCGAATCCCCCACCCGCTCGATAACCTCGGCAAAGGCGGCGAACAGCCCGTCCTCGCTGGGATTCTTGTAATAGAACGGCGGCAGCATCAGCACGCCCCCGCAACCCAGGTTGACGGCGTGCCGGGTCAATGCCACCGAATCCGGCAAGGCACAACAGCCGGTGCCCGGCATGGTGCGGCCCATGTCCAGGCCGATCTCGGCCAGGGCATCGAGCAGTTCCACCTTCTCGTCCACCGCCAGGGAATTGCCTTCGCTGGTGGTGCCGAACGGCGCCAGCCCCAGGCCTTGACCCATCAGGTGACGGGCGAGGGCCACGAACAACGGCACGTGCGGCGTCAGGGCGTTGGTGAAGGGCGTGAGAACGGGGGCGAGAACGCCGTCCAGCGTGCCGGGATTGCTCATGGTTCATTTCCGCTGTCTACTGTCAGGCCACATTGATACCACATCCCGGTCGGGATGTGGTTAGGCCCGAGGGGCCGCGCGGCTTATGCCGCGGGAGGCAAGGGCCACGGAGGTGGTCCGCCCGCCGCTTGAGGGCGCCGGTGATCGTTCGCGATCGCCGGAAAAGAAAGGAGCGAGTCCAGTGACGACCATCCTGCGACGCATGTTCGAAGCGGCGGTGGATGCGGCCCGGCCATCGGTCTGCCTGCCGCCCGCCCTGCCCGCTCCGCCGCCCGGCCGCACCCTGGTGATCGGTGCCGGCAAGGCCGCCGCCGCCATGGCCCGCGCCGTCGAGGACCATTGGTCCGGACCGCTGTCCGGGCTGGTGGTCACCCGCTACGGCCATACCGTGCCGACCCGGCGCGTCGAGGTGGTCGAGGCTGCCCACCCGGTGCCCGACGCGGCCGGCGAGACGGCTGCGGGCCGCATGATCGACCTGCTGGCCGGATTGAGCTCCGACGATCTGGTGCTGTGCCTGATCTCGGGCGGCGGCTCGGCTCTGCTGGCCCGCCCCGCCGCCGGCATCACCCTGGCCGAGAAGCAGGCCCTGACCGGAGCCCTGCTGCGCTCGGGCGCCGCCATCGGTGAGATCAATTGCGTCCGCAAGCACCTCTCGGCGGTGAAGGGCGGACGCCTTGCCGCCCTGGCCGCCCCCGCCCGGCTGGTGACCCTGGCCATCTCCGACGTTCCCGGCGACGATCCCTCGGTCATCGCCTCCGGCCCCACGGTGGCCGATCCGACCACCCTGGCCGAGGCCCGCGCCGTGCTGGCCAAGTACGGCATCGAGCCCACGCCCGCCATCATGGCCCACCTGAACGATCCGGCCGCCGAGACGCCCAAGGCGCTGCCCCAGGGCGAATACCGCCTGATCGCCACGCCGCAGCACTCGCTGGAGGCCGCCGCCCTGGTGGCGGCGCGGGCCGGCTACATGCCGCTGCTGCTGGGCGACGCCCTGGAGGGCGAGGCCCGCGAGATGGCCAAGGTGATGGCCGGCATGGTCAGGTCCATCCGCGCCCACCAGCAACCGGTTCCCGCCCCGGCGGTGATCCTGTCAGGCGGCGACCGTCACCATAAGGGGCCGGGGCAAGGGCGGTCCCAATGCCGAATTCGCCCTGGCGCTGGCCCTGGCGCTGAAGGATTGCGGCGGGGTGGAAGCCATCGCCTGCGACACCGACGGCATCGACGGCTCCGAGGACAATGCCGGCGCCGTCATCACCCCCGATACGCTGGAACGGGCGCGAGCCCTGGGACTTCATCCTGAATCTTATCTTTCAGAAAACGATTCATACGGATTTTTCAATGCGTTGGGCGATCTTGTTAAGAGCGGGCCAACGCTGACCAACGTCAACGACTTCCGGGCGATCCTGGTCCGATGACCCTGCCCTTCGATACCTCCCTGGCCATGAAGCTGGTGCCGCTCTACCTGCTGGTCGGCATCGGCTTCCCGCTGGGCCGCTTCGGCGAGGTGCGGGGCCAGGACTTGGGCCGCCTCGCCCTGTTCGTGCTGTCGCCCGCCGTGGTGTTCAAGGGTTTCGTCACCGCCGATCTGAAGGGCGCACTGCTGCTGCTACCCTTCGCGGTGTTCGGCCTGTGCTCGGGCGTCGCGCTGGTCACCGCTCCGGCGGCGGGACGCTTCTGGCGCGACGGGCGCGAGCGCATCGCCGCCTTCACCGGCGGCACCGGCAATACCGGCTTCTTCGGCATTCCCGCCTGCCTCGCCCTGGTCGGCCCCGAAGCCCTGCCCTATGTGGTGATGGTGTCGTTCGGCGCCACCGCCTACGAGAATTCGGTGGGCTTCTACACCGTGGCGCGCGCCGAGGCCTCGGTGGGCGGGGCGATCCTGCGTGTACTGAAATATCCCGGCCTGCACGCCTGCTGGCTGGGCGCCGTCCTGAACCTGAGCGGCACCAAGGTGCCCGTCCCGGTGATGCAGGCCGTCGACCTGCTGTCGGGCGGCTTCGTACCGGTGGGCATGATGATCGTCGGACTGGGGCTGGCCCAGGTGAGGAGCCTGCGTATCGATCTGGGCTTCACCGCCTTTACCTTCCTGGTCAAGTTCGGCCTGTGGCCCGCCCTGGCCCTGGGCTTCATCACCCTGGACCGCGCCTGGCTGCACGTCTTCGGGCGGATCGGGCATCAGGTGCTGCTGATCGAGTCCCTGGTGCCCCTGGCCGCCGTCACCGTGGTGCACGCCAGCTTGCGCAACATTCACCCCGACCGCGCCGCCATCGCCGTAGCGGCCAGCACCCTGTTCGCCCTGGTCTGGCTGCCGGTGGTGTTCAGCCGGGTGTTTTAAAGCCCTACCGGGGCTCGATCACCATCCGCCGGCCATGGACCGGCAGGCGGTAGACGCCCCGCACCTCCTTGACCTTCAACGAGGCTTCGAACATGTGGGGTGAACAGGAATTATCGGCGAACATGTCCCAGTGGCAGGGAATGGCCTGGGCCGGCGCCACCCGGCGCACCAGCTCAGCCGCCTCCCAATGGGACAGGTTGGCGTAACCGCCGTTAATGGGCAGGCAGATGGCATCCGGCTTATGCTTGGCACCGGACTCGGCCAGCAGGTCGCACCAGGCCGTATCGCCGGTGATCCATAGGGACGGACCACTGTCAACCTGGATGACAAAGCCCATATGGGTCAGATCGCCGGCATCGGTGGGCAGGGCGAAAGTACCGGTAACCCTCAGATCTCCCATGAAAATCTCGTGATTGGGCCAGGTAAGCATCCGCTCGCCCTCGGCCACCCCGGCTTGCGCGAACACCGCCTGGGTATCCCCCGGCCCGGCGAAGGCCTTGATCCGGCCGCTGCGAGCGCAGAAGCACAGGGTCTCGGGGTCGGCGTGGTCCTTGTGCGAGTGGGTGCAGAGCAGCAGGTCGGCCTGCAGGTCCTCGGGCATGACCGGGACCGGCACCCGACGGTCGAGATCGAGGCCGCGCCGCGACGGATGGCAGGAATTGGAGAGGTAGGGATCGACGGCCAGCACCTTTCCGGCCGGCGACTTGACCATCCAGCCGTTCTGCCCCAGGAACCACAGGGCGAGGGTGCCCTTGTCCACCCGGGTCTCCGCGATTTCCACCATCAAACCGGTCATGATTCATCCACGCTGGTAATTGGTTGACCACTCGGGGCCGTGGGGCCGAGAATAACGCCCTCTACCGCCAAAGA
>Ga0265314_10005847_pt1 | contig 11015 bp, 12 predicted proteins | sample 4126metaG_FD_203106 | JGI IMG/M metagenome (GOLD analysis project Ga0265314, IMG submission 203106) | Rhizosphere microbial communities from Carex aquatilis grown in University of Washington, Seatle, WA, United States - 4-1-26 metaG | ecosystem: Host-associated > Plants > Roots > Rhizosphere >... | reverse complement strand
CGCCGAGTACGCGCCTAACATCCACTCCGTCGTGGACCAGGTGCAGGTGCTGTCGCCTCTCGATCTGGAGCGCCGATTCGGGCTGACCGGCGGCAACATCTTCCACGGCGAGATGAGCCTGGACCAGATGTTCGTCATGCGCCCGCTCGCGGGATGGGCGCGGTACCGGACGCCCGTTCGGGGCCTTTATCTGTGCGGCTCGGGCACGCACCCCGGCGGCGGCGTCATGGGCGCGCCGGGATACAACGCGGCGCGCGAGATCCTGAAGGGCTAAGGCCAGGCCTTCGACCGTGTGAAGCCGTTCTCAGTTTTGTGGGGCAGGCTGGCGGCCTGCGGCGGGTTGTCAACCCGCCCTCGGCGCCGGTTGCCAACCGGCGCGCAGCTTGGCAAGCTGCCCCACATGCGAACCAGACCTGCCGGCCAGAGCATTAGTTGCCGAACATCGCGGCCCAGGCCATGCCGATGAGCACGACCACCGCCCACGGGACGAGCACGCCCGTGAGCGCGCTCTTGAAGGGCTTGCGGGTGATGGCCGCCATTCCGGCCGCCAGTAACAACAGGCCCCAGATCGTGAACACATCGATGCTCGTCAAGAGGCTGTGGAGCCAAGCCGGCACCGAGTGCGGATCAAAATAGAATCCCAGGTTGTAACCGGCCGGGTTCTTCAAATCGAAGTCCGTCGGATCCTTGAGCAACATCACCGCGGCCGCCCCAGCCGTAGCCAGCACGCGCGGTACAGAGGCGTAGGCCGACACCGCCAGCGCCTGGCCGAACTTGACCGAGGCGCCGAACATGTTGTTGAACACGAAGAGCAGCACGCCCGCGGTGATCAGCATCAATACCGGCGGGGCGATGACGGCAATCGCCGTGCCAAACGGCGGCCCGAACTTGAGTTGCATCTGGATTGCGCGCTCGCGGTCCTCCGGAGCCATGTTCTGCGCCTTGGGCGATTGCTCGAACTGCTGTCGCATGAAATGCTCCCATCCGACATGACTCGAGAAGAGGAGTATGAACGCGAGGGAGCACAACGTGACCAGAACCATCGGGACCCAAAAGCTCGGCCGCGCCGCGATATCCGCGAAAGCCGGCTTGGGGTCGACGATTACGTTGACGAGGCGGCCCGCCTCACTCATGGGCTGGGCCGGAACTTGGGCGGCGGCATTTGGGCTGGTGGGCATAGATGCCGCCATTATACGCCGTGCTGTGGGGCCGGCGTCCAACGCCTGCAGCGGGTTTCCAGACCCGATTGGCGCCCTCCTGAAGCCATTTCTCGCAAGAGGGCGGAGGGCTACAAACCCGCTTTGGCTTCCAGGCTGCGCCACAGATACCACGACGCGACGGTCCGATAGGGTTGCCACCGGAGCGCCATCTCTTCCACTTCGCCGGGCTTCGGCATCTCGGCCAGGCCGTAGACGTTGCGGACGGCGACGCGGATCCCCAGATCGCCGGAAGGCATAACGTCGTGGCGTCCCAGGGCGAAGATGAGGAACATGTGCACGGTCCAGGGCCCGATGCCCTTGAGCGCGGTGAGTTGGGCGTGGACCTCCTCGTCGGAGACCGCTACGAGGCCGGCCAGGTCCAGTTTACCCGAAACCAATTGGCGGGCCAGTTCGCGAATGTACACGGTTTTCGCCTTCGAGAGCCCGATCGCGCGCATCTTCGCGGGGCGGAGCCGCAGCACCGCTTCGGGGGTCAGCCGGCCGTTTCCAGCCGCGGCCACCAGGCGCTTGAATATGACCTCGGCCACCTTTCCGCTGAGCTGCTGGAGGACAATGGCCTTAACGAGCGCTTCGTAGTTCGGCTCCAGAAGCTCTATCAGGTAGGGCCCGGTTTGGTCGATGATCCGTCCCAGGACGGGATCGGAAGCCTTCAGATGGTCCAATGCTTTCTGCATAGCGAAACAGAAACGGCGGGGCGCGCATCTAGTAGTATGCCATTTCGGTAGAGGGAGCTTATGCGTCTTGTTGCAGTATTTGCCCTGGCCGCCGTCGCTGGTTTCGCCCAGCAGCCCGCTACACAGCCCAACGGAACCTGGAGGCGCGTGGATCCTCCCGCCCAGCAACCCGCCGGCACGGCCAAGGAAGCCGCCCCCGCCCAGCCAGCCCAGGAGCCGGAGCCGACTTTCAAGGGCGGAGTCGACGTGGTCAGCGTCTTTTGCACGGTGCGTACCAAGCAAGGCGGCCTGGTGGGATCTCTAACGAAGGACGACTTCCAGATCAGCGAAGACGGCAAGCCGCAAGAGATCAAGTACTTCACGCGCGAGACCGACCTGCCGCTGACGATCGGCCTGCTGATCGACGTGAGCCGGAGCCAGTCGCGTCTGATCGAAGAAGAGAAGCAGGCAGCCAGCCAGTTCTTCACGCAGGTCCTGCAGAAAAAGGACCTCGCATTCCTGATCAGCTTCGGCTCGGAAGCGGAGTTGCTTCAGGACTACACCAGCTCGGCGCGCCTGCTGCGTCACGGGCTCGACGGGCTGAAGGTCAACGCGCCGCCGCCGCAGGTCACGGAAAGCCCCGTGCCCACGGCCTACACACCGCGCGGAACGATCCTCTATGACGCCGTGTACCTGGCGGCACACGACCAGCTACGCGGCCAGGTGGGGCGCAAGGTGATCGTCCTCATCACCGACGGCAACGACGAAGGCAGCCGGCTGAAGATCGACGCCGCGATGCGCGCGGCGCAGTTGGCCGATACCATCATTTACGGCATCGAGTATTACGATTCCCGGGCCTACGGCGGGGGCTTCAGCCTGGGGGGATCGGGCGGCAGCTCGGTTCTCAAGCGGATGTCGGAAGAGACCGGCGGCCGGTCATTCCGCGTGAGCGGCAGGCATCCGCTCTCGGAAGCGTTCGACGAAATCCAGAAAGACATGCGGACGCAGTACGCGATCGGCTATCTCCCCACCAACTCGAAGAAGGACGGCACCTTCCGCCGCCTCGAGATCAAGACGAAGGATAAAGACCAGAAGGTGCAGGCCCGCAAAGGCTACTTCGCGACCGAGGCCGACGCCGACCCGAGCTGAAAAGACCGGAACAACCTTGGCCACGAATGAACACGAATGCACACGAATAACACGTCCGTTTCAGATTCGCGTTTATGAAAGACCTGCACGTTCCGGCGCCTCGCGATCAAGACGGAGGAAGCGCCAGAAGGCATCCTGAGCTCGGCTACAGGTTCTCGACCTTGCGCGCCGTCGTTCTCGCGATGGGTCTCGCGGCTGTCCTGCCTGCACAGAACGCCACGGACGCTACTCGCCTCCTCGAAGCTTCCGCCCGCAAGTACCGCGACATCGGCAGCTACGAAGCGTCCGCCATCGCGCGGCGGCCGCTGGAGGGAGGGGCCACCGTCCAGATTCGCCTGCGATTCGCTTACGCTTCGGCGAAGATGACTCCGCCCGACCTGCCCGTGCCGATGCTCCCGCAGGTGATTCAAGCGGGCCCGCCGGAGTTCTCGGAGCCGCGCGCCAGGTTGTCCATCGCTCCTCCCGTCTCCGGTTTTGCCTTCGACCGCATGGCCTCGCGCGTCGCCGGCGCGAGAATCGAGGGCGCCGAGGACGTCGAGTCCCATCCCTGCAAAATCGTAGAGGTTCAGTACGAGGGCCCGCGCCACGGTCCGGTCCGGTACTGGATCGACCCCGCCACGCTCACAGTGTGGAAGATGCAGGTCAGCGAGGGCGACGCGTCCCAGGCTCCTTGGACCGTTGTGTGGGATGCGTGGACGGAAGACCATGCTCCGCCGGCCTGGCTGATCGACGCCGGAAAGAGGATGGCCGGCCAGGAACGGAGCGCGCTGGTCGGCCACGAGGCGCCCGCCATCATCGGACAGACCCTGGACGGCAAGGAGTTCCGGCTGTCAGGACTGAAAGGCGCGGTGGTCGTCCTGGACTTCTGGGCAACGTGGTGCGCTCCCTGCTCGGAAGAAATGGCGTCCCTCGAACGGCTCAAGGCGTCGCTCGCAGGCAAAAGAGTCGAGATCTGGAGCGTCACCGATGACAATCCCGAGACCGCCAGGCGCTGGATCGCAGAACGCCAACGCACGCTTCCCGCAGTCATCGTCGCGCCGGATACCGTCTTTCCAGCGTTTCGCGTCGACAACCTGCCGCAGATCGTGATCGTGGACCAAAAGGGAATCGTCGCGCGCCAGTGGGCAGGATTGAGCAGCGAATCGGATTTAGACCGAGCCATTGAAGCCTTGTTGGCCCGGTAATCTCTTCCTACCCCGCCGCGCGAAGTGGGCTTCAGCCAGCGCGAAAAGACTTTGGCCACGAATGAACACGAATGCACACGAATAGGAAACGGAGGTTTGATTCGTGTTCATTCGTGTTCATTCGTGGCCAGAATTGTCTTTCACGGTTTCTTGTACCGCTCCCGCCGCGCGAAGTAGTCGCGGATGCACCACTCGAGCGAGGGCATCGGCTCCAGACCCAGCTTTTCCATCTTGGCGTTCGAGAGCGCCGAGAACTTAGGGCGATGGGCGGCGGTGCGGTATTCGCGCTCGTCGGTCGACCGCAGTTCGGGATTGAGACCGGCCACTTCGAAGACGATCTGTGCGTACCGGAACCAGGAGACGGGGGCGCCGCCACCCACGTGAACAATGCCGGTCACGCCCTTCTCGACCAGGTCCACCGAGCGCGCCGCAAGCGCCGGGGCGTAAGCCGGGGACGCGATATGATCCTGCACCACGCGGATCGGCCTGCGCTCCGCCGCCAGCCTCAGCATGGCCTCGACGAAGTTGCCGCGGGCCGTGTGCAGGCCGCCCGGCCCGAAAACCCCGGAGGTGCGAATGATGAGCGGCGACTCCAGGTAGGCCTGGGCGTAAAGCTCTCCGGCCAGCTTCGAAACCGCGTAGGCGCCCAGCGGATGCGGGCGGTCGTCTTCGGTATACGGACGGCCGGCCCGCCCGTCGAAGACGTAATCGGTGGAGTAGTGGACCAGCTGGGCATTCACCTGCCGGCAGGCGAGCGCGACGTTGCGCACCGCCAGAGCGTTCACCAGGTACGCCGCTTGCGGCTCCTGTTCGGCCACATCCACCTGATTGTGCGCCGCGGCGTTGAAGACCACCTGAGGATCCACCTCGGCCAGGTGCTGCTCCACCACCGCCCGCTCGGTGATGTCCAACTGCGCGCGGTCGGAGCCGAAGACCTCGTAACCGCGCTGCTCGAGCTCCGCGGTCAGCTCCACCCCGAGCTGGCCGACATTCCCGAAAACCACCGCCCTCTTCCGCATAAGTCGCTACGATACCACGCCGCCGCCAGCCTCGGAATCCCGCAACCGAAATACCTCGATCCCGCATCTATTAAAGCGGGCGGAACCATCCGATGGATGTAACCATGAAACGGATTCGACTGGCGCTTTATCTGGCGCTGCTGACCACCCTGGTGCTGTCCGTGTACCACGGAGTGATGGGCTTGGCTGTGCTGTGAGGCGGTAGGCCTCAACGGAACAGGCGCCACAGTGCGAAGGCGGCCGCGACCGGGATCGTGAAGCCCAGCCAGTGGGCTCGCAGGAACCGGGCCGTCTGCACGACATCGTCCCGCACCAGCGCGCCGAACCCCGGCGCTGGCGGTATCCGCTCTTCGATCAACGCACGGACATTGGCGCGCAGCAGCTCCCGGGCTCCGCGGCGGTCCGCTATGAGAACCGTAGCGGCGTTCGTACCGGCGGTGGATTCGGCCAGCTTCCGGCGAAGCTCCGGGGGGACCTCGTCAACGCTGCGGTAGAAAGCGGTGTGGCGTGCGTCCGCGATGAGAATGGCCGAGGTCCTCACCGTCCCTTGATCACCCGGCTTTTCCTTCATGCGTGCACCTCCCCGCCCTGCAGGACCCCGTCCTCGAGGCCCGCCTGTTCCAGCACCAGGCTGATGAAACCCAGGGCCGCTTTGGACAGCGCCTTGTCCCTACGATACACCAGGCCGAGACGGCGGATCATGGGTTCGGGGCCAAGCGAAAGAGCGGCCAGCCGCCCCATCCGGATGTCCTCCCGGCAGTTCGACTCCGCCAGAAACGACAGGCCCAGGCCCGCCATCACGAAGCGTTTGATCATCTCACTGGAATCGAGCTCCATGGCCGTGTGGATCGAGTCCTCTACCAGCTCCAGCCACTCGTTCAGACGCGCGCGCGTGCTCCCGTATTTCGGCAGCAGGAGCGGGTAGGGCACCAGATCCTCCGCCAAAACGGCCTTCTTGCCGGCCAGGGGATGGTGGGGAGGCACGACCACCTTTATCTCATCGGAGTGAATCTTCACAACCTGCAGTTTCCGGTCCGTGATGGGGAGCTGGGTGAAGCCGAAGTCCGCCAGGTTGTCCATAATCGCTTCGGCGATCTTGGAGCCGTACTGCCGCTCGACCAGCAACTGAACGTTCGGGAAGCGCCGGCTGTACTCGGCGAAAACTTCCGGCAGAACGTAGATGCAGGTGGCTTCGTTGGCGGCAATGACCAGTTCCCCACGCGGCATCCGCTCCAACTCGCTGATGGCGTCCTGGGCCTGACGGCGGAGCGAGAGGATCTGCTCGGCATACTGGGCCAGAATTTTGCCGGCGGTCGTGAGCGAGATCCGGCTCCCAAAGCGCTCGAAGAGCTGCGCGTTGAGCTCCTGCTCCAGTTGCCTCACCTGGGCGCTGATCGCGGGCTGAGTCCGGAAGCAGGTTTGCGCGGCCTTCGAAAAGCTCTTCAGCCTGACGATCTCGAGAAACGTGTGGAGCTGGTCGAGGTCCATATCGCCGGGCGACACTCCTGGCGCTTCGGCTTGCTACCAATTGTAACAGGCCCAGGACGGCGTTCCGGCTCGGGTCGTCTCCGCTACGCCTCGATGACCGACATGGGCACCACGTCGGGCTGCTCGCTGCCGCCGAGCGACAGCACGTCTACGGGCAGCCCTTCGTCCAGGTATTGCAGCAGGATCTCGTGGCCGTTCGCGAAACGCACCCCATCCCGATAGCGGTATGCCGAGGCGCTCAGCTCGACGAAGGTGACTTCCTCGGTCTGCCCCACGCCCAGTTCCTTCTGCATCTCTCGGGGGATGCTGTTCATTCGCAAGCGGGCGCCGGGTGGAATGCATACGGCCGGGATCTTGTCGATCCGCAGTGGCGGGGGGTTAAGCCAGCTTTTCAACACCGACCACCACGACCTCCCAGACCCGGGGGCGCCCATCTGGCAGTTGGCCTTCTCCAGATCCGATGGAGATGCCAACCCGATCGAACTGGTCGGAAACCGGAACGTGACCAGTTCCTCTCCTTCGACTGCAAGGCGGTTAGGCACGGCATGCAGCGAATAGTCGCACATAGCTTTTGCCTCCTCTGAGATTCGGTCCCAGTTGACCTACCCTCATTGCAGCACAGGTCGGCTGGGTGGGGGTAGTCCGATTAGGGCAGAACCGTGACTTGCGTGTCCGGTTTTCGGGGGGCAGGAGCGGGATGCGCGGAGGGCGATACCGTGCGAACCTTGCCGTCCGCCAGAGTGACCGTCACCGCCTCCACGCCGGAGCCGTACCACCAGGTTTCGACGGCGGCCGAATCCTCGGTTCCGCTGGTCTTCATCGCTGGCTGCCCGAACTTGCGGAGCAGTTCCTCCTGGGCCATTCCCGGGGAAATCAGGGCGGGATCCGGGGCCGTGAGCTTGAGGGCCGGCTCGGGCTTTGCGGCCGAGGCGGGAAGCACGACGGCTGTCACCTTGGCGGGCGACGGCGCCGCGGCGGCGTCGAGCGCCTTCACGGCCTTATCCAGAACCGAGGCGGCGCTCTTGCCGACGCTGCCCATTCCGGCTGCTGAGGTAGCCTTGGCGGTACCGGCGGCGTGCTCCACCATGTCCTGGGCGCCGGCGGCGGACGCCAGGATTAGCACGGCCGCGAATACGCGCGAGGAATCCATGTCTGGATCATTATGCCACCGGCGCGCCGGGCAATGCGCTCGCCTAGCGCGACGAGCAACGCGGCGTACGGCACCGCAGCCAGAAGGTCGAACAGGTAGTGCTCCCCGGACGCCAGGGTCGAGACGGCTGTCAACGCCACGTATGCCGCGCCGAGCGACCGGCCCAACGGCAACTTCCGGCCATACCAGAGGACCAGGAGTGCAGTCGAGAAGTGAATGCTTGGCACTCCGTTCGCAGGAGCGTCCAACAGGATCGGATGCGGGACGATCGGACCTGCGGGCAGGGCCGGAAATCCGGGGAAAGCATACGCGGGACCGCATACCGGGCACAACAGGTAGAAAGGCACGCTAAACGCCAGGCTCAGGAGGAACACGGAAGCCATAATCCAGGCTTCCTGTTCCGGGCGATGCCATAGGTACCCCGCGAAGATGGCGACCATGGCCAGCGGCAGGACCTGGTAGGTCAGCGCCAGGAAAACGATCGTGGATTCATGGCCCACCACGAGGCGCCCCAAGCCGAAACTCGCGTGGCCCCCCAGCAGGCGGTCGATCCCGTAGATGTACAAGTCGAGCTTGTAAGGGCGCAGGCGATCCGCGCCAACCGCACCCAAAGCCGCAAGGATCTGACCGGGGATCGTGAGCGTCACGGCGGCCATGAGAAGATTCAGCCGCCGACTGGTCCCGTGCAAGAGCGCATGGACGCAACATCCCATCAGGACTAGCGCCACGGCCGGCACCAGCGGGTACTGAAGCCAGACCGCGTGAAAAGGAGCCATTACGTGCTCCATATCGGCACGATCGGCGGGTTTTCCACCAGCACTGAACCGCGCGCGTGAGCAAGCGGGCAAGCGGCTTGTCTGGAGTCCGCTCCCTGATGGTCGCGGTTCGGTGCTCGGTTCGGCCCGATGGTACTCTCATAAAGTGCGGAAAGCGACCCGTTACGCCGTGGCGGCCGGCTGTCTCCTCCTGTCTGTCGGCTGCTCCGGGCCGCCGCCCGCGCCCAAGCCCTCCGCCAAGGCCGCGCAACCAAGCGTCTCGCCCGCACCGGTACCCGCAACGCCATCCCCGCAACCGATCCCGGCCAAGCCGGCTCTCAAGACCGCGATCGCCAAGCCAACCCCTGCGCTCTCGCCACCTGCCCAGCCTCTGGCGAACCCGCCCGCAATCGTCAAAGCCGTGTATTTCACTGGCTGGTCAGCCGGCCTCAGGCGCCGCGTCGACTACCTCGTGGATTTGCACAAGACCACGGCCATTAACGCCGTGGTGATCGACATCAAGGACTACTCAGGCAATGTGTCCTATGATCTGAGCGCCCCGGAGGCTCGCCAATACGGCGCCGTGCGGCGGATGATCCGCGATTTTGATGGCCTCGTAAACCGCCTGCACCGCGAAGGAATCTACGTCATCGCGCGCCTGACCGTGTTCCAGGACCCGGTGCTGGCGGAAGCGCGGCCCGACCTGGCCGTCCATCGCGTCTCAAAGCTGCCTAAGGAGAAGCGAGGGCCGCTCACCACCGATTCCCTGTGGCGCGACCGCAAGGGGCTGGCGTGGATCGATCCGGCGTCGCGTCCGGCCTGGGATTACGTGGTCTCGATCGGCCGCGACGCGCTCGCCCACGGCGCCGACGAGTTGAATTTCGACTACGTCCGCTTCCCCTCGGATGGCGACCTGAACGATATGTACTTCCCGAATTGGGACGGCAAGACGCCGAAACACGAAGTGATCCGCGCGTTCTTCGGGTACCTGAAGAAGCAACTCCCGGACGCCCGGCTCTCCGCCGACCTGTTCGGCCTCGCCACGGTCAACGATGACGACCTGGGCATCGGCCAGGTGATCGAGGACGCCTACGGCCCATTCGACGCCGTATGCCCGATGGTGTATCCGTCGCACTACGCGCACAAGTTCCTGGGCTTCCCGAACCCGGCGCAGCACCCCTACGAGGTCATCAATTACTCGATGAAGGAAGCGCGCAGCCGGCTGGAGGACTTCAGCCATCCTAAGCCGGCGCCGAAGAAGGGCGACGGCGCCACGGCGCCCGAGGTTGAGATTAAGGCGGCCCGGCTGCGGCCCTGGATTCAGGACTTCAACATGGGCGCGAAGTACGATGCCGCGATGGTGAAGTCCGAGATCAAGGCCGTCGAAGACGCGCTGGGCGACCGCTTCGCGGGTTACATGGTGTGGGCGCCCTCCAACGTCTACACCCGCCAGGCCCTGGTAGAGCCGCCGAAGGCGCCCGAGGCGGCGGAGACGCACCCCTCGACGGGAGCCGCGCGCTGACGAGTCGCCTTTGGTTCCCTGACTCATTTTGCTATGCTTTGGGCAAGTGGCTTGCCCGCCGTGTTCGTGGCGGAGAGCCGAAACAGGGGGGCGTGATGCGATCCATCGTCTTGCTGACTTTGCTGACGTCTGTGTCCGGTCTTATCTCGGCGGCGCCGCAGCCCGGCCTCGATTCCCGCCGCAAAGCGCTGAACGATCTTCTCGCCGAGCGCTGGGAATACACGCTGCGCACCAGTCCCATTTACGCTTCGACGCTGGGCGACAAGCGCTGGAACGACAAGCTCGACGACTTCTCCCAGAAGGCCATCGAGAACGATCTCGAGCAAACCAGGCTCTTCGTCGCCCGCTTCGAAGCGATCGATACCGCCGGCTTCCCGGAGCAGGAGGCCCTGAATAAATCGCTCATGGTTCGCGATCTGCGGATGACGCTCGAAGGCGCACGCTTCAAGGACTGGGAAATGCCGGTCACCCAGTTCGGCGGGGTCCATGTCGACTTACCCCAGTTGGTGACTGTGCTGTCCTTCCAAAGCGTCAAGGACTATGAGGATTATATTTCCCGCCTTCGCCAGTTCCCCCGCGCCTTTGACGAGGTCACGATCCAGATGCGCAAAGGCCTGGCCGACGGGCTGATGCCTCCGCGCATCCTTCTCGAACAGGTGGTCGGCCAGTCCAGCAAGATCGCCGCCAAATCCCCGGAGGACACGCCCTTTGCGGAGCCCTTCGGCAAGTTCCCCAAGGAGATCCCGGACGCCGATCAAAAGCGGCTGCGCGAGCAAGGCCTGGCCGCGATCCGTGAATCCGTCCTGCCCGCATACGTCAAATTCACCGCGTTTGTCCGTGACGAGTACGCCCCCAAAGGCCGCGCCGAGCCGGGC
>Ga0265314_10005843_pt1 | contig 11019 bp, 5 predicted proteins | sample 4126metaG_FD_203106 | JGI IMG/M metagenome (GOLD analysis project Ga0265314, IMG submission 203106) | Rhizosphere microbial communities from Carex aquatilis grown in University of Washington, Seatle, WA, United States - 4-1-26 metaG | ecosystem: Host-associated > Plants > Roots > Rhizosphere >... | reverse complement strand
AGTGAGATTGTGGTTCACCCGCCATGAATCCTGCCAAAACAATCCCAACGGTTTGTTGGTGAAGGAGTCTGTGGGACTGCCGATGCCCTGGATGAAGTCTTGCGGGAGTCCGGCACCGTAGGCCTGGACGGCATTCAAGATAGGAAAGGGCTGAGGAAACGCCGAAACATTGCCGAAATCGTACACCCCGCCGTAGTTCACAGTGAACGTGGCTTGAATCGGGAGATAGTTGAAGTCGCCCCCGAACTTCATGGCGTGGCGTCCGACGCTCCAGGAGAAATTGTCGGTGAACTGGTAGCGTTTCTCGGTACGCTGGATGTAGGAGTAGGGCTCGCGTCCGAAATAGCCGAAACCGGGAATGTTGACGGCCACGTCGGCGCCGTCCGGGATTTTGGTGTTGTAGAAATAATTCAGTCCGCGGCGCGCGTACTGGAAGCGGATTTCATTCACCTTGTTGGCGCCGAGCGTCCAGGTGTCCTGCACCACGCCGGCCACGTCGCGGTAGGTCTGTTGAGAAGTACGCGAGTAGGCATTTTGACCGAAGGGCTGGTCCTGTCCGCTGCCTTCGATGCCGGTGACCGTACTCGGGCTAGCGTTGATGCGAAATGTGAGCCTGTTGTTGTTGTTGAGGTTGTGATCGACGCGAAGCGAGTAGAGGCTGGTGCCTTCAAAAACCGGGAAGTTCCCGGCTTGCGATCCCAAAGTCTGGTAGGAGAGCGGCACGAAACACGGCGGCGCGGCACAGGTGGTAGGGAAGCCTCCAACACCAGGATTGCCGCCCGTCATTGTGAGGGGCCATGCCCCAGTGAGCGCCATGCCAGATGAGGCACCCAACAGTTCCTCGTAGGAGAGAATGTTCGAAACCCCGAGCGCGGCGACATCCTGCCCCGTCAACCCTTGTAGGAAGCCTGCCTGCAGGGGAGTCGTCTGAATAATGCCCAGCGGTAGCGGGAGCAACCCACCCGCAGTGGTGGATGTGTCGAAATTCTGCAGTTGGTAGTACGGCAGGTTCGTCGCCGGAGCAATGCTGGAGAACCCCGTCTCATGTCGCCGCGTAACTTCATACGAAAAGTAATAGTAAGTCTTATCCTTCTTAATCGGCCCACCGAAAGCCACTCCACCCTGGACCCGCGTATAAGCCGGATTAGACGTAGTGCTAAACGGATTCACCGCCTGGAAATTGCGGTTGCGCAGGTATCCGTAAACGTCGCCGTGGAAATCGTTCGATCCGGAGCGAGTAATGATGTTGACCACTCCGCCAGCAGCCCGCCCGTATTCGGCGGCGTAATTGTTAGTGATAATTTGAAATTCCTGCACCGCTTCCTGCGACACGGTAGAGCGCACGCCATTGGTGGAATTGTCGGTGGCATCGGCGCCGTCGACATTGACCAGGTTGGAGCGGGCGCGCTGGCCGCTCATGTTGAGGCCGGAAGTGGGCGCGGCGCCGAGTTGGGGCGCGCTATCGCGCTGCACCTGCGAATCCGACAACGTGAACTGGATATAGTTGCGGCCATTGATCGGCAAATTGTCGATGCGGCGCTCGCCGACGGTGTCAGTGGTGGAACTGCGCGAGGTTTCCACAATCTCAGCCTGCGCGCTGACTTCTATGATTTCCTTGCTCCCCGCGACGGTTAGCGTAACGGGCAACTCGGCCAACCCTCCGACCGTGATAGCAACGCCGGTGGCTTCGGCTATGGCAAAGCCGGATGCGACGACGCTGACGGAGTAGGTGCCAGGAGCCAACTGGCGGACGCTGTACCCTCCCTGACCGTCGCTGCTGCCGGCCCGTTCCAGCCCCTTGGCGACATCGCGCGCGGTGACCGTGGCGGTGGTTACGGCGCTGCCTTTTGGATCTTTCACGCTAACGTGGAGGTCGCCGGTGGCGGCGCCTTGCGCAAAGGCAGATTGACGGACGAGTAAGAACATGACCGCGAAACACAATAAACGCAGTGATGCTTTCATGGGGCTCCTGGGATCTTCCGCGTCGTGGCGGAAACGGGTATCGAGGTGCACGTTTTTTCACCAACTACTTGAGTCTTGAGCACGTGGGGAGGTTGAGATACCGATGATATGTACATCAGAAGAGGGTGTTTAGGCAAGCAATAAGATGGATGACAATGGTCTGACCAGTGCCCGGCGGGTAACATCCGCGGGTGACATCCGAAGACTGTCTCTGTTGCCGCCTTGGCCCCGGCATTTGCGTTTGCAGCATCCTTTCTTTAGATTTCCTGCAGAGAGATGATTGGCGTGCCGGAAATATTCCTTGTTCCTCCTCGGGTGCCTTCGGAGAATTTCAACGGACATTCCATGACCGACGAATTGCGGCGCGTGATGGTGTGTCCGCCGGTCAACGCGGGCTGGGGTGTTTCGGGGAAAGCCGGGTGGCGCGAACTGGGATTTCAGCACGCTCCCGACTATGCGACGGCCCAGCGGCAGCACGAGACTCTATGCGGACTCCTCACTAACGGCGGAGCGGAGGTCGTGCATCTGCCTGCGACCGAATCTCTTACGCTGGATGCCGTCTATACGCACGACGCGTCGCTGACAACGGACTTTGGTCTGCTCCTGATGAATCCGGGGAAGAAGAGTCGAGTTGCCGAGGCGCAGGCGCACGCCGCTTTTTGCGGACAACTGGGCGTCCCCGTTTTTGGCGAAATCACGCTGCCCGGGACTTCCGAAGCGGGCGACATCGTATGGCTTGATTCGAGGACGCTGCTCGTTGGCCACGGATACCGGACGAATCAGTCAGGAATCGAGCAGATGCGAGCCTTACTGTCCGCCAAGAATGTTGAGGTGGTGTCGGCGCCGTTGCCTTACGGGCCGGGGCCTACGGCCTGCCTGCATTTGATGTCGCTGATGAGCATGCTCGACGAGAAAACGATTCTGGTCGATCTTCCGTGGCTGGCGGTGGAGACGGTCGAACTGCTGAAGGCGCGCGGATTCCAGTTGATTGAGATTGAATACGGCGAGCGCGATACGCTGGCCTGCAATGTGCTTGCTCTCGGAGCCAAGCGAGTGATTGCGATTGACGAAAACGCCAGGACAAATCAGCGGCTGCGCGATGCCGGTTTCGACGTCCTCACCTTTCCTGGGTCTGAGATCTGTATCAACGGCGCCGGGGGCCCGACCTGCCTGACGCGGCCCCTGCTGCGGGGCGAATGACCTTTGCCATAGGCTGCGGTGAAAAATCTCTCCATTCCTTCCGGCTTGGTAGAATCAAAGGGCGATGCTTTTGCCGTTCGTCCGCGAACTTTTCGCGGAAGTGGAACTCCTACCTGCCTTCACGCGTGCCTCCTCCCATCTCCGGGAGAGCGCGGGACGGATTAGTGTCACCGGACTCTCCCCGGCAGCCAAGGCCCTGATCATTGTTCTGCTGCGCCGCACCGTCGAGCGCCCGTTCGTGCTGGTGGTGCCCGACAACCGCGCGGCCGAAGAGTTGCTGCCCGTGCTGCGCGCGTTTTGCGAACTGACGGGAGCGGCAGATCCGGACTCGGTCGTGAGCCTTCCGGCGCGCGATGTTCTTCCCTTCCAGAATCTGTCTCCGCATCCTGAAATTCAGGAAGAGCGCGCGACGGCGTTGTGGAAGATCGCGACCGGACGCGCCGCCATTGTAGTTTCTCCCGTCACCGCCACCACCATTCTGCTGCGCTCGCCCGAGTACTACTCCGACCTGGCGCGGGTCCTTCGTCGGGGTGAAAGTTTCGATCTGGAGAAGTTGCTCCAGCACCTGAACACCGTCGGCTATAGCGCCACCGATGTAGTCGAAATGCCGGGGCAGTACGCGGCTCGGGGCGGCATCTTGGACGTGTATTCTCCGGAGGCGGACCGGCCGGTGCGCGTCGAGTTTTTCGGCGATGAAGTCGAATCGATGCGCAAATTCGACCCCGCAAGTCAGCGGTCTTCCAACCCCGTCGATGAAGTGCTGTTGCTGCCGCTCACGGAAACGCCGGTCACGGAAGAATTGCTGGGTTCGATCAATGCGCGCCTTTCCGGAAAACGCATTACGGGAGCGCCGGAGATTGTCGAGCAGGCGATGCGAGATTCAGGCGCGGGAGTTTTTCCAGGCTGGGAGTTCTACGCTCCCGTAGCGGGCGCGGATCGCAGTATCTTCGGACTCCTTCCGGAAGCGCGGGTGATTCTCGACGAGCCCGAAGCGCTGCTTCTGGAACTCGACAAATTTTGGGCACGGATTGAAGAAGCGCACGAGCGCAGCGGAGTGGGAAACCTGGTTCGGCCCGGCGATCTTTACTTGACGCCCGCAAGCTGGCGGGAAAAAACTGCCGCGCTCCCCGGGGCCGACTTCGAATATCTGGCGCTGGCCCGCGAGGCTTCTGAAGGACGGGCAGAGGCCGCGTTTCTGTCGCAGCCCGCCGCGCGCTTCCATGGCGCGATTCCAGCGATGATCGAACAGGTGCAGAAGTTGGTCGGCGGCGGAACGCAGGTGATTCTTGCCGTGCCCAACACGGGAGAAGTTGAGCGCCTCGCCGACATGTTCACTGAGTACAACGCCTCGTATCGGTTGGGAAGCCGCACCCGGAGCGGCGAGAGCTATGCCGACGAGACCTCGTATTTTGCCGGCGATGTTCTTACCACGACGCTGCTGAAGGCTTATCTTCCCGACGGCTTCGTCTTGCCGGAAGCACATCTCGCAATTTTTGGCGCACGCGATCTGTTCGACGAATCGGACCTGGTGGCGGCGCGGCCACAGCGGCAGAAATCCAAAGTCTCCGCGTTTCTTTCCGACTTCCGAGATTTGCAGGTCGGCGACTACGTCGTGCACGTGGAGCATGGCATCGGACAGTATCAAGGCTTGAAGGAAATCAACCAAGGCGACGGAGCGGCGGAATTCATGCTGCTCGAGTACGCCGAAGCGGCCCGACTCTACGTCCCACTGACTCGTCTCGATCTGGTCCAGAAATATCGTTCATCGGAAGGCGCGAAGCCCGTCCTGAATCATCTTGGCACGCAGGCATGGGGCAAGACCAAGGCGCGCGTGCGCAAGGCGATGAAGGATATGACCGACGAGTTGCTCAAGCTCTACGCGCAGCGCCAGTCCGCACGCGGTCACATCTTCCCGGCCGACACCGAGTGGATGAAAGAGTTCGAAGATTCCTTCGAATACAACGAGACTGACGACCAGGCGCAGGCCATCGCCGACGTGAAGCGCGACATGGAATCGCAGCTCCCCATGGATCGCCTGCTGTGCGGCGACGTCGGGTATGGCAAAACCGAAGTGGCAATGCGCGCCGCCTTCAAGGCGCTAAGCGACAACAAGCAAGTCGCCGTGCTTGCGCCAACGACGGTTCTAGCATTTCAGCACTACGAAACTTTCAAGCAGCGTTTCGCGCCCTTTCCGCTGACCGTCGAAATGATCAGCCGCTTCCGCACGCCCAAGCAGGTCAAAGAGATTTTGCAACGAGTGGAAGCCGGCAAAGTCGACATCCTGATTGGCACGCACCGCCTGCTCTCCAAGGACGTGAAGTTTGCCGACCTGGGCCTGCTGGTGGTCGATGAAGAGCAGCGCTTCGGCGTCCGCCACAAAGAACGCATCAAACAGATGCGCACCGAGGTTGACGTGCTCACCATGTCAGCGACTCCAATTCCGCGCACGCTGCATATGTCGCTCGTGGGATTGCGCGATATGAGCGTGATCGAGACTCCGCCCAAAGATCGCATGGCGATTCAGACCGTGGTTGCTAACTGGGACGAAAAACTAATCCAGTCGGCCATCGAGCAGGAACTTGAACGCGGCGGCCAGGTGTATTTCGTGCACAATCGCATCGAGACAATCTGGGAGATAGCAGCCAAGATTCAAACCATGGTTCCGAACGCGCGCATCGCTGTGGGTCACGGCCAGATGGGCGAAGGCGAACTCGAAAAAGTGATGCTGAAATTCATGCATCACGAAGCCGACATTCTGGTTTCGACCACGATTATCGAGAACGGGCTCGACATCCCGCTATGCAACACGATCATCATCAATCGCGCCGACCGGTTGGGCCTGTCGGAGCTTTATCAGTTGCGCGGCCGGGTTGGCCGCTCGAATCGGCGCGCCTACGCGTACCTGCTCTTGCCTGCCGAAATCGAGTTGACACCCATTGCGCGGCGCCGTCTGGCCGCGCTCAAGGAATTCTCCGACCTCGGCGCCGGCTTCAAGATCGCGGCTCTTGATCTCGAGCTGCGCGGCGCAGGAAATCTTCTCGGCGGAGAGCAGAGCGGTCACATCGAAGCAGTGGGCTTCGAGCTCTATACCCAGATGCTGGAGCGCGCCGTGCGCGAGATGAAGGGCGAAGCGGGCGTCGAAGTGACGGAGATCCAGCTCAATCTGGGCCTCAACATCCGCATTCCGTCCGACTATATAAAGGAAGAGAACCAGCGCTTGCGGATGTACAAGCGGGTCGCCGGAGTGGAGACGGAGTCGCAGCTGCACGACGTGCGCGCAGAGTTGATCGATCGCTACGGCGAGACGCCCAGCGCGGTTCGTAACCTGCTCGATTATGCCGCGCTCAAGCTGCAGGCGATGCGGGTGGGAGCGAACGCGATTGAGCGCAAGCGCGAGTTCGTGAGCATCAAGTTCAGCCAGACGGCGGCGATTGATCCGGGAAAACTGGCGCGCTTTGTGGCGTCGCAGCGGGGTACGCAATTTACTCCAGAGGGGACGCTGAAATTCTCGATCAAGATTGATAGTGCTGGCGGGATTCTGCAGACTCTACGCGATCTGCTGGAAGAATTGGAAGCGCGCGAATCTCCGGTACAGACCTAGCGACGCATTTTTTCTTCCGATTCTAACCCCGCGAGCCTTAATCGCATCCAATGACGGCCAGCAGTTTACAATAGCCGTGCAATGAACCCGACTCACGATCAACGAACGAGCGCAGACCGCCGCAAGCTTCGAAAAGTTCGCAAAGCGATTTTTCCGGCAGCCGGATTGGGGACGCGTTTTCTTCCAGCCACCAAAGCCCAGCCGAAAGAAATGCTGCCCCTGGTCGATAAGCCCATCATTCAATATGGCGTGGAAGAAGCGCTGGCTGCGGGATGCGACCAGATCATCATTATTACTGGGCGCGGCAAAAGCGCGATCGAAGATCACTTCGACGTCAGCTACGAGCTGGAGAAGATGCTCGAAGAAAAGGGCAAGTTTGACTTGCTCAAGATCGTGCGCCAGATTTCCGACATGATCTACGTGGCCTACGTGCGTCAGAAAGAGGCGCTGGGTCTGGGGCACGCCGTGCTCACTGCGCGCGAACTGATTGGCGACGAACCGTTTGCCACCCTGCTCGCCGACGATGTCATCGATGCACAAGTGCCGGTGCTCAAGCAATTAATGGACGTGTTCAACGAGAAACACTGTTCCGTGATTGCGACCCAGGTGGTCGACGGGCCGGCGATTTCTTCCTATGGCGTGCTCAAGGCGAAAGAGGTTGCGGGTTCGGGCGGAAGACTCTTTGAAGTTCTCGATATGGTCGAAAAACCAAACCTCGCGGATGCGCCTTCAAATCTGGCCGTAATCGGACGCTACATTCTGACCCCGACGATTTTCGAAACGCTCTCGGATATCAAGCCGGGCGCGGGTGGCGAACTGCAACTGACGGACGGACTGCGTGGCTTGCTGCACCGCGAGAAGATGTACGCCTATGTCTACGAAGGCCGCCGGTTCGATACTGGCGACAAGCTTGGCTTTCTCAAAGCTACGGTTGACTTTGCGCTGAAACGCGAAGACCTGGGTGGAGATTTCAGGGAATATCTGCAAGGCCTGAAACTTTAACCGCCAATCAAATCGCGTTCTTCAGTTTCTTCGATTTCTCTTCCACGCCGCGCGCCAGTTTCTCCTTATGGGCTTCCAGCTTCTTCGCAATTGCAGAATCTGCGATCGCGAGGATCTGCGCCGCCAGAATCCCGGCGTTAGTCGCACCGGGTTTGCCAATGGCGACGGTGGCGACGGGAATGCCCGCGGGCATTTGCACGGTCGCGAGCAGGGAATCCATGCCTTGCAGAGAAGTGGAAGGAATGGGGACGCCGATGACCGGCAAGGTAGTGTGCGCCGCGATCACTCCGGCCAGATGCGCCGCCCCGCCTGCGCCAGCGATGATCACACGAATGCCACGCTGCGCGGCTTGACGCGCATAGTCCGCAGTGCGATCGGGCGAGCGGTGAGCTGAAGTTACGTCGATCTCATATGCGATCCCAAATTCGTCGAGAGCCTTCGCGGCCTCGCGCATAATCTCCAGGTCGGAGTCACTGCCCATCACGATTGAAACAAGTGGCTTTGCCATAGTTGCTGTGCGCCCATCCTAATTAGGTAATCACCAATACATCTGTCATCCTGAGCGGAGCGAAGGACCTATGCATTTGTTTGCGCCGCCTAAAATGCAGGGCTCCTTCGCGTCGCCCAGGATGACAACGTACATCTACGACGGTAAAAATATAGCGAGGCAATCTCCATCGCCTCCCGCTAGCTCTTCTTCAACGCGCGCCCCGCAATGTCTTTGCGGTAGTGCGCGCCCTCGAATGTAATTTTCGCGCACGCCTCATAAGCACGCTGCACTGCCGTTTCTAACTCCGCCGCCCGCGCCGTTACCCCGAGCACGCGTCCGCCCGAAGTACGGAAGACGTCCTCACGCTTCGAGGTGCCGGCGTGAAAGATTTTCACGCCCTCCAACTTTGCGGCGTCCTCCAGGCCATTGATTTCTTTGTCCGTTTCGTAGGCTCCCGGATATCCGCCCGATGCCATCACCACGCATACCGCGGCATCGTTCGACCACTTGAAATCTCCATCACTGGTGCGGCCATCGATCGACGCTTCCATCGCCTCAACCAAGTCGCTGTCGAGACGCATCAGAATGGGCTGCGTCTCAGGATCGCCGAACCGGCAATTAAATTCCAGCACCATGGGTCCGCGCGCGGTCATCATCAGCCCGCAATAGAGAATGCCCTTATACTCGGCGCCTTCGGCTTTCATGCCGGCGACGACGGGCCGCGCGATGTGGGCGACGAGCCAGTCGCGCATCTGGTCGTCCACGATAGTCCGCGTCGTGTAGGCGCCCATGCCGCCCGTGTTGGGGCCGGTGTCGCCGTCGCCCACGCGTTTGTGATCTTGCGCGGCCACCAGCGGCGCTACCCGCTCGCCGTCGCTCACGACCAAAAAAGAGAGTTCATCCCCTTCCAGAAACTCTTCCAAAATCACACGCGATCCGGCTTCACCCAGCATTGTGCCGCTGAGCATTTCGTTGGCGACGGTCGAGGCCTCGTCTTTGCTTTTGGCGATGACCACGCCCTTACCTGCTGCCAGTCCGTCGGCCTTGACCACCATGGGCGTGTGAAAGTGGGGCAGCGCGTCGCGCACCTGCTCCACCGTATCGCAAATCGCATAACGCGCCGTGGGAATGTGGTGACGTTGGAGAAATTCCTTGGCAAAGCTTTTGCTCGTCTCAAGTTGCGCTGCGGCTTGCGTCGGGCCGAAGGTGCGCCAGCCTCGCCGCGTGAATTCGTCCACTACACCCAGCATCAGGGGCAGTTCCGGCCCGACGATGGTGAGGTCGGGCTGAATGCGGTTGGCAAGAGCGACCATGGAGTCGAGGCTCTTAACGTCGACCGCGACGCACTCCGCCTCGTCGGCAATACCGCCATTGCCTGGCGCGCAGTAGATTTTCGTGACCCGCGGCGACTGCCGAAGTTTCCATACCAGAGCATGCTCGCGTCCACCGCTGCCGATGACGAGGATTTTCATAATTGAACATTCAAGGGTAGGGGCGGAAGAAGATGATGTCAAACGGAGAAAGGTCAGAGGTGAGAGGTTAGATTGCAGAGGTGAAAGCCCGGCCGCAAGGCTCCTACCTCTGCAATCTGACCTCTGACCTCTCACCTGCCAATTAACTATGTTTAACCCGCCGTATAATATGTTTCACGTGATCACCGTTTCCAAAGAGGACTACCTTAAGGCGATTCTTGAGGCGGAGAGCGAAGGAGAAGCCGTTATTTCGGCGACGCTCGCGCACTGGCTCAAAGTGTCGCCTCCGGCCGTAACCATGGCGGTGCGGCGACTGAAGAAAGACGGTTTGGTCCGGGTCAATACCGACGGTCGCGTTCGCTTGACCGCGGCCGGAAAGAAGATTGCCCGCAAGCTCACGGTTCGCCACCATCTGATCGAACGCATGCTCGCCGAAATTTTTGGCATGGAGTGGTACAAGGTGCATGACGAGGCAGAGCGGTTGGAACACGCGGTCTCGCCCGATTTTGAGGCCAGGCTGTTCGCCAAACTCGGGCGTGGAGTAGCGTGTCCGCACGGCAATCTAACTGAACTGGAGAGTCCTGCCAGTCGTCGCCGTCGCGGCCTGCTCCTGCTTTCAGAGGGTGAAGTTGGAAAAAACTACATCGTAAGCGGGATCTACGAGCGCGACCGGCACCTCTTGGAGTTTCTGGAAGCCCGCGGCATTCGCCCCGGAGCGAAACTCAGCTTGATCGAGAGTAACTACGATAAGACGCTTTCGATCCGGACTGACTTGCGCACCGTGGTTCTAGGCCGGCCGGCAGCGGACAGAGTGTGGGTCTCTCCGGTGCCGTCTCGTTCTTCATAATTGTATATTAACCGCCATTAATGTCTTCGGGTATACTCTAGTTGACTCGTGGGGTCTCTGGGGAACATCGGAAAATGGGCGAAGCGGAAAGAAGAACGGATACGAGTGCGCCGACTGAGTCAGCCTTGCGGGCCCCCGACACTCAGCGGAGCAGCCACGTCTCTTTAGAAGGTGTGCATAGTTCCGTCGCAGTGCCGCATCATCAAGCCGGATTCTGGGAGCAGTGGCGCGCCTTCGTCGGCCCCGCGATTCTGGTCAGCGTCGGCTACATGGATCCGGGAAACTGGGGGACGGACCTGCAAGGCGGCGCTCAATACAAATACGGGCTCCTGTGGGTGGTCGCACTCGCCAGCCTCATGGCGATTTTCATGCAGGTGATATCCGCCCGTCTAGGCGTCGTGACCGGGAAGGATCTTGCGCAATGCTGCCGTGATTGGTATCCCGC
>Ga0265314_10005842_pt1 | contig 11019 bp, 9 predicted proteins | sample 4126metaG_FD_203106 | JGI IMG/M metagenome (GOLD analysis project Ga0265314, IMG submission 203106) | Rhizosphere microbial communities from Carex aquatilis grown in University of Washington, Seatle, WA, United States - 4-1-26 metaG | ecosystem: Host-associated > Plants > Roots > Rhizosphere >... | reverse complement strand
GAACCTTCGTGATCGCTGCCGTCAAAGACGTCTTGCCATGATCCACATGGCCGATCGTCCCGATGTTGCAATGCGGCTTGTTACGCTCGAATTTGGCCTTCGCCATAGTCTTATCTCCGTGTACTGACGGTTATCTAATGAAACTTACGCGTATTTGGCTTTGACTTCGTCCGCGATCGCCTGCGGCACCTGCTCGTAGTGATCGAACTGCATCGAGTATTGCGCGCGTCCCTGGGACATCGAGCGCAGCGTGTTGATGTAGCCGAACATGTTGGCGAGCGGGACCATCGCGGTCACGACCTGTGCGTTGCCGCGGGAGTCGGTGCCCTGCACCTGACCGCGGCGGCTGTTGAGATCGCCGATCACGCCGCCCAGGAAATCATCGGGCGTCACGACCTCGACCTTCATGATCGGCTCGAGCAGCTTGACGGCGCCCTTGGCCGCGAGCTCGCGGAACGCCGCGCGCGCCGCGATGTCGAAGGTGAGCGCGTTGGAGTCCACCTCGTGGTACTTGCCGTCGGTCAGCCTGGCCAGGAAGTCGATGACCGGGAAGCCGGCGAGCAGGCCGGATTCCTTTTGCGCCTTCAGGCCCTTTTCGACCGAGGGGATGAATTCCTTCGGGATCGAGCCGCCGACGATGTCGTTCTCGAACACGAAGCCGGAGCCCGGGGGCAGCGGCTCGAAATCGATCGACACTTCGGCGAACTGGCCCGAACCGCCGGTCTGCTTCTTGTGGGTGTACTTGATCGAAACCGGCTTGGAGAGCGTCTCGCGATAGGCGACCTGGGGCGCGCCGACATTGGCGTCGACCTTATAGGTGCGGCGCAGGATGTCGACCTTGATCTCCAGATGGAGCTCGCCCATGCCCTTGAGGATGGTCTGGCCGGATTCCTGGTCGGTCGAGACGCGGAAGGACGGATCCTCCTGCGCCAGACGCACCAGCGCCATGCCCATCTTCTCCTGATCGGCCTTGGTCTTCGGCTCGATCGCGACCTCGATGACCGGATCGGGGAATTCCATGCGCTCCAGGATCACCGGATTGTTCGGATCGCACAGCGTCTCGCCCGTCGTCGTGAGCTTGAGGCCCGCGAAGGCGACGATGTCGCCGGCATTGGCTTCCTTCACGTCCTCACGGGAATTCGCGTGCATCAGAAGCATGCGGCCGACGCGCTCGGTCTTGTCCTTGACCGAGTTGAGCGCGCCGGTGCCCGAGGTGATCGAGCCGGAATAGACGCGCACGAAGGTGATGGAGCCGACGAAGGGATCGTCCATGATCTTGAAGGCGAGGCCCGCGAACGGCGCCTTGTCGTCGGCGGCGCGGGTGACTTCGTTGCCCTTGGGATCGATGCCCTTGACCGGCGGGATGTCGAGCGGCGACGGCAGATAGTCGACGACGGCGTCGAGCAGCGGCTGCACGCCCTTGTTCTTGAATGCGGAGCCGCACATCACCGGCACGAAGGCGAACGCCATCGCGCCCTTGCGGATGCAGCGCTTGAGATCGGCTTCCGACGGCTCGGTGCCGTCGAGATAGGCCGTCATGACGTCGTCGTCCTGCTCCACCGCCATGTCGACCAGGGCCGCGCGCAGCTCCTTCGCCTTGGCGGCGTATTCGGCCGGGATCTCGACCTCGTCGAACTTCGCGCCGAGCTGCTCGTCGTGCCAGATCAGCGCCTTCATCTTGACGATGTCGACGATACCCTTGAATTCGCTCTCCGAGCCGATCGGCCAGGTGATGATCATCGGGCGGGTGCCCAGGCGATCGATCATCATGTCGATGCAGCGTTGGAAGTCCGCGCCGGTGCGGTCCATCTTGTTGACGAAGCAGATACGCGGCACGTGATATTTGTCGGCCTGGCGCCACACGGTCTCGGACTGCGGCTCGACGCCGGCGACGGCATCGAACACCGCGACCGCGCCGTCCAGCACGCGCATGGAACGCTCCACCTCGATGGTGAAGTCCACATGGCCGGGCGTGTCGATGATGTTGATGCGGTGGTCTTTCCAGAAGCACGTCGTGGCGGCCGAGGTGATCGTGATGCCGCGTTCCTGCTCCTGCTCCATGAAATCCATGGTGGCGGCGCCGTCATGCACTTCGCCGATCTTATGGCTCTTGCCCGTGTAGTAGAGGATGCGCTCGGTCGTCGTGGTCTTGCCGGCGTCGATGTGCGCAGCAATGCCGATATTGCGGTATTTTTCGAGGGGTGTGACGCGGGCCATGGTGAGAGCTCTTCCGGGTCTTTACCAGCGGTAATGGGAGAACGCGCGATTGGCGTCCGCCATCTTGTGGGTGTCTTCGCGCTTCTTGACGGCGGTGCCGCGGTTGTTCGCGGCGTCCATCAGCTCGCCCGAGAGACGGCCGGTCATGGTCGGCTCGTTGCGGCCGCGCGCGGCGGTGATCAGCCAGCGGATGGCGAGAGCGCGGGCGCGATCGGTGCGCACTTCGACCGGCACCTGATAGGTGGCGCCGCCGACGCGGCGGGACTTCACTTCGATCGCCGGCGCGACGTTGCGCAGCGCCTCGTGGAAGACCTGGATCGGATCGGTCTTGGTCTTCTGCTGGATGGTGTCGAAGGCGCCATAGATGATGCCTTCGGCGGCGGACTTCTTGCCGTCATACATCAGGCTGTTCATGAACTTGGCGAGGACGAGGTCGCCGAACTTGGCGTCCGGGGTGATCTCTCGCTTGTCTGCGCGGCGGCGACGGGACATCTGATGCTCTCCTTACTTGGGACGCTTGGCGCCGTAGAGGGACCGGCGCTGTTTGCGGTCCTTGACGCCCTGCGTGTCGAGCACGCCGCGGATGATGTGATAGCGAACGCCGGGAAGATCCTTCACGCGGCCGCCGCGGATGAGCACGACCGAGTGCTCCTGCAGATTGTGGCCTTCGCCGGGAATATAAGAGAGGGCTTCGTAGCCATTGGTCAGGCGAACCTTCGCGACCTTGCGAAGCGCCGAATTCGGCTTCTTCGGCGTCACGGTGTAGACGCGGGTGCAGACCGCACGCTTCTGGGGGCACTCCTGGAGTGCCGGCACCTTGTTGCGCTTGGGCTTCTCGCCGCGGGGCTTGCGGATCAACTGATTGATCGTCGGCATTCGCTCTTCCAAACTTGGACGGTATTCACCGTCCGGCCTCGACAGACCTTGGCGACCATCGCCAAAGCCGAAACAAATACCCGGTGCCGGCCTTGAGGCCCGCCCCGGTTGAGCGCGGAGGACTGAGGGTGGCCCCTGAGTCGCGCGTTTAACGCTCTAAACTGGCTTTCCGACAGCGTTTTGGGCGATCTGTGCCCAACGACCTGTCCCTGAAAGGTCGCGCCTTATATTCGGGGGGTGCGGGGGCGTCAAGCGCGGAAAGCAAGGAAATTGCGCCGCCTGACGCGATGCGCTTGCAGGTCGGCGGCCGGAGCCCAAAAGAGCCGCCCCCCTGCCCGGTCACGCCGGCTTGCCGGCGAGAAATCCGGGGGAAACAAGAGCTTGATGAGCCAGCCCCGGGATCAGGCCCGGCGGGCGCCGGGCGATGGACCCGGATAATATGTGTGCATCACGAAGGGCCAGGCGAGAACCTCCGCGCTCGAAAGGCCGCAGCCATAGGGTTGGACCGCATTCGGCGCCCAGGCCGGCGGGTTCTGCAGGAAGGACTGGCTGCCGCTCGTCAGTGCCGCCGTAAAGGCCGGACCGCCATTCTGCGGGTTCGCGAAATTGCAGATCGCGGTCACGCTATAGGCGCCGCTCGGCTCGGCGGTCACGACGGAGTAGAAATAAGGCAGCAGGGACGCCGCGCCCGTATAGAGGTATTCGACGTCCTGCGGCGGGTCGTTGTCGGGGAAATACCACATGCACATGACCGCGGGATCCGTCAGGATCGACTGCGCGAACCAGAGTTGGTGGGCGAGCTGGATCATGTTCATCGCCGCGGTCGAGGGCGCGGCAAAGGGGTAGAAGAACTGCTCCGGATAGTTCGCGACAATCTGCAGCTTTCCCCAGTCCTGCACGATGGCGGTGACGTCTGACGAGACGTTTCCGACCAGCGCGGTGTTGTAGAAATTCGCAATCTGCGCGGACAGGTCCGAGAACGCACCGGAGAGCGCGGTGCTTACGGTCATGCTTGCGGCACCGGTGGAAGCGCCGTTCCATGCGACCGAATAACAGCTGCTCGCATAGAAGAAATTCAGCGCCGTGGCCTCGCTGATCGTCGTCTGGGCGTGGAGCGATTTGCGCTTGGGTCCGCCCTTACGCCCGGCCGCTGCCTCCGCCGCGAAGAGAGCGAGCAGCTTCAGCGCGATCTGGATCGCGTTCTTCATGTCCGTGGCGATCTTCTCGAGCTGGCTTACCGGGGATTGCGTGTTCGCCGCGATGTCCTGGATCGTCAGGCCGGAACCCACCAGTGACAATGCGTTGCCCACGGTGGTGTTGAAGTTCGTGCCGAAATTGCTGGCGTCCTGCTGGTATTCCCACACTTTGCACGCCGCCGCGGCCTCGATGTAGAGCTGGTGCTGCACCAGTTCGAACATCGACACATAGGCCGGCGTGTTCTGCGACGGCTTTGCCCCCATGATGGCGTTGGCCAGGGCGTAACCCTTCACCTGCATATCGTTCAGATATTGGCCGCGCAGATTCGATAAAGTCGCGCCGCCATCCAGGATGTTCTGGCCGACCAGATAGGCGCAGATGTCGGCGACGGGGCCCGTCTCGGAGGCGTCGTCCAGCGCCGGAAACGCCTGATAGGGCGTGTTCAGCAGGGCCTCCAGCCAGGGATGATAGATGAGCGGCGCGGGGCCAGACGCATCGTAATACGCCACCTCGATCGCGCAGCCGACAAGCGTCGCACTCGTGCCGGCATTGACGACGTCCTGGTTCTGTCCGCCGGCGTAGTTCGCCCAAAACGGCCAGTAGTTCGCGAGGTTCGGCGCGTTGAGCAGCGGCGGCGCCAACAGCGTCGGCACGAAATTCGTCGCCGTGCCCCATACCCGCACTTCGCAGAGGCTGCCGGCGAAGGTGCCGTCGACACCCATGCCCTGGATGGCGACGCGCGCGCTGCCCAGCATCATGTTGCCTTCGACGCTGTTCGAATAGACGAAAGGCTGGGGGATGGGATCGTTGTTGCTGTCCAGCGCGGTGCAGGCGTCGACGTAGATCTGCACCTGTCCGGCGCCCATCACCACGCTGATCAGGTGCCATCCGCCGTCATTGAGAACGATGCCGTAGGAGGACGGTGACCATGTCGCGCTCGATGTATAGAGATTGTCGAGATCGACATAGGCATAGCCGACATCAACGGCGTTGCCGTTCATCGAGATGCTGAAATATCCGAGCGGAATATCCTCGCGGCCGAAGGTGTGGACAACGGTGAAGAGCGTCTGAGGCCCGGTCGCCGTCGTCGACACATAGAATTCAACCGCGGAATTCCCGCCGATCGATGCCGCGTTCAAAGTCGCGGTTCCATTCGCGCCCTGCGGAAAACTGACAAAACCCGGCATCTCGACCCTCCTTCCGCGATCTCATAGAGACCGCGCCTCGACGCATCCGGCCATTCGGGGCGGGGACAGTCAATACGGTCGCGGAAGCCTGTCGAGGTCTGCGCAACTCAATTTGGGTATTTTGCGAATTCTTCTTGGATTTTGCCACGATCAAGCCGGCCAAAGTCTGTGCGCCGGTTTCGCATGGCGGCCAATTCCGACCTCCTGATCAAAACAGCATCAAGACCTCCCGCACCGCCATCGCCATCAGGACCAGGGTCGAGATCGCGAAGACCGTGAAGCGCATCGTCACCTTGTTGATCGTGTTCTGGATCAGGGAATGCAACACCCGCAATCCGACATAGGCCCAGGCCAGGTCGATGTGCAGCGTGTCGGTGTGGCCGGCCAGCACGATATAGAAGGCCAGCGCATAGAAGATCGTCGGCTGTTCCATCAGGTGGTTGTAGTTGTCGGCCACCTGGCGCACCGGCGACGGCAAAACGTCGAGCGAGCCGGGATGGGCGCCGGCCTGCGGATCGATCCCCGCCTTCTGGATCGCCGGGATGCGCGTCGCGTACATCCAGATCCAGACGATCAACGTCCAGACAATCAGCGCCAGAACCGGCGTCAGCAGCGATGTCATCGAATCCCTCCCCTTGGTTCGCCCAACGTAGGGATAGTTCGAGGCGCGGTGAAAGGCGCGAAACAGCCAAACTTGCCGCACGATCTTGCGACTAATTCTCATTGACACGCCGGAGGCGGCCTGTATGGTCCCCTCAGTTAAGAACGATTATCAGTTTCACGCGCGAGGGATTTCATGTTTTCGGGGTTTGCCGGCGACAGGCTGATGCGTACCGCCGTCGGAATCACCGGGGCAGGACTTTCGATCACCGCCGCCCAGGGCCAGCAGCTTGCACTCAACGAGACAAACACCGGCACGATAGAAACCGTCGTTGTCACGTCGCAGCGCACGGGCATCGACCTCTTGCCGGCCAAGATCCTCGATACGCCGCAATCCATCAATGTGGTGCCGGCGGAGGTGATCCGCCAGCAGGGCGTGAACAATCTCCAGGACGCGCTCAAGAACGTGCCGGGCATCACGCTGAACGCGGGGGAAGGCGGCACGCATGGCGACCTCGTCAACCTGCGCGGCTTCTCCGCGGGCGACGATTATTTCATGGACGGGCTGCGCGACACCGGCCTCTACGACCGCGACACCTTCGATTACGAGAGCATCGAGGTCTACAAGGGCCCGGCCTCCACCTTGTTCGGCCGCGGCTCGACCGGCGGCGTGATCAACCAGGTGCTGAAGACGCCGCAGCTCTATCCGATCGAGGATTTCACGATCACCGGCGGCACGAATTCGGAAATCCGCGGCACGGCCGATTTGAACTATGTGCTGGGCGACACCAGCGCGCTGCGCCTCAATGTGATGGGCCAGCGCAATCTGCAGGAGGGCCGGCCCTTCGCGCGCGCGCAGCGCTTCGGCGTGGCGCCGGCGATCGCCTTCGGCCTGGGCACCGATACGGTGATCACGCTGAAGGTGCTGCACCAGCAGGAAGACAACATTCCCGATTACGGTATCCCGTTCCTGTTCGACAAGCCGGCGCCGGTGGCGCGCGACTCGTTCTACGGCCTGCCGACCGACGACCGGTTCAAGACTGAGGTCGACGTTGTGACGGGCCGCATCGAGCACAAATTCAACGACACGTTCTCGATCAGCGACACGGTGCGCTACGGCCATTACTGGTTCGATAGCCGCCAGACCGCGGCGACCTATGGCTCGGCGAATTGTTTCAACACCACGTCCGATGCGGGTTATTTCACCGGCGCGCCGCTCTGCGCCGCGCTGCCGGTGGCGAGCCGGGCGCCGGTCAGCTTCTCCAATCCCTATTACCCGGTCGCCGGCACGCCGCTCTCCGCCATCTTCGTGCAGCGCGACCGGCCGAGTTCCAAGGGCACGATCGCGACCGCGATGAATTCACTCGACGGTACGGCGCATTTTTCGACCGGTCCGCTCGATCACACGCTGATCGTCGGCGTCGAATACGACAATGAGAGCGCCGACCTGACGCGCTTCGCCAACCAGAACACGGTGATCGCGGCGACGCCGCTGCTCGCGCCCGATCCGTTCGAGGCCTTCCCCGGCACGCAGACGGTGGTGCGGCAGAAGCCGATCACCAAGACCAATACGGTCGGCCTCGTCGCCACCGACACCGTCGCCATCGGGCCGCAATGGACGCTCACCGGCGCGGTGCGCTTCGATCACTTCAACGCGCGCTTCGACCAGGCGGTCGGCACGCCGTCGCATTTCAAGCACACCGATGACGTGTGGAGCCCGCGCGCCGCGGTGGTCTACAAGCCGACGCCGGAGACGAGCCTGTATTTCTCCTATGGCACTTCGTTCAATCCTTCGGCGGAGACGCTGTCGCTGGCGGCGAACAACCAGGCGCTGCCGCCGGAAGAGGACCGCACCTTCGAGATCGGCGGCAAGGCCCAGGTGCTGGACGACATGCTGTCGGTGACGGCGGCGCTGTTCAACACCGAGATGACCAATGCGCGCATCTCCGATCCGCTCAATCCGACGCTGCAGACGCTGGCCGGCACCGAGAAGGTGAACGGCTTCGAACTCGGCGTGCAGGGACGGCTGACCGAGCATTGGGAAGTCGTGGCCGGCTATACCTATCTCGATCCCACGGCAATCGGGTTGGCGGGTGTGGGCGTGCATGGGCCGGTGCCCAACACCGCGCACAATCAGGCGAACATCTGGACGACCTATGATTTCGACGACGGGTTGAAGCTGGGCACCGGGCTGAACTATGTCGGCATGCGGCGGGCGGGGACGGACAACGCGACCGTGCCGGGCCTGATCACGGTGGCGACGGTGCCGGGCTATGTCACCTGGGACGCGATGATCGGTTACAAGATCAACGACACCTTCGCGGTGCAGCTCAACGGGTATAATTTGACGGACGAGTACTATTACGTGAACGCCTATTTCACGCGCCCGGGCGAGAACCACACCAATCCTGGTCCGGGACGGACGTTCCTGCTGACCGCGACGGCGTCGCTCTAGGAAGCCAAATGCTGCTGCATGTTCCCAAGGTGCTGACGGCGGACGAACTGGCGACGCTGCGCGCGCGTCTGGCGTCGGCGCAATGGGGCGACGGGCGCGTCACCGCCGGGCACCAATCGGTGCGCGTGAAGGAGAACCTCCAGCTTTCGGAGACCGGCGCGGAGGCGCGCGAGCTGGGCGCGCTCGTGCTCAAGGCGCTGGAGCGCAGCGCATTGTTCATGTCGGCCGCCCTGCCCGCTTTGGTCTATCCGCCGCTGTTCAACAAATATGAGGCGGGGATGAATTTCGGCGCGCATGTCGACAATGCGATCCGCATGGTGCCGGGCACGCAGCGCCGCCTGCGCACCGACGTATCGGCGACCTTGTTCCTGAGCGAGCCGACGGAATACGACGGCGGCGAGCTGATCGTGCAGGACACCTATGGCACGCACAGCGCCAAGCTGCCGGCGGGCGATCTGATCCTCTATCCGGCGACCAGCCTGCACCGCGTGGCGCCGGTGACGCGCGGGGCGCGGGTGGCGTCGTTCTTCTGGATCCAGAGCATGGTGAAGGACGACGCCGAGCGGCAGATGCTGTTCGATCTCGACCGCTCCATCATCGAGATGGCCGCGCCGGACAGTCCGGCGGCACTGCGGCTGACCGCGCTCTACCACAATTTGGTGCGCAAATGGGGCGAGCCCACATGAACGCGCCCACCTCTGCCGATGCCTGGCGCGTCGCCGCGCTGACCATGATGCCGCCGGCGGAGCTGGCCGCGCTGCTCGCGGGCGAAGAGGCGGCGAGCTGGGTCGAGGCGGCGGCGGCCTGCGGCATCGCGGAGGCACAGCTGCGGCTCGGCCGGATGCTGCTCGAAGGGCGCGGCACGGTGAAGGACGAACGCGCGGCGTTCGCCTGTTTCCAGAGCGCGGCGAAGGCGGGCGATATCGATGCGACGAACATGCTGGGCCGCTGTTACGAGAATGGCTGGGGCACGGCGCGGGATTTCACGCAGGCGGCGGCGCACTACGCGGTGGCGGCCGAGGCGGGGCTCGCCTGGGCGCAATACAATCTCGGGCATCTTCTGCTGGATGGGAACGGCGCGGCGCGCGACCCTGATGCTGCGTTCCGCTGGTACTACGCGGCGGCGGCACAGGGGCATGAACGGGCGATGAACCTTCTCGCGCGGTGTCACGAGGAAGGCTGGGGCTGCCCGCGCGATCCGGCGGCGGCGCGGGTGTGGTATCGCCGCTCGGCCGAGGCGGGATATTTCCGCGGTGCGTACAATTACGCGACGATCCTTTGCGCGGAAGGATGCATCACCGGCGCGCTGCGCTGGTTCCGCGTGGCACTGGAGACAGCGCCGGAGCCGACGCGGAGCAATATCGTGGCGGCGCTCGGCAAGCATCCCGATGCGCGGGTGCAGGCGCTGGTTTAAGCGCGCGCGAAGAGATCGCGCGGCCGTCCCACGATCACGCTTTCGAAATCGAGCAGCGCACGTTTGAGCGGCAAGCCGCCGCCGAAGCCGACCAGCGCGCCGTTCGCGCCGATCACGCGATGGCAGGGCACGATCAGCGGGATCGGATTGGCGTTGCAGGCCGCGCCGACGGCACGCGCGGTTTCCGGCCCACCGCCGAGCGTCTTGGCGATGGCGCCATAGGTGACGGTCTCGCCATAGGGGATTTGCGACATCGCGTTCCAGACGGCGCGTTCGAAACCGCTGCCCTCTTCCGCGTGGATGTCGAGATCGAAGCGGCGGCGTGTGCCCGCGCAATATTCCTCGACCTGGGCGCCGACGAACGCGAGCGCCGCATCGTCTTCGATGCCGCGCGGTTTTGATTTGTCCGCATGCAGCCAGAAGCGCACGACGCGGCCGGTATCGTCGATCGCGGCAGCGAAGCGCGCGAAACGCGTGTCGAAGGCGGACCAGCGGCAGGATTCATCCGTCATGGGGCGAAGAGTGACTCCAGAGGTGCCGGAGTGCCACCCGGTTCTTGCTTCAGCGTCCGAAAATGGCTGGTGGCCATGACACCGTGTTGGTGGAGAGATGTGGGAAAACAAAAAGGGCCGCGGTTGCCAGCGGCCCTTTGTTTCGCATCCAGCTTCGGAGCGGGACTGCTCCCCCTCCACCGCTTCGCGATCCCCCTCCCCCGCAACAGCGGGGGAGGAAAGGATCGGTATTTACTCCGCGGCTTCCTGCGGCTGCGGGCCTTCCAGCTGGGGGACGGGCGCGTTGGTCTTCGCCTGCTCCTCCTGGATCGCGCGGTCGCGCTCGGTCGCGATGTGGCGCAGGCGCGCAATGGCGCCGCCGGTGCCGGCCGGAATGAGACGGCCGACGATCACGTTCTCCTTCAGGCCCTCCAGCGTATCGACCTTGCCGTTGACGGCGGCATCGGTGAGCACGCGGGTGGTCTCCTGGAAGGACGCAGCCGAGAACACCGAACGCGTCTGCAGCGACGCCTTGGTGATGCCCAGCAGAACCGGACGGCCTTCGGCGAGCTTGAGGCCCTC
>Ga0265314_10005841_pt1 | contig 11021 bp, 9 predicted proteins | sample 4126metaG_FD_203106 | JGI IMG/M metagenome (GOLD analysis project Ga0265314, IMG submission 203106) | Rhizosphere microbial communities from Carex aquatilis grown in University of Washington, Seatle, WA, United States - 4-1-26 metaG | ecosystem: Host-associated > Plants > Roots > Rhizosphere >... | reverse complement strand
AAACCAAGCTTGCCGCTGTGACGGATGATAAGGTCGGTCGAGATCTGCCCGCTGTCCGTCGGCGTCCATACCAGCGTGACGGGGCAGGATTCGCCCGGCTTCAATTCCATATCGACGGCGCAGCCCTGATCGAGGCGCTCCAGGCCGTTGCCGGCTTCGATCACATCGATCGAATAAAGGGTGATGGGTTCGAGGCTGTCATTTACCATCAGGGCCGAGCGCACCGCCTTGCCGGTGTCGACCTGCACCTCGCCGAAATTCACCGGCGTGGCTTCTTTCGTATTGAGCGCGAGCCCCATATCCTTCTTTTCGCCGGCTACGGTCGAGCCCGAGGTCTTGCCGGTCAGCTTCGCGCGCGTGATGCGGCCAGGGCCGTCATGCGTCATCAGCACATCGACGTTCCAGGGGCCGGGGCTGGTCGGCGTCACCGAAATTTCGATGCTGCAGCGGCTCATCGGCGTCAGCGTGCCCTGCTTCGAGCAATCGTCGTTGCTGACCTCGGCGGTGACGTTGCCGTCGCTGTTGGCCGTGACCTTCTCGATCTTGATCGGCTGATTGGTCTGGTTGACGAAAAAGAGCGCGGCGCGCTTGGCGACGTTCAAAACGGTTTCGCCGGTATCGACTTCCTCTTTCGGCTCGACCTTGATCGCCTGATCGGAATTGCCGCCGCCGGGATCCATGAAGGCGGCATCGCGCGCGGAAACGGGAACGGCGGAAGCGAGGATAAGGAAAACCGCCGCCACTAAACTTCCGCTGCGCCACATCCCGGACCGGAACGTCATGGCTTGACCCCGTTGCTGCCCTCGATCAAGGGAGGCGTGGGCTGTTTCAGCAGATCGTCGAAAGCATGGCTGAAGCCGCGCTGCATCAGGCGGCGGTCGACCGGAGCACCGTCCGTACTGGGCGCGATGCCGGCCGAGGAAACCGGGCTTAAATCCATCTCCGGCGGCGGCGCGGCGGCTATGGGCGCGGGCGGCGGCGCGGCGACCACAGAAGCCGCAGGCAAAGGCTTCACGGCCGAATCGGAACCGGGAAGCGCCAATGTCTTCGATCCGTCCTTGTCGATGACGACGGCATCCGGCATGGCCTTCGTATCCTCTTTCTTCTTTTTCTCGGCGACCGCCATTTTATCGGAGAACAGGATGACCGAAGGTTTGACGACGATCACGAGTTCGTGGTTTTGCAGCGTATCGTCGCCATACAGGGGCAGGCGGCTGTCGTCGCCGAAGGGCAGCGGCAGGCCCTGGCGGTTATTGTTGTCGCTCGACGTCACGATGCCGGCCATGACGAGGTTATCGCCCGGCCGTACGCGAATGACCGTATTCATCTTCTCATCGGTGGTTTGCGGAAGATCGATGGTGCCGCCGCCGCTCTGCGTCGGGTTCAGGCTGACAAGGTTTTTGAGGGCGAGATCAAAATTGGCGAAGACAACGCCGTTCTCGTAAGACCCCGCCACGTCGATCGTGAGGCCGGTATCGATGCTGTCGGTATTGACCGTGTTGGTGCCGACGCCCGTTGTCGAGTTGGGGTTGGTCGTACCGCTAACGTTGGTCGCCGAAACCAACTGGCCGACCTGTGAAATATAACGCTGGCTGCCGCCAACCTTAAGCTCCGCGCTCGAGCCGGAAACGAAGGTGATCTGCGGGCTGCTGATGGTTTGCAGGCGGCCCTGGGTCGAGAGGAAGCTGGCCAGTGCGGCAGCATTGATATGGCCGGTCGTCACGGCGCCAAGGCTGACGGCGCCTGCGCTAAGCGCGCTGCCCACCGGCGTGAGATTGGTCAGAGCGTCAAAATTGGTCTTGGCAAAACCGGGGCCGATGCGGCCCAGTTTCAGGTAATTCCAGTTGATGCCTTCGGCATTTTCCTTATTGAGCGTCACTTCCCAGATATAGAGCTGCAAAACCACGAGCGGGCGGCCGTTGCGAAGCTGCTCGAGATACTGGCGGACGCGGCTTTCGCCTTCCACGTCGGTCGTATAGATGATGTTGCCACCCTGATCGTCAACCTGGGCCTTACCGCCCACGATCTGGTTGAGGGTTTCGATCATGCTGTTGTTGCCGCTGCTGCCGGAACTGGAACTCCCGCTGGTCGATTTAGCGACGGGAGGCAGGCTGACGACGAAGGTTTCCTTGTCGGCCAGCTCAAGCGAGCCGTGCCGGTAGGCGCAGAAAACTTTTGCGGCGCTACAAATTTTCTCGACAACGCGCGGCAGCGGCCCGCTCAGATTCATGACGGTCACGAGGCGGTCGCCCAAAGAGCCGGTATCCCATGAAATGGAAACATCCGTTCCCGATAAAACCGCCTGCAACGCGGCGGTAATCGGCACCGCGTTCAAATTCGTGGTCGGGATGATGATATTGCCCGGGAGTTCTTCGCCTTCGGAAAGCCGCCTCTCGTGCAGGCTCGAACCGAGATCGAGCGTGACGATGGGGGGATCCTCCTCGCCGCGCACGGTTTCATCCTGATCCGGCACTTCGGCGACTTCCGGATTGCGGCCGGTGGTTTTCTTGGCATCCGGAATATTGGAACCCGCGCAGGCAAACAGCACCATGGCAAACATGGATACCAACGCAAAACTTGCTATTGCCTGCAGTCTGGTTTGCTTCACCTGATGCTCCTCATCGGGCTTGCGGAGAGATGGGCGCGCAAGCTGCCGCATGGGCCGGGAATCTGGTCCACGCCCGTAAAAGTTAAGAGCGTCCGGGTTTATATTTCGTTAACCGAGTTTAACGGCTTCAAAGGCGATTAACTCTGGTTTATAAAGGACTTAATGACTCACCAGCCCACCGCTTTTCTGACCGGATCCACAGGTTTTGTTGGCGCGGCCGTTGCACGGCTTTTGCTGGGCAAAGGCTATAAAATCAAGGCCTTGTCCCGCCCCAATAATGACAGGCGAAACCTCGAAGGTCTCGATATCGAAATAATCGAGGGGGATCTCGGCCACCCCCAAAGCTACCGGGAAAGCCTGCAGGGCTGCCAGTCCTTATTCCACGTGGCGGCGGATTACCGCATCTGGGTTCCCGATGCCGCCGCCATGCACCGCATCAATGTGGACGGTACCCGCGCCCTGATGGAAGCCGCCCTTGCCGCCGGCGTCGAACGCATTGTCTATACCAGCTCGGTGGCGACGCTCGGCATCCATAAAGACGGCACATCCTCGAACGAAGACACGCCCGTGACTTTCGCCGACATGGTCGGCACCTATAAAAGATCGAAATTCCTCGCCGAGCAGGAAGTGCAGCGCATGATCCGCACCCATGATCTGCCGGCAGTGATCGTCAATCCCTCGACGCCTATCGGCCCGCGCGATATCAAGCCGACGCCGACCGGCCGCATCATCGTCGACGCGGTGAGAGGAAAAATTCCCGCCTATGTCGATACCGGCCTCAACATCGCCCATGTCGACGATGTTGCCATGGGCCACTGGCTGGCTTTCGAGCGCGGCAAGATCGGCGAGCGCTATATTCTCGGCGGCGAAAATCTCGGCCTCGGAGAAATTCTCGCCCTCATCGCCACGCATGTCGGGCGCAGGCCGCCAAAGATGAAATTGCCGAGGCATGCGCTTTTCCCGGTCGCCTATGCTGCCGAAACCTTCGCGCGCGTCACGGGACGGGAGCCTTTCGTCACGATCGACGCCCTGAAGATGGCCAAAAAGAAAATGTTTTTCTCTCCCGGAAAGGCCGAACGCGAGCTGGGATACAAGTTCCGCTCCGCCCGCGAGGCCATAAACGACTCAATCGACTGGTTTCGCAGTCACGGCTATTGTTAGGCATGATCAGCATCGCCGCCCTTATCGGATTTTTGAGCCTGCTCGGATGGGTCTATCTCGCTCTTCTGCACGGGCGTTTCTGGCAGCCTTTGCTGGCCGACCCCGCCGTGCCGCCCGACAATTGGCCGAGCGTCGACATCATCGTGCCCGCCCGCGACGAAGCGGGGGTTCTGCCGCGCTCCCTGCCCTCGCTTTTAAAGCAGGATTATCCCGGCCCATGGCGCGTCATCCTTGTCGACGATCACAGCGATGACGGCACCGGCGATCTCGCCAAGAAAATTGCCGCCGAGAAAAACGCGGGTGACAGGCTGCGCATCGTCGTTCCGCCTGAACTGGCGCAGGGCTGGAGCGGCAAGGTCGCGGCCATGCAGGCGGGCTATCTGGCAAGCGACGCCGATTATATTTTGTTCACGGATGCCGATATCGAACATCCTGGCTCCGGCCTCACTACGCTGGTCGCCCGTGCGGTCGAAAAGAAGCTCGACCTCGCCTCGCTGATGGTCAGGCTGCATTGCCAAACTTTTGCCGAGAAACTTCTCATCCCCGCCTTCGTTTATTTCTTCGCCATGCTTTATCCTTTCTCATACGCCAACGATCCGGATAATGATGTCGCGGCGGCTGCAGGCGGCGTCATGCTGGTTAAGCGCAAGGCTCTCCTGAATATCGGCGGCCTCTCGATCATTCGCGGCACCCTGATCGACGATTGCGCGCTCGCCAAGGCCATCAAGCATCATGGCGGCGATGACGATCGCAGGGGACGCATCGAACTGACCCTGTCGGCCGACACGCAAAGCCTTCGCGTTTATCGCGATACCGGCGCTGTGTGGGATATGGTGGCACGCACCGCCTTCACGCAGTTGCGCCATTCGTTCCCTGCCCTCGTCGGCACGGTCATCGGCATGGGGTTGCTCTTCCTCGCGCCGCTTCTCCTGCCGCTCTACGGCGATTTTCCCGCGACCTTCACCGGCATGTTCGCACTCTTTACGATGATTCTTCTTTATGTGCCGATGGTGCGTTTTTACGGCCTGCCTTTTATCTGGGCGATCACGCTTCCCGTCGCGGCCATTATATATATGGGCGCGACCATCGACTCGGCGCGGCTTTACTGGCAAGGTCGGGGCGGCAGTTGGAAGGGCCGCACACAGGCATGATGCAAACGGAAACCGGCGCAGTCGCGGTTGCGGGAAGTGAGCGAAGCGAACGTACCGCAGAGCAGTCGCGCCCGACAGATACGCTCAGCGGAAAAAACCGCGGCACCGAGAATTTCCCGGTCGGGTCTTTCCTGATCCGCCCCGACCTCCGCGTGCATGTCCATGCTTTCTATGATTTTGCCCGCGCCGCCGATGATATCAGCGATCATCCCCTGCTTGAGCAGGGCGATAAAATTCGCCGGCTCGATCATTTTGTCACGGCGCTTGGCGATAATTCCGTCAAGGACGTTCCGAGCGTCGTCGCCATGCGCAAAAGCCTGCGCGCGACCGGCATAACGCCGCAGCATTGCCTCGATCTTCTCACCGCCTTCAAGCGCGATGCCACGCAATTGCGCTACCGCGACTGGGCCGATCTGATGGATTACTGCCGTTATTCGGCCTCGCCCGTCGGGCGCCATGTTCTCGCATTGCATGGCGTCGGCGAAGAGGCTTGGCCCGCGAATGATGCGCTCTGTTCCGCCCTGCAGGTCATCAACCATATTCAGGATTGCGCCGACGATTACCGCGAACTCGACCGCGTTTACATCCCGCAGGATATGCTCGCGCAGGCCGGCGCGAATACGGCCGAACTTTCGGCCTGCAAGGCAAGCCCTGCCTTGCGCTCGACCCTGAACGCCATGCTGGAAAAACTCGCGCCCATGCTGGCAACCGCGCGCGATCTGCCGCGCCACGTGCCGGATGTACGCCTCAAATGCGAAACCTCCGTTATCTGCGTGCTGGCCGAGAATCTCACGCGCCTGTTATCAAAGCGCGATCCGCTTTGCGAGGATGTCAAACTCGGCAAGGCTTCGGTCGGTGCCGCGACGCTCACCGGAATTGCGCGCGCGTGGTTCTGATGGCCTCCCCCTATCAACAAGCGATGGAAGACGTCAAAGCGCGCGTGTCGAAATCGCGCTCGAGCTTTCATGCCGGCATGGCGATCCTGCCGAAACCGCGCCGCGAGGCCATGTATGCTTTCTACGCTTTCTGCCGCGAGGTCGACGATATCGCCGACGAAGGCGCGACGCCCGAAGCCCGCGCACGCGGCCTGCAGGAGTGGCGCGAACGCATCACGAACCTCTTCAAGGGCAAGCCCGGCGACAGTATCACGGCGGCGCTGGCCCCCGCCATCGGGCGTTTCGGGCTGATCGAAAAGGATTTTCAGGACATTATCGACGGTATGGCGATGGATGCGGGCAACCCCATCTGCGCGCCCGAGATGAAATTGCTCGATCTTTACTGCGACCGCGTGGCCAGCGCCGTCGGCCGCGTTTCGGTACGCATATTCGGCGATAGCAGCGCGGAGGCCATGACGCTTTCCCACCATCTCGGCAGGGCTTTTCAGCTTACCAATATCCTCCGCGACCTGCATGAAGACGCGCAGCGGGGCAGGCTTTACCTGCCCGCGGAACTTCTGGCGAAACATCACGTCGCCTCGCGCGCGCCCACCGAAGTTCTCGTCGATCCCGAGCTTCCTTCGCTATGCCGCGAACTAAGCTCCACGGCACGCGATCATTTCGCCGCCGCCGATGCGGCGATGAAGGTCTGCAAGCCTTCGGCCATGAAGCCCGTCAGGATCATGCGCGCTTATTACGGCGCCATTTTCGAGAAACTGGTCGGGGACGGCTGGCGACATATTTCCACCCGCGTGACGCTGCCGAAGTGGAAGAAGCTCTGGCTCGTTCTTAAGAACCTCGTGGGTTAGGGTTCTAAACATGGCGCGGCAAATCCACATCATTGGCGCAGGCATGTCGGGGCTTTCGGCCGCGCTGCAGCTGGTTCTCGCGGGCGAACAGGTTTCGCTTTACGAGGCCGCGCCTTTTGCCGGCGGCAGGTGCCGCTCCTTCCTCGACCGCGACCTCGATTGCCGCATCGATAACGGCAATCATCTGGTTCTCAGCGGCAATGTCGCCATCCATGATTACCTTACGCTCACCAACGCGATGGACAGCATGGGCGGGCCCGGTGCGCCGCTGTTCCCCTTCATGGACCTCGAAACCGGCGAGCGCTGGATCGCACATATGAATATGGGCCGCATGCCCTGGTGGATTCTCGACAAGGACCGCCGCGTGCCGGGCACGCGCGTTTCCGATTACTTTTCCATTCTCAGGCTGATGAGCGCGGGCGAGAACGACACCGTGCTTGCGCGCGTGACGAAAGACAACGCGCTTTACCGCCGTTTCTGGGAGCCGATGACGGTCGGTGTGCTGAACACCGAGCCGGGAATCGCCTCGGCCCGCATGCTCGCAAATGTGTTCGCGCAAAGCTTCGCCGCAGGCGGGCGCAACTGCATTCCGCTGGTTCCGAAGGTAGGACTTTCCGAAACTTTCGTGGCGCCTTGCCTCAATGTTCTGCGCCAGCACGGCGTCGAGCCACACTACAACCGCCGCCTCCGCGCGGTCGGCATGGATGACAGCCGCATCCGCCAGCTGGAATTCCAGGACGGCGCGATGGAAATCGCCCCGGAAGACTGGGTCCTGCTCGCCCTGCCGGCATGGATCGTGCGCGACATCCTGCCGGGCCTTTCGGTGCCGACCGATTTCCGTTCCATCATCAACGCGCATTACCGCGTCGAGGTGCCGGGCAACCCCGCCGGCTTCATCGGCGTTGTCGGCGGGCTTTCGGAATGGATTTTCGTGCGCAACGGCGTGGCCTCCGTCACCATCAGTTGCGCCGAGCGCTATAGCGACACGGCGGTGCGCGATATGGCCGATCCCATCTGGCGGGAAATCGCCGGGATTTACGATCTCGATCCCGAGAAGCTGCCGCCGCACCGCATCTTCAAGGAAAAATACGCCACATTTGCGGCGACGCCCGAACAGGATTTGCTGCGGCCCCTGGCTTACGATTTTCGCTGGCGGAATCTGGCGCTGGCGGGCGAATGGACGGCGACGGGATTGCCGTCCACCATCGAGGGCGCGATCCGCTCCGGCATCAAGGCGGCGCAGGTGGTGTTGCGCTGGGCGGAGTGATCAGTTTGCCCTGAACAGGACCTGCCCGGTGCTGTCGTATTTGCTTAATATAGGCTCGAACTGGCCATTTAACTTCATAAACCGGATGGTTTCGTTGAGCGTGTCGCGCAACGCCGCGTCCCTTTTCAGGAAGGCGATCTGCATGGCGTAAGCAGGCAAATCTTCCCGAAGATCGACTATTTTAAAAACGCCCCGATTACTCTGCATGGCGTTGTTCCCCGGGAAAGACTCGAGCATCGTCAGATCGGCCTTACCGTATTTTACGTCCTGAAACAAATCCGGCGGTCCTGACAATGCCGGATGCGTTTCCATCTGGGCATGCGGCATCAGCATATGCGGAAATATGTAGGACGGATCGCCCTCGATGGCCGCAAATTTATAGTCCGGCTTGTCGAGATCGCTCAAATGCAGTGGGCCGTCAAAACGCTTGTCGTCCGCCCGCGCATAGATCCTGTTTTTGATGGTGAATATGTAATCAGAAAAGGAGAGCTGGCTGAAGGTATTGGCGTCGTAACCGCCGGTAATTGCGCAGACGGCATCGATGCCACCTTTTTCGAGTTCCGGTATTTCTCCGCCGACCGGGATTTCGACCGCCCAATCGATTTTCTTATTAAGCGTTTGCCCGATGCCCTCGATAAGATCATAAGCCACACCCTTCAACCGGCCGGTCTTGGTGTCTTTCTCGATATAGGGTGGAAATAATATGTAGCCGCAACGCAATATGCCGGTTGTATTCAACCGGTCATTGGCGGTTTCCTGAACGGGCGCGGCGGAACGGTGGCTAAGAACGCCGGCCAGAAAAGCGACCAGCGCGACGGCTATGACGAGTAAGGAACCGGAAGCTTTTCCGCTCATTGCACGATACCAACCGATATTACTCCGCGTCTTCGCTCATCTTCGCGAAAGCTTCTTCCCAGCTTCCCTTGGTCGCGGCCTTCGAATATTCGGTCGCGCGGGCCTCGAAGAAGTTGGCGTGTTCTGCGCCGTTCAGCATCTCGTCCATCCAGGGCAGCGGATTTTTCGCCACGCGATAGATCGGCTGCATGCCGAGCTGCGTGAGGCGACGGTCGGCGATGTAGCGGATGTAGGCCTTGACCTGATCTGCGGCGAGGCCTTCCACGCCGCCGAGTTCGAACGACAGGTCGATGAAGGCATCCTCGTGGTCGACGATGGTGTCGCAGGCGAGGTAAAGCTCGCGCTGGAAACTGTCGGTCCAGATGAACTTGTTTTCATCGATGAAGGTGCGGAACAGGCGGATGATCGAGTGGGTATGCAGGGTCTCGTCGCGCGCCGACCATGTGACGATCTGCCCCATGCCCTTCATCTTGTTGAAGCGCGGGAAATTCATCAGCATCGCGAAGGAAGCGAACAGTTGCAGGCCTTCGGTGAAGCCGCCGAACACCGCGAGCGTACGCGCGATCTCGACCGGGCTTTCGACCGAGAAATTCTGCATATAGTCGTACTTGTCCTTCATCTCCTTGTAGCGAAGGAAGGCCGAATATTCGACCTCGGGCATGCCGATCGTATCGAGCAGATGCGAATAGGCCGCGATATGGATGGTTTCCATGTTCGAGAAGGCCGACAGCATCATCTGGATTTCGGTCGGCTGGAACACCTGCGAATATTTCTTCATATAGCAGTTGTTCACTTCGACGTCGGCTTGCGTGAAGAAGCGGAAAATCTGCGTCAGCAGGTTGCGCTCGCTCGCGGTCAGCTTCTGGCGCCAGTCCTTGATATCGTCGGCAAGCGGAACTTCCTCGGGAAGCCAATGGATCTGCTGCTGCTTGTGCCAGGCTTCATAAGCCCAGGGATAGCGGAAGGGCTTGTAAACGGGATTGGGGGTAAGAAGTCCGGACATATGCGCCTCGCAAGTTTCAGGTGATGATTGAGCCAGATTCACGCGCCGTGTGCAACCCTTGTTCCCGCATTAAGATGCGGGCGGCGACGCAACAAAAGACGCTGATGGAAGCGAGGGTTACGACGGCCGAGAAGCCCCACATGGCGCTCAAGCCGGCGACAAAAACGGTCGAATCCGCGGTGGCGGGCGTGTAGTAGAAAAGCGCGATGGCCGGGATAAGAAAAATCGCCATGAGAATCAGCGACACAATCGAGGCGACCATCATCAGCCCCCAGATCAGCCGCCACCATTGCCCCTTGCTGAGATGCCACGAGGCTTTCACCGCGCCCGGAACGCCGCTGATCGCGAGCGGCCCCACCAGCACGAACCGCGTGCCGGCATAAATCGAGGCGCACATGGCAAGAACTGCGGCGATAACGGCGCCGCCCGTGGACCCCAGAAACAGCGACAGCACAAGGCCGCTGACAAGGCCGGTTCCCAGAATGAAGCCGAGCACACATAGGCCCGCCAGCAGGGTTTGCCCGAACCACATGAAAAAAGTCTTCGAATCCTGCGCGGGCGGCCGGGTAATCGGTTCGCGGCGCAGGAAGGCAGAGAGGAAATAATAAAAACCGATCACCTGCAGGAGCGAGGCGCAGAGGCTGGCAAGGCGGGCGGCAGGCGGTGACTGATGATCTTCGGGCATCGCGCCGCCCTGGATCGCCTGTATTTTTTCGTGGATGTCCTGGATCTGGTCGCGCATCGAATAGAAATCGCAGATCACGGTCAGGAAGGTAAATGCGAGGATGAGTGGCAGCAGGATGCGCACGCTGCGCTTGCAGGCGGCCCATCCTTCACGCCATAAGCTTATCTCGGGCGCGCTTTCCGCCATGTGTAAATCCTCTTGGGTTGCGCCCGACCGCCGGGAAAGTTTTATTCGATAGACGAAGTCGGCTTTTCGGCCGTCAAAGTGCGATAGACGACGCAAACATATGTCGACCCCGCCATCGTAGCGATAGCCATCTGCATGCCACGGAAAAGCGCGAAGATATCTTTAAAAGCAAGGGGATTCTGCAACAGCTTGTCTATAAGGAGCAACGGGATGGCGCCCGCCACTACACATAGAATCGCTGTGACAATATGAACAGCTATGCCGTTGAGGATCGCTCTCCAGCAGTTATTGTCGACAAGATCCCAGCTTTGCTTCAATTCGCTCCCTTCGCGCAGAAGGGCCAGCGGCGTCACCGCCATGT
>Ga0265314_10005839_pt1 | contig 11021 bp, 10 predicted proteins | sample 4126metaG_FD_203106 | JGI IMG/M metagenome (GOLD analysis project Ga0265314, IMG submission 203106) | Rhizosphere microbial communities from Carex aquatilis grown in University of Washington, Seatle, WA, United States - 4-1-26 metaG | ecosystem: Host-associated > Plants > Roots > Rhizosphere >... | reverse complement strand
TGAGTTCGAGCGCAAATTTGTAAGTGGCATGGAAGCGCTGAAAGTCGGCGATCCCATGCAGCCCGAGACCGAGCTTGGTCCTCTGGCGTCCGCGGATGCTGTCGCGACGCTGGACGCAGACGTTCAGAAGACTGTCGCCGCGGGCGGCCTTGTTCTAACCGGAGGGAAGCCATTAGACCGGCCGGGAAGTTTCTACGCGCCGACCGTGCTTACGAACATCCCCAAGGAATCGCCTGCCTATCGCGAGGAATTATTCGGCCCCGTGGCGAGCGTATTTCGGGTCAAGAACATCGATGAGGCGATTCAGGTCGCCAATGACAGCCGGTTCGGCCTGGGAGCCAGCGCCTGGACCAACGATCCCATCGAGCGCGAGCGCTTCGCCAACGAAATCGACGCGGGCATGGTCTTCATCAACCAGATGGTGGCTTCCGATCCTCGCATGCCTTTTGGCGGCGTGAAAGCCTCGGGCCACGGACGCGAGCTGGGCGTCCTGGGAATCCGGGAATTCATGAATGCGAAGACGATCTGGATTAAATAGCCGCTCTCTTTGAACCGCGCACGTTAGTAAGCGGCCCAGGCGTTAGACTAGAACGATGGCGAATTTGGGATTTGTCGGCCTGGGCGTCATGGGCGGCGACATGGTCGCGCGGCTCCTGGACAAAGGCCACACCGTCACCGGCTACAATCGCACCAAATCGAAAGCGCAGCGACTGATCGACCGCGGCATGAAGTGGGCCGACTCGCCTCGCGCGGTCTGCGCTGCAGCCGACGTCACACTGTCGATGGTCACCAACTCCGCCGCGCTCGAACAGGTGTTCGAAGGACCCGACGGCATGCTCGCAGGCTTGAGTGCGGGCAAAGTTCTGGTCGACATGAGTACCGTGAGTCCCGCCGTCAGCCGGGCTCTCGCGGCTCGCGTGCGCGAAAAAGGCGCGGATATGGCGGATGCGCCGGTTTCCGGAAGTGTGATCACCCTCCAGCAGGGAAAACTTTCGGTGATGGTCGGCGGCCGTCCGGATACCTTCGAGCGTCTGAAACCCTTACTGCTCGACATCGGCCCGAAAGTGACGCACGTCGGCGACAACGGCTTGGCGTTGGTGATGAAAATCGCGACCAACCTGAGCCTTGCCGTGCAGATGCTGGCGTTCTCCGAAGGCGTGTTGCTCGCCGAGAAAAGCGGAATTGCGCGCGAGACCGCGGTCGACGTGATGACCCACAGCGTCATCGGGTCGCCGATGGTCCAATACCGCGGTCCGTTCGTGCTCAAAATGCCCGAAGAAGCCTGGTTCGATGTCAACATGATGCAGAAGGATATGCTATTAGCATTGGAGTTGGGCCGCCAGGTGGACGTGCCTTTGCCGACCACCGCCGCGACCAACGAAATGCTGACGGCTGCGCGAGGCATGGGCCTGGCGAAGAAAGATTTCGCCATCCTGTTCGAAGTGCTGGCGCGAATCTCGGGAGTAACGAAATGAGCGACATCGATTCCAAACTGCTTCTCCGCATGTACCGCCGGATGGTCATGATCCGCCTGTTCGAGGAGCAGGTCAACGATCTTTACACCCGTGCGCTGATGCCCGGCCTCGCGCACCTCTATATCGGCGAGGAGGCGATCGCCGTGGGCGTCTGCGAAGCGCTGCGCTCCGACGACTACATCACCAGCACCCACCGAGGTCACGGGCATTGCCTGGCGAAGGGCGCCGCTATCGACCGCATGTTCGCCGAACTGCTCGGCAAGGAAGCCGGCTATTGCAAAGGCAAGGGCGGGTCGATGCACATTGCCGATCCCGACACCGGCAATCTGGGAGCCAACGCGATCGTCGCCGGCAGCGCGGGCATCGCGACTGGCGCGGCGTTTTCGTCGAAGCACCTGGGGAACGGCCGCGTCACCGTCTGTTTCTTCGGCGAGGGCGCGCTGGGACAGGGCGTTCTTTACGAAGTGATGAACATGGCGGCGCTGTGGAAGCTGCCTGTGATCTACGTTTGCGAGAACAATATGTACAACGAGTACACGCACGTCTCGGAAGCCGCTGCCGGCGATATTCTGGGGCGAGGTCCGGCGTTCGGCGTGCCCTCGGAAAGCGTCGACGGCCAGGATGTGCGGGCTGTTTACACTGTCACCAAGCGTTTAGTCGACCGCGCTCGCAACGGTGAAGGTCCCGCATTTCTGATGGCGAATACCTATCGCTTCATGGGGCACCACGTGGGCGATATCAGCCGCGAATACTATCGTTCGAAACAGGAAGAACAGTCTTGGAAGTCGGAGCGCGATCCAATCAAGGTCGCGACCGAGGCGATCCTGGCGCAGAAGATCGCCGACCAGGCCGCCCTGGACCAAATCCAGTCCGAAGTGAAGGCCGAGATCGACAAAGCCGTCCAGTTTGCCATGGCTGCGCCATATCCGACCATCGATAAAGTGGAGCAAGACGTGTATGCCTGAAACTGCGCTGTTGGTGAAAGAAGCCGTTCGCGAATTGACTCTGGGCGAAGCCGTCCGCGAAGCGCTCGCGGAAGAGATGCGGCGCGATCCCCGGGTCTTCATCATGGGCGAAGACGTCGCCGAAGCGGGCACCGCGTTCAAGGTGCTCGGCGGGCTGGTGCAGGAGTTCGGAACCGACCGCGTAATCGATACGCCGATCTCGGAAGCGGGATTCACGGGCATCGGTGTTGGCGCCGGGATGACCGGTATGCGTCCCGTGGTCGACATCATGTTCGGCGATTTCGCCGGCATCATCATGGATCAGATGGCGAACCAGGCCGCCAAAATCCACTACATGTCGGGCGGCAAATGGAAATGCTCCATGGTGCTGCGGACCACTCTCGGCGCAACTCGCCGGTCGGCCGCGCAACACTCGCAGTCGCTACACGCATGGTTCTGCCACATTCCAGGATTGAAAGTCGTAATGCCGTCGACGCCTTACGACGCTAAGGGGCTCCTGAAATCCGCGATCCGTGACGACAATCCGGTGGTCTTCTACGAAGACAAGATGATGTACAAGCTCAAGGGTCCTGTGCCCGAGGAAGATTACACGATCCCGCTTGGTGTCGCCGATGTAAAGCGCCAGGGCGACGACGTCACCATCATCGCGACCAGTAGCATGGTGCAAGTAGCGCTGGGCGCTGCAAAGCTGCTTGAAGAGCATGGCGTGAGCGCCGAAGTCGTAGATCCCCGGACTCTGTGGCCGCTCGATGAGAAAACGTTGATTGATTCTGCCAAGAAGACTTCGCGGGTGATCGTGGTCGATGAAGGCTATGGCCGCTATGGAGTGACCGCGGAACTCGCATCGGTCATTCAGGAGAACGCCTTCTTCGACTTGGAAGCTCCGGTGAAACGAATGGGCGCGATGCATGTGCCGATTCCATTCTCACCGCCGCTGGAAGACGCTACTGTGCCCACCGAGCGCACGGTTTGCGATGCGGCACTAGCACTTTGTGGAAAATAATCTGCGGAAAATAATATGGCTTTAAAGACTTACGGCACGATGGCGGTTGATTGGGAGCAGCGGATCGATTTCGATCGCCTCCGCAAGGAGCGGCTCGCCCGCGCGAAGGCGTTGTTGGCCAAGTCCGAAATGGGCGCGCTGCTGTGCTTCGACATGAACAATGTGCGCTACATCACCGCGACGCACATCGGCACGTGGGCGCAAGACAAGATCAGCCGCTTCACGCTCCTGCCCCAGAATGACGAGCCGATCCTGTGGGATTTCGGCTCCGCCGCCAGGCATCATCAGCTCAATTGCCCCTGGCTGGGCGATCGGTCGCGAGCTGGACTCTCACTGCTGCGCGGAGCGATGTCGCCGGAGATGGGGCGCGCCGAGGATGTGGCCCGCAAGATCAAGATTGAGCTCGAAATGCGCGGCCTCCACAAGCAGCCGTTAGGAATCGACGTCGTCGAGCCGCCGATTCTGTTCGCGCTGCAGAAGGAAGGCATCACCGTCGTCGACGGCCAGCAACTCATGTCGGATGCGCGCGTCATCAAGACTCAGGACGAGATCTCGCTGCTCAACACCTCGGCGATGATGGTCGACGCGGCCTACGAAGAGCTGTATCGCGCCATGCGGCCGGGCCTCAGTGAGAATCAAGCCGTCGGCCTCGCGAGCAAAGTTCTTTACGATCTGGGTTCGGAGTACGTCGAGGGCGTGAATGCGATTTCCGGCGAGCGCTGCAACCCCCATCCGCACGTATTTTCCGACCGAGTCCTCCGTCCCGGCGATCCCGTGTACTACGACATCCTGCACTCTTACATGGGCTATCGCACCTGCTACTACCGGACCTTCGCGATCGGTTACGGATCGCCCGCGCTGGTCGACGCGTACTCACGCTGCCGCGATTATCTCGACGCCGCGATCTCGCTGATCCGGCCGGGACGCAACACTGCGGAGATTGCCTCCGTATGGCCCAAGGCGCAGGAGTTCGGATTCGCCAACGAAGAAGCAGCCTTCGCGCTGCAGTTCGGTCACGGCATCGGTTTGGCGATTTGGGAAAAACCCGTGATCAGCCGCCTGGTTTCGCTGGAGCATTCTTACGAACTAAAGCCCGGCATGGTCTTCGCGCTCGAAACCTTCTGGCCCTCGAAAGACGGCTGGAGCGCCGCACGAATCGAAGAAGAAATCGTGGTTACGGAGACGGGCCACGAAGTGATCACGCGATTCCCCGCCGAAAAACTTCTGGTCGCGGGTACGCGATACATTTCGGCCGACGGACCGCTCGCGACAACGCGTGAGCACGATCCCCCGCCCAGCAGCCGCATCGTCGAAATGGTTGAAGCCAGCGCACGCACGGAAGCGGGAGCATCGAGGTAGATGGCCATCAGCGTAGTGATGCCGGCTCTCGAGCTGGCTCAGGAAACCGGGAAAGTTCTGGTCTGGATCAAGAAGGAAGGCGACAAGGTCGTCAAGGGCGAACCGCTCCTCGAAATCGAGACGGACAAAGTTTCCTTCGAGCTCGAGGCGCAAGCCGATGGCATCCTGGCGGGCGTTCGCTCGCACGCGGGCGATGTGGTGCCTGTGGGCCAGATCATCGCGTGGCTGGTCGCGCCGGGAGAGCAGCCGCCCGCGGAATCCGATACGGCGTCGTCCAATTTACATAAGAGCATGGCCGAGCAAGCTCGTCCCATGACCGCCGCGTCCGCATCGCGTACTGCGGCCCCTTCGCCGGCGCCGGAAAAACCGGCCGAGGGTGGTCCGAGAATTTCCCCGAAAGCGCGTAGGATGGCCCAAGAGTTGGGCGTGGACATCAGCCGTATTATCGGTACCGGTCCAGGTGGAACCATCAGCGGCGAGGATGTGCAGGCCGCGGCGGCAAAGCCCGCGCCCGCTCCGGCGGCTTCCGAATCCCTCAGCGCAATCGCGCGCTTGATGGCTGAGCGAACCACGCAAAGCTGGACCACCGTGCCGCACTTCTTCTTGGCGCGCGACGTCGACGCCGGCGCATTGAACGCCGCCCGCGAGCAGTTTGGGCGAGACAAGTTCACGCACACGGATTTTCTAATCGCTATGGTCGCCCGGACGCTGCTCAATCATCCCAAGATGAACGCGAGCTGGGCCGGCAGCGCGATTCGTCTCAACCCTTCCGTGAATATCTCGCTCGCGATTGCGGTGCCCGAGGGTGTAGTCGGCGCGGTGATCCCCAACGCGGCCACAATTGCGATCGCCGAAATTGCCGCGCAACGCAAAGACCTCGCCGAGCGAGCCAAATCCGGACGTCTGCGGCCCACCGATATCACTGGCGGGACGTTCACCATCAGCAATCTCGGGATGTTCGGTGTTGACGCCTTCAGCGCCATCATCACGCCGCCGCAGGCCGCAGTTCTGGCTGTCGGACGAATCGCCGATCGCGCAGTTGCGGTGAACGGACAGCCGGCCGTGCGGCCGATGATGACCATCACGCTCTCCAGCGACCATCGTGTAGTGGATGGCGCACAGGCCGCCGCGTTCTTGAACGATCTCGCAGGCGCGCTCGAAAATCCTCTGCAGAGGCTCGGACCATCGTGAGTCCCCAAACGCTGGAAGACGTCATACGAGCCGCCGGAAATCCGGTCGACCTGCTCCGCACTTCGCAGATCGGACCCTACGCCTTTCCCGTCGTGCGCTCCGAGTTCACCAACTGGAGAGACGAGCAGCGTTCCTGGCGCGAAACCTGCGCCCTGTTCGATCAGTCGCACCACATGACGGATCTGTACGTCGAGGGTCCCGACGCGCTTCAAGTGTTCTCCGACCTCGGTGTGAATACCTTCAAGAATTTCAAGGTCAATCAAGCCAAGCAGTTCGTTGCGTGCAACCCCAACGGCTACGTGATCGGCGACGCGATTCTTTTTTATCTCGACGAAAACAAATTCAATCTTGTCGGCCGACCTCCCGCCTCCAACTGGGTTCAGTATCACGTTGAGACCGGCGGCTACAAAGCCAAGGCCGAACGAGACGAGCGGTCCGCCGTCAATCAAGGCCGGCGCAAAGTCTTCCGCTACCAGGTTCAAGGCCCCCACGCTCTCAAGGTCATGGAGAAGGTTACCGGGAAGCCCGCGCCGGACATCCGCTTCTTCAACATGGAAACTCTCAAGATAGCGGGCCACGATGTCCGAGCCCTGCGTCATGGAATGGTCGGCCAACCCGGCTGGGAATTATTCGGATCTTGGGAGCATGGCGAAGCAGTCCGCGACGCCATCGTCGAAGCCGGTCACGAATTCGGCATTCGACAGGTGGGCGCCCGAACCTACCCGACGAGTTGTCTCGAATCGGGCTGGATTCCATCCCCTCTTCCGGCCGTCTACGTCGGCGACGAGATGAAGGCGTACCGGCAATGGCTGACTGCGAAAAGTTATGAAGCCATGGCGTCGCTCGGAGGCAGCTTCTATTCGAACGACATCACCGAGTATTACCTGACTCCCTACGATCTCGGCTACGGACCGTTCGTGAAGTTCGATCACGACTTCGTCGGACGCGCAGCGCTTGAGAAGATGGCCGACAACCAGAAGCGCAAGAAAGTCACGCTCGTCTGGAACGGCGAGGATATCAAAAACGTCTTTGGCTCGTTATTCCACGGCGGTGGAGATATCGCCAAGTACATCGACATGCCGTTGGCGAATTATTCGACACTTCCGTACGACAAGGTATTGAAGAACGGCACGACCATCGGCGTGTCGACCTACACCGGCTACACCTATAACGAACGCGCGCTGATTTCCCTGGCGATGGTCGATGTCGAGCACAGCGATCCTGGTGTAGAAGTTACGTTAATTTGGGGCGAACAAGGGCGCGGGTCGCCGAAGCCGACAGTCGAGCGTCATCAGCAAGCTGAGATCAGGGCGACCGTTGCCTCCGTGCCTTACGCCGAGGTTGCGCGTCTCGCCTATCGGCCAAAAACCTAAGAAAGATTTAAGACAGGAGCAACGCGATGGCCTACATTTTTCACGAGGACGAATTACCGAAGCTCGTGTCAGCCGTGCCCGGCCGCGAACGCACATTCTTCGTCAACAAAGAACTCACTCACATCGACGACATGCTGGCCGGGATCATGCGCTACAAGCAGGGCGCCGCATCGCCGCTTCATCTGCATGAGAATTGCGAGCACTTCTACTTCATCATGGAAGGGAAGGGAAGCGTCGAAACGCCCGAGGGCATTCGCGACGTCAATCCAGGCGACATGGTCTTCATCCCGGCCGAAGCCACGCATCGCCTTCGAGCCACCGAGTCCCCGCTGTTCTATTTCGAGTTCCAGGCGCCTAACCGCTTCGTCACGACAATCCTCGATGGCACTCCCGAAGATCTGAAGTGGAATCGCGTCGACGGCCGCGTCTGGATCCAAACTTAAGTTTCATGCCCAAGACACTATTCATCGATACCAACAAGCTCCCCCGCGTGAAGATGCCTGAGGGCGAAGCCACCGAGATCCTGAATGAGCACCTTGCCGGTGCGAAGAACGTGCTCGGCACGTTGCGCTGGCTCAAGTCAGGCGAGAAATTCAAAACCGATGTGAGCGATAAACATCAGCTCCTGTACTTGATGGAAGGCGAGGGAAGCATTAACCTCGAAAACAAAGATCACCAGGTGTCCAAGGGGATGGGCGTCTACCTCGGGCCCTCGGAAACCGCGACCATCCAAGCAACCAGCGCCCCGGTAAAAATATTTCACCTGGTTGTTCCGCAGATCGCCAAGTAACGTGGAGCAGGCTTCAGCCTGCAACCGGGGCTTTAGCCCCGGCCCCATAGCCGCTGGGACGCGATATCCGCCCCTTCCCGCAGCGATTTCAACTTCAGCCACACCGCCGGTTCAATCACCCACTCGCGACCGGTGAACGTGCCGAATCCGCAATCCGCGCTGGCGATCACCCTCTCACGGTCGCCCACCACGGCCACGGCCTCCTGAATCCGCCGCGCCACCACCTGGGGATGCTCCACGATATTCGTCGTCGTGTCGATCGTGCCAGGGATCAGCACCATGTGATCCGGCGGAGGATGCCGTCGCAACGCCGCATACTCATGCTGATGCCGCGGATTTGCGAATTCGATGCTCAGCGCCCCGACGTTCGCCTGATACAGCACGGGCAGGATCAGCTCCAGCGGCACGTCGTGGATGTGCGGGCCATCCCAATTGCCCCAGCAGCAATGCAGCCGCACGCGATCGCGCGGGATGCCTTCGATCCCCTTATTGATCGCGGCGACGTGTATCTCGGCGGCCTTGACGAAATCGCCATCCGATAAGTCCCGATAAAACATCGAGCGGTCCATGGCCAGGTCAGGCGAATCGATCTGCAGAAGCAGGCCCGCCTTGTGGATCGCACGATACTCGTTGCCCATTTCGCGGGCGATTGCCGCCAGGTAAGCCTCCTGCGAATCGTAGAAAGCATTCAGCATCGTGCTGGAGATAATTCCGGGCGAAGGCGCGGTCATGAAGCACTCGGCGAAGTTTTTCGGTCCCGCTGCGCGCTGCAGCCGCGAGATCTCCAGTTCAATGGCGGAAGTACCCAGATAATGCAGCTCGGCCTGCGCCTCGGGAGCATTCTGCATCCGGCTGCGCTTCGGGAAACGCTGCATCAGAAGCGCGACCAGCTCTGGGAATTCCTCGAAATCGCGACCGCGCCGCCGCTTGGATTCGCCCGCGAACCCCGACATGCGCTGCGGCACGTAAGTCTGGAAGCCGACTCGCTGCTGTTCGCCGTCATTGGCGATGTCGATGCCGGCCGATGCTTGCTTGTCGGCCACCCGATGCACCGCGAGATCCATCTCGCGCGCCAGCTGGTCTTTATCAATCGCCTCGCCGTCTTCGCGCCTCACGAGAAGATCCGATAAGGTCTCATTACGCGGCAAACTGCCGACGTGCGTGGTTAAAATCCGGTCGCGGCTGAGGATCATCCTACGCCTTAAAGTGTTTGCTCAGGGTAAGCGATTGAGTGCGGTAAGACGAGCCGGTCTTGCTACTTCCATACAGCTTATCTGGTTGTTCCAGCAGCGGCTCGTACTTCAGTCGCCCGACCACTTGCCCATCTTCCAGCAGCGACCTTACTTCGTGGGATCGGACTTCCAGCACGGCGTGATTCCCGACGGTTTTTTCGGGACTCCAGCCGAATCCAGGATCGAAGAAGCCCGCGTAGTGTATCCGGAATTCGCCCACAGCGGGATCGAAAGGCAACATCTCGGCCGCCATATGAGGTGGAACGCTCACCTTCTCTTTTGAGGTCAAAATGTAAAAGTCCCCGGGTTCCAGAACGATCGATCCGCGTTCCCGGTAGATTCGGTCCCAGAAATCGGACGGATCATAGTAATTCAAGCGCGAGAGGTCGATGGGGGCCGCTTCCCTCTTGGCGCGATATCCGATTATTTCCGATCCATCGATCCCCTGGAGATCCACGGACAACTTCAATCCGTCGGATATCAGCGCTTCCACTGGCGACTCGTCTTGGGAATAGACCAGTGGCTGTTGTTCATGCAGATCCACCAGCCTCTTATCGAACTGACGGGGATTGCCGCGTCGAACTCGGAGGTGGTTTAGCGTAACTCCTTCTCGGGCGTATACGTGGAATGTGAGCGGCACGATTTCCGCGTAGAGTCTCCCCTTGTAAGCGGGCCGGATTTCTTCAAATGCATCGCCGTAATCCGTTATCACGCGGGTGAAGACGCCCAAGCGTCCGATGCTGCTTTTCGGGTTAGCCTTCCCGGAGTAATTCTCCGGCAGGAGCAGCTCTTCTTGAAGCGGGACGAGATACACTTTCCCCTTCTCGAGTAACACAGGTTCTGAAAAATCGAGCTCCTTGAGTTTCACTTCCTGCAACTTCTTTTCGACAGTCGCATTCACGCTCGGCAGGAAACTGGCGCAGACCTCATAGCCGACCGATCCCAGGCGCAAATCGATACTGGATGCCTGGATTTGCGTGGGGCTTATTGGTGAGTTGGCGCGGATATGGCCAGCGGCAACCAGGTCTTCGAGTCGCTGCGAGGGTAGAATGCCGGTTGTGCGGGCCTCGCTCGGCTGGCTTCCGACAAGGTCTGGGAACAGCGCCAGAGTGTCACTCATTGATTTTTAAGGATACCTCGGAAGCTCAAGGCGCTAGTACTTTCCCTCGAGTTTCAGGCAACAAAAATGCTGCGATAGCCATGGTCGCGTAGGCGATTCCAGCGAAGAGCCCGATCGCCTGCCCCAGCGGAATTCGCGCCGATAAAAGCCCCACCAGCGTCGGAAACAGCGCGCCCGTCGCCCGCCCGAGGTTGTACGCGAAGCCTTGCCCGACCCCCCGCACGTTCTTTGCTAAGCATCATGTCGATGATCCCCGTACGTTCTGATTTCGCACGACTTCCATGAGAGAGCGAGTGAGCATCGCGAGAATATTGGGTAACCGAAGGCGCTGGAGAAGTGCCCAACGCCCACCGCGGTCGGAAGGGTGCATGAGTGAGAGCCAGATCGTCGATTCCTCTCCTAGTCGCACAACAGCAAGATACTCCGCTACCAAGGCCCTAAGCGTTTCTAGCATCTCCTGCCGGGAGATTCCAATCTGACCTACAACCCGATCCACGACTAGCGGCGGGAGTT
>Ga0265314_10005835_pt1 | contig 11026 bp, 12 predicted proteins | sample 4126metaG_FD_203106 | JGI IMG/M metagenome (GOLD analysis project Ga0265314, IMG submission 203106) | Rhizosphere microbial communities from Carex aquatilis grown in University of Washington, Seatle, WA, United States - 4-1-26 metaG | ecosystem: Host-associated > Plants > Roots > Rhizosphere >... | reverse complement strand
CCGGCGATTGTTTGATCATTGCCTGCGAGCAGGTTCTTTCCCTCGGAATTCAAACCGCATGCCGCAGCCATCGTCACATACGGCTGCAAGGTGGCGGACATCAAAATCGCTCCGCCGAAACGACCCAAAGTTTCGCCAATCGCCGCAGAGGCGTCGGTGCAGGTGAAGTTCAGCTCGCCGACACGCGGGCACCAGAGCAGCCGGCGCAGGTTGGGATCGGCGAGAAAATCATCCAGCGCCACGAATTGCCAGAGTGTCTCGCTGTGTTTCGGCCCGAGGGCGGCGTAGTCGAGCGGGAGGGAATTGGTGAGCCGGACAATCCTTTCGATGCAATCGTGCAACTCCGATTCAAGTGCGGCATCAATGGCGTCGGTGGGCTGAAGCGCGGCAAGGAGCATCGTCCATGCCTCGACGGCGAGGAGCAGCGGGCCGGGCGCGCGGAGGTGATCGAGTTCGGTGAGCAGGAGGCGGGCATCATTGTCGTTCGCGCGGTGCGAATAGGCGTCGGCCACGCGCGTCGGCAGATTGTGCGCCTCGTCGATGGCGAGCAGCGTGGTGCGTGGATCGAAACCGGGTTGGTCGAAGAAAAGGCCGCGGTTGTCGGGCGCGAAGACATAGTTGTAGTCACCGATCCAGACGTCGTTGAACGCGAGGGCGGTGCGGGTGATTTCGTACGGACAGATTTTGGCCGCGCGTCCGGCCGCGCGTAGTGTCTCGAGATCGTGCGGTTCGTTTTCGTTGAGGTAAAAACGTGACAGTCCGCTTCCGGGCCAGCGTTCCGCGCCGCCTTTCAAATAATCGCAGCCATCGCGCACGCAGTGGTAGGTGTGGTTCACACAATGCTCGGCCTTGTTGCGCACCTGCCAGACCGGAAGGGAAGTGCCTGCCGTCATCTGCTGCAGCGTGTGGACGACTTGGATCTGGCCGGTGGATTTTCCGGTGAGCCAGATCAGCCGGGAGAAACGGCCGGATTGCAACTGGCCGAGGGCGAACTCCAACACGCAGCCGGTTTTGCCGTAGCCGGTCGGAGCTTCAAATAGCACGGTCGATGACTGCGCAAAGGCGGTCGCGAGATCCGCCTGAATCGTTTCCTGGCCGGGACGAAGTTCAGTGAACGGCGGACGGAAATGGAGCGTCCGTCGCCGTTCCTTGGCGCGGAGTTGCTGGTTAAGAAATTCCGCCAAGGCATCGAGTTGATGGTGGACAAGCGCTTCGTCGAACGGCGTCAATGCGATGGACTGGGCGAGGCCGGAGCCGGCTTCGACGAAGACCAGCTCGGCGCGGGTATCCTTGGTGCCCAGCAATCGTCGGAGCACGATGTAAGTCGCGAGTTGGAGAAAATACTCCGGGTAATCGGCGCGCAGCTCGGATTCTTCCACGGGGAGTGGTCGGGTGACGGTCTTGATCTCGCGGAGAGTTGCGCCGACGATCTGATCGATCCGGCCGGTCAGCGTGATGGTCCAGCCGCGATGAACCAGCCGGCCCTCGATCGGGACTTCAAACGAAACATCGGGGCGTAGCTCGCCGTCCACCGTGTTGTCCCGTTCGACCTGGGTCTTGAGTTCGTTGTGCCAGTGCTGGCCGAGCTGGGCGCGCCACAAGCCCTGCGGGCCGCCGAAAGATTCGCGCGGGCCGGGGGCGAAGTCGGAAAAATCGCCGACGCTCAGGCTGGCGGTCTTGTGGTCGAGGGAGAACTGCATGGAACCCGCCCACGGAACACACGGAACACACAGAAGGGAAGCCGGAAGAAGTCGGACAAATGCGGGAGGAGTATTTGCCGTTTAGTGTACAACGATCCCAGATGGAAATCGGGATGGACCGGAAGTGTGCCTGATTCCGACCTTGGCTGCTGTTGCTGCTCCAACGGTCCCGGGCAGATCTTCATCGTTGCGATCGATGACCGGGGCTCCGTTGCTTTGCGTACGATGAATCAACTCGAAAAGGCAGAAAGCTTTCGCACCCTGCATCAGCAGCCCGGGGTGTTTGTTTTTCCCAATCCCTGGGATGGCGCTTCGGCGCGTTTGCTGGCGGCGGAAGGTTTTTTTGCGCTGGCAACTTCCAGCGCCGCGCATGCCGCCACTCTGGGCCGGCGCGATGGTCGGGTGAAACGCGAAGAGGCGCTCGCGCATGCCCGTCTGATCGTGGAGGCGGTCGATGTGCCGGTGGCGGCCGATCTGGAAAACGGTTTCGGCGCGACCCCGGAGATGGTGGCGGAAACCATCCGGCTGGCCGCCGCGACCGGCTTGGTGGGTGGTTCGATCGAGGACGCCACGGGAAATCCGGCGACGCCGATCTTCGATCTCAGCCGGGCCACCGAACGGATCGCCGCGGCAGTACAGGCCAAGCGTGCCCTGTCATTCCCCTTCACCCTCACGGCCCGCGCGGAAAACTTTATTCGCGGCAATCCCAGCCTCGCTGACACCATCCGGCGTCTGCAGGCCTACGAGCGGGTCGGGGCCGACGTGCTCTTTGCGCCCGGGTTGCCCGATCTCGCCGCAGTACGGCGGGTCTGCGAGTCGGTTTCGAAGCCGGTAAATGTAATCGCTTCAGTGCCAGGCAAAGGGTTCACGGTTGCCGCCCTCGCCGAAGCGGGCGTGAAACGCATCAGTCTGGCCGCCTCGCTTTATCGGGCGGCCATGACCGGTCTGCTGACCGCCGCGCGCGAAGTCAGAGCCCATGGGACATTCAACTACGTCGAACAAAACATCACCTCAGCCGAGCTGAACGCCTCGCTCAAAGAATGAAGTCCTGCAGCCGCCGTGTGCCCTGGCTTGTTCGCCTGGTTTTGTCGGAAATTGGTCCCACCCAGGGAGCTAATCGGCAACCCCGCTGGATGGGACGCGATTATTGAAGGTTCATACCCGGATGGAAGCTTGTTGCGTGCCGAATGCGCGGCTTTTTTTAGTTTGAAAAACCGGCGCGGAATTTCTTTGCGAAAGATCCAAGGCAAGAGCCACCCGCAAAGTGACGCAGACCCAGACTGACCCGATACGATCCGCAGGGATGGACAATACCGGCAGGGCAGATTTCCCCCCCCGAATATTGCGTACTGCCGTGCTTTTTGACCGGGAGCGCTGTGCGGTGGGCGATCGTTGCTGGGAAATAAGATGTGCCTGTAGCCGGGGTTGCTGACCCCGGTCTTGCTGGCTCGCAACTTTCAACTCCAGACTCTCAATATGGAATCTCAGATGTACCGGCACATTGTTCACCTTTGTCGACAAAGTGACTCGGTGCGGGCGGGGTAGTAAGGAAAAGGCGGGCGGCTCCGGGGCGGTGACGTGTTATGTGCCGCATGAACTTTTCAGAGCGACTGACAAAAAAGAAGTGCCTTCCGCTGCGGATGGGCACCTCTTTGGATGAATTGGGCGAAGAACGTCAGGCGGCTTATTTATTGTCGCCGTCGTGATCCACATCAGCGACTGGTGCTGGCGTGGCCGGAGCCTCTGCTTTTGCTGCGGCATTAGCCGCCTGTTTCTGGGCCAGACTCCGGGCTAGATTTTCTTGGTAGACGGCCGCTGCATTGTTGGTGGATGAAGATCCGACGCTGCTGATAGGTGACATATTTTTGTTGATTGGCAGGCCGTAATTTATGGCGGGTGACCGCCGTGGCCTGCTACATTACTTACGGTACAATTGGGGAGCGGCTTGACCACAATCGGAGATCCGGCGATAGCGGGGCGGCCGGAAAAAGGCGGGCGGCTCCGGGGCGGTGGAGTGGAACGAGGCTGGCGTGTTAGCAGGGCGGCATTGTTTCGTGCTCCGGCCCGGCGATTATAACCATTGAACCCCCTTTTGTCGGACCCAGTTTATACAGGCGGAGCGGTGGACGTGTTCCAAGCGGGATATCATCTTCATCAAGCGACTCGCGGCAGTCCTTCGAGTAGCGATTCTCGAAGGGAGCGGCTGTAATTAAGCGGGAGAGTGCCGGAAGGTTTACTTTGAGCGGCTCAAAATCTTTTTCTTTTCCGTCTCGAACTCAGCGTCGGTCAGAATGCCTTTTTTGTGCAGTTCATCCAAACGGATCAGGTCGGAGTAGAGTTGCTCCGTGGCCGGGCTGGCAGGCACGGCCAGTTGTCCCACGACCGGTTGCTGCGGCGAGGCCAATTCCGGATCACCGATGTCGAGCGCTTTGAACGTGAGAGTCGCTTGCGAGAAATCTCTCACAAAGATCATCGATTTATCGGCAGTGACCGATACCACTTTGGGTTTCTTGCCTTCCTTGGCGCAAAACTTGGTGGCTTCTTGCAGCGCCTGGATTTTCAAGGTCTCGGTATCGCGGGAGAATGTGTTATGAGCGGTGACCGTGATGCTGTAGGTCCCGTTTCCGAGCGGCGTGACAGGCGAGACATCGCCCGCCCAAGCGAAGTTTGCCGCCGCAGCCGCAATCGTGAATGAGAGGAGAATCCGTCCGAGGAATGTTTTCATGGCGCTATTATCGTATGGAGAGAGGCTCGGTCAAGACCGTGGTATTTTTTGCCTTACCATGGCTCACCAGGAAATGGCAGCTCAGCAGTTCACCGGATCGTTTCTCAGACTGGGTCGTGCTCTCAATTGCCGACCTCAGCGCAAAGCCCACTTCCCCGTCAAGGTGACCCGGTGAGGGGGTGGCAGGAAAGAGTGGGCTGCTTCGGGTCGGTGGCGTGGGCCGAACCTGGCGTGTCAGCGCGCAGATTTGATTTCCTCCCAGAGGGCACTGAGGCCCATGCGTTCCAGCCAGGGAGTCAACGCGGCTTCATCGACTCCGGTGACCTCGCGGATGGCGCGGATATCCAGCGGGTGTTTGGCCGAACGGCCTTCGCGGAAATATTCCAGTTTCCGCAGCACCACATATTCAGGCGGAGCCACGGCGATTTCCAGGCCTTCGCTCCAGCGCAAGCGGCGTCGCAGCGGCAGGGCCCACGCATGCAAAGGGTCGGTTCCAGTCAGATAAATGTCCGCTTTGTAGCCGGACTCGTGGTGAATGAGATTGAAGTGACCGCGTTGGGTGCGGGCCAATTCGGTGCGGATGACCGACTCCGGTGGAACGTAGAACTCTGTCTCGGGGAAGGCGCGGAGCAGGGCGGGAAGAGCGGAGTCGTCGAGACTGAGCACGACATCGAGATCGTTCGTCAACCGAGGCTGACCATAGAGAATCGCGGCAGTGGCACCGGTCACCATGTACGGTGCACCGATGGCTTCCAGCCGGACGACGAACAGGCTCAACTCATCCGGTGCGAGCATGGAGAATACGGTCGGCCACCGCGCGTTTAACCTGCGATTCGGTCCATTCGGGATGGCGGTCGCGGAAGCCCACGGCCATCAGCTCGCGCATGGAACGGTTCATCCGCAGCGCCTGTTCCAACCGCCGCTGCGGAGTCATCGCCCGGTAGATTGCCACCTGATGTGCATGGGCGGCGCGGACATGATCGGGTTCGGCAGCGGTGGACATGAATTAAAGCTAGCGATGCTAGATTCGCTAGCAAGCGCGGTCTGTTTCAAACCACTGACCTGGTTTTAACAGGAGGTCGCAGAGGAAAGGCAGGAGGTTTTAACCACTGATGCTCACTGATTGGCGCTGAGCCGGATGAGTGTGGATAAGTGGTTAAACTTGGAAACGGCTATCTTGTTTGAAATGTAACACGCGGCGGACGGCGACAATCTGGCTGACCTCATCCCAAATGAAATAGATCGCGTAGGGAAAGCGTGCCGTGGCGGCGAGACGGTGCGGTCCGGAGCGCTGACGAAAAAGTTGCGGAGACTGTGCGATCAGATCGAGCGTCGGTCTCGACGCACCGGAGAAAATCATGGCCCAAACCGACCGTGCGCTGTTCATACCAGACAAACGCCTCACGCACGTCGGTTTCGGCCCGCACGGAGACGATCAATCGGCAGCTTACGTCTGGCCGGTGATGCGGGCTTTGATTTCCGACCAACTCGAACCCTCGGCGGGATTCGCGCGATAGACCGCCTGATCTTCGGCGAGCAACTTCGCATGCCACGCAGGGATGGCCAGTTGGTCCGGATTGGCCGCCAAGGTATCCCAAAGTTCCTCAACCAACTGCAGTTTCTCCGATGGAGAGAGACGGCTGATCTCGGCATTGAGCGCGGCGTTCATGTGTTCAACAGGCTTCGTCCGTGTTCTTGCTTGGCGTGTAACACCCTGAAGACGAGCACGCGGTTGTCGATGACCTGGTAGAACATTTTATACGGGAAACGCCGAAGGAGCACTCGGCGAAAGTCGCGGTAATACAAACGCGGAAGTTCCGGGGTGGATTCCAACTCGCGTATCGTCTGGGCAATCTCGTCGAGGAATTCACCGCCCAGGCCGGCTTGCTTCTTTTCGTACCAGTCGCGTGCATTCGCCAGATCGCGTTCCGCCTCCGGGCGCAAGTAGACCGGCCAGGTCATGGGTGCTTCCGCAATCGGGCCTCTACTTCAGCCCAGGGTGAGCCTGCCGAGGGATTGGCTGTGTAGGCCGACTGGGCTTCATCCAGCAGGTTCTTCTCCTGCTCGCTTGGGCCTGCTGCTTCGTCCAGACGGCAAAGGTGAGCGAGAATTTCTTCCCGGTCCCGCGCCGAGAGCTTCGGTAACTCCGCCAAGATTTCCGCTTTGCTCATGCTTCGAACTTACTTGTCCAAGTGCGCCGGTCAAGTGTCAGGAACAGCATCACGACATAGATTCTTTTCACAGGAGGCCGCGGAGGAAAGGCAGGCGTTTTTGAACCACTGATCTTCACTGATTGGCACCGATCCGGATAAGTGATCATGAGTGTGGGTAAGTGGTTGAATTTTGGGGTTGGCGATTCGGTGGCTAGCGTTCGCCGGCCTTAATTCGAGACGCGTTTGTCACGTAATACGCGACAAGTGTTGGGTGGCTTTTGAGGAGAAAGGCAGGCGTTTTTGAACCACCAATGGCCACTAGGCCAGCTTGCCCTGCGACGTCGCTTCCGCCTTCAACCCACTCCAGTCGTCCGGTGGTGCGGCCGTTTTTGAAGTGTCGGCGCGGAGCAGGGTCAATAGCCCGCAGAGGGTGAACACGATGACGCCTAGCCGAGAGGAGGGGTGATGCATTGCCGTCGGATGTTGGCTCGGACCGAGACTGTTGCAAACCATCCTGCTGAGGTTTGCTATGGGACCGTCGTTTGCCGACGACTACGCTGGCGCATTAGCTAGCTACGGTCTTGGTTCGCTGCGATCGGAGAACTCATAGATTAATCGGATTCCTTCTTCAGCTCTAGGGAGTTCACGTAGGTGTTCTTTTTTATCAAAAACAACCATCCAAAACTGTGCCGAAAACGGCTGCCGTGGCTCGCAAAAGATGCCACTTAACTTTCGCAGCTTCGTTAGGTCATTTTGTATGCCCGACTGAAATTCGGGATTCGAAGGTCCATTCGACCGCCTAAGCTTCAGCTCTATTATCGCTTTGGCTATATTAAAATTGAAACCCTTGCTCGGCATCCTGGTGGATCGACGAACATCAAGGCTTGCCACGTCTACTAGTACTATGTCTGAGCGGATCTTTAAGTCACCGAATCCATACCAACGTACTTCACTATGAAGTGAAATGGAAGTGTCGCCATCATTGGTTTGCTCTTCCGAGCCAAAGTGCCTCAACAGATCTCTGGACAGATGCAGTCTCAAATCATCTTCGGTAAGAAAGACATTAGGTGTTTGGCGAAATCGTGCAACAGTGGACGCGATCGCGTCATCAACATATTGAATTTCTAGGGGAGTCATGTTTTTTCGGAACGCAGGTCACATTTGCTACGATAATGGGAAACCCGTTGTTGGAGCGGATCGCAAAGTGGGTTATCAGTTCGCTTCCGTCTCTCCATAAACTTCAATGCTCAGATGCATAGGAACGGTCGAATATGCAGATGGATTTTAAACCTCAATGAGGCCCGCAAGTTCGTTTAAGCGAAAACATGTACGTTTTAGGCTTGGTGCCCTCGAGGAGGCAATAACCGGCGACCAATTGTTTCTAATAAATTCTTCCAGTAAAACATTGTAATCTGGTCCGATGGTTGCGCTGCCTACTGGCGTCAATCCAACACGGATGCTTCGCGGAGCATGTTTTGCTAGGCGGATTAGCTCTGCTTTGGGGTTAATCAATTTCTCTGGCTCCATCGGCAGTTTTGCCTCTGGGATTTTAAGAAATGTCGCCATCGCTTCTCGATGTGCAAGCAACCACGCCTCTACCTCGCGTACGCAAATACGAAACAGAAAGCCTTTTGATGGGATAGTACCCAACCAATCATCTATCAATTCTGACGGGCATGGATTGTTATCAAGATCAGTGATCATCAGCACAGGCATATGGACGCCCATCTGCTGATAGCTGGAAATTTTGTTCTTCAAATTACCAAAACCACGAGCGTTTTCTTCGCGATAGATTTTTAATGGCGCTGCGTTTGCAACCAGTTTTCGTCCGATGGCCAAACCAGGCTCATCTTCAGCCGCGAGATAGACATCGGGCCACATTACATTAGACTCAATTCCAACTGGTTGATGTTTTTTGGCTTTATAGAGCGAAGCAACACTTCGCCGACAGAAAGACCGCTGGACAGCATGATCTTCTCTTGTTTGTCGGTGGCTTTGATTTGCGTACCTTTAACGTCGGGTGCGAGACGTATGACTTCTTCGGCTGGGATTGAGCGGTCAGAAAGCATTGTTTCGCTATGAGTCGTTATGAACACCTGCCTAACGTATTTAGAGTTTTTTTGAATTTGCTGAATCAATCGCGGCATATGGCGTACGATTTCTTCGTTAAGGGACAACTCTGGCTCTTCCAATAGCAGCAACGAGCTCCCTTCCATCAATGACCAAAGTAGACCGATTAGCCGTAACGTGCCGTCTGAAAATTGACTCTCCCGCTGCCATGCCCCAGTAGGTCTCCAATGCGCAAAGTTCGCCTCAATGTGGGGTTGGCCAGTGATTTCATCTTTTTTGAAACGGAGGTCTTTGAATTGTGGGACTACTGCATCGAGTGCCTTTTGGATGCGACGCAGGCGAGCATCGCGTGTTTTTTCTCCGGTAGCAGATATGCGCTGAAGGAATCCCTGACCAAAAGGATCGTTTTCAATGGTATTTCCGCCGATGAGATTTGCGAATTTCAGTAGTTGTGGGACGAGATGAAGGTACGTCGTTTCACTGAAGAAATGAGAAAGGGGACGAAACCCAACGTTCGCATTGGTGAGTTCGAGAAAACTTTGGGTTAAGCGTTCCCGATCGATTTTATCCTCACTATTTGGCCTCGAAAGCATTTCTTCGCCGTTCTTTTTGACATACTCCTGAGTGACGACGATACGATTGTTGGCTTTGCCTTCACCCTTGAATCCTAAACGGTATTCCCAGCGGTTATTCTCGTCGTCTTCCAATTCCACTTGAACCAATACTTCCGTGTCATTCTTGGCGTTTAGGCAGCGAAGCTTGGACAGGCCTCCTCGATCAGTTACTGCTTTTTGCAGCCCTCCTCCAGATGGCTTCATGCCTGCAGGGAGGGCTACATCCCTCAGAAATCTCAGTGCATCCAACAGATTTGATTTACCGCTGGCATTGGGGCCAATGATGAACATTCGATCGCGCAGTTCACTGGCCTTCAAGCCCTGGTAATTCATCCAGTTTTTCAGTTTCAGACTGCGGATTTTCATGGGAAACCTCTATTCTAGAAAGAGTAGGTTCAGCGATATAATTTTCACCTAACGATGCTTGTTGAGGCTGAGAGGCGTATCATCAGTGAAGATTCTTACTAGTAACTTGGGCTTCATTTTTTCTCGTATAAGATTCAGCGAAGCGATCAGCCAACCCACGCCCGCGCGTTATAGAACAGTTTCATCCACGGCGAATCTTCCGGCCAGTCCTTTGGTGTCCAGCTCATGCAGGCGGAGCGGTGGACTCGTTCGGGGTGCGGCATCATGATCGTGACGCGGCCGGTGGTGGTGGTGAGAGCCGTCATACCTAGTGGCGAGCCGTTTGAGTTCAGGGGGTACTGCTCAGTGATCTCGTGTTTGTTGTTCACGAATCTGGCGGCGACGAGGCCGGAGTCGCTGCAGCGTTGCATGGCGGCGGCGTCCTTGAATTCGGCGAAGCCTTCGCCGTGGGCGGTGGCGATGGGGATCACGGATCCTTCCATGCCCTTGAACAAAATGCTGGGGCTCTTCTCGATCTTGAGGGAGACGTAGCGGCTTTCGTAGCGCTCGGACTTGTTTTGCACGAAGTGCGGCCAGTGGTCAGAGCCGGGGATGATCGAGTGGAGATTGCTGATCATCTGGCAGCCGTTGCACACGCCGAGGGCAAAGGCGTCTTCGCGGGCGAAGAAGCGCTCAAATTCGGTCCGCGCGCGGTCGTTGAAGAGGATGCTCTTGGCCCAGCCTTCGCCGGCGCCGAGGACGTCGCCGTAGCTGAAACCGCCACACGCCGCGAAGCCGCGGAAATCTTTCAGCGAGACGCGGCCGCTGAGGATGTCGGTCATGTGGACATCGATGGCGCGGAAACCGGCGCGGGTGAACGCCGCAGCCATCTCGACCTCGCCGTTGACGCCCTGCTCGCGGAGGATGGCTACAGCAGGACGGATTTTTGTCACAGAGGCCGAGGAGGATTTCACAGAGGTCACAGAGGAGGAGCCCGAAGGTTTGGACTCTGTGCTCTCTGTGGGGCTCTTCAGTCCCTCTGTGTCACTGTGGTTCAGATCGAACGTGATTAATGGCGTGATGCCGGGGTCACTGCGGTCGAGTTTCAGTTGGTATTCGGATTCGGCGCAGGCGGGGTTGTCGCGCATGGCGGCGATGCGGCGGGTGACATCGGACCAATAGCTGCGGAGCGTGCTGAGGTTTTCGTTGAGGATTTCCTGGCCGGCGCGTTTCACGCGGAGCGCGTAGTGCGGGTTGAGCGTGCCGATGCGCGTGGTGCAGGCTTTGAAGCCGTGCTGGCGGAGCGTGAGGTAAACCTCGTCGAGATCGGACTCGCGCACCTGGATGACGGCGCCGAGTTCCTCGCTGAAGAGGGCGGAGAAGGCGTTGTGGCCGGCGGGGATTTCGAGATCGACGCCG
>Ga0265314_10005832_pt1 | contig 11029 bp, 9 predicted proteins | sample 4126metaG_FD_203106 | JGI IMG/M metagenome (GOLD analysis project Ga0265314, IMG submission 203106) | Rhizosphere microbial communities from Carex aquatilis grown in University of Washington, Seatle, WA, United States - 4-1-26 metaG | ecosystem: Host-associated > Plants > Roots > Rhizosphere >... | reverse complement strand
CGAGCTGCGCGAGGCGGGGAAGCTCACAGCAGATCCGCCGCGAGCTCGGCGAGCTTCGAGCGCTCGCCCTTCGTGAGCTTCACGTGCGCGGCGATCGCCTGGCCCTTCATCCGGTTGTGGCAATACACGAGGCCGTTGCTGCGCGCGTCGACGTAGGGGTTGTCGATCTGCGCGGGGTCGCCGATCAGGACGATCTTCGAGCCCTCGGAAATGCGCGTGATGACCGTCTTCACCTCGTGCGGCGTGAGCTGCTGCGCCTCGTCGAGGATGAAGAAGCGCCGCGCGATCGAGCGGCCGCGGATGAACGCCAGCGCCTCGATCTCGACGAGGCCGCTCTTCAGCAGGCGCTCGTAGGGTTTGACGAGGGCGCCGTTGCCGTGGCCGCCGTTGTGGCCGGCGTGGCTTGGCGGCGGCGCGATCATCGAACCGGCAAACTGGTCGTCGCGGTTCTTGTGTTTCTTCTTGGAAACTTTTTTCGCCGCGAACTGGGGATCCTTCGGCGGCTTCGATGGGATGAGCACCTCGAGCGCATCGTGGTAGGGCTGCAGCCAGGGCCGCATTTTCTCCTCGAGCGTGCCGGGCAGGAAACCGATGTCCTTGCCGAGCGCGATGACCGGGCGGGAGATCGAGACGCCGTCGTAGCGCGACTGGTCGTCGTGGGTCTGGTGCAGCGCGCAGGCGACGGAGAGGAGCGTCTTGCCGGTGCCCGCCTTGCCGAAGCACGTGAGCATGTGGACGCTGTCGTCGAGCAGCGCGTCCATGAAGAACTGCTGCTCGAGGTTGCGCGCGCGGATCGGGATGCCGCCGGGTGCCTTGACGAAATCGGGAATCCGCAGGCGGCGCACGACACCGTCGCCGTAGAAGCGCGCGGGCATCGTCTTGCCCTCGTCCGAGCGCAGCAGGACGTATTCGTTGAGGTAGAGTTTTTTCGCCGCCGCCTCGGTGAGCTCGAACGCGCCCTCCGACGCGAAGCGCTGCAGCTCGTAGACGTTGACCGCGACCTCGCCGTAACTCGCCTCGTCGTCGGTCTCGGGCACCTTGTCGTTGAGATAGTCCTCCGACTCGAGGCCGACCGCGCGGGCCTTGAGCTGCACGTTGACGTCCTTCGTGACGAGGATCGTCGGGGGCGGATACCGCTCCTGCACGAACAGCGCCGCGGCGATGATGCGGTTGTCCTTCTTCGTGAGGTCGGGCAGGATCGCCTTGAGCCGGTCCATCGCGGGCGAGCGGCGGCCGGGATCGGCGAGGTAGGGATTGATGATGATCGAGAGCGTGCCGCCGTTGGCGAGCTCGACGCCCTCATGCATCGCGCGCGAATCCGGCAGCAGCTCCTGCAGGATGCGGTGGACGCGGCGGGCGTTGCGGCCGCGCTCGGTGGACTGCTCGCCCTTGATCGCGTCGAGCTCCTCGAGCACCTCCACGGGAATGGCGAGGTTGTTGTCCTCGAATTTGAAGATCGATTGCGGATCGTGGAGCAGGACGTTCGTATCGAGCACGAAGGTCTTCACCTTGGCCGTAACCTTAATCCGCGAAGTTGGGGCGGTCGCCCCGCGAAGGCTTTCCATCGGTGTGGATATCTTGTGAGTAACTGAGAACAACTTTCGGGCGAGTGTCGATGCCAGACTGACACCGGGCTCTGAAGTTTTCTGATCGTCACATCGGCGGGAAAGTTAACGACGGACCGCGGCCACCGCGGCCGGACCCGCCCCGGAACTTGCGACTCGGCGCGGCGGATGCCACGATTCAGGCTCGCTTGCCGCCGGCTGAATCTATTCACCGCTCGGTGGTTCGCACGCCATGCACCTCGACGACATCAAGCAAGCCCTCCTCGAATCCTACCGGACCGACGGCGGCATCAACCACCTCGACGGCGCCAACCTGCCCTCGCAGGCCTCGGTCAACCAGCTCGCTGCCGACTGCATGCACCTGCTGTTCCCGGGCTACTTCGAGGAGACCGGCCTCACCGAGCGCGCCCTGCCCGCCCACGTGGCGAAGCTGCTCGCGCGCATCGACGAGCGCCTCGTCGCGGAAATCGAAAAGTGCCTCCGCTTCGCCAAGGTGCCGAAACCCGCCGCCGAGGCCCGCGACCGCGCGACCGCCGTGCTCAGCCAGCTGCCCGCGCTGCGCAAGCTGATCCAGACCGATGTCGTCGCCGCCTACGAGGGCGACCCCGCGGCGCGCAGCGTCGAGGAAATCATCGTCGCCTACCCGTGCGTCCTCGTCATCTCGCTCCAGCGCCTCGCGCACGTGCTCTACCACCTCGGCGTGCCGCTGCTCCCCCGCATGCTCACGGAGTTCGGCCACGAGCGGACGGGCTGCGACATCCATCCCGGCGCGCGCCTCGGCGATCATTTCTTCATCGACCATTGCACCGGCGTCGTCATCGGCGAAACCGCCACGGTCGGCGCGCACGTCAAACTTTATCAAGGCGTGACCCTCGGCGCGAAATCCTTCGAGACCGATCCCGACGGCAACCCGGTCAAAGGCGTGAAACGCCACCCCGACATCGGCGACCACGTGACGATCTACGCGCACGCGACGATCCTCGGCGGCGACACGTCGGTCGGCGCTCACTCCATCATCGGCTCGAACGTCTGGCTGCTGAAGTCCATCCCCGCCGACTCCGTCGCGCTGTTCAAGGGCGACAGCGTCATCGTGCGCTCGCGGCGCAAACACGAAACCCTGGTCGGTCATCGCGGCGCCGGCGGGCCGGAGGTGCCGGCGGGCGAGTGGCAGATTTGAGCGCTCCCCTCACGCCACCGCGCGCGGCGTGCTCAGCCCGAGCGTCAGGCAAGGACGCCGGCCCCGCCTTCGAGGAAGTCTTCCGCGAGCAAGCGTGAAGGTCGTTTTCAGTTCGGTCTTCAAGTAAGACCAGTCTCACGCCAAGGACGCAAAGTGCGCAGAGGAATGGGGCGCGCCCTTGTTTTGTCCCGTTGCGGCCTTTGCGACCTTGGCGTGAGGCTGTTCGATTTCGTTGCCGACAAACTCTCCCAACCATTGAATCCGCCCAACCTCGAAAACAACCCGGGTGGAACGCCAATCCTCGCGAATCTCCGCTAATAAAATCGCCCTGAACCGCCCGCCACTGTCCGCGCCTCGCCCGATCAGGCGGGGCACGCATATTTCCATCCACTCGCGCTTCCGAGAAATTAGCGCAAATTGGCGTTCCACTCCGCCTCGGTCGTTCGCCCTGCTCACGCCACCGCGCGCGGTGTGCTCAGCCCGAGCGTTTCCGTGACCGATTCGCACAGGCCAATGAACGTCTCCTCCGCCAGCGCGAGCCGCCGGCCCTTCAGGTGCGCCACGCCCCAGCGCCGGCGCAGCTTGCGCGGACCGAGCGGCAGCGACACCAGCGAGCCGCTCTCGAGCTCCGCCCGTGCGATCCACGGCGCGAGCACGCCCGCGCCGATGCCGATCTTCACCAGCTCCTTGATCGCCTCCATGCTGCCGAGCTCGATGACGTTGCTCAGCGCGATCTTCTCCTCGCGGAAATATTCGGTCACCAGCCGGAACGTGTGGCTCGTCTTGTTGTAGAGCACGAGCGTCTCGTTCTCGATCGACTCGCGCGGCGCGCGCCCGGCACGCGCCCACGGGTGCAGCGGCGCGACGAGAAAGCGCAACTCGTCCTGGAACAGCTGCACGAACGTGAACTCGCCCAGCGCCGACGCCGGCGGCTCGAGCACCAGCGCGAGATCGACGTGTCCGCCGCGCAGCAGGTCCAGTTGCTCGCCGTGGTCGCCCGGCTCGATCCGGATCACGCACTTCGGATAGCTCTGGCGGAATTCGCGCAGCACCGTCGGCAGGATGTGCTGGCACGCCGTCGTGCTCGCGCCCACGCGCAGCCGCCCATGCCCCCATTTGGTGAGGTGGTCGAGCCCCGCGCGCGCGGCCTCCATCTCGCGCAGGATTTTTTCGGTGTGCCGGAGAAACTGCTCGCCGGCCTGCGTCAGCAGCACGCGCCGCCCCGCGCGGTCGAGCAGCCGGCAGCCGAGATCGCCCTCGAGCGCCTTGATCGCGTGGCTCACCGCCGACTGCGTGAGAAACAGATCCTTGGCGGCGAGCGTGAAGCTCCCGCGTCGCGCGAGCGCGGCAAAGGCGTGGAGTTGGCGACTGTCGAGCGTCGGCTTCATGGATGAGTCAGCTTCATTCCGTCAATGAAATGTTTGAACAGCAGTAATTACGCCAGCCGCCGGCGCTGGCACAGCGGCGGCTAACTCCCGCCGTAACTGCAACCATGACGCCCGCCTCGCCTGCCACTCCTGTTTCCACCGGCCGCCCGCGACCGCTGCGCGTGGGATTTCTCCCCCTGACGGACGCCGCGCCCTTCGCCGTCGCCGAGCAACTCGGCCTCTTCGCGCGACACGGCCTCCGCGTCGAGCTCCGCCGCGAAATCGGCTGGGCCACCATCCGCGAAAAAATCATCTACGGCGAACTCGACGCCGCCCACGCGCTCGCGCCGATGCTCTGGTCCGCCCAGCTCGGCCTCGGCTGCCCGCCGTGCGACGTGCTCACCGCGCTCGTCCTGAATCTCCACGGCAACGCGATCACGCTCTCCCGGACCCTGCGCGACGCCGGCGTGCGCGACGCCGCGACGTTTCGCGCGGTCGCGCGCGAGCGCCGCGGCCGGCAGCCGCTGACGCTCGGCGTGGTGTTTCCGTTTTCCTCGCACCGCCTGCTGCTGCGCGACTGGCTGCTCGCCGCCGGGCTCGATCCCGAGCACGACGTGCGCACGGTCGTCGTGCCGCCGGCGCAGATGTTCCGCAACCTCGCCGCCGGCACGATCGACGGTTTCTGCTCGGGCGAACCGTGGAACACCCTTGCCGTGCGCGAGGGGGCCGGCTGGTGCCCCGCGTGGAGCGCCGCCCAACAGCCCGGCCACGTCGAGAAAGTGCTGATGGTCACCGCGCGTTTCGCCGAGCAACGCGCCGCCGAGCACCGCGCCCTCGTGGCCGCCCTCCTCGAAGCGTGCGCGTGGTGCGACGAGCCGCAGAACCGCGAGCGCCTCGCCGAGCTGCTCGCCTCCGCCGCCTATCTCAACCTCCCCGCCCGCGTCATCGCGCCCACGCTGCTCGGCCAGTTCGACTGCGGCCATGGCCGCATCGAAACGGTGCCCGACTTTCATGTTTTCCATCGCGGCGATGCCAACGTCCCCACGCCCGACAAGGCCATCGCGCTCCAGCGCGACCTTGGCGCCGCCGGTCTACTCGACCCCGCCGCCGCCGCCGACCCCAAGTTACCCCGCCGTCTGTTTCGCGAAGATCTCCATCGCGCCGCTCTCCACCAACACCATGAAATCACCTCAACCTCAGACCTCCGCGGGGTCGCCCACTAACCCGGTCGCCGCCTCGCTCAACCGCCGCCAGTTTCTCACGCGCGCCGCCGCCGGCGTCGGTGCGGCGGCGCTCTGGTCGGCGCTGGGCAACCGCGCGTGGGCCGCCACCGCCGCGAGCGCGGGCGACGGACCCGAAACGCCGAACCTGAATTTCGGCATGATCGCGCTGACCGACTGCTCGCCCATCGTCATCGCGCACGAAAAGGGCCTGTTCAAAAAATACGGCATCAGCTCGACCGTGACGAAGGGCGCGAACTGGGCCGCGATCCGCGACAATCTTTCCTCCGGCTCGATCCAGGCGACCCACATGCTCATCGGCATGCCGCTCGCGTCGACGATGGGCCTGCTCGGTTCGCCGAAAAAACCGATGGTGATTCCGTGGCTGATGAACCGCAACGGCCAGGCCATCACGCTCAAGGCCGAATGGAAGGGCAAGGTCGGCGCCGATCCCGCCGCGCTCAAGCCGTTCGTCGACCAGGCGAACAAACTCGGCGAGCCGCTCACGTTCGCGATGACGTTCCCGCCCGGCACGCACGCGATGTGGATGCGCTACTACCTCGCGACCGGCGGCATCAATCCCGACAAGGACGTCAGCCTGATCGTCGTGCCGCCCGCGCAGATGGTCTCCAACATCAAGATCGGCAAGATGGACGGCTTCTGCGTCGGCGAGCCGTGGGGCGCCCGCTCGATCCTCGACGGCATCGGCTACACGTCGGTTTCCACGCAGGACATCTGGAAGGACCATCCGGAAAAAGTCTGCGCGTTCACCGAGGAGTTCGCCGAAAAAAATCCGAAGACGGTCAAGGCCGTCCTCAAGGCGCTGCACGAGGCGAGCGTCTGGCTCGACGACCTGAACAACCGGCCCGAGCAATGCGACATCGTGTCGAAGGCGACCTACATCAACTGCGATGCGAAGACGATCCTCGGCCGCCTCCAGGGCCACTTCGACTACGGCGACGGCCGCAAGAAGGAGGACGAGTTCTACATGCACTTCAGCAAGCGCAACTGCAATTACCCGCAGGCGAAATACGCGACGTGGTTTCTCTCGCAGTATCGCCGCTGGGGCATGGTCACCGGCGCGCCCGACTACGCCGGCGTCGCGAAGCGCGTCATGCGCGCCGACCTCTACGAGGAGGCGATGAAGGAGATCGGCTACGCCCACGGCGGCGCCGACGCCACGCCCGAGACGCTCTTCGACGGCGCGACCTTCAACCCCGCCGATCCCGAGGGCTACGCGAAGAGCTTCGCGGTGAAAAATCTCAAAGCCTGAAAACCCACCTCACGCCACGGGCGCAAAGGTCGCAAAGATTTTTCGCCGGGCCGTTGCGCCCTTCGCGACCTTTGCGTGAGGCAAATAATTCGCCATGAAAAAATTCAAACTCGACTGGCTCGTGCTGCCCGGCCTCGGCCTCGCGGCCATCCTCGTGCTCTGGACCGTCTCCAGCGCCACGTGGGCTTCGAACCTCCCCTCGCCGCTGAAAACCTGGCAGGCGAGCCGCGACTACGTGCTCTCGCCCTTCGCGAAGCGCGGCGAGATGGACCAGGGCATCCTGCGCTTCACGTGGTATTCGCTGCAACTCGTCGCGAAAGGCTACGCGCTCGCACTGCTCATCGGCACGCCGATCGGGTTCTGCCTCGGGCTCTCGCCGACGTTCACGAAAATCTTCGACCCGATCATCCAGATCCTCCGACCCGTCTCGCCGCTCGCGTGGCTGCCGCTCGGCCTCGTGCTCTTCCTCAACGCCGGCAAGGATGCCGGCACGCTCGGCGCGCTGTTCACGATCGCGATCTGCTCGATGTGGCCGACGGTGCTTAACACCGCCGTCGGCGTCCGCGCCGTGCCGCAGGATTATCTCAACGTCGGCCGCGTGCTGAAGCTCTCGCGCTGGAAGACGCTCACGAAAATTCTGATCCCCGCGACGCTGCCCTACATGTTCACCGGCTTCCGCCTGAGCCTCGGCATCGCGTGGCTCGTGATCGTCGCCGCGGAGATGCTGACGGGGCGGCCCGGCGTCGGCGGCTTCCTCTGGCAGGAATACAACTCGCTCATCTACGAGCACATCATCCTCTCGATTATCACCATCGGCCTCGTCGGGTTCGTCCTCGACCGCCTCATGAGCCTGCTCGAGCAGCGTTTCAAGTCCGCGTGATGCAGATCAAGGCGATGAAACAAACGGCACCGTAAGATGCGCACGAACGAATCTATGATGCCTCACGCAAAGGTCGCAGAGGCCGCCACGGCCAACCCGCGGTCAGTCGAGCAGGCCGTTCGCGACGCGCTTGATGCCGTCCTTCAAGTGAACCTCACCGAAGTTGATCAGCAGCCCGAGCCGATGGCCGCTCAACCGCAATTGCGTGAGCACCTGTTTGCCATGCACCGGAGCGAGCGTCTCAACCGACTTCAGTTCGACGACAACACTTTCACCTGCGAGCAAATCGGCGCGAAATCCCTCTTCAAAACTCAACCCCTCGTAGCGAATCGGAATCGGCACTTGCCGCCGCACCACGACGCCGCGCTTCGTGAGTTCGTAAGCCAACACCGCTTCGTAAACCGACTCCAACAAGCCCGGCCCCAGATTCGTGTGAATCTTGAAGGCTGCGTCCAAAACCACCGTGGCAATTTCGTTTTCTTTCATCGCGCCCGTTTCTCATCGAAACGTTTGAGCCCGACAACTCCGTCCTTTGCGCCCTCCGCGTCCTTTGCGTGATGCAAAAAACCTGATGCCTTTCCTCGAACTCACCAACGTCTCCAAGGGTTTCGGCGGTCCCGCCGTGCTCAGTGGGATCAATCTCGCCATCGGCCGCGGCGAGTTCGTCGCCATCGTCGGCTACTCCGGCTCCGGCAAGACCACGCTCATCTCGCTCATCGCCGGCCTCACCCGCCCCGATACCGGCACGGTGAAACTCAACGACCTCGAGATCACCGCCCCCGGCCCCGACCGCGGCGTCGTCTTCCAAAACTACTCGCTGCTGCCGTGGCTCACAGTGTTCGAAAACATCGCCCTCGCCGTCGACCAGGTTTTCCCGAACTACGCGCCCGAGAAAAAACGCCGGCACGTCGAGAAATTCATCGCGATGGTCAACCTCACGCCCGCGCGCGACAAGCTCCCGCGCCAGCTCTCCGGCGGCATGCGCCAGCGCGTCTCCGTCGCCCGCGCGCTCGCGATGGACCCGCAGATCCTCCTGCTCGACGAGCCGCTCTCCGCGCTCGACGCGCTCACGCGCGCCACGCTGCAGGACGAGATCGAACGCATCTGGGAAGCCGACAAAAAAACCGTCGTCCTCATCACCAACGACGTCGACGAGGCGCTGCTCCTCGCCGACCGCATCATCCCGCTCACGCCCGGTCCCGGCGCCACGCTCGGCGAATCCGTCACGGTCACTCTCGCGCGCCCGCGCGAGCGCAAAGCGCTCAACCACGATCCCGAGTTCAAACGCCTCCGCGCGCTCGTGACCAACCAGCTCCTCGGCTACGGCGCCCGCCGCCGCGCCACCGTCACGAAAAAACTGATCCTGCCCGACATCCTCCCCGAGGATCTCGACGCCCCGCGCACCGGCCGCCGCCGCCCGTTGCGCCCGCACGAGATGAAGCGCGAGGAAATCGCCGTCAGCACCTGAACCCGATGATGCCCCGATCGCCAAAGCGCCTCACGCCACGGACGCAAAGGTCGCGAAGGTATTTCCCTTTTCAGTCCCTTCCGGCCTTGGCGCCCTCCGCGACCTTTGCGTGAGGCAAAAGAAAATTTCTTCATGTCCGCCTTCCTCGAAATCTCCCGGCTCGGCAAAAGTTACGACACGCCCAAGGGCCCGGCCGTCATCGTCGAGAACTTCGATCTCAAGATCCGCAAGGGCGAATTCATCACGCTCATCGGCCACTCCGGCTGCGGCAAGTCCACCGTCCTCTCGATGATCGCCGGCCTCGCCGACAGCACCACGGGCGGCGTCATTCTCTCCGGCAAGGAAGTCGTCGGGGCCGGCCCGGATCGCGGCGTCGTGTTTCAGTCGCCGTGCCTGCTGCCGTGGCTCACCGCGTTCGAAAACGTGATGCTCGGCATCGACCAGGTTTACTACACCGCCGATCCCGAGGAGCGCCGCCAGATCGCCGAATACTATCTCACCGTCGTCGGCCTCGGCGAGGCGATGCATAAAAAGCCCGCCGAGCTTTCGCAGGGCATGCGCCAGCGCTGCGGCATCGCGCGCGCCTTTGCGCTCTCGCCGAAAATGCTGCTGCTCGACGAGCCGTTCGGCATGCTCGACTCGCTCACGCGTTACGAGTTGCAGGAGGTGCTGCTCGACCTCTGGCAGAAGGACCAGAAGACCGCGCTGATGGTCACCCACGACGTCGACGAGGCGCTCTTCCTCTCCGACCGCGTCGTGATGATGACCAACGGCCCCGCCGCCACCGTCGGCGAAATCCTCGAGGTGAAATTTCCCCGCCCGCGCTCGCGCAAGCAGCTGCTCGAGGATCCTGCCTATTACGAATTGCGCGAACAGCTCATCGGCTTCCTCGAGGAGCGCTCGCATCACCGCCCCGCGCCCACCGGGACCGCGCCCACGCCCCCGCCCGCCGCAAAACCGCCCGGTTCCCCGCTCGACCGCTTTCTTAGTGCGCTCACCCCGGCCTGAGTTTCCTCCCCTCACCGACCAACCACCACTGCATATGAAAATCAATCCGCCTGCCCTGAGCTTGTCGAAGGGCCTCCTCGCGCTCCTCGCGCTTTCCGTTGCCGCGCTCCCGCTCGCGCACGCCCAATACGCTCCGCCGCCGCCGGCGCGACCCTTTCCCGGCTTCGCCAACGAGAAACTCCGCGCCGACGACGTCTACCTGAGCGCGTGGGACATCGGCGCGAGCTGGCGCGTCCGCTTCGAGGACAAGCTCGGCGCCGGCACGACCGACGCCGGCTCGAACTGGGATTTCAGCTCCTCCGGCGGACCCACGCGCGACAACAACAACACCTACGAACTCTCGCGCTTCATGCCGCACGTGATCTACACGGGGAAGTGGGTCGCGTTCACGCTGGAGGGCCGCGACAGCTACTCGCTCAACGACGAGCGCTACAACGCCACCGCCGCCGGCAAGGGCCTGACCGAGAACGACGGCGCGATGGACGTCCATCAGGCTTTCGTGCTCATCGGCAACCACAAGGAGTTTCCCCTCTCGCTGAAAATCGGCCGCCAAGAGCTCAATTACGGCGACCAGCGCCTCGTCGGCGCGTTCAAATGGAACAACAACATGCGCACCTTCGACGCCGCGAAGCTCCGCTGGCAGAACCAACTCTTCGGCGTCGACCTCTTCACCGGGGGCGTCGTCTACAACGACGCGAACAACCTGAACAAATCCAATTCGCAGGACCGCTTCTCCGGCGCGTATTTCAACTTCATCAACCTCGGCGCGCTCACGCAGAAGAACGTCGTCGAGACTTACGTCTACGCGCGCAACGTGGCCCGCGGCATCGTCACCGACAACTGGAGCGGCGTCGCCGCGCCCTTCCGCTTCCCCGCGCCGCAGGATCTCTACACCGGCGGCCTGCGCGTGAAATCGAAGCCCAACGCCTACGATCCCTGGGACTACGGCGCCGAGCTGATGTATCAATGGGGCCACCGGACTGCGGTCTTCCCCGCGACGACCGTCGCCGCCGCGCTCGCCGCACCGCGCCTCGACCAGCAGGCCTACGCCGCGGTGCTGCAGGGCGGCTA
>Ga0265314_10005830_pt1 | contig 11031 bp, 10 predicted proteins | sample 4126metaG_FD_203106 | JGI IMG/M metagenome (GOLD analysis project Ga0265314, IMG submission 203106) | Rhizosphere microbial communities from Carex aquatilis grown in University of Washington, Seatle, WA, United States - 4-1-26 metaG | ecosystem: Host-associated > Plants > Roots > Rhizosphere >... | reverse complement strand
ACCGCCTGCTGCGCAGCGCGCGTGCGGCCCGCTTCCATCGCAATTCGCGCACGCAGCCACGCGTCGTCGGGCTTCATGCGGCCGCCGCCGGTTTGCGGATCGATCAGCCGCGACGCCGCGAAAGCGCAGCCGTCGTCCGCGTCGCGCTGCAGCAACCACAGGCGCTTGACTTCATCCGCGAGCGACTGCGGCGCTTTGTCGCCGTCTTTCAGGAACTGCACGGCGAGCGCATAGCAGCGCACTTCGCGGTCGTCGTTCATGCGGTACTTGGGATATTCGGCTTCGAAGTTGGTCCAGTCGCGCCGCTGGCCCAGCAGCAACAGCCAGTCGTTGCGCAGGCGGTCTTCCTGGTAGGTGCCGGCGTACTTGGTGAAGAATTCCTGCACCTCCGCGGGCAACGCGGTGTCGAGGCGCGTGCGAAGCTCCCAATACGCGACCCATGTTTCGAGCGGATGGCCTTGCACCTGCGGCAGCAATTGCGCAAGCTTCGCGCGGTTGCCCTGCTTCGACGCCTGGTAGGCATCGAGCACCATGTCGTCGCCCTTGGTCTGCGCTTTCGCTCCTGCAGAAAGAAGCGCGAAGAACAGCAGAGCGATCAGTGTCAGAATCCTTGCGAACATCGATTGCGATTATGGACAAGTCAGAACAAAAGAAGGCCTTGCGCAAGCGGCTCGTTGCCGAACGGTTGGATATGCCCGACCGAATGGAGAAGTGCGACGTGCTGCAACAGGTCATGCGGATCTGGCTCATCGGCCGCACGGACACGGCGATCGGCGCGTACTGGCCCATCAAGGGCGAGTTCGACCCGCTGCCCGCGCTGCATCGCTGGAAGGAAGACGGCGAACTGCTCGATGAGCCGCAAATGCGCCGCATCGGATTGCCGGTGGTCGACAAGCTGCATGGCACGCTCAGGTTCCTCGCGTGGTTTCCCGGCTGCCCAATGGAAGAGGACGCGTATCGCATCCCGAAGCCGAAGGACACCGAGGTGATTTATCCGACACTGCTCTTCGTTCCGTGCGTGGGCTATGGGCCGGGAGGCTATCGGCTGGGCTACGGCGGCGGCTTCTACGACAAGACATTGGCCGAGCTGCGGCCCAAGCCGTTCACGGTCGGGCTCGGATTCACCCACGGCTTCCTGGATGATTTCGAGCCGGAGCCGCACGATGAGCCGCTCGATGCGATCCTCAATGAGAACGGTGTCGTTTGGCCTGTCTGAGGCCGCGTTCATTTCTCCCATGAGCTTGTACGGATTGATCGGTGGCTTCCTTCGCCGCCACTGGACATCCTATGCATCGTCGGGCTTGATGCTCGCGGGCATCGCGTGCCTCATCGTTTGGATTCCTCGGCAGATCGGGCATCTGGTCGATGGCCTTTCTGCGCACGCGCTTGCGAGTGATGAGCTGGTGTTCGAGCTCAGCAAGCTCGTTGCAGCGGGCGGCGTCGTGTATTTCCTGCGCGTGGCGTGGCGGCTGAAGTTGTTCGGCGCTGCGTATCGCCTCGGTGTGGAGCTGCGCGAAAGGCTCTACTCGCGGCTGTCGCTGCAAGGCCCGCAGTTCTTCCAGAAGCAACGAACCGGCGACCTGATGGCGATGTCCACCAACGACATTGATGCGATTGAAATGGCCGCGGGCGAAGCAATGCTCGCGGGCTTCGATGGCTCGCTCACGCTGGTGCTGGTGGTCGCGATGATGGCGATCGGTGTCGATGCGCGCCTTGCCGCTTTCGCGCTGCTGCCGTTTCCGTTCATGGCGTGGAGCTTCTGGTGGATCTCGCGCCACGTGCACGAATGGTGGCGCAAGTCGCTCGATTGCTTCGCCGCGCTGAACGACCATGTGCAGGAAACGCTTTCGGGCGTGCGTACCGTGCGTGCCCTGGGCTTGTTGCCGCGCAGCCAGCAGCAGTTCTCGCAACTTGCGGGCGCGGCAGCCGATGCAAGCTTGCACGCACAGCGTTGGGAAGCGTCGTACGAACCCGCAGTCGGCTTCGCGCTGAGTGCCGCGATGGTGCTCACGCTCGGCGTCGGCGGCTGGCTTGTGTGGCACAGCGAGTTGACGGTGGGCCAGCTCACGAGCTTCTCGCTCTATCTCGGGCAATTGATCTGGCCGATGTTCGCGGCAGGGTGGGTGCTGTCGCTGCTCGAACGGGGCAAGGCCGCATGGGCGCGATTGCAACCGGTGCTCGACGCGCCGCTGACCGTGGGCGATCACGGCACGGTTGCACAGCTTGTGCCCGGCGCGATGTCGGGCGATGCGATCGGCTTCAGTTATCCGGGCCAAGCCAGGCATGCGCTCGAAGGTGTGTCGTTCGAATTGCGCGCGGGCCAAACGCTGGGCCTTGTCGGCCCGACGGGCGCGGGCAAGTCGACGTTGATCAAACTGATCCTGCGCCACTACGCACCCAACACTGGCGCGATCCGCTGGGGCGGCGTCGACTTGCAGGACTACACGCTCGAAGCTTTGCGCGGCGCGATCGCGTGGGTGCCGCAAGAGGCATTTCTTTTTTCCGCGACGGTCGCCGAGAACATCGCGCTTGCGAAACCCGGCGCCACGCGCGAAGAGGTTGAATCGGCCGCGCGCCTTGCGGCCGTGCACGACGACATCCTTCGATTGCCGAGCGGCTACGACACGCCCGTGGGCGAGCGCGGCGTGACGCTCTCCGGCGGCCAGAGACAGCGCGTGGCGATCGCGCGTGCATTGCTCGTCGATGCGCCCATGCTGCTGCTCGACGACGCGTTGTCCGCAGTGGACACCGACACCGAAGCGCGAATCCTCTCGCATCTGCGCCGGGCGCGCGTCGGGCGCACGGTGATCATCGTGAGCCATCGCTTGAGCGCGGTGGCCGATGCCGACTACACGCTCGTGCTGCACGGTGGCCATCTCGTCGAAGAAGGCGCGCACGAACAGCTTCTCGCGCACGGCGGCTGGTATGCGCGCCAGTGGCGCTATCAGCAACTGCAGGCAAGCCTCGATGCCAGCTGATTCCATCGCCACCGCCGCGGGCTTGCCCAGCGAGCCGAAGGAGCGCCGCCGCACGTTCAGCGATGCTGCGGCATTGCTATTGCGCGCAGCAGCGCCCGACCGTACCCACCTGATTCACGGCATCTTCTGGCTGCTCGTCGCGGCCAGCCTCGAAGCGCTGGGGCCGCTCATCGGCAAGACGTTCATCGATCGCTTCCTGCTGCCGCATCACGCGAACATTCCCGCGATCGCCGGGTTGCTCGCGGGCGCGCTCGTGACGGGCGCAGTGGCAAGCTGGCTTCGCTACTTGCAGCTCACGCGTCTTGCAGGCCTTGCGATGCGCTCGGTGCAACGCATTCGCGAAAGCGTGTACGGCCACGTGCTGCGGCTGCCGATGAGTTTCTTCGACCGCGCGATCATCGGGCAGATCGTCAGCCGCGTGACCAACGACACCGAAGCCGCCAAGACGCTGTACGTGCAAGTGCTGTTCGTCATGCTCGACAGCGTGATCGTGCTCACGGGCGCGATGATCGCGATGGTGTGGCTCGACTGGCGGCTGATGCTGATCGTCGCGACGCTTGTGCCCGCCGTGCTGTTGATCGTCGCGGGTTACCAGAAGCTATCGGCGCCTGCGGTGACGCGCTCACGCGAATTGCGCAGCGAGCTCAACGCGCAAGTCGCCGAGTCGATCGGCGGCATGGCCGTGCTGCAAGCGAGCAACGCGACGCAGCGCTTCGGCGAGAAATTCGCGGCAGTGAACGAATCGCACTACCGCTCGCGCCAGAAGGAACTGCGCGCCAACGCATGGTTGCTGCGGCCCGTGCTCGATTTCCTGAACGTGCTGCTGCTGGCGGTTGTGATCGGCGTCTTCGGCTGGCGCAGCGAAAGCGCTGCGATGACGGCGCTCCAGGTGGGCGTGCTCTACGCTTTCATCAACTACATCGCACGCGTGGTCGAGCCGCTGATCCAGATCACGATGCAGTTCTCGCAGTTGCAGCAGGCAATGGTCGGCGCTGCGCGCGTGCATGCGCTGCTCAAGGAAGTTGAGACGCCCATCGCGCGCGAGCACGGCCGTGTCGAGGAAGGCACGATCGCGATCGAGCACCTCACGTTCGCGTACAACACGGGCCAGCCGGTGCTGCACGACCTCACGCTGCGCATCGAACACGGCAGCTTCCACGGCATCGTCGGGCACACGGGCAGCGGCAAGAGCACGCTGATGTCGCTGCTGCTGCGCTTCTATCCCGCGCCCGCAGGCGCGATCCGCATCGACGGCACGCCCATCGACGCGATCGGCGAAGACCACTTCCGCGAAGCCATCGGGCTGGTGCCGCAAGACCCTTTCCTGCTTGCCGCGAGCGCGCGGGAGAACATCGCGATGGGCCGCAAGCTGACCGATGGGCAGGTCGAAGCCGCTGCGCGCGCCGCGCATGCACATGATTTCATCGGGCAACTCGAACGCGGCTACGACACGCCGCTGGGCGAAGGCGGCGCACGCTTGTCGGTGGGGCAGAAGCAGCTCATTGCGATCGCACGCGCACTCGCGGGCCAGCCGCGCATCCTGTTCCTCGACGAGGCAACGTCGCACATCGATTCGGAGACGGAGCAAGTGGTGCAACGTGCGCTCGACGAGTTGCGCGGCAAGGTGACGATCGTCGCGATCGCGCATCGGCTGTCGACGATTCGCGATGCGGACCGCATCGTGGTGCTGAATCACGGCCGCATCGCGGAGACCGGCACGCACGGCGAGCTGATGGCGATCGACGGCGGGCTGTACCAGCGCCTCTATTTGCTGCAGCAGCTGGAAGAGGAAGAAGTCCTGGATGCCGGGTCAAGCCCGGCATGACAACGGTCAGTCCAGCATGTCCACCGTGTCGGGGTCGGGCACTTCGCCGATCGACTTGCGCGTGAGCTGGCTTTGCACCATCAGCCAATCGCAGAAGGCCTTGATCTCCGGCCGCTGGCTGCTCCGCGGGCCGACGATCAGCCAGTAGGCCATCGGCGAATCCATGCGCTGCTGCGGCAGCGGCTCGATGAGGTCGCCGTTGGCGAGCGCTTCGGCGATCATCGGCAAGCGCGCGAGCACGACGCCTTGCCCCGTGAGCGCGGCCTGCACCATCTGGTACGCGTAATTGAAGTAGAGCCAGCGCTTCGGCTGCAGTTTGGTCAAGCCGTTTTCGTCGAACCAGCGGCGCCATGTGAGCCATTCGAGATGCGTCGAGTGCGCATCGCCGGCTTCGATCAATGCGAAGTTCGCAAGGTCCGAGGGCTTCTTAAGCGGCGTTCCGCTCTTGAGCAACCAGGGGCTGGCCACGGGCGTGAGCTGCTCGCCGAACATGCGGATCGCATGCGGCGGCATGGTGGCCGTCGGGCCGTAGCGCAGCGCAAGATCGACGTCGGAGACTTCGAGGTCGAGCGTCTGGTCCGATGCGTCGATGCGGATGTCGATGTCGGGGTTGTCGCGCTGGAATTGTTCGAGGCGCGGGATCATCCACATCGATGCGAACGACGCGAACGTGGTGAGCGCAACGCTGCGCCGTCCTGCGCTCTGGCGGATTTGCCGCACGGCGCTGTCGATGCGCGGCAGCGAGCTGGTCACCGCCAGCAGCAGCTGCGCGCCGGCGCTCGTGAGTTCGACCGCGCGCGTGTGCCGTAAAAAGAGCGGTACTCCCACTTCTTCTTCGAGCGCTTGAATCTGCCGGCTCACGGCAGACTGCGTGAGCGCCATCTCCTCGGACGCCGCGCGGAAGTTGAGATGACGCGCAACGGCCTCGAAGGCTCGCATGTATCCGGCCGAGATCGGGCGGGTGCGAAGGTGCGTTTGCGAATGCTGCATACGTGCTGTCAGGGGGTCGGTTTGTGTCAGCAGTCGCATCTTGATTGATGCGATTTACGAATCAATAGCTTAGCGGGATTTCATTGGACCGCCAAGCGAAACGCAACGATCATTCAATGCCGAAACGTCACCGACTGGAGTCCACCATGCAGATCCCGCAAGCCCTCGCCCTCACGCCCCGCTGCGCCGAGCCGACGCTGCCCGGCACATGGAAACTCGCAGCCGGTCGCGCCATCACACTGGAGCCGCGGGAAGCCGGCGTCCTCAAGGTCGCACATGGGCGGCTCTGGGTCACTTTCGAAGGCCCGCACGCCGGCCGTCTCGATGAATCGGGCGACCGCATCATCGGTGCCGGCGAACAGGTTCGCATCGCGCCCGGCCAGCGTCTCGTGGCCGAAGCGTGGAACGAAGGCTGCCCCGCGTATTTCAGCTGGGACCCGATGCCGGCTCCCGTGCCAGAGCGTCATACGCTCGCCGATGTCACGCAACCCATGTCGGACCTGCGTCTTGCGCTGGTGTTCGGCACGCATGCTGTCACGCGAATGGCCACCGGCCTTGGGCAAGTCGCATGGCAATCGGCTTTCGGGCCGCGTGTATCGCGCGAGGAACACGCGTGCACTCGCCACGGCGCACTGGGTTAACCAGGGCAGCCGCGGAACCGGCTTTGCCGGGCCGCAGGCGCTTCGGGGGTGGGTGTAAATTCAGGCGTGGCCCGACCGAAGTCTTCCGATCACGAACTGCGCCGCGACCAGATTCTCGATGTCGCGGCGCAGTGCTTTGCGGACAAGAGTTATCACGCCGCCAGCATGAACGACATCGCCGCCACCTGCGGCACGTCGAAGGCGCGGCTCTATCACTACTACGAAAGCAAGGAAGCGATCCTCTACGACTTGCTGGATCGCTACACGCAGCGGCTGCTTGCCGTGATCGGGCAAGTGGAGGCCACTGCGCAGCGGCGCAACCTCGACGATCGCGCGGCGCTGCATGAGCTGGTGCGATCGTTTCTCGAAGAGTACGAACACTCCGCCACGCGCCACGCCGCACTTCTGCACGACACTAAATTCCTCGGCAGCGCACAGCGCGACGCCATCCTCGAGCGCCAGCGCGACGTCGTCGCGGCCGTCACGCGGTTTCTTCGCCGCGCATATCCGGGCCGTGTGACAGCTGCCAACCAGACGCCGGTCGCGATGATGTTGTTCGGCATGATCAACTGGACTTTCACTTGGCTGCGGCCGGGCGGGCCTCTCAGCTACTCGCGGTTCGCCGAAGAGGTGATCGCCATGCTCGAGCACGGGCTCGCAGCGTGACGCCCATGCAAAAGCCGATGCATGTTGTCGTGATGGGCGTGTCCGGCTGCGGCAAGTCGGAAGTCGGCCAGAGGCTCGCCGCGATGCTGGGCTTGCCGCTCGTCGAGGGCGATGTGTTCCATCCGCAGTCGAACATCGACAAGATGCGAAGCGGCATTGCGCTCACCGACGACGACCGCGCGGGCTGGCTCGATGTGCTGGCCCAGGAGCTTGTGCGGCATCCGGATGGCGCGGTGCTCACATGCTCTGCACTGAAAAGGTCGTATCGCGATCGATTGCGTGCCGGCACACCCGGCTTGCGGTTCGTGCATCTATCACTGCCCCAGGAGGAGGCGCAAGCGCGCGTGGCGTCGCGGCCCGGCCACTTCTATCCGCCCAGCCTGGTCGCGAGCCAGTTCGCGGCGCTGGAAGACCCGGCGGGTGAGGCGGGAGTGGTCGTGGTCGACGCTTGCCTGGCTTTGGACGAAGTCGCATCGAATGCGCGGAACGGGCTTACGATGCGGTGAACCGCACGCAAGCACCGCACGGAGCAAAGATGTCCAAGGCATTCGCGAGCCAGGCCGACATGGCCGACAAGAAGATCACGTTCGAACAGCTGAGCGCCCACTGCTGGGCGTACACGGCCGAGGGCGACCCAAATTCCGGCGTGATCGTCGGTGACAAATACGTCATGGTGAGCGATGCGACCGCCACGCCGTCGATGGCGCGCGACCTGATCAAGCGCATTCGCACAGTGAGCGACAAGCCCATCAAGTACGTGCTGCTCACGCACTATCACGCGGTGCGTGTGCTGGGCGCGAGCGCGTATGCCGCCGAGGGCGCGTCCGAAGTGATCGCGAGCCAGGGCACTTACGAGCTGATCGTCGAGCGCGGCAAGGAGGACATGCAGTCGGAGATGGAGCGATTCCCGCGCCTCTTTCTCGACGCTGAATCGGTGCCGGGCCTCACGTGGCCGACGATGGTGGTTGACGGCAAGCTCACGGTGGACCTCGGCGGCGTGAAAGTGCAGATCTGGCATCCCGGCCCAGGCCACACGCGCGGCGACACGATCGCATGGGTCGACGAAGAAAAGGTGCTGTTCTCCGGCGACCTGGTCGAATACAACGCGGGCGTTTACACGGGCGATGCGCAACTTGCCGAGTGGCCCACGACGCTTGAGGCGCTGCGTGCGTTGAACGCCGAAGCGCTCGTGCCCGGACGCGGCGAAGCGATGAAGGGCAACGTCGACGTGAACAAGGCGCTCGACTACACGAAGCGGTGGGTCGAGACGCTCTTCAAATGCGCGAAGGAAAGTGCGTCGCAAGGCATGGACCTGAAGGCCAGCATGGCGCACGCGCGCAAGGCAATGGACCCGGTGTTCGGCAACGTCTTCATCTACGAACATTGCCTGCCGTTCGACGTCAGCCGCGCGTTCGACGAAGCGCGCGGCATCAAGAACCCGCGCATCTGGACCGCTGAGCGCGACAAAGAGATGTGGGCATCACTGCAAGACAGCGGCACATAATTCGCCGATGGATTCAAAGATCGACGCGGTGATCATGGCGGCCGGCAAAGGCACGCGCATGAAAAGCCGCGTGCCGAAAGTGTTGCACCGCCTCGCGGGCCGCGCGCTGCTCGCGCACGTGATGGAGACAGTGGACGCGATCGGTGCGCGAAGTGTCATCGTCATCACGGGCAACGGCGCGGAAGAAGTCGAGCAGGCCGCATCGAGCTGGGCGAGCAAGCCGCTAACGTTCGTGCGGCAGGAGCCGCAACTCGGGACGGGTCACGCGGTGCAGCAGGCCGTACCGCATCTGCGAGACGACGGCATCGCGCTGATCCTGAATGGCGACGTGCCGCTCATCGAAGCTGCAACGCTGCAAGAACTTGTGCACGCGTGCGGCGGTGAACGCCTGGCGCTGCTGACGGTCGACCTGGCCGACCCCAGCGGCTACGGCCGCATCGTGCGCGAAGGCAACGCAGTGCGCGGCATCGTCGAACACAAGGATGCCAGCGAAGCGCAGCGCGCGATCCGCGAGATCTACGCAGGCTTCATGGCCGCGCCGGCGAAGCGGCTGAAGTCGTGGCTCGCGCAACTCACCAACGACAACAAACAGGGCGAGTACTACCTCACCGACGTCGTCGCGTTGGCGGTCAAGGACAAGACGGAGGTTGTTGCCGTGAAAGCTACCCAGCCCATTGAAGTCGAAGGCGTGAACAGCCCGATGCAACTCGCGTCGCTGGAGCGCGCGCACCAGCAGCGCGAAGCGTCGCGGCTCATGGAGCAGGGCGTGCGCATCGCCGACCCCGCGCGTTTCGACGTGCGCGGCGCGCTGCAATGCGGCCAGGATGTGGAGATCGACGTCAATTGCATCTTCGAAGGCGACGTGACGCTCGGCGACGGCGTGCGCATCGGCGCGAACTGCATCATCGCGAACGCGACGATTGAAGCGGGCGCGCAGATTCTTCCGTTCACGCACATCGACGGCGAGAAAGCCGGAGTCACGGTGGGCGAAGGCGCGCGCGTCGGCCCGTTCGCGCGATTGCGCCCCGGCACGCAGCTTGGGCCCGACGTGCACATCGGCAACTTCGTCGAGGTGAAGAACTCCACGCTCGCGAAGGGCGCGAAGGCGAATCATCTTGCGTACCTCGGCGATTCGAAGGTGGGTGAGCGGGTGAACTACGGCGCGGGCTCGATCACCGCCAACTACGACGGCGCGAACAAGCACGAGACGGTGATCGAAGCCGACGTGCACGTGGGCAGCAACAGCGTGCTCGTTGCGCCAGTGACGATCGGCGCGGGCGGCACGGTCGGCGCGGGCTCGGTCGTCACGAAGGACACGCCGCCCGGCGCTCTCACCGTTTCACGCGGCCGGCAAGCGAGCATCGCGAACTGGCAGCGCCCCAAGAAGGGCGACAAGAAGAAGTGATCAGCGTGCGGGCCGGTGCATCGCATTCATCGCGATGCGCGGCTCGAACTTCGCACGCTTGACCGAGAAGAATGCCTTCACGTTGCGCACGTTTGCATCGCTGGTGAACAGGCGCTGCGCAAGCTGCAGGTAGTCCGGCATGTCGCGCGTGTGGACGATGAGCACGAAGTCCGGTCCCGGCGAGACGCGATAGCACTGCTGTACGGCGGCGTCGGCGATCACGCGCGATTCGAAAGCAAGTTGCTCTTCGTCGCCTTGGCGATCGAGCGTGATCTCGATGATCGCTTGCAGCCCGTGGCCCATGAGGGGCGCGAGCTTGTCGGGGTGCAGCAAAGCCACCTCGCGCGCAATGAGGCCGCTTTCGCGCAAGCGCTTCACACGGCGCAGGCAGGTCGCCGCGGAGATATGGACCTTCGCCGCCAACTCCTGGTTGGTCAGGGACGAGTCGTGCTGGAGCTGGTCCAACAGGGCGAGGTCCGTAGAGTCAAGTTCTTCCATAAAACGTCATTACAAGAAATTATATTTCAAGTATATGGATACTTAAAATGTTATTGCAAGAATTGTCAAAAAAAGACGCCACATTTCTGATTCATCCCCCTACATTGCCTCGTCCAAAGCAAACCTTGGAAAATCTTCATGTGTGGCATCGTCGGCGCCGTCTCCACGCGCAACATCGTTCCAGTCCTGGTCCAGGGCCTGCAAAGGCTCGAATACCGCGGCTATGACTCGTGTGGCGTGGCCGTCTATTCCGATGGCCTGAAGCGCGCGCGCAGCACGGATCGCGTCGCGACTTTGCTGAAGCAAGTTGAAGACGAACACATCGAGGGCATGACCGGCATTGCGCACACGCGCTGGGCCACGCACGGTGCGCCGGCCGTGCACAACGCGCATCCGCACTTCAGCCACGGCCCCGGTGAGGGCGCGAACAAGCGCCCGGGCCGCATCGCACTTGTGCACAACGGGATCATCGAAAACTACGCCGAGCTGCGCACGTCATTGAAGGCGCGCGGCTATGTGTTCGC
>Ga0265314_10005829_pt1 | contig 11031 bp, 8 predicted proteins | sample 4126metaG_FD_203106 | JGI IMG/M metagenome (GOLD analysis project Ga0265314, IMG submission 203106) | Rhizosphere microbial communities from Carex aquatilis grown in University of Washington, Seatle, WA, United States - 4-1-26 metaG | ecosystem: Host-associated > Plants > Roots > Rhizosphere >... | reverse complement strand
CCCTGCTATGAAACAGCCTATCCGGGGCTGGGAAGAGGGGTGATCTGTACCGCGAAGCCAAGGGCTTGGAGTTTGTCGCGGAAGCGGCGGGCCAGGCGCTCGCGGATGTGCGGGCTGGGGGGAGGAGTGTGGGGGTCGCGGTAGGGAAGGCGCTCGCGGAGGATGTGGTAGAGGGCGACAAGCATCTTGCGTGCGATGGCGACGATTGCCTTCTTGGGTCCGAGGCGGGCACGCAAGCGTCGAAAGACGTTCGGCCAGAAACCTTCTTTCATCCGGACGGCGGACCAGGCGCATTGAACCAGGTTGGTACGAAGGTACTTGTTGCCCTTGCGAGCGGGCGCCGGCTTGGCTTTGCCGGCGCTCTCTTCGCTTCCGGGCGCTAGTCCTGCCCAGGCGGTCAGGTGCTTTTGCGACGGAAAGAGGCTCATGTCTGAGCCGGCTTCGGCGAGCACTGCGGCCGACGAAATCCCACTTAGCCCAGGGATAGTCACGACCAAGCTCTGGTCGGAGCTCCACGGCTGCATAAGGCGGGCGATCTCTTCGTCGAGGGCGTGCATTTTCGTCGCTGTGAGATCGACCATTGCGAGCAATTGGTGGAGCACGAGCTTCGTGCTCGGAGTGAACGAGCCATCGATCGCGCGACGGATCAGCGGGATCTTCTTCCTGAGGGTTCCCATCGCAAGATTTGCCACGTCGACCTTGGGGTTGCCGACGAGAAGAGCATCGATGATGGCGCGACCCGTCTTGCCAAGGCAGTCGCTCACGACGGAAGCCAGTTTGACGCCACTTCCCTCGAGTTCCTTGAGGATGCGGTTCTGATACCGCGTCTGATCCGCGACGAGCTTGGTGCGGTGGCGGGTAAGCTTTCGCAGCTCACTCTGCTCGCGCGAAGGGACGTAGCTTGGCGTGACCGACGCATAGAGCACGAGTTCGGAGAGCCACCGACTGTCCTTTCGATCGGTCTTGCGCCCGGCGCGCCGCTTGACGTCGAGCGGATTGACGAGCCAGACCAGCAACTTGGGCAGCCGCTCATGCAGCACGCGGACGACTGGCATCCAGTACACGCCGGTGCTCTCGAGTCCGACCACCTCTACCTGTTCGTCCTCGAGCCACTCCGCCATCGACACCAAGGTGTCGCGGAACGTCTCGAATGTTCGGGTCTCCACGGCGTCATCTTCGACGCCTGCGCTCTTCTTGCGCACGGACACCACCACGGTATCCCGATGAACGTCTATCCCTGCCGCTACTTTGAACGCTGCCTTCATCTCGATCCTCCTGCCGGCAGCGGATGGGCCCGATTTCGCCGTAAATCCTGCTATACGTGCTCAGGCGAGCGAGCCCGCCCTGCAACAGTTGGGGGTCCGTCGGGCCCGCCCCAGACTCTCCTACGGGGTTTGCCGCCGCCAGAGGGTAGTCGGGGTTGGTACCACCGGCCCCAACAGCATGGCTCGGCTCGCTCGCGTCTGTTTCATCTTTCGGGGTGCGGCAGCGCCCCGTCAGGACTCTCCTCCACGTCCGCGTGGAGGAGAGGGTCGGGGTGAGGAGGTCCGTTGCGATCGCAGCTCCTACTCGCGCACGCCTTCACCTCGCCCGCGGCGGTTTCGGCGGCGGCGGCCGCGCCGTCCCGCCGTCCTCGGGCCAGGAGTGCTTGGGGTAGCGGCGGCCGAGCTCGCGGCGTAGCGGCGGATAGTGCTTTTGCCAGAAGCTCGCGAGGTCGCTGGTGACCTGCACCGGTCGGCCGCTCGGCGCCAGCAGGTGGATCGTCAGCGGGACCTGGCCACCGCCGACGGCCGGTCCGACCGCCATGCCGAAGAAGTCTTGAAGACGCGACTCGATCCAGGGCGGCCGATCCATCTCGTAGTGAACGGCGACGCGCCGCCCGCCGGGCAGCGTCAGCGACGCGGGCGCGAGTGTTTGCAACAGCCGCTCCGTCCCCGCAGGTAGAGCCTGCAGCAGCCGGGTCGCCATTCCGACGGCCCGCAGCTCTTGAAAGCTGACCAGCCCCGCGCAGGCCGCGCTCACGAGCGCGTGCAACGCGGCTTCGTCGAGCGTCGGCAGGTTGGCGCCGGCGCGCAACCCGCGCACGAACGCGATGCGCGCCGTCTGATTCGCGAGCGCGCCCGGCTCGTCGAACGCGTCGAGCCCACGGGCGATCGCCGCCTCCGCGAGCCGGCGCGCCGCCTCGTCGGACGGCGGCGCGGCGGTGACGCTCTCCTCGAGCGCGATCGCGCCGTACGAGAGCCGGCTCGCGCGCTCGACCCGCTCCGTCGTCGAATTCCAGTCGAGCTCGTCGCTCTCGCGAAGCGCATCGGCGAAGAGGTCGAGCAGCCACTCCGCTTCGATCGCACAGGCGAGGCGAATCGAGGTCATCGCGCCGCCGCGCCCGGCGCCCGGCGCCGATTGCTGCCGTTCCTCGACGTCGATCGCCACGAGCAGATCCATCTCGGCGCCGCCCGAGGTCGTCCCGGACATCGTCCCGATTTCGGCGGCGCCGCCACCGCTCAGCAGCACCGTGTGCGTCCTGTCGGCGCGCCTCCGCGCCACCCGATCGGGGAAGCCGGCGAGCGCGGCGATTTGCAGCGCGCGATCGACGCTCGCGGCATCCGCCTGCGGGCCGGACGGGCGTCGCGTGATCGAGGCCAGCTTCCGCCGCGCCTGATCGACGACTTCGACGGCGCGCGCGTCGAGGCCCAGCGCTCGCACGCGGTCGCGCGCGAACCGCGCCCCCTCGGCCTGCTTGAAGAGATCGACCAGCTCCAGGAGATCGGCGGCGCCTTCAGCGCCGGCGCCGCGTGCGCCACCGCCGAACGATGCGCGCGATCGCTCGCGAATGTCGCGCTCGGCAACCAGCGCCGCGGCGATGCAGGCCTCGCGGCCGACGCCGCGGTCCTCGCCTTCACAGATGAGCCGGGCCAGCCGCGGGTGCACTGGAAAGCGCAACATTCGGCGTCCGAGATCGGTGAGCTGCGCGCCGCGTTCGCTGCCGCCCGGATTGGCGACGGAGACGGCGACGGCGCCAAGCCGCGCCAGCAGCTCCTCGGCCGCCTGCAGCGCCGCGGCCGGCGGTGCCTCGAACCAGCCGAACGTCGTCAGGTCGCGGACCCCCGACGCTCGAAGCGCCAGCAGCGTTTCGCAGAGGTCCGTGCGCGCCACCTCGGCCAGATCGTGACGGCGGCGCATCTCGAAGTCGTGCCGCGTGTAGAGACGGTACGCCCGCCCGGCCCGCGTGCGGCCGGCGCGCCCCGCCCGCTGGATCGCCGACGACTGGCTGATCTTGGCCAGCGCCAGCGTCGGCAACCCCGACCAGGGCGAGCTCCCCGCGACGCGCGCCAGCCCCGAGTCGATCACCCCGACCACGCCGTCGATGGTCACCGACGTCTCGGCGACGTTGGTCGACAGGATCACCTTGCGGCGGCCGCTCGGGTCGGGCCGCACGGCGCGGTTCTGATCGGGCAGCGGCATCTCGCCGTGCAGAGCCATCACCGCGAACCGGTCGCCGGGCAGCGCGCCGGCGAGCGCGTCCGCCGCTCGCCGGATCTCGCCGGCGCCCGGGAGAAACACCAGCAGATCCCCGTCGGGCTCGTCGCGGATCGCGCGCCGTACGGCCCCCGAGATTTGCAAGGCCAGCGGCCGCGTGTCGGGCTCGGAGAGGTGCTCGATCGAGACCTCGAACGCGCGCCCCTCGGATCGCACGCGCACGCACGGCCCCCGCGCTTCGTCGTCGAGAAACGCACGCACGGGCTCCGCCTCCAGCGTCGCCGACATGACGCACACCCCGAGATCCGGACGCGCGCCCGCGCGCAGCGCGCGCACCAACGCCAGCGCCAGGTCGCTGGTGACGTGCCGCTCGTGGAACTCGTCGAGCACGACGGCGGCCACGCCGGGCAGCGCCGGCTCGGCGAGCAGGCGCCGCAGCAGGATCCCCTCGGTGACGAAGCGGACGCGCGTCTCCGGGCCCGACCGATCCTCGAACCGTACCGAGTAGCCGACGGTTTTGCCGGCGGGCTCGCCCAGCTCGAAGGCGACGCGCTCGGCCGCCAGCCGCGCTGGCAATCGGCGCGGCTCGACGACCAGGATCTCACCGCGGGCCGCGATGCCCGCGTCGAGCAGCGCGCGCGGCACACGCGTGGTCTTGCCCGCGCCGGGTGGTGCTTCGACCACCGCCGATCCCGACGCGCGCAACGCGGCGACGATCTCGGGCAGATAGGGGTCGATCGGCAGGGGGTTCATCGAGGCGGCCGCGCGCGGACGCCGAGGGTAGCAGGTATAAAGGAGGTCGATGCCGACCGAAGAACCCACGTCGCCGCCGCCCGCGATCGAAGTCCGCGCGCTGACGTTTCGCTATCCGCACTCCCAGACTCCTGTCTTCAGCGACCTCTCGCTCGCGGTGCCGCGCGCGGCGCGCTGCTTGCTCCTGGGCGCCAACGGCGTCGGCAAGAGCACGCTGCTGCGCATCGTCGCCGGGCGTCACATGCTGCCGCTCGCCATGGTCTCCGTGCTCGGCCGGCCGGCGTTTCACGACACCCGTCTCGCGGGCGACGTCGCGTTCCTGGGCGGGCCGTTCCCGTTCTCCGCCGACATCAGCGTCGCGGAGATCCTGACCGCGCGTCCCGGCATCGACCCGGCGCGCCGCGCGCGCGTCATGGGGATCCTCGAGGTCGACCCCGCCTGGCGCATGCACCAGGTCTCCGACGGCCAGCGGCGGCGCGTGCAACTGCTGCTCGACCTCGAACGCCGGTTGCAAGTGATCCTGCTCGACGAGGTGACCGCCGAGCTCGACGTGCTCTCACGCGCGGATCTGCTGCGTTTCCTGCGCGAGGAGAGCGAGGCGCTGGGCACGACCATCGTCTACGCCAGCCACGTCCTCGAGGGGCTGGCGTCCTGGGCGACGCACCTCGCTTTCCTGAGCCCCGCGCCGCGCCAGCTGCGCTATTTCGGCCCGATGGCAGGCGTGCTCGCTCCCGGCGAATCGCTGGCGGAGCGCTGCGAGACCTGGATGCGCGAGGACCGCCCCCGCGCCGCAACCGCCGATTGACAAGCACCGACCACCCCCACATGATTCCGCACCCCGGAGGCCAGGTTGGACAAGACGGACAAGACCGAACGCATCAAGGAGATCCTCGGGCTGCGCCGCAGTCCCATCAAAGTCGGCTTTTTCGACCAGCCGCCGCCGGGCATCGAACGCTGGAACGGCGGCGCCGCACCCGCCGGATGCTTCTTCTGGACCAAGGCGATGGAGGGCAAGGCGTTCTTCACCGTCCCCGCCGACCACTACAACTGCGCCATTGGCAGTTACACCCACAAGATCGGGTTGCCGGCCGAGCGCGCGACGGAGCTCGATAGCACGCTCGGGTTCATGATCGAGACGCGCTATCTCGACCGCGCCGAGATCCCAGGGATCCCGACGCTCGATCAGACCCCCGCGGCGATCGCCTACGCGCCGGCCGGCCACCCGGCGTTCGAGGGCGACGTCGTGGTCCTGGCGGTGACGCCCGCGCAGTCGACGCTGGTGTACGAAGCGGCGCTCAAGGCCGGCGTCGCGCAGATGGCGAACGCCGCGTTCAGCCGGCCGAGCTGCGCGATCCTGCCGTATACGAAGAAGCAGGGCGCGCTGGCGCTCTCGTTCGGCTGCAAGGGGAACCGCACCTTCACCGGCCTACCCGACGAGGAGATGTATGTCTCGCTGCCCGCTTCGCGCTGGGACGAGATCACCGACCGCCTGCTCGAGGTGCAGCGATCGAACCTCACGATGGGCAACTACTACCAGGCACACCAGGCGAAGTTCGGTCAAAGCTAGTGGACGTTGCGGTCCGCTCGACCGCCGGCCGACGATCCGACCCGCTAGCTGCGCCGGGCCTGCGCTTCCGGTCCTCGAGTACGAAAAGTACACTCCGGTCCGGTTCTCGGCCCGGCTTCGCCATCGGGCCGGCTTGTCGGCCGAATTACGATTGAACGAATGAAACCCGGGGCGGTGCTGGCGGCCGCGCAGGTGCGCGCGGCGGCGCTCGACTGCCGGTTCACGGTGGTCGGGCTCGCGCGCGCCGAGGCCCTGGATCCGGCTCCGCTGCAGCGCTGGCTCGCGGCGGGTTACGCCGCCGACATGGAGTGGATGCACCGCCGTTTGCCCGAGCGGGTGGATCCGACCCAGGTCCTGTCGGGGGCGGCGACGGTGATCGCGCTCGGTATCGCCTACCGCGGGTCGGTCGACGAGCGCTCGCGGTCGCCGGTGGCGGCCTACGCGCGCGGACGCGACTATCACTACGCCCACCGCGACGGCATGAAGGCGTTGCGCAAGCGCCTTCTGGCGATCGATTCCACGCTCGAGACGTACGCCTGCGTGGACACCGGCCTGGCGATGGAGAAGGCATGGGCCGAGCGCGCGGGCCTGGGCTGGATCGGCAAGAACGGCTGCCTCATCCACCAGCGGCTCGGGTCGTCGCTGACGCTGTCGGTGATGTTCGTGGACCGTGCGGTCGACACGTATGACCGGCCGCACGCCAACCTGTGCGGCGACTGCGAGCTCTGCTTGCGCGCCTGCCCGACCAAGGCCTTCCCCGCGCCGGGCGTGGTCGATGCACGTCGCTGCATCTCGTATCAGAGCATCGAGAATCGCGCGGACGTCCCCGTGCCCCTGCGGCGCGGCTTCCGGGGGCGGGTGTTCGGCTGCGACGTCTGTCAGGACGTCTGTCCGTTCAATCACGGCGCCGAGCTCCCACCTGCCGACCGGCGGTTCGCCGCGCGGCCGATCGCCGCGCTCACACCCGTCGAGCTGGCAGCGCTGTCACGCGACGAGTTCGAGCGGCTGGCCCCCGGCACGGCGCTGGCGCGCGCCCAGTACGACGGCCTCCGGCGGAGCGCCTTGCTGGCGCTGGGGGCCGGCCGGACCGTCGCCGCGCTCCCGGTAGTCGAACGCCTCACCAGCGACCCGAGCGCGATCGTGCGCGAAGCGGCGGTGTGGGCCCGCGGCCGCATCGCCGAACGTCCGGACTCTCGGCCTTGAGCCCGCGTCGGAGTGCGCTAGGATTCTGTCAGGCGCATGGCCAAACGTCCTGACGATAAGAACGGGGATCTCGATACGCGCACCAAGCCGAAAGGCGAGCTTGGCACGCTGGAGAAGCCCAAGACCGAGCGGCCTCCACTTTACGAGGTGCTGCTGCACAACGACGACTACACGACGCAGGAGTTCGTGGTCTACGTCCTGATGAAGTTCTTCCAGCACGACGCCACGGCGGCGCGAAAGATCATGCTGCACGTACACACGAAAGGGATCGGCGTGGCGGGTGTGTTCCCGTTCGACATCGCCGAGACCAAGGTTCACCAGGTTGTCGAGTTCTCGCGCGAGCACGAGATGCCGCTGCAGAGCTCGCTGCGGAGGACGGAATGCTGAGCGCGGAGCTGGAGCAGGCGATTCGCCAGGCGCTGGATGACGCGACCGAGCGCGGTCACGAGTTCTCGGGGCTCGAGCACTTGCTGCTGGCGCTGATGGGAGACGACAAGACGGCCGAGGTCATCAAGCACTGCGGCGGCTCGGTCAAGCGCCTGCAGGAAAAGCTCGAGGAGTACCTGGAACAGGAGATCAAGCCTCTGCCCGAGGACCAGCGCGATCGCGCGCAGCCCACACTGGGCTTCGCGCGCGTGGTCCAGCGCGCGGTCAACCACGTCATCGGCGCCGGCAAGAGCGAGGCCAACGGTCCTAACGCGCTGGTCGCGCTCTATTCGGAGCCCGACTCGCACGCGGTCGCCTTTCTGAAGGAAGAGGGGATCACCCGGCTCGACGTGGTCAGCTACATCTCGCACGGCATCTCCAAGCTGCTGCCGGCCAAGACGCAGAACGCGGGCGGGCAGGGGCCGCGCCGCCAGCAGCCGTCGCAGGAGGATGAGGCCGAGGAGGCGCCCGCCGATCCGCTGGCCGCGTACGCGGTGAATCTGAATGAGCGCGCCCGCGCGGGCGAGATCGACCCGCTGATTGGCCGCGCGCGCGAGGTCGAGCGCGCGCTGCACGTGCTCGCGCGCCGGCGCAAGAACAACCCGCTGTTCGTCGGCGACGCCGGCGTCGGCAAGACCGCGATCGTCGAGGGGCTCGCGCGGCGCATCGAGCTCGGCGAGGCGCCCGAGGCGATCCGCGGCGCGGAGATCTACGCGCTGGACATGGGCGCGATGGTCGCGGGCACGCGCTACCGCGGGGACTTCGAGGAGCGGTTCAAGGCGGTGATCAAGGCGTTGCAGGAGAAGGAGAACGCCATCGTCTTCATCGACGAGCTGCACACGATCGTCGGCGCGGGGGCGGCGTCGGGCGGCGCCATGGACGCGTCGAACCTGATCAAGCCGGCGCTGGCAGCGGGCAAGCTCCGCTGCATCGGTACGACCACGCACAAGGAGTACCGCAGCTACATCGAGAAGGACCGCGCGCTCGCGCGGCGCTTCCAGGCGATCGAGGTCGAGGAGCCGAGTATCGCGGAGACGGTCAAGGTCCTGCAGGGGCTGCGCTCGCGCTACGAGGAGTTCCATGGCGTCACCTACACCGGCAAGGCGCTGCACGCCGCGGCCGAGCTCTCTTCGCGCTTTCTGCACGACCGCAAGCTGCCCGACAAGGCGATCGATCTCATCGACGAGGCGGGCGCGGCGCTCAAGCTCAAGGGGCGGCGCAAGAACCAGCGCCCGCGTCGCGTGACCAGCAAGGAGATCGAGACGGTGATCGCCACCATGGCGCGCATCCCGCCCAAGCGCGTCGCCGCCGACGACCGCGAGCGGCTCGCGAACCTGGAAACCGAGCTCAAGGCCAAGATCTTCGGCCAGGACCGCGCCGTCGAGCGCGTCGCGCAGGCGATCAAGATGAGCCGCGCGGGATTGGGAATGCCTGAGAAGCCGATCGGTAGCTTCCTGTTTGCCGGCCCGACCGGCGTCGGCAAGACCGAGCTCGCCAAGCAGCTGGCGGAGATCATGGGCGTGGGCTTCATCCGCTTCGACATGTCGGAGTACATGGAGCGCCACACGGTGTCGCGCCTGATTGGTGCTCCTCCCGGCTACGTTGGCTTCGACCAGGGCGGTCTGCTCACCGACGCGATCCACCAGACGCCGCACGCCGTGCTGCTGCTCGACGAGATCGAGAAGGCGCACCCGGATCTGTTCAACCTGCTGTTGCAGGTGATGGATCACGGCTCGCTGACCGACAACAACGGGCGCAAGTCCGACTTCCGCCACGTCATCCTGATCATGACCAGCAACGTCGGCGCGCGCGATCTGTCCAAGCGCATGCCCGGCTTCGGCGGCCAAGGCAACGACGTCCGTTTCGGCAGCACCGACGAGGCGTTCAAGCTGGCGTTCTCGCCGGAGTTCCGCAACCGGCTCGACGCCAAGGTCGACTTTGCCCCGCTCGATCAGCGCGTGATGGGCCAGATCGTCGACAAGTTCATCGCCGAGCTTGCAGTCCAGCTGGCCGACCGCAAGGTCAAGCTGGCGCTCGACGAGGCCGCGCGCGACTACCTCGGGCGCAAGGGCTACGACCCGATGAACGGCGCGCGCCCGCTCGGCCGCGTGATCCAGGACGAGGTCAAGCGGCCGCTCACCGACGAGCTCCTGTTCGGCAAGCTCGCGCAGGGCGGCAGCGTCCGTGTCGGCTGCATCGACGACAAGCTGACGTTCTCGTTCGACGGGCCGGCTGCCGCGACCTGACGACCTGATCGGGGCGCCAGTGTCGCGGTGGCGATGGTCCGGGCGCGCCGGCGAAGTCCCTCCGCGCGTGGTTCCGCCCGGCCTGTCGACGGCAGCAGCGGGGATCGATGCGAGCAAAGCGGGCCATCGAGACGGGGCTTCTATTCAACCTCGCGATCGCTGCGGTCGCCTGTAGCCATCAACAACCGGGTGGCCAGACGGCGGACCTGGCGGGCGCGGGCGGGTTGCTGGACTCAACGGCCGGCGCGGCCGGCGCGGCGGGAACCACGTCCTGCCCGGCGGCGGTGCCGACGCTCGGAGGTCCCTGCGGAGGCCACTGGGACGTGTGCGCCTATGGGACCAACACTTGCTGCGGCCAGGTCTATCCTGTCATCTACCACTGCAGCGGGAACGTCGTCGTTCCCTCGCTGCACGAGCCCACCGACTGCGCCTTCATTGCCAGAGCGTGCGTGGATGCCGGCGGTTACGACGCCGCGGCGGCCGACCCGCAGACTCGGGATTGTGCTTCGCCATCGCCGGCCTTCACGTCGTGCGATTCGGCCGGGCAAGCCTGCCGGGACCCCGGTCCCGGTCACGGCACGTGCATCTGCCAGGCGGCCACGTCGCCGGACGGAGGCGCCGCCCCGTTCTGGTTCTGCGAGTGATCGGGATCGGCGCGCTCGTCCCGCTTGCGTCACCGATCGCCGCGCAGGCCCTCCGCCATCCGCTCCAACACCTCGTCGAGGATCTCCTCGAACGCGTCCTTTTCCTTCGCGGCGTCGCCCGCGGATTGGATCTGCTGCGATTCATCGGACTTGACCGTGCGCCCCGCCGGCGTGCCGTCGACGCGGATCAACTTTGCGGCAACCAGCCGCTGGGTCATCTCACCGGGAGCGCCGCGCGTCTCTTCGACGCGGAGCTCGACGCGGTACTGCGCCAGGCTCCCCTTCTGCGCGCGGGCGAGCGAGCGCGCGGCTTCCTCGCCGGGCGGCACCAGCACCACGTCGCCGAGCGCGTAGAGACGCCGGCGCGCGGCCGTGCGCACGGCGGCCTCGACGTCGCGCGCGGCGCGCGCGGTCTGGTTGTCGATCGCGAGCGCCACCTGGCGCCGTGTCTGTGGGGTGGGCACGGCGACCTGCTGGTCGGTCAGAAAGGCCGGTGACTCGACGAGATCGGCCGGCGCCAGGCAGAGCCGCAATGTCGCCTCGCTTTCGTCGGTTCCGGCCGCGAGTGGCCAGTCGAAGCAGGGATGCTTGCGATCGAGGTGGGCGTCGTCGGGGATGGCGAGCTCGGCGCTGACGTGCCCGGCGGTCGCGCCGTCGGGCCAGCGCACGGGCGCGCCCGCGCGCGCGTGAAAGCGGTTGCGCCCGCGGCGGGCGA
>Ga0265314_10005828_pt1 | contig 11032 bp, 8 predicted proteins | sample 4126metaG_FD_203106 | JGI IMG/M metagenome (GOLD analysis project Ga0265314, IMG submission 203106) | Rhizosphere microbial communities from Carex aquatilis grown in University of Washington, Seatle, WA, United States - 4-1-26 metaG | ecosystem: Host-associated > Plants > Roots > Rhizosphere >... | reverse complement strand
TTGTCGTCGCAGCGCACGCGCACGCCGCGCGCATCGTTCTCCAGGCGGATTGACTTTCCGCCGCCCGCCGGACCGTTCTCGATTTCGCACAGGGCGCTCTCGACGACCTCGTCGAGCAGCAAATCCTTCTCCGCCAGCGTCACGGTGCCGGCGTCGATCCGTGCCATGTCGAGGATGTCGTTCAGGATCGCAAGCAGGTTCTGGCCGCTGGTGTTGATGTCGGTGGCGTATTCCCTGAGCTTCGGCCCCGTGATCGCGCCATGTGCCATCAATTCGGAGAACCCGATGATCGCGTTCAGCGGCGTGCGCAGCTCGTGACTCATATTGGCCAGGAACTGGCTCTTGGCACGGTTGGCCTGCTCGGCAGCCTGCGTGGCAAAGCGCAGATCCGCTTCGACCTCGGTGCGGCGGACGATCTCGACGTCGCGTTCGGCCAGGGTACGCGTCAGCTCGACATTTTTCTGCGTGATGGCGTTGCGATGGCGGCGCACCAGAAGATGGCGCCAGCCGATCCACAGCATCAGCAGCACGACGCCCAGCATCACCGCCGCAAAGATCACTGTCTGTGTCGCCGTGCGGGATTCGCGCAATGAGATGTCGCGCTTGAGCTGTTCGGACCGCAAATGCTCGATTTCCCAGCGTTGCGTGGCGAAATCGAACTGCGCGCCCAGCAGCGCGAGATTGGCGGACGCCGCCAGCGAGCGGCCCTGGTCGTCTAGCCGCTTGAAAGCTTCGAGATGCACGATGGCGAGCGGCAGATTGCCCTGCGCGCGATACACGCGATAGGCGATCTCGTGCATGTCGCGGAACGGCGAATTCGTCGTCGACAGATCCACGCCGCGGAACGCCCGGTCGAGATCTCGCGCGGCGAGTTCGGTCGCCCCGCGCTCGAAGTCGATCTCGGCCTTCACGCCCCACACGCCGGGTCCCGGGCCGTTCTCGTCGTCTTTCGACAGATGCCGCAGCGCCTCGTTCACCGCATTCGTCGCGGCGGCGAAATTGTGCTGCTTGGCGTAGACGGCTGCGAGGTTGGGCAGGATGCTCGCCTCGAGGAAATCGCTCTTGAGCTGGCGGCTGATGTCGAGGGCGCGCTGGAAGTTCTTGATCGCCTCATCATAGCGGCCCATCTGCTGGAGCGCGAAGCCCAGATTGTTCGCGATGGACAGTTCGACCGCCGGATCGTTGGAATAAATCCGTTTTGCGTCGTTGTAGTAGCGAATCTCGCGCGCGAAATCGTGCGCCTCGTCATAGATGGCGCCCAGCCCCTGAAGCGCGATGGACTGGCTGCGCGCCAGGCCCAGCGTGGCAAAGATGTCGTGCGCCCGCTGGAAGCTCTTCATGGCATGCGCGACATCGCCGCTGCGATCGGCGATCCGCGCCTCCGACAGCGCCAGATCGCCATCGAGCTTGGTGATTCTGCCGTCTTCACTCGCGATGCGGATCGCGCGGTCGAGCGCGGTGCGCGCCTCGGCGACCTTGTTCACGCGGGTCAGCGCTTCGGCCTCCAGCCAAAGGCTCGTCGCGATATCGCGGCTGCGGTCCGGCGAAGTCGGCATGCGCTCGGCGATCGCTTCGGCGATCTGCGAGCTCTTCAGGGCGGTGCTAGGGTCCGCCATCATCGATTTCTGGGCGGCGGCAATCAGATCGTCGTAGTCGCCGGCGACCGGTGCGGGATCCGTACCCTCGGGACGTGCAACCTCGCTTGCGCGCAGCCCGGTGGTTCCGAGCACGCACAGCGTTAGGATCAGAGTAACCCTTTTGAACATCGGCGCTCCCGGGCCGAGCATGCCGTATGTTCCTTGACGAACGATTATTCACCTTGGTGAACATTGCTCTTAAGAGGGTATTTTAGAGAAATTCGCCGCGCGACGCGGTTGGTGCCAACGCCCCGCGTTCGGATGCGATTTCAGAACCGGGAGTTCCTCGGCATGCCTCGTTCCGCCAGCCCGCGCGCGAAACCGGCGAAACGCTGCCAGTGCACATCCCGTCAATGCGATCAATTCGGCCGGGACGACTTTCAAGAATGCCAATATTCGCTGTTTTCGTGTGGCGTTGTGCCTTATCTATGTTTCTGCCAGACTTTGCGCGCTTTTCCCGGGGGCGGGGGCAATGTCGGTCGATACTGGAGGGGAGCCCGGTCGCTACTGGGCCTTCATCAGCTACAGCCATAAAGATGCTGCGTTCGGACACCGCCTGCACCGGCGGCTGGAAGGTTATGTGCTGCCGCACCGGCTCGTCGGCCGAGGCGGTGGCATGGCGCTGCCACGCCGCCTTGCGCCAATCTTCCGCGACCGCGAGGAATTCTCGGCCGCCCAGGATTTGAGCGCCGAGGTGCGCGCCGCGCTCGCCCAATCGCGCAGCCTTGTCGTGGTGTGCTCGCCAGCTGCCGCCGCGTCGGCCTGGGTGACGCGCGAGGTGGAACTCTTCCGCGAGTTGCACCCCGACCGGCCCATCCTGGCGGCGATCCGCGCCGGCGAACCGGCCGACAGCCTGCCGCCGGCGCTGCGGCGCACCAATGCGGCGGGCGAGACCATCGAACCCCTCGCCGCGGATTTCCGCGCAGGCCATGACGGCTGGGAGCACGGCCTGCTCAAGCTCGTCGCCGGCATTGTCGGCGTCGGCCTGGACGAACTGGTCCAGCGCGATTCACAGAGGCGTCTGCGCCGCGTGACGACCGTCACGGCGGGTGCGCTTTCGCTGGTGCTAGTGATGGCCGTGTTGACGGTTTTCGCGCTGAACGCCCGCTCCGAAGCCGAGCGCCAGCGCAGCGAAGCGGAAGGGCTTGTCGAGTTCATGCTGACAGATCTGCGCGCGACGTTAAAAGGGGTAGGGCGTCTGGACGCTATGACCGCTGTCAACGCGCGCGCTCTGAAATATTACGGCGACCAGGATTTGAGCCGGTTGCCGCCCGACTCCCTCGAACGCCGCGCGCGCATCCTGCACGCTATCGGCGAGGACGATGAGACCCAAGGCAAACTTGACCGCGCCCTGTCCGAATTTCGCGAAGCTTCGCGAACGACGGAAGCCCTGCTGGAGCTGTCACCATCGGATCCCGAACGCATCTTCAATCATGCGCAGAGCGAGTATTGGATCGGATCTTACGAATATGCCCGCGGACGTTACGCGGCGGCGTTGCCTCACTTTCAGGCGTACAAGGCGCTCGCGGATCGCATGGTCACTCTCGCTCCCGAGAACCCACGCTATTTGCGTGAATTGGGCTATGCGGAAGGGAACCTCTGCGCGCTGGCGCTGAACCCGCCGAAGAAACCGGCCTCGGCGCTCACATTATGCTCGGCAGCGCTTCGGCACATGGAAGCAGCCGCGCGGCGCATGCCGACGGCCGGTGCGTTGTCGTCAGATCTTTCGAACCGTCACTCGTGGATGGCCAGCGCCTATCTCGAAGTTGGGGATCGCGCGAACGCCAAGCGTCATCTTCTGGCGCAGGAAAAAATATTATCCGGTCTTATGGCGGCCGACCCGAAGGACATGCGCTGGAAGAGCTCCTGGATCGTGCTTCAACGCATTCTCGCTTGGATAGAAAATAAGGAAGGCCGCAGCCAGGCTGCGATATTGCGACTGCAATCGGCGATGCAGATCTCCGACCGAATGATCGCCTTCGAACCCAACAACAAGACATGGGCGCAGCAACGCGCCAGCCTGATCTCCGATGAGGCGAAGTTTTCTACCCGGCAATAAGGATACTGAAAGATGACTTCGAAAAGCATGTTCACGCCCAACGAAACCGCGATCGGCGTCTGGAACGCTGCGTCGCCCGGAACGCCCCCGCCATCCGCCGAGGACCGCCTGTACATTCTGAGCATCGACCCCGATCAAAAACCCGTTCTGCAAATTTACTTTTCGGAACGTCCAAAGAGCCCGGATACCAGCAAGGACGATCCACTTTGCGTGCGGATACCAGTGAATTGCCGCATCATCCTGCAGCTCGATCCGGGCTGGAATTGGGAGTTCCGGCAGCCGCCGGTAAAGCCGGCGGACGACCCCGGAAATTTGGGGGCCATCACCGTCAACCAAGGCGTGACGGGCTACTACAACCTCGAATACGAAGTCCTGAATGGCAAATGCCGCCGTGTGTCGTTTTTCGCGCAATACAGGAGCGGGATTGCCTACCAAGAGGGCGCGAATTTCGACTCGTTCAACATCTATCTCCTGATCGACAAGGCGAATGCCGGCGTCAATGAGCCGGCACAGCTCGCGGTCCGGCTCGATCCGGATATCCAGAATCCTGGAAATCCGCCGGGTTTCATGGGCAAGGGCATGTGACGCATGAGTTCAATTTGACCGCAACCACATCGCTCCTTGCCATCATCGCTTACGCCCGGGCCGGGGCGGTCGATCATGCGTGCCGGCTCTTTCTCGAGGGCGGGTTCGAGCTGGTGAACGACGATCCGGCCGTGCTCAGCGTGCGGGGTCGTCTGTTGAAGGACCGCGCGCTTGCCGCCGAAGGGGCGGAGCGCCGGCGGCTTTATCTGGAAGCCGCTGGCGCTTACGCACGGGCGGCCGAACTGGGCGGTGCTACCTATCCGTTGGTCAACGCGGCGACCCTGTTCCTGCTCGCCGGGCGCAAGGAGCAATCCCGGGCGCTCGCGGCGAAGCTGCTCGAACGCACGCGCGGCGGCGGCGACGAGATGGAGACACCTTATTATCGCGGCGCGACCGAGGCCGAGGCGCTGCTGCTGCTCGGCAAAACGGCGCAGGCCCGTGCCGTGCTCGCCAGGGCTGTCGCGCTGGCGCCGAAGGCTTATGAAGACCACGCCTCGACCCTGCGCCAGTTCGAACTGATCCTGGACGAGCTCGGCAAGGAGGATGCGTGGCTCGATACGTTCCGCCCGCCGCGATCCCTGCACTTCGCCGGCAATATGGCGGTGGCGCCGGACAGCGAGGCGGTCCGCCGCCGCGTGCGCGCCCATATCGCCAAGGAACGCATCGGGACCGGCTATGGTGCGTTGGCGGCCGGCGCCGACATCGTGATCGCCCAGGCGCTGCTGGAGGAGGGCGCCGAACTCCACCTTATCCTGCCGATGCCGCGGGGGCGCTTCCGCGAGCACTCCGTTGCCGCCTTTGGTTCCGACTGGGCGACGAAGTTCGACCGCATCGTGGAGCGGGCCGCCAGCGTCCGCGCGATTGCCGGTGCGCCCGATCTCGTCCTTCCCCTTGCCATCCAGCTCGCGGCCGAAGTCGCGATGGGCAGCGCCGTGATGCAGGCGAGCGCCTTGATGACCGAGGCGGTGCAGCTTCTGATTCTCGACAAATCGGCAGGGCGCGGCAGCGGTGTCACGGGCTGGATCTCCGACCACTGGAAAAAAACCGGGCGGCGCCAGATCTCCGTCACCGCGCCGCGCCTGCGGGGCCGCGCCGCGGACGCGCTGCGCCCCGCCCCGTCCGCCCGCCTCGCCGCAATGCTCCGCATCGATTTGTCCGACGCCGACGTGGATCGATTGTCGAACGTCATACTGCCGCGTCTCGCCGCTGCTCTGGCGCGGCGACCCAAGCCGTTGGTCCCGCCACGCTGGACGGGCGAGGCGTTGCTCATCGCCTATCCGACGACAACCGCCGCCGCGACAGCCGCTGCCGCCGCCTCGGCGGCGCTCGCCGATGTGTTCGGCGCGCGCATCGCCGGGCATTATGCCTGTGTGGGGCAGGGCGACGACGCGTTCAACGGCAAGCCCTTCCTTGCCGGTTCGGCAACCCGCCTCCTGGCGCAGATCGCGCGCTCCGTTCCGCCGGGCGCGATCCATCTGAGCGAGGATTTCGCCGCCGCGCTGCATGCCGGCGCCGGTCATCCGCGTACCGAATTCATCGGCGACCTGCCGACGGAAGGGCACGACGACCCTATTCGCCTTTTCTCGCTGAAGCCGTGAGGCCTAGACGGCCATCTCCTCCAGCCGGCTCGGCGAGACAATCACGAGCTCCTTCGCGTCGCGCCGGATCAATCCGCGCCTTTCCAGCGCGTTGATGGTGCGCGAGACGGTCTCGCGTGTGGAATTGACCCGCGTCGCCAATGCCGCCAGCACTGGGGGCGGGCGAATGGTTTGGCCGTCGCCAAGGCGCGCCAGCCGCAGAAGCTCGGCATGGATCCGACCCGCCGCCGACAGCGTGGTGCTTGCCACGATCTTTGCCGACGAGGCGCGCAACTGCTTCAGCAGCACGCGCGACACCACCAGCCCGACGCAGCTGTAATTCTCGATCAACGCCATGAATTCGGCCGCGCCGAACACGGCGGTCCGCACCTCTTCCACCGCCACGATGTCGGCGTCCTCCGGCGCCGGCTCCGCCAGCGCTCCGAAAAAATCACCGCGGAGGAATTCGCGCAGCAGCACCGTCTGGCCCTCGCCGCCATAGGTCATCGCGTGCGCGCGCCCGATGACGACGAGATAGGTCGCATCCGCGCGGTCGCCTTGTCTCAGGATGATCGCGCTCAGCGGATAGCGGCGGTCGATGGCGCGCCGGCCAATGCTGGCGGCGACATCCGGCGGACAGCCGAACGTCTCCCGAAAAAACGCAAGCATGCCGGAATCCAAAAGACAGCCTCATTGCCCTGGATGAATGTTGTCGAGATTGACCGTGACAACATGAAGTGACAAGGCCGCCAGCGGCAACGATCCTGCACGCGTGGCGCGGTTGCAAATTGACAAGGCCGCCGCCGCTCCTACAATGCGAATTCAAATTCCGTTTTGGCATTCCGCTCCAAAATCGGGCGGTGAGGCGCAAACGCTCTGTAAAGAAGCGTTCGCCACAGCGAGGGAGAGGCATCCAGGTGTCCACCGGTCAGGGCACGGCCGAAGCGGCCGTCGGGCGGCTTCGCCATGCTACGTTGCTGCGGCTGTCGCATGTCGGCGCCGCGCTGAAACGGATCGTTGCCGAGCCGCTCACGCATTTCATCGTATTCGGCTTCCTGCTTTTCGTCGCCAGCCGCTTCTACGAGGAGCAGCACAACGTCTACGACATCGTCGTGACGCCGCAGCACGCGGCGCAGATCGCCCGCACCTATGCGCTGCAATACGGAACGCTGCCGGATGCGCAAACGCTCGAAAGCCTCGTCGAGCGAGACGTCCATGACGAGATTCTGTTCCGGCAGGGCACGGCGCTGGGCCTCGGCGAGGGCGACGAGATCGTGCGCCGCCGCGTCGTGCAGAAGATGCAGTTCCTGATGCAGGACCTGAACGCGCCCGCCGAACCGTCCGAGGCTACGTTGCGCGACTACTTCAAGGCGCATGCCGCCCGCTATGTCACCGCGGCGCGCACCACGTTCAGCCACATCTATTTCTCTACTGACGTCGCCGGCGATGCGCAGGCGCGCGCCCGCGCCGTGCTGGCACAGCTTAACGCCGCGACACACCGCGCGCCCGAGCGCGGCGATCCGTTCCCCGATCTCTACGACTTCTCGGCCTATGAGCCGGAGCAGGTGCAGCGCCTGTTCGGCCGCACACCGATGGCCGATGCGGTGTTCTCGGCATCGGTCGGCCGCTGGTCGGGCCCTTATCGTTCGGGTTATGGCTGGCACCTGATCTATGTCGATGCGCGGCAGGCGCCGGCGCTGCCGCCTTTCGCGACCGTGCGCGATCAGGTTCGCACCGATTACCTGCAGGACGCGCAGGATCGCGCCAACAATGCCGCCTTCGACGATCTCGCCAAGCGGTTCACGATCGTTCGTGCAGACCGGGGGCAAGCGCCATGAAGCGCTGGCTGATCCTCCTCGCCGCTCTTGCGCAGATTCTATTCGCGCCGGCCGCGCAAGCGCATGAGGTGCGTCCCGCCTATCTGGAGATCACCCAGGCCTCGCGCACGACCTATCATGTCATGTGGAAGCTGCCGACGATGGGCGACGTCGCGATCCATCTCGAGCCGCAGATCTCGAATGGCTGGCTCGACCAGCAGCCCGCCGACCAGTACGCCGCCGCCGGCTATCTGATCCGAAGCTGGAGCATCTCGGACAAGCGTCCCGATGCCGTGTTCGGCCAGACCGTCACGATCCGCGGACTGTCGGATACGATGACCGATGTCTTCCTGCGTGTCCGCCTCCTCGATGGAAGGCGCGTCGATACGATCCTGCGGCCGGAGCAGCCCTCGTTCCGCATCGCGATCGTCAACGGCAACGAGATCGCTCTCCCGAGTTTCCTGCTGCTCGGCATCGAGCACATCCTGACCGGACCGGACCACCTGCTGTTCGTGCTGGGATTGTTGCTGATCGTCCGCGGGCGCTGGCCCCTGATCAAGACCGTCAGCGCCTTCACCTTGGCGCACAGCATCACGCTCGCCGCCGCGACGCTCGGCCTCATCCAGCTTTCGGTCCCGCTGCTCAACGCGCTCATCGCGCTCTCGATCCTGTTCCTTGCACCGGAAGTCATTCGGGCCGGTCGCGGCGGCACGAGCCTCACCATCCGCTATCCGTGGATCGTCGCCTTCGTGTTCGGCCTGCTGCACGGCATGGGCTTCGCGAGTGGACTGACCGCGCTCGGCCTGGAGCGGGGCGCCTTGGCCGGTGCGCTTCTGCTGTTCAATGTCGGCGTGGAGATCGGTCAGCTGGCCTTCATCGCGGTCATCCTCGCGCTGCTGCGCGCGTTCCGGCTGATGGAATGGCATTGGCCGCGCGCGCTGGCCGCGGCGCCGACCTACACGATCGGCATTCTCGGCGCGTTCTGGACGATCCAATACAGCGCGATTCTGTTCGGAGTGATCTGAGAATGAAACGTCTTCCTCTTTTCTCTTTCGTCGCCGCCGTCGCGATGCTCGCGCCCGTGGCGGCCAGCGCCCATATCGTCAAGGGTGAGGCCATCGGCTTCGTGAGCGGCATCCTGCATCCGCTGACGGGACTCGACCATGTCATCGCGATGATCGCGGTCGGTATGTGGGGCGCGCAGCTCGGCCGGCCCGCGATCTGGCTCCTGCCCGTCACCTTTCCCCTGGTCATGGCGTTCGGCGGATTTCTCGGCCTGATCGGCGTGCCGCTGCCCGGCAGCGAGATCGCGATTGCGCTGTCCGGCGTCTGCCTTGGCGGCGCGGTGCTTCTCGAATTGCGGCCGCCGCTGGCGGTTGCCGCGGCGCTGGTCGGCGTGTTCGGGCTTTTCCACGGCTATGCGCATGGCGCGGAACTTCCGCCGGGCCAGAACGCGTTGCTCTACAGCCTCGGCTTCGTGCTCGCGACCGGCTTCCTGCACGCGACCGGCATCGCGATCGGCCTCGTGCATCGCTGGCAGTGGGGCAGGCTGGCGCTGCGCGGGGCCGGCGCCGCGGTTTTGTGCGGCGGCGCCTTCTTCCTGTGGAGCGCGGTTGGATGAAACGCGCGCGCGTCCTTCTTCTCGCCGTTGCGGCGTTCGCTGCGCCGCAGGCCGCGCAGGCGCATCTCGTCGTGACCGGCATGGGGCCGATCTATGACGGCATCTCGCATTTCGCCTTCAGCCCGGAGGATTACCTGCCGATCGTGGTGCTGGGCTTCTTCGCGGGGCTGAGGGGCGCGCGCACATCGCGGTTCTCGCTCGGGGCGCTGACCGCCGGGTGGATCGCCGGTGGCTTGATCGCAATGCTTGGCCTCAATCTGCCGCCCATTGCGACGTCGCTCGCGACGGCAGGCCTGTTCCTCGCCATCGGCGGCATGCTCGCAGCCGACCTGAATGTACCGGCGGAGGCCGGCGCCGCGGTCGCGGCAGCGCTTGGACTCGTGCGCGGCACGGCGGACCTCGCCGGCGTTTCTCCGTCCTTCGCGCACGCGCTCACCCTGATCGGCATGAGCGCCAGCGTTTTCGTCGTGTTCGCCATCGCTGCCTCGATCACGCTGCCGCTGCACCGCGCCTGGTTAGTGATCGCCGCACGCGTCAGCGGAAGCTGGCTGGCCGCGCTGGGTCTTCTGCTGGTCGGCTGGATCGCGCGTTACGGCGCGGTCGTGCGCTGAGATGATGAATTTGAAACGAGAAAAAACGGGAGAACGCTCATGAGACTTCGGACCATCCTTCTCGCCTCGTCCCTGCTGGCGGCAGCCGGCGGCGCGGCAGTCTTCGCGCAAGGAACGACGTCAACCGCGCCCGTGGCGCCGGCCGCACCGGCGGCGGGCGAGGCGTCGACGCCTCCAGGCGGAGCCTATCACAGCGCCATCCCGGCCGCGCAGCGGCGCGCCTTCTTTGGCGAGATGCATTTGCACACCACCATGTCGTTCGACGCCTGGACATTCGACACCAAGGTCACGCCTGACCAGGCCTACAGATTCGCCCGTGGCGAAACGATCATGATCCCCGCCGAGCAGGTCGCGCGGCAGGAGGGTCTCGCGAAGAAGACCGGTTTCGTGCCCGCCAAACGTGCCTGGCCGCTCGACTTCATGGCGGTTACCGATCATTCCGAAGCGATGGGCGTGCTGACGCAGCTCGACGATCCCGCCAATCCGGTCGCCAAGACCGAGGCCGGCCAGAGCATCCTGAAGAATCCGAGCTCCGCCTTCTATCTGGTTGCGCATCGCCCCGAAGGCACGGCGCCTGCGGCGCCGCAGCCGACCATGGCGAGCCTGAACCCGGCGGCCGGCATGAAGCACGCCTGGGACGTCGAGACCAAGGCGGCCAACGACAACTACATGCCCGGCAAGTTCACGACCTTCATCGCCTATGAATGGTCGTCGATGGCGCAGGGCAAGTACAACCTGCACCGCAACGTGTTCTTCAATTCCGATCACGCGCCGCTGCCCTTTACCTCCGCCCAGTCCGACCGCCCAGAGGATCTCTGGACCTATCTGGAGAAGACTCGCGCCGATGGCATCGACGTCATCGCCATTCCGCACAATGGCAATGTCTCGGGCGGCTTGATGTACGACTGGAACGACTCCGACGGCCGTCCGATCGACGAGAAATATGCCCAGCGCCGCGCTCTCAACGAACCCCTGACGGAGATCACGCAGAACAAAGGCACGTCCGACACGATCCCGGCGCTCTCGCCCAATGACGAGTTCGCCAATTTCGAGATCTTCGATCACCTGCTCACCTGGCCCGGCGTCACCAGCAAGCCCGACGGCAGCTATATCCGCCAGGCCTTT
>Ga0265314_10005827_pt1 | contig 11032 bp, 13 predicted proteins | sample 4126metaG_FD_203106 | JGI IMG/M metagenome (GOLD analysis project Ga0265314, IMG submission 203106) | Rhizosphere microbial communities from Carex aquatilis grown in University of Washington, Seatle, WA, United States - 4-1-26 metaG | ecosystem: Host-associated > Plants > Roots > Rhizosphere >... | reverse complement strand
TTTGTGGCCGGCCTCCTTCATCGCGCGACGAATGGCGTCGTCGTCCAATTCTTGGCCCCAATTCTGCTTGAGTTCTTCGACGATCCTGGCAATCTTCCCCAGCATGGTTACCTCCGTGAAAAGTGAGGTCGTTAATCTCATTTTCTACGTAGGTAAATTCATGTCGAGATTTACAGAAAATACTAGCACGACAATGCTAGCACTGCTTAACCCGTGCCAGCAGGGCACTTGGGCTTATCCTGATGCCATTCGGGACAGGTCTAATTCTTAGGACTGTCAATATTAGACCTGTCCCGTTTAGCTACTCTGTCCCGTTTAGCGACTCCGGGCAGCGGCCAGTTCCACTTCGGATATGTCCACGGCCAGATGGATTGCCGCCTGACGACACGGGACGGGGAGCCAGCGGTCGAGTGGACCTGGGACGGCAACGATAAAATGGACCCGGCTCAGGGCCGAGGCTGGGCCGTCATGAAGGGTGACGAACTTCACGGAATGATCTTCTTCCATCTCGGCGATGATTCGGAATTCGTGGCGAAGAAGAAGGACGGAACGAAGGCGAAGCGATGACAACGGCAGCAACGACGCAGCCTTTGTCCACTTTCATTCGACACAAATGCCGGGGACTGCGCATTTTTGAAAAAGGTGCGGAGACGCAATCGCCGAGGCGGGGTAGCCCGACAGCTTTTTTCTGAAATCGGGATTTGAAAATGCCGCTCGGAAGTGAGCATTGGATTCCCAGACGGCGTAATTCAGATATGTCGGACTCTCGCCAATCGCTCGGTGCAGTTGCGTCGAGATGAACCCCGGCTGGCGCTTCATAAACTCTGCGTCGTCCTGCCACACTTGCAGGAATTCCTGCTGATCTTCGCTGTCGAGCGTGAAGATGTTGACCAGAACGACCGGCCCGACATCCAAGGCCAGTTGCTTTTCAATTGGGAAAGCTGGGTCGATGGATCGCAGTTGCAGCATGATCGTTCCTTTTCGATTTTGGAGACTTAGACTACACTCAAGACTAGCCACACGCTACCAGTATGTCATCATATTGTCAAGTTGAGAGTATGCGGCCACATGAAAAAAGCGAAACGGACCCCGGCAGGCGATGCCCTGACCAGCCTGATTCTTGATCTTTTCCAACTCAACGGCGCTCTGCTCTACGAAGGGGATCGACTGGTTTCGGGCCTGGGACTCACGAGCGCCCGCTGGCAGATTCTTGGGGCCGTGGCGAATTCCGAGCATCCCCTTCCGGTCGCCTGGCTTGCTCGAAACCTTGGTGCGAGTCGTCAGAACGTGCAGCGGATCGTCAATGACCTGCAAAAAAAGAACCTCGTCGAACTTCAAGAAAACCCGCACCATCAACGGGCGCATCTCGTTGTTCTGACGGACAAGGGCCGACAAGCGTTTGACGCTGCGATGCGATTGCAAGCTCCTTGGGTGAACAACCTGTCGGATGGACTAACGGTCGAGGACATCGAAGCGGTACATCGAGTCATCATGATCCTGCACCAAAAGCTGAACGGGAAAATCAAGGAGTGATTTTGTTTTGGCAGGACAAGACCAGCCGACCATTTGCCTTAACTACTTCGATCTACAGGTGAACTATGCTGAGATTCCTGTTGACAACGATCCTGGCCCTCGGAGGCTTGGCTTCCTTTGCACCGGCTCAAACCGAGCCGACAGCTAAATCAACTCCACCGGGTTTGCGAGTCTTCTTCGCTTCCCACAGCCTCATGTGGTATGCGCCAAAGCCGCTTGGCGAGATGGCCGAAGCCGCAGGGATCAAAGGGCATAAACTTGTCGGCCTTCAGCCTCTCGGTGCTTCCAAAACTCTTCAGCATTGGAATCTCCCAGACGACAAGAATGAGGCGAAGAAGGCTCTCAAGACAGGCGAAGTCGATGTGTTCATCATGTCACCGATTTCCTTTCCCGATGAAGGGGTTGAGAACTACGTCAAGCTGGGACTGGAGCACAATCCCAACATGCGGTTCATCGTCCAGCTTTCTTGGGGCGGCGGGGACATCGACAACCAGGATTTCCCCAAGGGTGCGTTCGACAACGTAGACAAAGAAAAAACGCCGGACCAACTCAAGGGCCTCAACGAGCGGAATATCAAGGCGGGGGAAGCTCAAGCGGTCGAACTCAATGAAAAATACGGCAAGGGTAAGAAAATCGTCGCCCTCGTTCCGAGCGCACAGGCGATGGTGGCACTGCGGACCAAGATCGCCAACAAAGAATGGCCGGGCCTGAGTAAGCAAGGTGAACTCTTCGTGGATGCCGCGCATCCATCGGCCCCAATGGAATCCCTGAACACCTACATACACTTCGCAGTTCTCTATGGTCAAAGTCCCGTGGGCCTGCCAATGCCTGCAATGTTGAAGAACGCCAAGCGGGAAGCGTGGGATGAAAAGTTCAATCGCTCACTGCAAGAACTGGCGTGGGAAACAGTGACCCAGTACCCCTACAGCCTTGTGACGGCTGCGAAAGAGAAATAGTCATGACGGCCAACATCTTTGATGACATCCCGCTGCACATTCCCAAGGAAGTCGTCCAGACGCTCATTCGTGCCGCCGATGTGCGTATCGAACGAATCATCTCCCACGGCCATGCCTCAGCACCAGACTTCTGGTACGACCAACCTCAGCATGAGTTGGTGATCGTCCTGAAGGGAGCGGCGAGGTTGCTGTTCGAGGATGGCATGGTCGAGATGAAGGTCGGCGACTTCATCAACATCCCGGCATTCAAGAAGCACCGGGTCGATTGGACGACGCCGGACGAACCGACCGCGTGGCTGGCGGTGCATTATGGGTAGCGATGAAATGCCATCGGAAACGCCATTCCGCATATCCCTGGTCGTCGTCATGCTCCTCACGATGACCGTCACCGCTTACCATCGCTGGCAGGCCGCAAAATCCGGTGAGAAGATCTCGCACAAGGAAGAGGGCTACCTCTTTGCCGTCGTGCTCCGGCTGGTCGGGCTGTGCCTCTGGATCGCCACTTTCGGCTATTTGCTGTATCCGGCGTCGGTTCAATGGGCGGCGATGCCACTGGCGACCTGGCTCCGTTGGTTCGGTGTGGCCCTGGGTGTTGGTTGCTCGGCGCTGATGTACTGGACGTTCTCCAGCCTCGGCAAGAATCTGACCGACACCGTGGTCACGAGAGCCAAGGCGACCTTGGTGACGCACGGACCCTATCGTTGGGTCCGGCATCCCTTCTACGTGACGGCGGCATTGCTCATGACATCAGCAACGTTGCTGACGGCGAATTGGCTGATCGGGCTGTGCAGCCTGGTGGTCCTGACGTTGCTTGCGATTCGGACTCCGAAGGAAGAACAGATGTTGATCGAGCGATTTGGGGATGACTACCGGAACTACATGGCGACCACCGGCAGGTTTCTTCCTCGGCTTTAGCTCAACATGGTTGCCGTTGAAAGCTTCCCCCTTTCCTCATCCCCGGAACAGCCGCACCAGCCAGAGCATCAAGCTCAGCGCAGCGCTGATCAGCACGCACGTCATCACGGGGAAGTAGAACCGACCGTTCCCCGATTCGATGCGAATATCGCCCGGCAGGTGGCCCAGCCACGACAGCGACCACGGAGCTACGAGCCAAAGCAGGCCCAGCGCAGCGATTGAAAAGCCGACGACGACGAGAAACCAGGCCATTCGTTTGTTCCCCATGACTTTTCCGGCTGCCGCAGCCATCCTACTCACCATCGGCGTTTGATTCCGTAGGCCAAGCCGCAGATCGCACCGAAGATCCCGGCGAACAGCACTCCTCCTACCTTAAGGCTGATTGGCTTGGCCACGCTCCAGATCAAGGGAGCGCCAATCATGACGCCCCCTGCGAATCCCACCACGGCCCAGGCCAGCGGATGCCAAGTGCCGGGCTTCGGTTCGGCTGGTACTTAGCACGGCTCGTTTCCAGTAGGTGACCGGCTGACGTCTGACGATTGGCGGCGGTTGCGTCCGCCGGCGACAAACGCCATCATGGGAACCACCGAAACCGTCTCCTGGATTGGCTTTTGTCGTTATCCCGATGCGTCTCAACCTCAACCAACGCGGCTCGACGCTCTGCCACGCCCTTGCCGCCAAGGCCGATTCACTGCGCGTTGAGGTAACCGAGGGGGGCGGAGGAACGCTGATCGACCTGGGGGTTAAAGCCCGCGGCGGACTGGAAGCCGGTTTGGCACTGGCTGAAATCTGCCTTGCCGGACTGGGGCGAGTGGGCCTTGTGCCGGCCGACCCGGCGGTGTGGCGCGGGCCGGCGGTGACCGTGCATACCGATCACCCTGTCGCCGCTTGCCTCGCTTCGCAATACGCAGGCTGGCAGATCACCCACGGCAAATTCTTCGCCATGGGGTCCGGACCCATGCGGGCGGCCGCCGGCAAGGAGGCGCTGTTCGACCAGATCGGCCATCGCGAACAAGCCGACGTTGCCGTCGGCGTGCTCGAAACCGGAAAATTGCCGAGCGACGAAGTGTGTGCCGATCTTGCTCGGCAGTGCGGTGTCGAAACGGCGAATTTGACGTTGTTGGCGGCGCGGACCGCGAGCCAGGCGGGCACGGTGCAGATCGTCGCCCGGTCGGTCGAGACCGCGCTGCACAAACTTCACGAATTAGGCTTTGACTTGAAGCGGCTCGAAAGCGGCTGGGGCGTGGCACCCTTGCCTCCGCCCGCCGCCGACGATCTTGCCGGAATAGGCCGCACGAACGACGCGATCCTGTACGGGGCCGAGGTCACCCTCTGGGTGCGCGGCGACGATGCCAGCCTGGAAGCAATCGGCCCGCGCGTGCCCAGCAGTTCATCGTCCGACCATGGAGAACCTTTCGCCCGGATCTTCGAGCGCTATGACCGCGATTTCTACAAGATCGATCCGCAGCTCTTCAGCCCGGCCGTCGTCACGCTGGCCAATCTCGACACCGGCCGTTCATTTCGTTTTGGGCACGTCCTACCTGAGGTCATCGAGCGTTCGTTTACGGGATGACGGATGAGGGATGAACGATGCGTGACCACCAACTTAAGGGCGTCGTGCCGATCGTGCCGACTCCATTTACGGCCGACGAGGAAATCGACTTCGAAGCACTGCGCGCGTGTGTGGAGTTTGCCGCTCGCGCCGGTCTTGGCGCCGTCTGCTTGCCGGCATACGCCAGCGAGTTCTATAAGCTGAGCGACCTTGAGCGACATGCGGTCGTCGCCGCCGCGATCGACGCGACCGATGGCGGCGTGAAGATCGTGGCCCAGGCAAATCATCCGTCGGCGAGGCTGGCGGCGCGGGTGGCCGAGGAATACGAAGGGCTGGGCGCGTCGTTCATTTCATTCGCGCTGCCCCGAATCTTTCCGCTCAAAGAAGACGATCTATTCGCCTATGCCCGCACGGTGTGCCGGGCCGTCAGGCTGCCGGTGTTGATTCAAGACTTCAACCCCGGTGGGCCAACGGTGGGTGGCGAGTTCGCGCGGCGGCTTGCCGACGATTGCCCGAACTTCCGCTACCTCAAGCTCGAGGAATCGCTGATGGGGCCCAAGATTCGCGGCATCATCGAGGCGACCGAAGGGCGGATTGGCGTGCTCGAAGGTTGGGGAGGGATGTATTTGTTGGACCTGGTGCCGGCCGGCATTTGCGGCTTGATGCCGGGCTTGGGTATTTCGGACCTCTTGCAGCGGACGTGGGAACATGCCCGGGCCGGACGTGGCTACGACGCGAACGAGCTATTCCAAGTCTTGTTGCCGCAAATTGTCTACTCATTGCAACACTCCGAGCTTTTCAACTGGATTGAGAAGCGACTACTCGTCGCCCGCGGCGTCTTGCCCGAAACGAGCGCGCACGTGCGCCGCGCCACCTGGACACCCGATCCTGCCACACTTGAATTTGGCGATCGGCTCAATGCGCAGGTCGTCGCGTTGGCTGGGAAGCTGGGAGTGGCTCATTAGGCCACCTGGTGGCCCTTCCAATTACGAAGACATCTGTAATTGCCCGAATGACCAATGACTGACCGTGAGCCGCCGCCCAGCGCGGTGCGTTATCAAATGCTGGCGTGGCTCTGCGCGGCGGCACTGATCTCGTACATCCACCGCAATGCAATCGCCGTGGCGGTAACGACCATCAGCGACGACCTGATGCTCACCAAGGACGAAATGGGGTGGATCCTCGGTGCGTTCTTTTGGGGTTACGCATTGCTGCACATCCCCGCCGGTTGGGCCGCCGACCGCTGGGGCACTCGCCGTCCGCTGGCGGTGTTCGCCGCCGTTTGGTCGATTGCATCGGGCCTGATGGCCTTTGCGACGGGGTCGTTCGAGTTGCTGCTGTTGCGTTTCGGCTGCGGCGCGGCCCAGGGGGGAGTTTTCCCCTGTTCGACCCGATCCATGGTCGACTGGTTGCCGGCCACGCGCCGGGCGCTGGCCTCAGGGTTGTTGGGAAGCTGTATGTCGCTGGGGGCGGCGATGGCCAACGGAATGACGGGCACGCTCTTGGAGCAGGGGCTCAACTGGCGAATGGTGCTTGCGAGCTACACGGTCCCCGGCGTGCTTTGGTCGATCGGCTTCTACGTCTGGTTCCGCGATCGGCCCGAGGAGCACCCCCGCGTCAACGTCGCCGAACGAACGTTGATCCGCGTAGGGCGGCCCGCGGCCGATCCGTCGCGCAAGATTTCACGTCCGACAACTCCCTGGTTCTTGATCCTCACGTCCGTACCACTGTGGCTGCTTGGCGCTCAGCAGTTTTTTCGAGCTGCGGGCTATATGTTCTACGGCAGTTGGTTCCCGACCTATTTGCAGGAGGGACGCGGGCTCACACTTGGCCAATCGGGCTGGCTTTCGAGCTTGCCTCTATTCGCAGTGGTCGCGGGTTCGCCCCTTGGCGGATGGATTGCCGACCGACTACTGGCCGCCACCGGCAGCCGGCGGATCAGCCGCCAGGGCGTCGGCGTGGTGAGCATGCTCCTGTCGGCGGCGCTGGTGTTGCCGTCGTATTGGATCGACGATCCGGTGGTGGCCGTATTGTTCGTCAGCGCCGGCTCATTTTTCGCCTCGTTCGGCGGACCTGTCGCCTATACCGCGACCATGGACCTGGGTGGCAACCACGTGGGGACCGCTTTCGCCGTCATGAACATGTTCGGCAACTTTGGGGCGGCGGTCTTTCCCATCGTCGCCGCCGAACTGCGGACCGCCAGCGGAACCTGGGACCTGGTCTTATTCGTGTTCTGCGGCGTTTACGTCGCCGCGGCCGGCTGTTGGCTGTTCGTCGACCCGAATCGGGTGATCGGAGAAGATCTCGCAGCCAAAGCGATCGCCCCGTAAACCACCATTTCCTCACCCAACTTGGCCGGCACAATCTGATAGGTGCCGGCGAAAGGAGGAAAGACGTACCGATCGACGGCCTTGCGGAGCGGCTGGAACAGCAATTCCTCACCGATGAGCGATACGCCGCCACCGACGACGACCACCGCCGGCGAAAGCAGCGTAATCATTTGAGCGATGCCCCATCCGAGCGCCTGCCAGGCGCGGTTCAAGACGTCGAGCGCCAAGGGGTTGCCTTCCGCGGCGGCCTCGGCCACGAGCTTCGACGAGAGTCGATCGGGATCGCCGTCGCAGCGGTGCCATAAATCGGCCATGCGCTCTTCGATGGCGGCCTCGGCGTCGATCAACTGCTGTCGCACCAGTTCAGGCTTGAGCGGACGCTGTCCTTCGCGAAAAGCCCCTAATGAGTGCGTCACGGGGCCGGCCAGGTAGGCCTGTGCCGCGGCGGCAATACCCCAGCCACTGGCGATCGACTCGATCGTCTGGTCGGGTCGCTCGGCTTGCAGGCCTGGGCGCAAGTGGCCAATTTCCGCGGCTCCCAGGCCATGGCCACCGTAGACCTCTCCGTCGATGATCAAGCCGCCGCCGATACCGGTGCCAATCGTGACGTAAAACACCGGGCTACGGCCCAGGCCGGCACCGAATCGGGCTTCGGCCAGCCCTGCCAGGTCGGCATCGTTGCCAATCACCGCGGGAAGCCCAAGATTCTCGCGGGTCCAGTCGACCAGCGGAAAATCGGTCCAACCCTCGACGTGATGGCTTTTGACGACTCGGCCCCGTGCGGCATCGACCGGGCCGCCGAAGCCGTACCCGATGCGCGTCACGCCGTGCCGCGCGACCAGGTCGACTGCGGCCGCGCGAATCTGCTCTCGGATGCCGGCGGCGCCTCGGGCGGGTTCGACACTAAAGCGGTGCAACTCGACCAGTGACGCGGCATCGCCATGGCCGACGCCAAGCTGGAGTTTCGTTCCGCCGATTTCGATGCCGAGATACATCGTTAATTTGCCGCTGACGCGGCGGCGTACCGTCCCTCGTGGTTGATTCGCGCGAACACGTCGTTGAGCACCCAGTGAAACAGGCACAGGTGGATGCTCTCGACCATTCCCATGTCGTTCAACGGTACGTGGATACCGTCTTGTTGTACTTGTTTCAACTTGCCGCCGCCGAAACCGGTCAGGCCGAACGTGGTGAGCCCGTGCCGCTTGGCCCAGTCGACCGCCTTGAGCACATTGGGGCTGTTACCCGAGCCGCTGATGGCGATCGCCAGGTCGCCCGGCGAGCCGTAGTTCATCAGTTGCTGAACGAAGATCTGGTCGTAGCCGCAATCGTTGCCGACAGCCAGAATCCAGCCCAGGTTGTCGGTCAGGCTCATCACCTTGAGGCGCTTCTTGGTCTCGTCGTTCAGATCGCGCTCGCGGAGCGAGCTTTTCCCCAGGTCTTCGCTCATGTGCGTGGCGGTCGTGCCCGATCCGCCGTTCCCGAAGATGAACACGAATTTCTCATTTTCCCAGGCTTCATAAATCAGGTCGGCCATCCGGCCGATCTCGTCCCGCGAAACGCGGTCGAGCTCCTGGTGCAAGCGGCCGAGGTAGTCATCGACGTTGAGTTGGGCGCCGAGCATCGGAATCGTGTCTCCTCGTAAATCTGAGCGTAAAATTGTGATTTTAGTTTATCGCGTCGCTCGAAAAAGGGCCAGTCGGCATCGCCGCCGAAGCGGCAAGCGCGTATAATCCGCCGCGAAAATGCCTTACTCAAGACCGTTTGAGCGGAATGTCCCCGTTCGGAACGCGCGATGGCGATCTCACTCAAGCAATATGCTCAACGGCTTCGCTCCAGCGGCCTGGTGTCGGCCGGCGAGCTGCAAGCATTCCAGCGCGGCATACCGCCGGCCGAACGCCCGACCGATGGCGAGCAACTGGCGCGGGCCTTGGTCCGCGGAGGAAAGCTGACCAGGTTCCAGGCCGCCCATGTCTATCGCGGCCAGCGCGAGCCGCTGGTAATGGGCAATTACATGCTGCTCGACGAGATCGGCGCGGGCGGAATGGGAAAGGTGTTCAAAGCCCGGCACCGACAAATGGATCGCATCGTGGCGCTCAAAGTGCTCGCGGACGACGCCCAGAAATCGCCCGAACTGGTCGAGCGATTCCGCCGCGAGGTGCGCGCAGCGGCAAAGCTGTCGCACCCGCGTATCGTCACGGCCTATGACGCCGACGAGGTCGATGGCCGGCAATTCCTGGTCATGGAATTTGTCGACGGTCCCAACCTGGCGGAACTAGTCAAGGAGCATGGGCCCTTTCCGGTCGACGAGGCGATTGCCTGCGTGATCGAAGCCGCCGAGGGGCTGGCCTTTGCCCACTCCCAGGGCGTCGTCCACCGCGACATCAAGCCCGGCAACCTGCTCTTGGCGCCGGATGGGCATGTCAAGATTCTCGACCTCGGCCTGGCCTCGCTGCGCGAAGCCGTCGAAGCCCGACAGCCCGCCGGCGGAACAGCGCTAACGGTTACCGGTGTCGTCGTCGGCACCGTCGAATACATGGCCCCCGAACAAGCCGAAGACACCCGGCAGGCCGACGAGCGCTCCGACGTCTATAGCCTGGGTTGTACGCTCTACAAGCTTTTGACGGGCGAACACCTTTACCATGGCGATACCGCGGTCAAGCTGATCGTCGCGCACCGCGAGCACCCCATCCCCTCATTGCGAGGCGTCCGCGACGACGTACCGTTGGCTTTAGAAGAGCTATTCCGGGCAATGGTCGCCAAACAGCCGGGCGATCGGCCGCAATCGATGTCAGACGTGATTACGTCGCTACGGGCCTTGGAATCGACGCCCGAAGCGGATGCCGGCGAGTGCGACCGGCAGTCGGCCTCGGGCGCGCCGAGGGGAGGCGATTCGAAACCGTCGAACCATGCTCCGAGCGAAGAACGACCTGAATTCTCCCGGAGCCGAACGGCGAGCGCCGTGGATAGCGACCACCGACGGTTGTCGTGGGGTTGGTTCGCGGGCTTGGCAACGCTGGTGGGATTGATGATCGCCTTGTCTCGTAGCCAGCAAGACCCTGCCGACACTCAGCCGAGTGGTCCTGCGGCGGTCGACGACGGCACCGGCGCGCCGCCGTTTGAGGCTCGACAAGAGCAGGGTCGATCGTCGGAAGAACTCGGTTTGCCAGAATTCGAGACGAACTCGCTGGGGATGCGTTTGGCGTTGATTGTTCCGGGCGAGTTCTGGATGGGAAGCGCCTCGGATTCTTCGCCCGCCAACGAACGGCCGAGGCACCGTGTTTTGATCTCGCGGCCATTCTATTGCGGCGTCAACGAAGTGACTGTGGGCGACTTCGGGCGGTTCATGAGCGAAAGCGGCCACCGGATTACCACGAAAGCAACACACCGTAACGGCGAGCGGCACCAGCCGACGGGGTTTTCGCAGACCGACCATCATCCGGCCATCGGCTTGAGTTGGCACGATGCCCAGGCCTTCTGCCGTTGGCTCAGTCAAAAAGAGCAGACGACTTATCGCTTGCCCACCGAGGCCGAGTGGGAGTACGCCTCTTATGCGGCCGATGGCCGGGCCGACCAGGGCATCCAGCAGGCGTGGTACGGCGGCAACTCCGAGGGACGCACGCACCGAGTGGGCCTGCTGGAGCCAAACGCTCTGGGCCTTTGTGATATGCTGGGCAACGCCAGGGAATGGTGCCTCGACGGTCAACGGCCGTACACGGCCGAATCCGCGCACGACCCGCGCGGGCCGA
>Ga0265314_10005825_pt1 | contig 11036 bp, 9 predicted proteins | sample 4126metaG_FD_203106 | JGI IMG/M metagenome (GOLD analysis project Ga0265314, IMG submission 203106) | Rhizosphere microbial communities from Carex aquatilis grown in University of Washington, Seatle, WA, United States - 4-1-26 metaG | ecosystem: Host-associated > Plants > Roots > Rhizosphere >... | reverse complement strand
GTGCAGCAATCGGCCGGCTTACGAATGTGGTGCGCGACCGGGGTCAACACCCTTGCGGTAGCCGCTTTTATTGCAAAAGGGATTGTGGCCTGGCGTGTGGCGATCCCCATGCTGGTCTGCACTCTGATCGGCGGCTACTGGGGCGCGCACGCGGTGCAGCGGCTGACTGCGGAGACAGCGCGGCGGACGGTTCTGGTGTTCGCATGGACCATGAGCATATGGTTGCTGGTGCGTTCCTGGAGATAACGCGCCTCATTCCACAATTCGCGAGTCCGCGGAGAACTTCTGGTAGTCGCGATAGGTCACGTCCAGCTCCTCGCGCAGCTTGCGCAAGTACGCCAGGCGGGCGTCGGCCCGGACGCTGATATGTGCCGGCAGCCAGACTTCTTCGTTTACGCGGACCTGGTCGAAATTCAAGATGCTTCCGGAGGCGAGCTTTACCAGGCCCAGTCCGAATGAGATGGGATCGATCACTTCCACCTCGGCTTTGACCCATTGATAGTCGGCCTGATCCACCCAGATCTTGCCGCGCAGGTGGGTGAGGATCTCCGCGCGCTTGATTTTGGGTTTGTAACCTGGCTTGGGTTGTGCTCCGATGATCCACATCGGACGGCCGTCGATTTGCTCCGTTCCCTGCACGGTGAGTTGGAACGCCTCGGGAACCTCGCGCAAATAGCGGCGCTCTTCGGCGCGGTCCTTATCTTCCCGGGCTTTTTCTGAAGCAGACTCGTGCTGCCGCTTAGCCGACTCTTTGTCCACTTTTTCCTGCTCCTTGCGGGCTTCCTTGGCCGGCAGAGCTTTGTCATCGCGCTCCACCAGCTTTCCGTAAGGACGGCCGCCCAGGACCATGAACTCGTACGTCTGGATTTCCTTCGAACTTAGGTTCCCGTTGCGGCCATAACGGCGTTCCTCGACGCGTTCCAGAAAGGTGTAGTTCTTGAAGCGCTCAAAGTTGGTCGCATCGCGATCCACGGAGTGCCGAATGATCTCGGTCGCATCCTGCGCACCTAAGATCAACGCGACGTTCAGCGCGAGCAGAACCGCCCTTGTCACGCTTCAATTATGACGCGCGCGCGGGAATGGCCTGAGGCCGGGACGGAAGCGTAATGGTGAACTCCGCGCCTTTTGCATCACTTCGATTGGCAGCGCGCACGTAGCCGCCGTCGTGCTTCACGATGGTATCGACGATGTGCAGGCCCAGGCCGCTCGAACCGGTGGAGACGTGCGGCAGAAACAAATGCTCCAGCATCCCTGGCGCGATGCCCGAGCCCTCGTCGCGCACAATGATCTCGATTTGTCCGGCGATACTGCTCGCGTGAACCTGTATAGTTCCGCCCGCGGGCATGGCGCGCATGGCGTTCAGGAACAGGTTGATCAGTACCCGCTCCCAAGCCCAGTGTCCGCCGAGCTCAATCCCGGGCTCCACTTCGCAGACAAAGCGGATCTCCGGTCCGCGGCCGGCGGCCACCGAATCCTCGACGAACGCGATCGCGTTGGCCAGGATCTGCTCGAAGGGCGTATTCTCGCCGGTGCCCGCCTGGATTCCGGCGGCGATATTTTTGCCCCGTTCGACGCTGCGCAGTATCGCCGCGGACAGCTTGGCATAGCGCGGGTCGCCCGCCAGCAGGTCGGCGGCGTCCACCAGCGTCTGGAACACGTTGTTGAGGTCGTGCACCAGGCCGGAAAGCGTCAGGTCTTCACGAGTCTTCATGTTCGAGCCATCATGTACGCACGATCTGTCGCAGTGTATCGAAAAACTCGGGGAAAGACACGTTCGCCGATTCTGCGCCTTCGATGGCACACGGCCCGTCGGCTGCCAAAGCTGCCACCGCGAACGCCATGGCGATGCGATGATCTCCGGCCGAATCGATCTCGGCGGCGTGAAAACTTTGGCGGCCGGGCACGTGGAAACCCTCCGGATTGGTCTCGATTTTCACGCCCATCCGCCGGAATCCGGCCTCGATGGTGGCGATGCGGTCAGTTTCCTTGACGCGTAGTTCGCCGGCATCGCGCACGGTCAAGCCGTTGCTGCTGGCGGCCCCCAGGACGGCTAGGGCCGGGATCTCGTCGATCAGCGCGGCGGTCATCGTTCCTTCAATAACGCCACCTTCGATCACGCCGCCCGCGGCCGCGGAGGACTGCACACGAAGGTCGCCAATTAGCTCGCCTCCCACCTGATGAACCTCAAGCACCGTGATTTTGGCTCCCATCGACACCAAGAAATCGAGCAGCGCGGAACGCGTTGGATTCAAGCCGACGCCGTGGATCACCAGGCTCGATTCCTTGAGCAGCAGCGCGGCGACCAGGAAGAAGCAGGCCGAGGATAGATCGCCCGGGGCCACCAGCTCACGTCCGGTGAGGCGCGCGCCGGCGCGCAAGTGAATCGTCCGTTTCTCGACTTCGATCTCCGCGCCGAACTCCTTGAGCGCGATTTCGGTATGGTCGCGCGTTCGGACGGGCTCGCGGACGATGGTGTCGCCCTGGGCGAACAAGCCGGCGAGAAGAACGCAACTCTTCACTTGGGCGCTGGCCATGGGAAGCTGATAATCGATGCCGTGCAGCGGGCGGCCATGAATGGTGAGCGGTGGAAACTTGCCATCGCGCGCGTCGATCTTAGCGCCCATCTCGGTGAGAGGACCGATGATGCGCGCCATCGGTCGGCGGGAGAGGGATTCGTCGCCGCCGATCCGCGACGTAAACTTCTGCGCCGCCAGGATTCCGGAAAGCATGCGGATCGTCGACCCTGAGTTCCCCGCGTCGAGCATCTCGTTGGGCAGCCCGGCCGGTTCCAGGAGCGCACCGCCCTCGATGACCACCGACCCGTCCTGCCGCTGGATCTTCGCCCCTAGTGCCGCCATGCAGGCCAGCGTCGATTGGCAGTCTGCGCCAGTGGAGTAATTGGCGATGGTGCTGCGGCCTGAAGCGATGGAAGCCAGCATTCCATAGCGGTGGGAAATGGATTTGTCGCCGGGCAAGGTGATCACGCCTTCGATGGCTCGCGCCGGGGAGATGGTTTCGCGCATGAAGTACCAGTGTAGATTGAGGATGCCCGCCCGCGCCCGATCGCTCCGGTTTCCGCATCCGGGAAACGCCTTAGTCGCAACTCCATTTTTCCCCCTATTTGTTTGTTACGCGTCCGCCGATGGATTTGAAAGTAAAGAGGAGATCGTGTCGGCGCACACGAAAGTTGAAGTCACCACGTTGCCGGTGCGGCAGGAGCCGCGGCCTCCGCGATTTGAAAGCGCGTCGCCGGACCCCGCCTACGCTCCGACCATTCTGATCGTGGACGACATCGATCTGAACAGGCGACTTCTGCGCGGCATTCTGAAAGCCACTCCTTACCGTATTCTGGAAGCCAAGCGGCCGTCGGTAGCGTTCTCGCTCCTCGACATGGAAAAAGTTGACCTGATCGTGGTCGATCTGGTGCTGCCGGAAATGAGCGGCATGGAATTCTGCCAGATGGTCAAGGCGGACCGCCGCACTCAGTTGATCCCGATCCTGATGCTGACCAGCATCCAGGGCATCGAAAATGAGGTGGCGGGCTTGGAATCCGGCGCCGACGATTTCTTGCTCAAACCGCTGCGTCCGGCGCTGGTGCGCACTCGGGTGGGCACCATGCTCCGTCACAAAGCGCTGGTGGATTCGCTGGAGGAAGCCGAAACCATTCTGTTCGCGCTGGCACAGTCGGTGGAACATCGTGATCGCTACACCGGCCTGCACTGCGAACGGCTGGCCAGTTACAGCATCGAGCTGGCGCACGCATTGGGACTGCCCAAACAAGAGCAACTGGCTCTATTTCGCGGCGGGTACTTGCACGACATCGGAAAGATCAGCATCCCCGATTCCATCCTGTTCAAACGCGGATTGCTTACCGAGGAAGAATGGGAAATCATGCGCCAGCACACCATTCGCGGCGAGCAAATCTGCCGCCCGATGAAAACGCTGGCGCCTGTGCTGCCGATCATTCGCAGCCACCACGAACGCTGGGACGGAAGCGGTTATCCGGACAGCCTGGCGGGCGAAGACATTCCGCTGCTCGCGCGGATCCTGCAAGTCGCCGACATCTACGACGCCCTGACCACGGCGCGGCCCTATAAACCGGCTTTTTCCCACGATCGCGCCATGGCGATCATGCTGGAGGAAGTGCGCCGCGGATGGCGCGATCCAGAGCTGGTGCCGCTGTTCGCCGAAATCGTCAAGCGGCAGGAGGAAGTCCAGGCGGGCGAAGAGAACATGCAGCAGTCTCTCGAAGCAATGCGCCGCGAACTGGCCGAGTAACGCTAAGGAACCAACCTAAAAACCAATCACCGCGGCTCCGTCAATCGCGTCGTTCTTAAGGGCCAGCAAAGCCTCGTTGGCCTCTTCCAGCTTGAAGACAGTGACCTTGGGCCGGAGTCCGATCTCGCTGGCCAGTTGAAGGAAATCGCGGGCGTCGGCGCGGGTCACGTTAGTGACACTGCGGATCTGCCGCTCACCCCATAGCAGGCTGTCGTAGTCGAATTCGGGCATGCGATCGAGATGAATCGCGTTGATCGCCACCACGCCGCCCTTGCGGAGACTCGCGAGCGCCGTGACCACCACATCGCCGCTGGGGGCGAACGTGATCGCGCGGTCAAGGAGAGTCGGAGGGCGATCGAGCTCGGATCCCACCCAATCGGCGCCTAGCGACTCCGCCAGCTTGCGGTGCGACAGGCCGCGCGTAGCCACCGAGACGTGGCATCCCCATGCCCGGAGCACGGGCAGGGCGAGATGCGCCGATGCGCCGAAGCCAAACAGCCCGACACGTTCGCCTTGCTGGACGCCCGCGACGCGCAGGCTGCGGAAACCGATGACGCCGGCGCATAGCAGAGGAGCGATTTCCAGATCGTCGAGTCCCGGGGGCAAGGGAATCGCGAAGTCGGAGCGCACCGCCGCATACTCAGCGTAGCCGCCGTTAACGCTGTATCCGGTGAAGGCGGGCGAATCACACAGGTTCTCTTCGCCGCGACGGCAATACTCGCAGGTTCCATCGATGCCGGCCATCCACGTCACCCCGAAGCGAGTACCGCCGGCTTCCCCAACGATCTGGTGGCCTGGGATCACGTGATCGCGGACCGGCTTCAGCTCGCCTTCAACGATGTGCAGATCGGTGCGGCACACGCCGCAGGCGCGGACGCGTAGCAAGATCTGCCCGGGCGCAGGCGTGGGAATCGGAATATCACGGATTTCGAGAGGGCGGGAAGCGATACTGGCGGGAATCTTTAGAACCGCCGCTTTCATGGTTTTCTTTTCAGCTCGGTCATGACGCTCGACACCAGTTCCTTGGCGTCAGTAATGCACTTGTCGATCAACTGAACGTCCATGGCAGGCTTGCCCGGCTGCCGCGCGCTCTGGCAATAGACGCCGTGCTGGCCCACCAGCACCAAGGCATCGGTGAGCAGGTCGAGCGTCACAGCCAGACGGCCCCGCTCCAGACCCATCTGAAATTCGTGCTGTTCTAGGGAGTCCTTGCGGTCGTCGAAGACGGACATGCTTTATAGTACGCGCTTCATGGTACTTGTTTTCCTGAGATGTCTCGCAGTCAAAACACACTAGCAAAGCAGAGTGAGCAGCCTGTACAGCGTCGTGCGAAAACTGCGGCGGATCGCACGGTCCGACCTGGCGGACATCGACAAGCTTCGATACATCTTGAACGAGTCGAACGCGTTTGGGCACGGAACGGGCCTCGCGACGTACCGCTTGCGGGGCAACGTGAACCATGTTGCCGCCACAATCGCGCTTCGCAGGGACACCACCGATTTCAAGGTGTTCGACGAGATCTTCGTGGAGCAAGCCTACGCGCCGTGCGTCGCCGGGCTGCCCGATGGCCTGGGACGGGTCACGCTGATCGATCTGGGAGCGAATATCGGGTTAAGCGTGCTGAGCATTACCCAACAGCTCGCCGCACGGGCGCTCGAGGTGGTGGAGATCATCGCGGTGGAACCTGACCCGGATAATTTCCGGCTGCTCGCGGAGAACCTGCGCAGAACCGGATTGGCGGACCGTTGCACTGCGATTCGCGCGTTCGCGGGAGCGGAGCTCGCCTTCGCGACACTGCACGACTCAGGCAACGGAGCTTGGGGAATGCGCATGGGGCCGCTCGCGGACACTGGAATCCCGGTCCTCCCACTGGCCGAGATCGCGGGTTCGGTGAAGGCCAGTGTGCCGATAGTCCTCAAGTGCGACATCGAGGGCGGCGAACGTGAGCTATTCCTGCATATCCGCGACTGGGAGCATCTGATTCCATACATACTCCTTGAGCTGCACACCGAATTCCTTTCGGTTCAAGAGATGTTCGCGTGTCTGAATTCGTCCGCCTTTCACTGGACGGTCCACGGGATCCCGCCCTCCGGGGCCAGCATTGCGCTCTTACTGCTCGAACGCGGCTATCGAAAAGCTTAGGGCACGGTCCATGTCCCGCGCGAAACCCAGCCGGAACTCGTGTTCGGTTCGAGGGACTGCAGGTAGACAGTTTTAGCGCCGCTGAAGGCCGGCGATTTGAACACCACGTTGATGGTGAACGCGACAGAGTTGCCGGACGTGGTCATGACCGTAAAACCGACGGCGCACTGGCTGTTCTGCAGGTTGGCCGCGGATCCGATGCTTTTCGTAGCGAGCGTGACGCCGTCGTCGCCGTATAAGCCGATGGTCGTCGTGGTCCGGTTGTAGAACAGATAGCATGCGTTGGCCAGATTGGCGGGGGAGCCGGCCGTGATCAGCATCGTCATACCGACGATGTTTAATTGCGAGGCGGAATCGGATGCCGTGAAGGTAAAGTTTGGGGACGACCCCGAGCCGGACGCGGGACTGATGGAATCGGCCGTGGGCGCTCCTCCGGTTACGGTCCAGCCTCCCACGTTGATCCATCCGGAATTTGTCAGACTTTCCGCGGCGTAGAGATAAGCATTCTTGGCGCCGAAGAACGTGGCGTTGAAGGCGATATCGACGGTAACGACCAGCGCGGTGGTCCCGGCCACGATGGTCGAATTGGCGCCGCGCACGCTGCATTGATTGTTGGAAATTACCGCGGAAGATCCCGGTATCAATGCCGCTGCGCCGTTGGCCGCAATGTCGAAAGCCAGCGAGATCGTGTTTTGGGTGCGATCGTACACCAGGCTGCACGCATTGTTCGTGTTCAAGGTCGTGGAAAACAGCATTGCCACCGCGACAATGAATCCTGAGCCGCCTTGATCGGAGACAGTGAAGCTGAAGCGCTGGCTGGGACCCGAGCCGGCCGATGGGATCACGGAGTTGGCGATAGGAATTCCCCCCGCGGCCACCAGGTATGTGCCACGCTGCACAAAGCCGGTATTCAAAACGCCCTCCGACGCGAACATGTAAATGTTCTGAAGTCCGCCAAAAGCTCCCATGAAGGTGATGGAAACGTTCACGATCTGTGACAGTCCGGAGGAACTTGTGGAAACAGTGCCGACGGCGCATTGGCTGTTACGCAGAACGGTGGTGGAACCAACTAGCTTTGAGCCGGACCCTTGCGCATTGTCGGAAAAAAGCCTGATCGATCCGGCAACGCGATCGTACACGATGTAACACGAATTGGAAAGACTCCCCGAGGTGCTGAACAGCATCGCCATGACCGTCAGGTTCGAGGAGCTTTGTGTATCGGAAAAGACAAACGAGAAAGTCTGGCTTGCTCCGGTGCTGGCGTTGGGAGATACAGAGTCTGCCGAAGGCATGGGCGGCGGAATGGTGACGGTCCAGGTCCCTTTCGCCAGAAAGCCGGTGTTGCTGACGGCATCGGCAGCGTAAAGATAAACAGTTTTGGTGCCCGCGAAGGCGGGCTGGAACGTGATTGAGACCGTGAGTGTGAGATTCGTGCCAGCGATGCTTGCAGAACTGCCCGCGCCGTTCAGTACGCACTGATCGTTCGCCCCGCTGCCGCCGCCAGGGGTGACGGAGACGCCCCCGGTGGAAGCATCGTCATTCGCCAGGGCGAACAGATTCGTGGCCGGACTATACGTAACATAGCAGCCGAAGTTCAAAGAGGCCGTCGTGTTCAACAGCAGGGCGACCGTGACCAGGCTGCCCGCTCCCGCTGGATGCGAGTATTGAGCCGTAAACGTGACCGCGTTGCCGCTACCTGAGGATGGTGCGACCGAGTTCGCGGCGGGAAGCTGTGGCGGTGGGGCCGTCACACCTAAGCGCGCGACCCACCCGGTGCTGCCGCCGACGTTGGACGATTGGATCGCGCCCTGCAAAGGCAGATCCAGCGAACTGGTTTGGCCGCCAATGAACACGTTCCCGGAGGAATCGACCGCGATGGCATTCGCCTGATCCGCGCCCGTGCCGCCAAACATGGTGGAAAACGTGAGTCCGTTGCCCAGGGGGTTGAGCTTGGAGACGAAGGCGTCGTAGAACCCATTGAATCCGGCTTGAACCCCCCCCACCACGGGGAATCCGGACGAGGATGTGTAGCCGGCCACGTAAGCGTTGCCGCCGGAGTCGACGGCGATGCCGCTGGCCCAGTCGAAGCTGAAGCTTCCTAGATAGGTGCTGTACACTTTAGCGCTTCCCGCGGCGTTCAGCTTGGTCACGAAGGCGTCCTGAACTCCGTTGAAGGCAGTTTGGAACGCTCCGGCGGTCACCGGAAAGTTGGCCGAGTTGGTGACTCCGGCGACGTAAGCAGAGCCAGTGGAATCGACGGCGATGGCGTTGGCTTGCTCGGGAGATCCGGCTTGTCCGCCGGCGCCTCCTAGATAGGTGCTGTAGACCAGTGCGGCCGGGCTAGTGGAGATCTTCGTAACGAAGGCATCCTGACTGCCGCCATTGGCGGCCTGGAGAGGCGCGGCCAACGGGAAATTCGTCGAGAGTGTTCCGCCGGCGATATAGATTCCGCCGGAAGCATCCACTGCGATGCCGCCGGCGTGCTCGTCGTTGGTGCCACCGAGGTAGGTGCTGAAAGAAATCGCACCAGCCGGAGTGAGCCGAGTGATGAACGCATCGGTCGCGCCGCCGAGGACGGATTGTACCGGACTGGATATCGGGAAATCGGTAGATTGTGTGTCGCCGCTGATATATGCATTGCCGGCGGCATCCACGGCAATCGCGGTAGCCGCATCGTAGCCGATTCCGCCCAAGAAAGTGCTGTAGACCAGCAGATTCCCGATGGCGTTCAATTTCACCACGAACGCGTCCCGGATGCCTCCGAGTGTCGGGCGAATGGACGACACGAGCGGAAAATCGGCGGAAGCAGTGGAGCCCGCGAGATAGATCTGCCCCGAAGAGTCCACTGCGATGCCTGCGGCACGATCGTCGCCACGGCCGCCGATGTATGTGGCATAGAGGAGCGTGCTGCCAGCAGGGTTCAGCTTGAACACGAACGCATCGACGCCTCCCCGGTTCACCGCCTGAATGGCGTTCGAAACGGGAAAATCGATGGCCTCGGTCCAGCCTGCCGCGTATAGATTGGCGGACGCGTCCACAGCCAGCGCGGTAACGGCGCTTTGTGCAGTTCCGCCGAGGTACGTGGAGTAAGAAATCACGGGATCGATGACCAGCGGCAGGGTTGCGTCGTAGTCGCCCAAGTCGAACGCGATGGTGTTGCCCCCAAGGATGCGGTAGGCGGCCTCAACGGGGTGCCGGACGCCTTCAAATTCCTGGTACGCCACCGGCGCTTGCTCGCGCAGTTCGGCGGCCGCGCATTGGACCACCAGGTCGCCGCGAGCGTCGATGAATATGCGATCGGCGCCGGGATATTCCAAACGAATCTGGTTGGGATCGGCCCCGGCCGCCACCAGAAATTCCGATTCAAGTTTCGGCCCGCGACCCGCGTAGTTCATATCGATGCCGGTGTACAAGTTGCGGTAGACAATGCCCCGATAGGTGGGAAGGCTGGTGTGCCAAGCGGCCGGATCGTTGCCAATCAGGTAATTGGCGCGCGCGGCCATCGCGCCTACTCCCTCAATCGAGACACTGGGGTTCGCACCGGCGAAGTGCACGCGGAGTTGCGTCTCGTGAATTTGGAAGACCACGGAATCGAGTGCGAATCCGGCCATCATCTCCCGCGTTTGGGCGATATAGCGAATCGCAGGATCAGTCTGGCCCGCATTGGGGATGAAGAATATCGGAAGGGCGTGTTTGGTATCGGCCGCGAGGGTTGTGAAACCGATGGCCAGGAGTAGCAGAAGGATTGTGGACCGCATTGTTTACCCATACGAACGTTCGACGAAATGTTGGGGATCGTGCATATCTCGCGATTGCGGATGGAATACCTCCTGTTGACTGAAGACTGGTTTGTGTGGCAGACTAGTATGCGAAAGGACGCTGTATGGAACCACCTGTGGATGTCGATGCGGTTACCGTGCGGGCGTCTCAGTACTGGATGGAAGACGGCCTGGTGGAGATCTTGCTCGGTCTTATGATCTCTGTCCAGAGCGGTGTGTATTTGGTTGCAGGCGCACTCCCCCGCAGTCCGCTTATGGACTTCATTTCCACCTTCGGCGCACAAGCGCTCTGTCTCACAGTCACACTTTCGATCTTCGGTGGATTCAAAAAGCTGAAGGCGCGAATCACGTTTCCTCGGACCGGCTATGTCGCGCTTCCCAAGCCAAGCACAACATATCGAAGTTCGGTCTTCGTGATAGCGATAGCGCTTGCTGGTTTCATGGTCGCGGTTGGGCTGGGGTTTCAGCCCACGCAAGCGGATTGGCTGAGCGGAATGGCAGTGCCGGCTTTCGCGGGTTTTTTCGCGGTCTGCCTGATTGCCAGTGGCCTTCAATACAAACAGGCGAGCATGCTTTGGGAAGGCCTTCTCACGCTCCTGTTCGCCGCAGGGTTGGAATGGTTTACGGACTTGCGGGGGTTCAAGGGATTGGGAATCTTGATGGTTATGGTGGGAATCTCCATGGCGATCATAGGCGCCTTCCGGCTCCGCAGTTTCTTGAAAGCCCATCCGAGACCGCGAGAGGTAGAAGCATGAAGAGAGGTATGGAACCCCCTGTTGATGTCGATGCAGTAGCGCTGCGGGCGTCGCGGCACTGGATGGAGGATGGACTGGTGGA
>Ga0265314_10005822_pt1 | contig 11038 bp, 9 predicted proteins | sample 4126metaG_FD_203106 | JGI IMG/M metagenome (GOLD analysis project Ga0265314, IMG submission 203106) | Rhizosphere microbial communities from Carex aquatilis grown in University of Washington, Seatle, WA, United States - 4-1-26 metaG | ecosystem: Host-associated > Plants > Roots > Rhizosphere >... | reverse complement strand
AGCGGCGGAGTAGCTCAGTGGTAGAGCAGGGGACTCATAAGCCCTTGGTCGCAAGTTCAACTCTTGCCTCCGCTACCAACCCCCAGTTCCCGAACATGATCGAGACGACCAAGAAGCTCTTTCGACGCGCGGCCATCGACACGTCCGAGGGCCCGCTCCATATCCTGTGGACCCTCGACGAGGACGGCGTGTGGGTCCTGCCCTGGGCCTCGCTCCATGCCGGCGACCAGCGCCGCCTGGGCGAGACGATCGCCCGCGTGGGCTCGTTCTCCGATCCCCGGATGCCGGCCGAGATCGTCGAGCTGACCCGCAGTGGCGCCGTTTTCGTCGAGCTGACGTCAGAGCAGGCCGCCGCGATCACCCGCGAGCTGGCCGCCGAGCTGCCCGTCGCCGAGACGGTCTGAGGCCCGAACAAAGGTCTGGGCTCAGTGGCGCAGCGCGGTGCAGGTCGTGCCGCCGGCCGCGCCGGGCCGAAAACTGGCGAATATTCGCCCCAGTACTACTGCGCGGAGAGTTCGGCCCAATCGCGCCCGGATCAGGGCAAGGAGCTACTTAACTTGTCCCGAGCCACGCTCAGTCGAGCGTGTTTCGTTCGGCCGCGTGCGATCAGGGGACTCCAAAACCCGCCCGGTAACACCGGGACGAATATTTGGCAGGTTTCGGGCCGCTGAGCCGCGCCTGCCCGGCGCCCCGCCCCCAGCCGCCGGGCGCCGGTCGGCCCCTGCCCGGGCGCCAAGCCCCGGCCGCCGGCCCGCGGCCCCGCGAAGCCACCCACGACCCCATCCGCCAAGGCCTCCCACCCGTACTAGTAGGTGTCCGACGATCGCCGAGTGGCCTGCGGGCGCTGATCGGGGCGGACGGTATACTCAGTTCGAGGTCGGCGCACGGTCGCCGGCCGAATGACTCGGAGGCTCCTCGTTGAACGCTAAATTCGCCCGCAACGGGATCGTGATGCTGGTCCTGGTCGTCGGGACCCTCGTGCTCCTGTGGCAGCTCCTCGGCCAGACCACGTCGGCCAGCAACACGGCCTATTCGGACTTCCTCAACAACGCCCAGGCGGGCAAGGTCGCAACGGTGTCCCAGGAGGATTCGACCCTCACGGTCACCACGACCGACGGCACGCCGACCTATACCGTCACGGTGCCCACCATCCTGACGAACGTCCTCCAGGACGTGCGCACGGCCGAGAAGGCCGGCAACGTCAGCCACCCCGCCGTGGTCGGCGCAAAGCAGGCCCCCGACACCTCCTGGATCGGCTTGCTGGTGACCACCGCCCTGCCGCTGATCCTGATCGTCGGTTTCATCCTGTTCATGATGCGCCAGGCCCAGGGGACCAATAACCAGGCCCTCAGCTTCGGCAAGAGCCGGGCCCGGATGTTCCTGGGCAACAAGACCGTCGTGACCTTCGCCGACGTGGCCGGCGTGGACGAGGCCAAGATGGAGCTCCAGGAAGTCGTGGAGTTCCTGAAATATCCCGAGAAGTTCAACTCGCTCGGGGCGCGCATCCCGCGCGGCGTGCTCCTCGTCGGACCTCCCGGCACGGGCAAGACCCTGATGGCCCGCGCCGTTGCCGGCGAGGCCGGGGTGCCCTTCTTCAGCATCTCCGGCTCGGAGTTCGTCGAGATGTTCGTCGGCGTTGGCGCCAGCCGTGTCCGCGACCTGTTCGACCAGGCCAAGCGCAACTCGCCGTGCATCGTCTTCGTCGACGAGATCGACGCGGTCGGCCGCCAGCGCGGCGCCGGCCTGGGCGGCTCCCACGACGAGCGCGAGCAGACCCTCAACCAGATCCTGGTCGAGATGGACGGCTTCGACACCAACACCAACGTGATCGTCGTCGCCGCCACCAACCGACCCGATGTCCTCGACCCGGCCCTCCTGCGGCCCGGCCGCTTCGACCGCCAGGTCATCCTCGACCGGCCGGACATGAAGGGTCGCACGGCGATCCTCAAGGTCCACACCAAGGGCAAGCCGCTCGACAAGGGCCTCGACGTGGAGGGCATCGCCCGCCAGTCGCCGGGCTTCTCGGGGGCCGACCTGGCCAACCTCGTCAACGAGGCCGCGATCCTGTCGGCCCGGCGCAACAAGAAGGTCATCGGGATGTCCGAGTTCCAGGAGGCCCTCGAGCGGATCGTGGCCGGCCCGGAGCGGCGCAGCCGGGTGATCTCGGACGCCGAGAAGAAGATCATCGCCTACCACGAGGGCGGTCACGCCGTCGTGATGCGGATCCTGCCCAAGTGCGATCCCGTCCAGAAGGTCACGATCATCAGCCGCGGGATGGCCCTCGGCTACACGATGGGCGTGCCCATGGAGGACCGCTACCTCAAGTCGAAGACCGAGTTCGAGGACCAGATCGCGGGCCTCCTCGCGGGCAATGCCTCCGAGCGGATCGTCTTTGGCGACACGACGACCGGTGCCAGCAACGACATCGAGAAGGCCACCGACCTGGCTCGCCGGATGGTGACCGAGTACGGCATGAGCGAGAAGCTCGGACCGCTGTCCTTCGGCAAGCGCGACGAGATGATCTTCCTCGGCCGGGACATCGCGGAGCAGCGCAACTACTCCGACGACGTCGCCAAGCAGATCGACGATGAAGTCCGGGCGATCATCGACCGGGCCTACGAGCGGGCGCACGACGCGCTCGTCGCGAACCGCGAGCGGCTCGATCGCCTGGCCGCCAAGCTGGTCGCCGAGGAGACGGTCGACTCGCCCGACTTCGAGGCGCTCTTCGCGGACCTCCCGCCGAAGACCGACGTGCGCACGCACGGCTCGATCGTCGCCCCGGGTGATAACGGACCCGCCCTGGAGCCCGCTCCGAACCCGATCTGATCCGTTCCAGCCGACCCAACCCGAACACGGGCGAGCCTGCACGGCCCGCCCGTTTCGATTCCCGCCGGTACACTCGGTGAACCGCCAACGAACCGGGCCAACGAACCGCTGTCGCGAGGCTCCTGACTGATGACCGACGCATTCGAAACGTACCTTGCCGACAACGCCGAGCGCCGCATCGCCTCGTATCTCGAGTTCCTGCGGATCCCCAGCATCTCCGCCCAGCCCGAGTACGCGGGTTCGGTCCGGGAAGCGGCCCAGTGGTTAGCCGGCCAGCTCGAGGCGATCGGGATCGAGCACGCCGAGGTCTCCGAGACGGGCGGCCATCCGGTCGTCTACGGCGACTGGCTGCACGCGCCCGACGCGCCGACGGTCCTCGTCTACGGCCACTACGACGTCCAGCCGGTCGATCCGATCGAGCTGTGGGAGACCGCCCCGTTCGAGCCCTTCGTCAAGGGCGAGCGGATGGTTGGCCGCGGCTCGGCCGACGACAAGGGCCAGATCCATATCCACCTCCGGGCGACCGAGGCGATCCTGGCCACCCGTGGGGCGCTGCCGGTCAACCTCAAGTTCGTGTTCGAGGGCGAGGAAGAATCGAGCTCGGTCCACCTGGATGCCTGGCTGGAGGCCAACAAGGGCCGCCTGGCGGCCGACCTCGCGGTGATCAGTGACACGGGCTTCTTCGAGGGCAACCTGCCGGCGATCACCATCGGTTTGCGCGGGATCTGCTACGTCCAGGTCGACGTGACGGGGACCGCGGTGGACCTCCATTCGGGCCAGTTCGGCGGTGCCGTCCAGAACCCGGCGACAGCCCTGGCCCAGATCATCGCCGCGCTCAAGGGCCCCGACGGCCGGATCCGCGTGCCCGGCTTCTACGACGACGTAGTGGCCTTGAGCGAGGCCGATCGGGCCGCGTTCGCCGCGTTGCCCTTCGACGAGGAGCGCTACCGCACGGACCTCGGCCTGCCGGCCCTCGTCGGCGAGGCCGGCTATACGACCCTCGAGCGGCGTGGCGGCCGGCCGACCCTCGACGTCAACGGCTTGTGGGGCGGCTTCGAGGGCGACGGCGCCAAGACGATCATCCCGGCTCATGCCCATGCCAAGATCAGCTGCCGGCTGGTCACCGCCCAGGACCCGGGCACGATCTTCGAGCTGCTCCGGGCGTTCGTGCTGGAGGTGGCCCCGCCCGGCTGCACGGTCGACGTCCAGTACCTCGGCGGCGGCCGGCCGAGCCTGACCCCCATCGACCATCCGGCGACGCAGGCCGCGGCCCGGGCGATCGCGGCGACGTTCGGCGTCGCGCCGGTGTACATCCGCGAAGGCGGCTCGATCCCGGTTTGCGCCAGCTTCGAGACGATCCTGGGCCTGCCGGTCGTCCTCCTCGGCTTCACCCCGCCCGACGACAACGCCCATGCCCCCAACGAGTCGATGTCGCTGCCCAACCACGAGACGGCGATCCGGACGGTCGCGGCCTACTGGGACGAGCTGGCCCGCCTGCCGCGCTGAGCACCCGCCTGACTGTGCAGAAATGTGGGGTCTGGACCGGTGTTTCGGGGGCCTCCCGGTGCTAGGATGCGAGAACTGGCAGCACCGGGAGGATCCATTCGCGTGAGCACCGAAGCAGCCGAGCCGGCGATCACCCAAAAGGGCGTGTGGCGGCTCGAGACCCCCAACGGCAGCATGGCGCCGCGCTCGGCGCTCGACGTGCTGGTCGACCTCAACGATCGCGTCACGAGTGGCAAGGTTGGCGAATTCCAGCCGATCCCGCTGGGCTTCACCCCGCTCGACAAGACGATCGGCGCCGGCCTGCGCCCCGGCGAGCTCCTCCTGATCGGTGGCGCCCAGGGCACGGGCAAGACCACGATGGCCCTCCAGATGGCCCGCAACGTCGCCTCGGCCGGGCAGGCCAACGTGCTCTACATCTGCTTCGAGCACGAGGAGCAGTACCTCCTCAACCGGATGATCGCGATGGAGTCGGCCCTCGCCCACCTGCCCCACAAGACCGGCGCGATCAAGATCCAGGACGTCCGCAAGGAGATCCTCGGATCGTGGCTGGCCGAAGGCCAGTCGGGCACCCAGCTGGCCAACAACCCCCGCCTGCGGCCCTCGCTCGACCGGATCGCCCGCTACGGCCAGAACCTCTTCCTGCTGCGCGGCTCGCAGACGGCCAGCACGGTCGACAACATCCGCAACCTCGTCCGCCAGCACCGCGAGCTGTCCGGCGACCGGCGCCTGATGGTCATCGTCGACTACATGCAGAAGGTGCCGGTCATCCCCGAGCCGCCAACCGAGTCGGAAAAGGTGACCTACGTGGTCAACGGCCTCAAGGACATCTCGCTGTCCGAGGACGTGCCGATGATCGCGATCGTCGCCGCCGACAAGGAAGGCCTCAAGGCTGCCCGCCTGCGCAACCATCACCTGCGCGGCTCGTCGGCGATCAACTACGAGGCCGACATCATCCTGATCCTCAACGAGAAGTACAACGTCGTGGCCAAGGTGAACATCGAGTTCAACCCCTACCAGGCCCAGCGTTTCCGTGACTGGGTGATCGTGTCGGTCGAGAAGAACCGCGGCGGCCAGGACAACGTCGACCTCGAGTTCGAGAAGCACTTCGAGTTCTCGTGCTTCGACCCGAGTGGCCGGACGGTCCAGGAAAAGCTGATCGAAGAGCGGCTCTACAACGACTGACGCCATGGACGGGAGCGATGCGTTCCCGGCGATCGTCGAGATCGTGGTCGAGATCCCGCGCGGCAGCCGCAACAAGTACGAGTACGACGAGCGAACGGGCGTCTTCCGGCTCGACCGGGTCCTGTCCTCGGCCGTCTACTACAACTTCGACTACGGCTTCATCGAGGCGACCCGGGCCGGCGACGGCGACCACACGGACGCCTTGCTCCTGATCGACGAGCCGACCTTCACCGGCTGCCGGGTCTGGGGCCGGCCGATCGGCGGCCTCGAAATGCGCGACGAGCACGGTCCCGACTTCAAGGTCCTGTGCGTTGCCGTGGGCGATCCCCACCAGGCCCATGTTGAACGGCTCGACCAGGTCCGGCCCCACCGGCTGGTCGAGATCCGCCACTTCTTCGACACCTACAAGCTGCTCGAGGAGAAGGAGACCGAGGTCCTCGGCTGGCGCGATGCCGATGACGCCCGGCGGCTCCTGCTGGCCGACCGTGAGCGCTACGCGGAGGAGGTCCGGAACCGGCCGGCGTCCGGGTGAGGGACGGCCGCCGCGGGTTCCGCCCGCTGCCCGACGAGCCCGAAGGGCCGCGGCTGTTCATCGCCCTGCCACTGCCCGACGCGGCGCGTAGCGCGATCGAGGCGCTGGTTGCCGGCGTCCGCCTGGCGCCGGAGCCCGGCGTCGGCGAGCGGCGCGATCCCAAGGATGTCCGCTGGGTCCGGATGGACGGCCTCCACGTCACCCTGCGCTTCCTCGGCCCGACCGAGCCCGAGCGCATCGCCGCCGCCCGCGCGGCGGTGGAGACGGCCGCGGCCGGCGTTGCACCGTTCGAGCTCGGGCTGGCGGGAGCCGGCGCATTCCCGAACCCGGCTCGGCCGCGAGTCCTGTGGCTGGGCCTGGCCCGCGGCCTGGAGCCGCTCGACGCGCTGACCCGGCGGGTCGGCCGGTCGCTTGCCGAGCAGGGCTGGCCGCACGACGATCGGCCCGCCCGGCCCCACCTGACCCTTGCCCGCAGCGACGGGGTCGCCTCCGGCGCGCTGGTCGCCGGGCGACTGATCGCCGCTGCCGCGAGCCTCGATCTGCGCTGGTCCGCGGACCACCTGGTCCTCTTCGAAAGCCAGACCGGGGGCGGCCCGGCACGCTACCTGCCGCTCCTCCATCTTCCGTTGACTGGCGGCACCGAATCCGCGCCCTGACCGGCCAGTCGGGGTACGATCCGCGCGTGCCCCGACTTGCGTGCCGCTCCTGCGGGCGGCAGATCTACGCTACGGCGCCGCTCGAGTCGCTCTTCGCCGAAGAGCGCCGTTGCCAGCGCTGTGGATCGAACCTGATCCAGGACCGGCGCGACGCCGACCGGCGCCGGATAGCCCGCCGGCTGAACCCCCCAGACGAGCCTGGACCACCGAGCTCCGGCGAGCGCCGGATCGCAGCCCGCCGCCAGCACGCCACCCGGCGCAGGGAATCCGGACGCACCTCGTCGCCGGTCGGCAGCAGCGCCGGCTGGGTCGACTAGACCGCCCGGTCGTTGCGCCTCGCGATCGTCGGCCTGGGCCTGATCGGGGGCTCCATCGCCCGGGCCATCCGGAGCAATCGATCGGCCGCCGCCTTCGACTCGATCGTCGCCTGGAGCCCGAGCGGCAGCGGCCCGGCGGCCGCCCTCGCCGACGGAATCATCGACCGCGCCACGACCTCGCTCGATGACGCCCTGGCCGGCGCCGACCTGGTCGTCCTGGCGGCGGATCCGCTGACCTGCCTGGACCTGCTCGATTCGATCGCGGCCGCCAACTGGGCCGGCGACCGGCCGACGATCACCGACGTGGCCAGCACCAAGCAGGCGATCGTCAATCGTGCCAACCAGGGCCACCTGGCTTTCATCGGTGGCCACCCGATGGCCGGCCGCGAGGTCTCGGGCTACGGCGCGTCGCGGGCCGACCTGTTCCTTGGCCGGCCCTGGGTCCTGTGCCCGGGCGCGCTGGCCCGGCCGATCGACTTCGAACGGGTGGAGCAGCTCGTCGGGGCCTGCGGTGCGGACGTCCACCGGCTCGCCGCGCGCGAGCACGACCGGGCGGTCGCCGGGATCAGTCACCTGCCCCTGGCCCTCGCGGCCGCCCTGGCCCAGGCCGTCGGCGACGCCGACGACTGGCCGATAGCCCGGGCCCTGGCCGCGGGCGGCTGGGCGAGCGCGACCCGGGTCGCCCGGGGCGACGTGACGATGGGCGCCGGGCTGGCGGCCACGAACGCTCCCGAGCTGGCCCGCCGGATCCGGGCCCTCGTGACCCAGCTCGAGGACTGGCTGGCCGACCTCGAGGAGACGCCCGACGACCCGCAGGCAACCGCCCTCCGGATCGCGCTCCGGCTGGCGGCGGCCCGGGAGCTGCTCGGCCCGGCCGATTGAGCGAGCGCGTCCTGGTCGTGCCGCGCACGGCGGTGATCAGCGGGCGCGGCTGGCGGGGCGTCCGGACCCGGGGCCTGGCCGGCGTCCTGGACACGATTGCCCGTGAAGGCCGGTTCGAGCCGCGGGCCGAGGTCGAGGTCGATCCGCGCTGGAAGCAGGTGGTTCCCTATCTCGTCGTGCGCGACGGCCCGCGCTGGTTCCTGATGCAGCGGACCCGGGGCGGGGCCGATGCCCGGCTCCATGAGCAGTGGTCGATCGGGGTCGGCGGCCACCTCAATCCGGGTGACGGTGACCTGCTCGGCGGCCTCCGCCGCGAGTGGCGCGAGGAGGTCGAGGCCGACTTCGAACCCCAGCCCCGCCTCGTCGGCTTGCTCAACGACGACTCGACCGAGGTCGGCCGGGTTCACCTCGGGGTGGTCTTCGAGACGGACGCAGCGGGACGCCCCGTGAGCGTCCGCGAGACGACCAAGCTGACCGGCTCGTTCGCGTCGGGCGCGGAGGTCCGGGCCGTCGCCGATCGGCTCGAGACCTGGAGCCAGCTCGTCTTCGAACGGCTCGACAGCCCGGCTCGGTGATCGGTGCGCCTATAATCGGGCCGCTGAGCCGACGCGCGGCTTGAATCCTGGGGAGGCAATGGCCGCAAAGATCCTCGTCATCGATGATGACCCGAATGTGCAGCGGCTGCTGACGTACACCCTCAAGCAGGAAGGCTACGACGTTCTCGTGGCGTCCGACGGCGCCGAGGGCTTCCGCCTGTGGCAGGCCGAGCTTCCCGCCCTGATCCTCCTCGACATCATGCTGCCCAAGGTCGACGGCTACCAGGTCGCGACCAAGATCCGGGCCGAGGAAGGCACCGCGGCCCACGTCCCGATCATCATGCTGACCGCCGAGCGCGAGGTCGAGCAGAAGGTCAAGGGCCTGCGCGCCGGGGCCGACGACTACCTGATCAAGCCGTTCCACCCGGCGGAGCTGCTGGCCCGGATCAAGAGCCTGCTGGCCCGCTTCGCCCCGCGTGACCTGCTCGTCGGCCGCCCGCCGCTGGGCCGGGTTCTGGCGTTCTACGGCGCCAAGGGCGGCGTGGGCACGACCACGATCGCGATCAACGCCGCCATTGCCCTGCACCGCGAGCTGGGCCGCAAGGTCGTCCTGGTCGACGCCAACCTCCAGTTCGGCGATCACCGGGTCTTCCTCGACCTGGGCCTCGACCGCAAGAGCATCATCGATATCGTCACCGCCCCGTCGATCGACCTCGACCTCGTCCGGCAGGTCCTCGTCCATCACGACTCGGGCATCGACCTGCTCCTTGCGCCGCCCTCGCCGGAGACCGCCGAGCTGGTGACCGAGGAGCACCTGCCCCAGATCCTCGACCACCTCCGCTCGCTGTACGACTACGTGATCCTCGACATCGACAAGCGCCTCGACGAGATCAACCTCAAGATTCTCGACCAGGCCGACCAGTTCTTCGTGGTCATGACCGCCGACCTGTCGTGCCTCAAGAACGTCCGGCTGGTGCTCGAGACGATCGGCCACCTGGGCGTCGAGGCGGGCAAGGTCCACCTCGTCCTGAACCGCTCCAACGCGTTCACCGGGATCAGCCAGAAGAACGCCGAGAGCGCCCTGAAGCGGACGATCGAGTTCCAGGTGATCAACGAGTACCGCGGCGCGATCAGCGCCCTGAACAGCGGCGCGCCGTTCATGTACACCAAGGCCGACTCGCCCCTCGGCCGGTCGCTCCTCGATTTCGGCCGGACGATCGACAAGGCCTTCTCGGGCGGAGCCCCCCAGCCGGCCGGCGCGACGCGCTGAATTCCGGCGGCAGCCGGTGATGATCCCCGGCCGCTAGGCTCCGACGATGGCGGACGGCGGCGACCCGGAGCGAATCCTCGACGGCCTCAACGACGCCCAGGGGACGGCCGCCCGGGCGACCAGCGGTCCGGTTGCGATCCTGGCCGGCGCCGGCACCGGCAAGACCCGGGTGATCAGCCGCCGCGCCGCATACGCCATCGCGACCGGGGTCGTCGGCGCCGCCGAGGTCCTCCTGGTGACCTTCACCGACAAGGCGGCCACCGAGATGGCCGGCCGGATGCGCGAGCTCGGCCAGCCGCAGGTTACCGCCCGGACCTTCCACGCCCAGGCGCTCTCCCAGCTCCGCCATTTCTGGCCAGCCGGGCATGACGGTGCGCCGCCGCCCGAGATCCTCGAGTCGAAGTTCCCGATCCTGGGCCGGATCGCCCGGCAGCTGCCCGGCGGCTATCGCTACACGCCGGTCAAGGACCTTGCCGGCGAGATCGAATGGGCCAAGAACCGGCGCCTGGGCGCGGCGACCTACGGTCCGGCCGCCGTCGCCGCCGGTCGCGACGCGCCGGTGCCGATCGAGCTGATGACCCGGATCTTCGCCGACTACGAGCGGGCCAAGGCACGCGCCGGCCGGATCGACTTCGAGGACATGCTCCTGGCCACGGTCGAGCTGCTCGAGACCGACCAGGACGCCGCCGCGCTCGTCCGCGCCCGCAAGCGCTGGTTCAGTGTCGACGAATACCAGGACACGAACCCGCTCCAGGAGCGGCTCCTGGCCCTGTGGGCCGGAGACAGCCCCGACGTGTGCGTCGTGGGCGACGAGGACCAGACGATCTACAGCTTCACCGGGGCCTCGAGCGACTACCTGCGCGACTTCGCCGGCACGCATCCGGGCACGACGGTCGTCGAGCTGACCGAGAACTACCGCTCGAGCCCCGAGATCCTGCGCCTGGCCAACCGCCTGCTGGCCGGCGCCGGCCGGCACAAGACGCTGAGCGCCACACGTCCCGCGGGCCCGCCGCCGACGGGCGCGGCGTATGCCGATCCCGACGCGGAGCTGGCCGGCCTGGTCACCGGAATCCGGGCCCGGCTCCGCGATGGGATCGCGCCGTCAGAGGTCGCGATCCTGGTCCGGCTCAATGCCCAGCTGCCGCCGATCGAAGCCGCCCTGACGACGGCGGCCATTCCCTATGTCGTGCGAGGTGGCCGGTTCTACGAGCGACCCGACGTCCATGCCGCGATCCGGGCGATTCGGCAGGCGAAGCTGGATGCCCGCGGCCCCGCACTCGGCCCGGCGATCGGGGCGGTCTTTCGCGCGGCGCTCGGCTACGACCCGGATG
>Ga0265314_10005820_pt1 | contig 11039 bp, 9 predicted proteins | sample 4126metaG_FD_203106 | JGI IMG/M metagenome (GOLD analysis project Ga0265314, IMG submission 203106) | Rhizosphere microbial communities from Carex aquatilis grown in University of Washington, Seatle, WA, United States - 4-1-26 metaG | ecosystem: Host-associated > Plants > Roots > Rhizosphere >... | reverse complement strand
GCGCGCATCAGCCGGGCGGATCGCGATCCGTCGATGGCGGTTTAGATTTCATCGGCGAAGCAGCGGCGGAGATGGGGGTCGTCGCGCAGGTCTTTGATCGCATGATGCAGGCGGCTCTTGACCGTGCCGGTGGGGATGGAAAGCGCGGCGGCGATTTCTTCGAGCGACATATCATCCACGAAGCGCATGAGGAGCACCTCGCGGTGCGGTTCGGTGAGGTTGGCCAGAACCTGGGCCAGCTGGGCGCGCGTCGATTCGGGAGGGGCGCATTGCGGGGCGGCGGGCGGGTCAAATTCCTCGGGGAGCGAAGCCGTACGGCGGCGTTTGCGGCGGATCGCGAGCGCGGTGTGTTTCACGGCCGGATAGAGCAGCGTGGTCAGGTTGGCGCGCAGCTCGAGGCCCGGGAATTTCTTTGCGAGATAGACAAAAACTTCCTGCACGGCGTCGGCGGCGTCGTTCTGGTCGCCGCAGAAACGCCAAGCGAGGCGAAAGGCCCAGTCGCGGTAGCGGTGATAGAGGATGTCAAAAGCGGTCCAGTCGCCGGCGTTGATCGCCGCCGTCAGCTGGAGGTCGGTGCGCGGATCGTCCTTCTCATCCACGGCGGACAGAATAGCCGGGACCGGAGGAAAACAGAACTCGGCGTTGAATGGTGTGGTGGGACTGGATCAGCGGGTGCGGGGCTTTGGGCCGTACATGTGCTTGGCCATGATGCCGGTCCAGACGGCCAGTGCCCCGGCGGCGATGAACCAGAAAACCACCGCCCCCTGCCCACCCAGGAGCGCCCAGACCGGGTGGCCGGCGGCATTGAGAATGGCATCGAGCAGCACCAGCGGCACGAGCAAGCCGGCGGCCATGCGCGTGGCGGCGCGGCGCGGAAGCAGCAGGCGGCGATCCGGCGCGTCATGGTTCAGCCGGGGACCGGCGGCGGCGAGCATGATGATGGGCGTGAGGAAAAAGAGCATCATCGCGGCCCAGAGGGCATCGACAATCGCCGCCAGCAGGGCGATGACGATCCCGGATGCCGCAAAAAACCCGCTGTTGGCGGTGATGTAATCGCGGATGGCCGGGCCGCTCAAGGTTTGTGTCTGGCCCTTGGCGGGCAGTTCAAGCCCGAGTTCGGGCAGGATCCTGGCCAGGGGCCGGCGTCCCATTTCCTCCTGGCCGGCGACAAAAATCGCGTCGGTATTGGTGATCAGAAGGCCACCGTCGGGCTTGAGGGATTCGGGTGTGGATTTGCCCGAGGGGTCGATGAGGAACGATGCCCCGGCCCGGCCGGCGGCGCCGGGGAAGGCCAGGCGGATCGGGTGCGGAAATTCTCCCGCGGTCGTGAGCGTGCCATCGCTGGTGAGCGCGATTGCCGGATATTTTCCGGTCTCGAGCTGTGCGGCGAGGCCCTTGAGGCTTCCGGTGAATTCACTGACCGCGGCGACCGCGATGATCGTCGCGCCCAGAAGAATGGCAAACAGCAGTGTGGAAATGGTGACGCGCGAGGGGTAGCGGGCGGTCTCGGCCCAGGCTTCAGGCCGAAAGCACAGATGCAGGAAGCGCGGAATAAGCGACGGCGGCCGGGGAAAGCGTCGCGAGGGCTGGACGGGAATTCTACCGGGGTTCAGGGGGCGCATCTGCTCGCCGGACTTTCCACCCTCCTGCGGTGAGGGCGGTGGCGTGCGCGACGGTGGGCTGGTTGGCGAATCCATGATGCTCCCCAATATCAGATCGGCCCCACGGGGTGCAACCCCAAACCCTTTTTTTCGCACGGAGCATCGGCGAGACGCCGATGGCACATCAATCGTTTACCCGACCGAGGTATTCGCCGGTGCGGGTGTCGACCTTGACCACGGTGCCCTGTTCGATGAAGTCCGGGACGTTGATGATCAGGCCGGTTTCGAGCTTGGCGTCCTTGCCGACGTTGCTGACGGTGGCGCCTTTGATGGAGGGCGGGCAGTCGACGATCTGCAGTTCCACGGTGTTGGGCAACTCCACGGAGAAGGGCTTGCCCTGGTACATGGTGATCTGGACCTGGGTATTGGGCTTGAGGTATTGCACGGCTTCGCCGACGACATCGCCGGAGAGTTCGATCTGGTCGAAGTCTTCGAGGTTCATGAAGTGGTGCTTGTCGAGCTCGGAATAGAGGTATTCCATGGGCTTCTGGTCGAGGAAGGCCTGCACGAGTTCATCGTCCACGCGGAAGCGCTGTTCAATGATGCTGCCGGTCCCGGTGTCGCGGAGCTTCACCTGCATGAAGGAGCGCCAGTTTCCCTTGGAGACCTTGGCGAAGTCATGGACGGTGTAGAGCTTGTTGTTCCATTCAACGGCGACGCCGCGACGGAGATCGATGGCTTTGATACCCATGGGACCCTCAAGAAGTCAGGAGGCGGAATATAGAAGTCAGAAGTCAGAATGGGAAGTCTCGACCGCGAAGGGCTTCTGACTTCTCTCGTCTGACTCCTGGCTGCTCGTCATTGCCCCCATGGGGATTCGAACCCCAGTTACAGGCGTGAAAAGCCCGTGTCCTAGGCCTCTAGACGATGGGGGCGTGGGCCGCTCTCGAAAGAGCACCGAAGTATAATGCGGCTGCTGCCGAGTCACAAACGCATCGGGGAAAAATCGGTCGGGGGGGGCGGAATCCTGTTTTGCGAAGGAGACCGGCGGGGGAAATCTTCGGGCCTCCCGGGAAAATGGCGGGATTTTTATTGCGTCCGTTCCAGAAGCGCTTATAGTCGCCGCTTACCCTGACAACTCGTCTTCCAGGTTTCCGTCTCGCGTCTTGTGTGTGTTCGACGAAAGTGAGGATGCTTTGGAAGGCATGTCCGCCGGTTCTTTCCGGGCATCCTGGAATGGTGCGACATGCGACGGCGTTTTCGGGGCGATTCCGCTGGAAATGGTGAGGAACCCAGTTTGATGGATGGCGGAAGTGCCGTCGGAACTTCTTCCAGACCCTGATGTCGATAGATCGTCCCGTGGCGTGGGACGAACATCCCGGTGAGAACCGGGAGAGCCGGTCTCCTGGCAGGGAGGCCGGCTTTTTTTTCATAAAGCGCGGCGGGGCAACTCTGAGAGCCTGCCCGCGTTGGGGTAAGGAGGGGATGATTGTTCCTGGGAGCGACAATGCGAAGCCTACACATCCGGGCGGGAATGCTGGCGACGGCGTTTTGTGCGGCGGCCTTTGCGCAGACGACCGCCGAAGCGCCGGCGTATGCCATTCATTATGAGCAGGCATTCAAGACCGGGCAGAAATTTACGGTGAAGGTGCGCGACACACTTCGCTATGCCTCCAAGACGCAACTGCCCGATGGTCAGGTCGCGCCCTCCGATTCCCTGCGGAGGCTGGTGCTCGATGGGGAACTGCGCGTCGACGACGTCGATGAGAAGGGGCGGGTGACCGCGGCCTCGGTGACGATCGGCAATTTTACGCAGCAGAAGACCGCCGGCGCCTCGCAGATTGCCGATGCGCTGCCGAGCGAACTGCTCGCGCCCGGAACCCCCGTCGCCCTGCATTGGAAGGATGGAAAGGTCGCGTTTGAATCCAAGGATGATGGCAGCCTGGGCGACGAGGCCGCGGCCGCACTGCGGCAGCTCTTTCCGCCGCTGCCCGAATCCTCCGCGGACAACGATGCCATTTACGGGGTGTCCGACAAGCGGCAGGTCGGCGACACCTGGCCGGTGAACGTGCAGGCGCTCGCGGCGACGCGGGACGTCCCGCAGGGGCTCGACCCGGACCACACCGATGGAAAGGTGACGTTCAAGGCGGTGCGGACGATTGGCGGGACCGCGTGCGCGCAGCTGGAGGCGACGCTCTCGAGCAAAAACGTGCCGATGGAAGGGACCGAGGCAAAGGAATCGGCGGTGACCGCGACGTTCTCGGCGGATTTGCCGCTGGACAAGGGAAAGACCGTCGTGTCGACGCACCTGGATGCGAAGGTGCACGCGGTGACGGAACAAAAGCCCAACGGCATGGGCACCATTCGCCGGACGCTGGACATCGAGACGATTCACGATGTGAGCTGGCTGCCGAAATAGGGGTCAGCGGGCCGGGGGCATCTCGATGGGAGCGAGTTGGGGTATTATCTGCGGATGCAATCAAGGCGGCCGAGGTCCGCGCGCGACGTTGTGGCGAAGCGCGCGGCGCCGGCAGGAGGCGCGTTATCGCGGCGGGTGGTCCGACTTTTTTTCTGACGGCGGCGGAGCATTCCGGGGATGCGCTCGGGGCTTCGCTGATTGCGGCTTTGCGCCGGCGTTTTCCTGAAGCGCGGTTCCTGGGGGTGGGCGGGGAATTGATGGCGGGGGCGGGGTGCAGGCTGCTTGAAAATCCAGTGAGGCGCTCGGCGATGCTGGTGGGGGCGCTCCTGACCGAATCGCGCTACTGGTGGAAGCTGCTCAAGCGGATTCGGGCGGAGCTGGAGCGCGAACGACCGGCGGTGGTTATTCCGATTGATTCTTCGTTCATCAATCTGCGGATCGCGGCGGTGGCCAAGCGCCTCGCGATTCCGGTCTGTTATTACGTGGCACCGCAGGTATGGGCGTCGCGGCCGTGGCGGGTGAAGAAGATTGCCCGATGCGTGGATACGCTCTGCTGCATCCTGCCGTTTGAAGAGAGGTATTTCCAGGACCGCGGGGTAAACGGGGTGTATGTGGGGCATCCGATGTTTGATGTGCCGGTGGATACCGCGGAAAGCGATCCGGCGCTGGCTGAGCCGCCGCTGCCGGGCGCGACGGATGATGGACCGAAGATCGCGGTATTTCCGGGTAGCCGGCGTGCGGAGATCGGCAAGCACATGCCGGTGATGCTCGAGATGCTCTCGGAGATCAAGGGGCGGTTCCCGCGGGCGCACGTGGTGGCGGCGGCGCCCTCGGAAGAGCGCGCGTGGCAAATCCGGAGGGAACTGCGCTCGGCAAACCTGCCTGTGGATATCCGCGTGGAAAAGGCGGACGCTATCATCCGCTGGGCGGACCTGGTGCTGACCAAGAGCGGGACGACGGTCTTGCAGGTGGCCCGGCACGGCAAGCCGATGGTGGTGATGTACGTCGTGCCCTGGTGGCAATGGATGTTCGCCCGGCATCTGCTGCTGATCCCGCGCGTGGCGATGGTAAACATCCTTGCCGGGCGTGAAATCGTGCCGGAGTTCGTTCCGCTGCGGTCTCCGCTGAAGGTGGCGCGCGTGTGCATCGATTTGCTCAGCCAGCCGGAGCTTCGAAACGTGATGCGGCGGGACATGCGGGCGGTGGTGGAGACGCTTTTGCCGCGGGAGGGGAAGCTGGCGGCCGACCGCGTCGCGGAGGAAGTGGCGAAACTCACGCAGATGGGAAATGGCCAGACCGCCGTTGCCTGAGCGCGCCGATCGCGGCACTTTCCGGGGGGCTCCGGGGCGCGTATGCTTATGGATTGCCAACGGATAAGACAAAACAGGCGGAGTGATTCGTGAGAACGATTCTTCAGAAGCATGGCAAGATCATCATGGCCATTCTGGGCGTAATATTGATGTTCGTTTTTGCCCTGCCGACGTTTCGCGGGATGTCGGCCGAGGATCTGGCCAACATGAAAGTGGCCACGCTCAACGGGCGAAAGGTTACCAACCAGGACGTGCGCTCGGCGGAGGGGGAACTGGGAATGCTGTTCGGCCTGAACCTGCTGGGCAGCCGGACGCAACTGGGTTATTCCGGCTCACCGGATTTTGAGCGGAGCACGATCGTCATTTCGCAATTCGGCGGGGAAGAGCAGGATCGGGCGACCTATTGGATGCTGCTGACCGAGGAAGCCTCGCACTATGCATTCACCTCCGTGTCGCCGGAGGAGGTCCACCGGGCGGTGGCGACAGCCGTCCCGCCGGAAGAAGTGGACCCGATTATCAACAAGGTGCTCAAAGACCACGGAACGGGGATGTTGTCGATCCAGGTGGCGCTTTCGCACCTGGAGATGGTGGAGCAATACCTGTCGTTCCTGATGAGCATGGGGCCGCGTCCGATCACCGCGTATGAGCTGCGCGGGGATGAGGACCTGCGGAAGGTGAATCTGAAGTTCGCGGCGATCGACGGCACGACGGGCTGGGTCCAGGCTTCCGCGCCGGCGGCCGATCAACTGGGCAAGCAGTTTGACCTGTACAAGCACACGGTTCGGATGCCAATGCCGCCCGCGGATGCCGAGTCTCCTGGGCCGCAGCCGGCGGCGATCGATGGGCACAATTATCCGTTCGGCTACAAGTACCCGGACCGCGTGACGGTGGAGTATCTGAAATTTGACCGGGCGGCGATCCGGGCATTGGTCAAGCTGACGCCGGATGACGAGAAGAACGCTTACGGTTATTACCGTGCCCATCCGCAGGAATTTCAGACGACGACCGATCCGGCGACCGCACCAGCGACGTCGACGGCGCCCGGGACGGCAAGCGCGCCGGCTTCCACCCAGCCGACAACGCGGCCATGGGCGGACGTGCGGAAAGAATTGCTCGACCGGCAGCTCGACCAGCGCACGGATACGGCGATGACGAAGATGGTGCAGACGGCGACCGGCCTTGCGGGCGATCCGTGGAAGAACAATCCCAATGTGTCCAAGGACAAGTGGGCGTCGTACCAGGATGTTGCGGCGGCGATCGCGGGGAGCGCGGATTTCTTCAAATACAAGCCGGACGTTGCCACGACCGAAAAGGGCCCCGACGCTGACAAGCGCGACAAGGGGCTGATGGGGCCGGAGGAACTGCGGGCCATCCCGGGCATTGGGGATGCGATCTATCTGTTGCCGGTGGGGAACCAGGTGGTGCCGGTGCCGTTTTCGATGCTGGCGACGCATGTGCAGGAGCTGGTCAAGAGCGATCCCAAGGATCCACTCTCCCGGCTGAACCTGCAGGTGGGGATGGAAGGTCCCCCGCTCCGGGATAAGGATGGGAATCAATACCTGTATCGCGTGACGACCGCCGATCCGACGCATGAGCCGGCATCGATCGATGAGGTAAAGGCGCAGGTGGTGGAGGATCTGAAGAAACGGGATGTGTACGAAAAGACGGTGGCGGCGGTGAAGGATGCGCTTTCAAAAAATCCGCGCGTGACGGCGGTGGCCGACCAATACAAGGCCAAGGTGGAGGCGCCGCAGGCATTCAGCCGGGTTGATTCGCCCCTGCCGGCGGAAATCCAGGCCATTCCGGATTTTGTGAAGGCGGCATTTCTCGTGGACCAGACGGCCCAGACGCGGCCGGCGAATATCACGCAGCCCGGCCCCGGCACAGCCGTGCTGGCGGTGGACAGCACGCTGCACTGCTACCCGATCGAAGTGATCGACTTCACCAAGCCGACCGGGGCGGATTTTGCCAAGCAGATGGCGTCGCTCCTTCAGGGAGGCGATCCGAGTTTGCAGCGGTTTCTCGGGCAATACATGACCATCGAGGCGCTTTCCGAGCGGCTCCACTACGTGCCGGATGCGCCGCCGAAGAAGCCCGCGACAACGGCGGCAAGCAAATAAGCAATCATGCTGATTCCGCTGATACGGGGAAACCGGGGGGCGGGTCGGGCCATCCGTGCGCTCCCACCAGCGGAACGAAGCGGCAGATGAAGAGTTCCTGTCGGGTGAGCTGTCCGCCGGTGCGCCCAAAGCGGTTGAGCATTTGGGAATCCGCCGGTCCGATGGGGGCGATGAGAATGCCGCCGTCGGCGAGCTGCCCGAGCGAGGGCTCAGGAACGGCCGGTGCGCCGGCGGTGATGATGATGCGGTCGAAGACGGGGGGCGGGGAAGCCGCATAGAGCGGCCAGCCCATGGTGCCATCGGCGCACAGGACCTCTGCGTTGCTGATGCCCAGTGCTTCGAGGCGGCGGCGGGCGGAATCCGCGAGTTCCGGGATGCGCTCGATGGAATAGATGTGGCCGGTTGGGCCGACGAGATGGGAGAGAATCGCCGCCTGGTATCCGGTGCCGGTGCCGATCTCCAGCACGCGCATGCCGGGCCTGAGCTGCAATTCCTGGGTCATGATGCCGACCATGAAGGGCTGGGAGATGGTCTGCCCGGCGGCAACGGGAAGCGCCTCATCGTCGTAGGCGCGGGCGGATTGTTCGTGGGGCACAAAGAGGTGGCGCGGCACGGTGCGCATCGCCTCGAGCACGGCATGCATCACCACGCCGCGGCGGCGGAGCTGATGTTCGATCATGTTGTTGCGCGAGACGGCGAATGGATCGGCAGGGGCTGCCGGGGCGGAGATGGGCGGGACGGATGTTGGTTTTCGGCCGAACATGATTGACCTTTGGCGCTCCTCCTAGCCATTATACGGCGATGTCGGAAACGGAATCGCAACAAAAGAGGACGCCGGGCGGGGGCGTGCATTGTGCAACGCCGTGGGAACAGTGGGACCGGGAATTTCTCTGGCATCCCTTCACGCCGATGAAGCCGTGGTGCGAGGAGAAGGAAATAGTTGTGATCGAGCGCGGGGAGCGGGAGTTTTTGATCGATACGCGCGGGCGGCGGTACATCGACGGAGTGAGTTCGCTCTGGTGCAATGTGCATGGGCATTGCGTGCCGGAGCTGGATGAGGCGGTGCGCGGGCAGCTCGGGAAGATCGCGCATACGACGCTGCTGGGATTGACCAATCCGCCGGCGGCGGAGCTCGCGAAACGGCTCATCGAGATGGCCCGGGCGGAGGGGGTGCGGATGGATCGCGTGTTTTATTCGGATGATGGGAGCACGGCGGTCGAGGTCTCCTGCAAGATGGCGTATCAGTATTGGCGGAACGTGGGGGCGTCTCCGGGGAAGCGGGAGCGGTTTATCGCGCTTGCCGGTGCGTATCACGGGGATACGGTGGGGGCGGTTTCGGTGGGGGGGATTCCTGCATTTCACCAGGCGTTTCGCGGGCTTTGTTTTGCGGCGGATTTTGTGCCGGCGCCGGAGCGGATGGATCATGGCGCGGCGTCCCTGTCGCGGCTGGAGGGATTGCTGGCTGCGGCGGCGGATGACTATGCGGCGGTGATTGTCGAGCCGCTGATCCAGGGGGCCGGCGGGATGCTGTTTCATCCGGAGGGCTTTTTGCGCCAGGTGCGCGAACTGGCCGCGCGGCGGAACGTGCTGCTGATCGCCGATGAGGTGATGACCGGTTTCGGGCGCACGGGAAAAATGCTGGCCTGTGCGCATGAGGGAGTGACGCCGGACCTGCTGTGCCTGTCGAAGGGTCTGACGGCGGGGTATATGCCGCTGGGGGCGACGCTGGCGACGCGGAAGATTTTCGACGCGTTTTATGCCGATCCGCGCGAGGGGAAGACATTTTTTCACGGGCATACGTTTACCGGGCATCCGCTGGCGTGCGCGGTGGCGATCGCATCGCTGGATTTGTTTGAGAAGAACCGCGTGCTCGAACATGCGCGGCATTTGGAGCCGGTGCTGGCGGAATGCATCTCGGAAGCGCGGGGGCGGGCCTTTGTGATGGATGCGCGGTGCCGGGGACTGGTGGGGGCGATTGATCTGGCCGAGAACGTGGCGGACGGATGGAAAAGATTTCCGTCGCATTGGCGCGTCGGCGGGGAGTTGTGCCTGCGCATGCGGGATTCGGGGCTGATGATGCGGCCCCTCGCCGATACGCTGGTGATCATGCCGCCCCTGGCGATCCGCGAAGAAAACCTTCGCCGATTGTGCAGGGGTGTGATAGAGTCGCTGGGGTGGATTGGGGAGATCGTGGCCCGTAAGAAGCGGGAGGAAAGCCGATGAGCGAATATGCCAAAGCGGGAGCAGAGCCGCGGCCGCCCGCGCGGTCGTGCATTCATCCTTATGCGGGGCCAGGGTTGTTTGTCACGGCGACCGGGACGGATGTGGGCAAGACGGTGCTGGCGGGGGCGTTTCATCGGCTGCATCTGCGCGTGGGGGTGTGCAAGCCGATAGCGTCGGGGTGTCCGAAATTTCCGCATCGGGGGAATGATGCGTCGGTGCCAATGAAGGATGATGATTTTCAGTCACCGGATGCAGTGATGGCGGCGCGGGCGGCGGGAATGGATCCCGACGATGAGGTATTGCTGCGGAATCTCTCGCCGTTGCGTTATGCGGTGCCGGCATCACCGGCGGCGGCGGCGAAGATCGAGCAGCGGCCGGTGGATTGGCGGCGCGTCGAGGCGGCGCTGGAATGGTGGCAGGAAAACTGCGAGGTGCTGCTGGTGGAGGGGGCGGGCGGCTGGTATGTGCCGCTGGATGAGCAGGATTTCATGATGGCGGACCTGGCGGCATGTCTGAAACTGCCGGTGCTGGTGGTGACGCAAGTGGGACTGGGGGCGATCAACCAGGCGCTGCTGACGATCCATGCGATCCAGGAGCGGAACCTGCCGGTGGCGGGGCTGGTGATTAACCGTGTGGCGGCACCAGGGAAGCGGGATATTGTCGTCGAAAGCAACCTGGAAGCCCTGCCGCGGTTAAGCGGCGTGCCGGTGCGGGCGATTCTGCCGGAGATGGGCGCCGAAGGGATTACCACCCATGTGCCCGATGCGTTTATCGAGGCACTTCTCCCCTTCGCACAGGAATGGCGAAGCGTCTCGCAGCGGGAATAAGGAACGGCGGGATTTGACGCGGTGGGGGGCGTTGCCGTAGGTTCGGGGCTTTGCGGCATCCTGGCGGAAAAGGGTCGGCATGGACGGAATCACCGTAGCGGAATTGGCGAAGCTGGTGGGAGGTGTGGTGGCGGGGGATGGGGCGCGCGTGGTGGATTCGTGCAACACGCTGATGGATGCGGGGCCGGGGCAGGTGTCGCTGCTGCACAATGCGAAATATGCCCGCGAATTGGAGACCACCCGCGCGGGGTGCGTGATGGTCTCGCCGGGCGTGCTTGGGAAGGTAAAGCGCGCCAAGGGGCTGCCGGCGCTGACGGGGATTGAGTCGGGCAATCCGTATTTTGCCTGGCAGAAGACCATGGTGAAATTGCACGGGGAGCGGGTGTATCCCCAGGTGACCGGCGGCATCAGCGAAAAGGCGAGCGTGCATCCGACGGCGAAGATCGGCGCCGGGGCGCAGGTTCATGAATTTGCGGTGATCGGCGAAGGCGCGGTGATCGGCGAAAATGTGACGCTCTATCCGCATGCCACGGTGATGC